>Ga0307475_10002248_pt1 | contig 11649 bp, 14 predicted proteins | sample atmos_gasesECM1C_FD_203317 | JGI IMG/M metagenome (GOLD analysis project Ga0307475, IMG submission 203317) | Hardwood forest soil microbial communities from Morgan-Monroe State Forest, Indiana, United States - atmos_gasesECM1C_515 | ecosystem: Environmental > Terrestrial > Soil > Temperate...
GCGTGCCAGGCGTGCCAGCGATTCGGCGGCGGTGCGGCAATTCATGACCGGCAGTGCCGAGGGTCCGGTGGCGTTCCACTACCCGGCGCCCGATTACGCGGCGCAGCTGTTCGCGGCGGAGGAGGGATGAACCAGCCCGCCGGAAACGACATCATCCTCGAAGGCGTGCGCCGGCTCGGGGCCGTGACGATCTTCCTCGTCCGGCTGCTGCTGGAAAGCGTGCCGGCGCTGAGCCGGCCGCGCCTGATCGTGCACCAGATCTACAACGCCGGCGCCCGCTCGCTCATCATCATCATGCTCTCGGGGCTGTTTGTCGGCATGGTGCTCGGCCTGCAGGCCTTCAATCTGCTGCAGCGCTTCGGATCCGAGGAGGCGCTCGGCACGGCCGCGGCGCTCGGCCTGCTGAAGGAGCTCAGTCCGGTCATGACCGCCTTGCTGTTCGCCGGCCGCGCCGGTACGGCGCTGACCTCGGAAATCGGCCTGATGCGCGCCACCGATCAGCTCACGGCCATGGAGATCATGGCGGTCGATCCGCTGCGCCACATCGCCGCGCCGCGCTTTCTGGGCGGCGTAGTCGCGATGCCGTTGCTGACCGCGATCTTCAGCCTCGTCGGGCTCTACGGCGCGCAGCTCGTCGGCGTACAGCTGATGGGGGTCGACAAGGGCGTGTTCTGGTCGCAGATGCAGGGCTCGGTCGGGCTGCGCGACGTCACCGAGGGCGTGGTGAAGAGCCTGGTGTTCGGCGTCGCCTGCAGCCTGATCGCGGTGCACGAGGGCTATCACGCCGAGCCGACCGCGGCAGGAGTCGGGCTCGCGACCACGCGCACCGTGGTAGCCTCCTCGGTGATCACGCTGCTGTTGGACTATGTGTTGACTGCGGCATTCCTGTAACGGGAGACTTGAATCCATGCGCGCCAATCGAACGCTCGAGATCGGAACCGGCCTGTTCGTGCTGTTGGGGTTCGCCGCGCTGCTGTTTCTGACCACGCAGCTGCCGGCGAGCGGTGTGAAGTTCGGCGCGCCGAAGGCCGGCTATCACGTGAGCGCCGAGTTCGACAACGTCGGTGACCTCAAGGTGGGCGCCCCCGTGACCATGGCGGGGGTGCACGTGGGCGAGGTGCAGGGCATCCGCTTTGATTCCAAGGACTACAAAGCGGTGGTCAGCCTGCGCATCGACCCCCAGTACAAGCAGATCCCCGAGGATAGCTACGCCAGCATCCAGACGCAGGGGCTGCTCGGGGGCAAGTACGTGGGTATCAGCCCCGGAGGACTCGACAGCTACCTCAAGGACGGCAGCCGCATCGACCAGACTCAGTCCGCCATCGTGCTCGAGAGTCTGATCAACAAGTTCTTCGCGAACTACGCGAGCAAGGGCGGGGGCGAGGGCCAGGGCGCGGACAACCAGAGCAAGGTGGAGCCGAAGAAATGAGACACACGACACTGGTATTGACCGGCTTGTGGCTGGCGTGCGCCGTGGCAAGCGCGTCGCGCGCGCAGCCCGCGCCCGCGGCGACCGCAGCCGCCGGCGAAGGACCGACCGAGGTCGTGCAGAGAGCCGCCCAGGGCATGCTCGGGGATCTGGACAAGGATCGCGATGCGTACCACCGTGATCCGGCGAAGGTCGGGGAACTGGTCGACAAGTACCTGCTGCCGCACTTTGACACCGAGGCGTCAGCGCGCCTGGTGCTTGGCCCGCACTGGCGCACGGCGACTCCCGAGCAGCGCAAGCACTTTGTCGATGCCTTCTATCACTCGCTGCTCACCAACTACGGCAGCGCGCTGGCCGACTTCACCGCCGACCGGCTCAAGATCTTCCCCACCAAGGTCGACCCGGACGCGACCCGGGCCACGGTGCGTACCGAGGTGAAGCGCGCCAACGGCGATCGCGTGGCCGTCAACTACTACCTGCACAGGACGCCGCAGGGCTGGAAGGCGTGGGACGTGGTGATCGACGGTATCAGCTACGTCAACAGCTACCGCACGGACTTCGGCGAGCAGATCGAGGCGCAGGGGATCGACGCGGTCATCAAGCGTCTCGAGGCGGGCGAGAAGCCCGGGGCGATCGGTAAGCAGACCGGCGACAAGGGCGGATGAACACCGCGGCGCCCGAGGCGAGCGGGTCGTTCCAGCTGGTGGCGTCGGCGAATGGACGGTTCGTAGCCAAAGGGCCGCTGACGTTTGCAACCGCTCGCCACGCAAGGGAGCAGGGCCTGCACTGCCTCGCGGGCGCCGCCGCGCGCGAGCTCGAGGTCGATTGCGGCGGCATCACCGCCTCCGACAGCGCAGGGCTTGCGGTGCTGCTGGACTGGCTGGGCGCCGTGAAGCGCGCCGGCCGCACGCTGCGCTATACGCAACTGCCGCAGGGTCTGCTCGCGCTGGGCCGGATCAGTGAGGTCGCGGAGCTGCTCGAGCGCGGTGTCTGAGGCGCGCCCGCTGCGGCGCCGGCCTGATGCGCGCGCCGTCTCGATCAATGCGGCGGCGGGGCCTGGGGCGGCGGGGCCGGGGGCGGCGCTGCTGTGCCTGCGGGCATGTCCTGCTCGGATTCCTCCAGCAGTTTCTGCTCCTGCTGCTCCTCGTCAGCGGACTGCCCGCCGTTGACCTTGAAGGCGCGGTGCTGCAGGTAGACGTTGCGCACGAAGGCATACGGATCGTAGGCGCTGTCGATGGCGCCCTGCGCGTCCAGCAGGCGTGCGCGTGTGTCGATCGCTCGCAACAGCGCCAGGCCGTAATCGACATATGTGTCGCGGATGTAATGCCGCGGATTACTGTACTCATCGCCAACGCGGCCGACCGCGTCGCGGGCGTCCGAGGGGCCAAGAATCGGAATCACCAGATACGGTCCGGTGCTGACGCCCCACTTGCCGAGGGTCTGGCCGAAATCGCGGTCGTTCTTGTCCAGGCCCACGCGCGTCGCCGGGTCCATCAGACCGCCAATACCGACCGTGGTGTTGAGCAGCAGCCGTCCGGTGTCCGAGAAGAAGGGCCCGATCTGGCCCTGCAGCAGGTCATTGACCATGACAACCGGATATTCGAGGTTATCGAAGAAGTTGCTCACGCCCGTCTGCACGAAATGCGGTGTGACCTTGCGGTAGCCGCGCGCCACCGGTCGGAAGATCGCCCGGTCAAACGTGTCGTTGAAGCGATAGGTGGCGCGGTTCATGCGCTCCCAGGGATCGCGCGGATCGCGTTTCCCGGCCGGCAGCGTCGCGCAGCCGAGCAGCAGCAGCAGACCGAGGGCTAACAGTGACAGCCGGATTGTCGATGCCATAGGGGGTGCGGCAGGCGAACGAAGCGCGCATTGTAGCAGCCGCGCGCGGTGAGTCCCGCGCGACCTGCCAGCGGGTCAGCGCCCGCCGCCGCGCCGCTGACCGGACTGACCCTGACCGTCGCCGCTGTCGGTCAGTTGGCGCTTGCGGGTGCTGGCGAGGTACTCGCGCACCTCGTCGAGGCGTGCCTGATAGCGCTGCCGCTGTATGGTGCTGATGTTGGGAGAGGCGAGCGCCAGCTGCAGCTGCTGCGCCGCCAGCACCAGGTCCCCGCCTGCGATCTGGTATTCGCCCATGTAGAAGTAGGCATCCCCGGCATCACCCGCGGCGCTGGCGGCGAGGGCCGTGAGCCGGATCTGGTCCGGCGTGGGCGGCACGTTGTTGAACAGGTCGAGCAGCATGTTGTGGGCATCCGCCGGCCGGCCCGCGGCCATGAGTGTCTCCGCGTAGCGCACCGTGAGGGGCACGTTGCGCGGGAAGAGCTCCTCGCCCTGCTGGAAGGTCGCCAGCGCCTCCTGAAGGTGTCCGGCCTTGGCCTGCGCCTGGCCGAGGGCGACGTGCAGCAGGGTGAGCGCCTCGTGCTGCTGCACCAGTGGCGTGAGGATCCGGATCGCCTCATCGGCGCGATTAGCGCCCATCAGCGCCAGCGCCTCGCCGTAGCGGTTGCCGAGCGTGGTGTGGCCGTGCGCGAGCTTCTGGGCGTAAGCCTGCGCAAGGTCCACATCCCCGCTCGCGGTCAGCACGCGCACCCGCTCGCGGATGAGCTCATAGCTCTGCGAGTCCTTGCCCTTGCGGGGCGGAAACTGCGCCGCACGGGCGCGTTGCTCGGCGATACGATCGGTAGTCACCGGGTGATCGATGAGCATCGCGGGAATATAGGTGGCGGCGAGCCCCTCGTGGCGGCTCATGGTCTCGAACATCTGGCCCATCCCGTTGGGATCGAAGCCGGCGCCGGCGAGGTAGCCGATACCCACGCGGTCGGCTTCCCATTCGTTGTCGCGCGTGAAGTTGATCTGGTGCTGCACGGCCAGACCCTGGGCGGCGGCGATGCCGCCCTCGATCGCCTGCCCGCCGCCGATGGCGCCCAGCAGGATCGCGCCCAGCAGCGCCGCCGCCGTGGTCAGGCTCTGCTTGGACTGGTCGGCGATCATGCGCGCGATGTGGTGCTGCGTGACGTGTGCCGTCTCGTGCGCCATGACGCCCGCGAGCTCCGATTCGGTCGAGCTGGCGAGCACCAGGCCATCGTGCAGGAACACGAAACCGCCCGGCACGGCGAACGCGTTGATGCTGTGGTCCTTGATCACGAAGTACTGAAAGTCCCGGCCACCGTCGGCACTTTGCGAAGCGAGCCGCTGGCCCACCGAATTCATGTACTCGCTGACTTCCGGGTCCTCGAGCAGCGCGTTCTGGTCGCGCAGCTGGTGCGCCACCATGGCCCCGAGGCGGTACTCATCGGTGTGCGACAGGACCGCAGCCGCGGGGCTGCCCATGTCGGGCAGGTCCGAGCCCGCCGCCGGGGTCTTGAGGATGAGCGGCGTCGACTGCGGGTCGTCGGCGAACGAGACGCTGGCAACGGTGAGGACGGCGGCCACGAGGGCCGGCAGGAGACGGCGCATGATCGGAGTTTGACCGCCGATGGCGGTCATGAGTTTCCCCAGGTTTACAGAGGCTTACAAAGACGCTCTGCGGGAGGCACTCAAGCGTACACCTACAGGATGTCCGAGGCGAAATCCGCGAGCCGCGAGCGCTCCCCGCGCACCAGGGTGATGTGTCCGGAATGCGGCCAGCCGCGGAAGCGATTCACGGCATACGTGAGACCCGAGGTCATCTCCGTAAGGTAGGGCGTATCGATCTGGGCGATGTTGCCGAGGCAGGCGAGCTTGGTGCCGGGGCCGGCCCGGGTGGTCAGTGCCTTCATCTGCTTGGGGGTGAGGTTCTGGGCCTCATCCAGGATCAGGAAGCGGTTGAGGAAGGTGCGCCCGCGCATGAAGTTGAGCGAGCGGATCTTGATCCGGTTGCGCAACAGATCGTTGGTCGCCGCGCGGCCCCAGTTGCCGCCCTCCTGCGACCCGGTGAGCACCTCGAGATTGTCCATGAGCGCACCCATCCAGGGCTCCATCTTCTCCTCCTCGGTGCCGGGCAGGAAGCCGATGTCTTCGCCGAGCGGAATCGTCACGCGCGTCATGATGATTTCCACGAAGCGGTTGGTTTCCAGGGTCTGCATCAGGCCGGCGGCGAGCGCCAGCAGCGTCTTGCCGGTGCCGGCCGGCCCCAGCACCGTGACGAAGTCGATTTCCGGATCCATCAGCAGGTTGAGCGCGAAGTTCTGCTCACGGTTGCGGGCCGTGATGCCCCAGACATTGTGGCGCTCGTTGCGATGGTCGCGCATCAGCTCGATGGTGGCGGTATCGCCGCTCATCTTGCGCACCACACCCTCGATGCCTTCCGGGATGTCCTCGAACACTCCCTGGTTCGGCTGCCACTCGCGCACCGCGGGGCCGGTGATTTCATAGAAGGTGCGGTCGGCTTCCTTCCACGAGCGCATGTCCTTGCCGTGCCGCTCCCAGAAGTCCGCCGGCAGCGCCGTCATGCCGCTGTAGAGGATGTCGGCATCCTCGAGAGTCTTGTCGCTGTAGTAGTCCTCGGCGTGCACGCCGAGCACCGCCGCCTTGATGCGCAGATTGATGTCCTTGGAAACGAGAATGACGCGGGCGTCCTGGTGCTCGTTCTGCAGCGCCAGCGTCTGTGCCAGGATGGCATTGTCGCCCCCCTGGCCCGGCAGGCTGTCCGGCAGCACGCTCGTAAGCTGGCGCGTCTGGAAATACAGCCGCCCGGTGGAGGGCTTCTTGCCATGGTTGCCCGAGTAGCCGCTCGGCAGCTGCAGGCCACGGTCGATCTGCTCCTTGGTGACCCCGCGCATCATGTCGTCCAGGAAGCGGCTCACCTGGCGCACGTTGCGCGAGGCTTCCGACAGGCCCTTCTTGTGCGCGTCGAGCTCCTCGAGCACCACCATGGGCAGATACACGTCGTGCTCCTCGAAGCGGAAGATCGCGGTCGGATCGTGCATCAGCACGTTGGTATCCAGTACGAACAGCCGCCGCCCGGCGCGCGAGCGGGGCTTCATTTCCCGTGACTCGCCCGAAGCGGCAGTGGGACCGGGTTCAGAGACGCCGCGCTGCTTCAAGGACTTGCTCCGCCTGACCTGGCACTTTCACGTGGCGCCACTTTCAGGACTTGACCGGTTCGAGAATGGCGTCGAGGTTGAGCGAATCGCAGAATTCCATGAACTCCTCGCGCAGATGCGCGACGTGAATGCGGCTTGGCACGTTGACGATCATCTGCACCGCGAACATGGGCGCGCCGGTATGCGCGGCGGGGTAGCTGCGGGTCGAGACCTCGGCGATGTCGATCCCGCGCGTGGCGAAGAAACCCGACAGCCCGGAGACGATGCCGCTCTGATCGAGACATACCACGTCGATCGAATACGGCAGCATGTCGGTGCGCGGCGTACGCGGCTCGGTGCGCTTGAGGTGAATGCTGAGGTTGCTCGTCTCGGCGAGACGCTTGAGCTCGGTTTCCAGCTTCGCCAGCGCGTGCCAGTTGCCCGACACCAGCAGCAGCATGGCGAATTCCGTGCCGAGGTTCGCCATGCGGCTTTCGCTGATGTTGCCGCCAGACTCGCTGATTACGCGGGTCAGCTCATGAACCATGCCCGTGCGGTCGCTGCCGATCGCCGAAACGGCCAGGTGCTGCTTCATCTGTGGGTGGCGGGTGTTTTGCTGGCGATTCGCCCGCCTTGAAGTGTACCGGGAGCGGCGGCGGGTTGCGACCTTCCCCAGCGGGCGCGCGGTTTGAGGCTTGCTTAGACACAAGCGTCACTCGTAACATCAGACGCTCCCCGCGGCACTTCAGCAGGTCTCATGTTTTCAGGCAGCCTGGTTGCCATCGTCACTCCCATGCGACCCGATGGCGCGGTCGACCTCGAAGCCTGGGCGCGCCTGCTCGAGTTCCACCTGGCCAACGGCACCAACGGCGTCGTCGTCGGCGGCACGACCGGCGAGTCGGCGACGTTGCGCGAGGCGGAGCTGCGCGAGCTGACGCAGCGCGCCTGCGCGCAGCTGCGCGGGCGTGTCGCGGTGATCGCCGGGGCGGGTACCAGCAGCACCGCAGACACCGTGGAGCGGGTCGGGTGGCTCTCGGCACTACCCATCGACGGGCTGCTGCTCGTGACCCCGGCGTACAACCGGCCGACGCAGGAGGGACTGTACCTGCACTTCGCCGCGGCGGCCGCGGCCGCGCGCAAGCCGCTGCTGTTGTATAACGTTCCGGCGCGCACGGCGGTCGATATGCAACCCTCGACGGTGGCGCGCCTGGCGAAGATTGCCGGAATCGTCGGCGTCAAGGAGGCGGTGCCGGAGGCGCCGCGCGTGCGCGAGCTCATCGACCGGTGCGGCAAGGACTTCGTGGTTCTGAGCGGTGATGACGCCACTGCGCGCGCGAGCATCGGCGCGGGTGCGCGCGGGGTGATCTCGGTGACCGCCAACGTGGCTCCGCGTGCGATGTCGGAGATGGTGAGCGCGGCGCTGGCCGGGGACGGCGCCACCGCGCAGCGGCTCGACACGCGCCTGGGCGGCTTGCACCGCGAGCTGTTTGTGGAAGCGAATCCGATCCCGGTGAAGTGGGCGCTGGCGCAGATGGGTCTCATCGGGAGCGGGATAAGATTACCGCTCACGCCATTATCGGCGCAGTATCAGGCGAGCGTGCGGGCGGCTGCGCGTGCGGCGGGCGCGTTGCCGTGAAGTGCGCGCACCGCGGAAGTCTCTCAGCAGCGAACGAGGTTCATGAATGAGGTCTGTTAGCGCAATTGTGTGGCTCGCACCGCTGCTGCTGGCGCTGAGCGCTTGCCACGCGTTGCGGGCCAAGTCCTGTCACGGGGCGCAGCCGTACATGGGCGCGAAGAGCGTGGCGCCGCTGAAGATTCCCGCCGGACTGGATCCCCCCGAGACCGGCAACGCGCTGCGCATACCGGCGCTCAACGAGCCGGCGCCTCCGGCGCGCAAGGGCAAGGAGCCGTGTCTGGATGAGCCGCCCCCGTTCAAGGTCCGCCAGCCCGCGCCGCCGCGGCAGGCTTAGATGCAGGCCGCGGCCGGATGCCTTATCATGCGCCGCCTTTTTTGAAAGGCTCCGGTAAGTAATTGATTGGAGAGGTGGCCGAGCGGTCTAAGGCGCTGGACTGGAATTCCAGTAACATCTCAACGGGTGTTCGTGGGTTCGAATCCCACCCTCTCCGCCAGATCTCCTGCGTGCCGTAACCGGCCCGCTGTGCGCCGGCAAAAGCCACGCCTTTTGCCGGCGGGATCGATGAAGATATGGTGGCCCGCATCGGTTTCTCCGCGACGACCAGTCGTGAATCCCGTCAGGGCCGGAAGGCAGCAGCGGCAGCGGCGATGTCGGGTGCCGGAGCTTAAGCTGGTGCGGGCCGCCTCCAACGCTCGCGCATTTTGGGACCGTTCATGAGCTACACCGCGCTGGCGCGCACATGGCGCCCGAAGAAATTCTCCGAGCTCATCGGCCAGGAGCACGTGCGGCGTGCGCTCGTGAACGCGCTCGACAGCGGACGTGTGCATCACGCGTTCCTGTTCACCGGCACGCGCGGCGTCGGCAAGACGACCATCGCACGGATCCTCGCCAAGTGCCTCAACTGCGAGCGGGGCGTCACGGCCGAGCCGTGCGGTGAATGCGCGAGTTGCCGCGAGATCGACGCCGGCCGCTTTCCGGATCTCATCGAGGTGGATGCGGCCTCGCGCACCAAGGTGGACGACACGCGCGAGCTGCTCGATAACGTGCAGTACGCCCCGGCACGCGGCCGCTACAAGGTGTACCTCATCGACGAGGTGCACATGCTCTCGACACACTCGTTCAACGCGCTGCTGAAGACGCTCGAGGAACCGCCGCCACACGTGAAGTTCCTGCTCGCGACCACCGATCCGCAGAAGCTGCCGGTGACCGTGTTGTCGCGCTGCCTGCAGTTCAACCTGAAACGGCTGCCGGTCGCGGACATTGCGGCTCACATGCGCCGGATACTCGAGCAGGAGGGGGTCGGGTTCGACGCCGCCGGCCTGAAGCTCGTGGCACAGGCGGCCGACGGCAGCATGCGCGACGCGCTCTCGCTGCTGGATCAGCTGATCGCCTTCGGTGGCGGGCAGGCGGGCGAGGCACAGGCGCGCGCCATGCTGGGCACCATCTCGCGCGATCACGTGGTGCGGATCGTGGAACTGCTGGCGGCCGCCGACACCGCCGCCCTGGTGCGCTGTGCGCACTCGCTCGAGGAGTTCGCCCCGGATTACGCGCAGGTGCTCGATGAGCTGGCGGCGCTCCTGGTGCGCATCGGACTCAAGCAGGCGCTGAGCGATTACGAGGGCGATGAGCTGTACACCCCCGAGTTACTCGAGCCCCTCGCACGTGCCCTGAGCCCCGAGGACGTGCAGCTGTTCTATCAGGCCGCGATCACGGGTAAGCGCGATCTCGGGCTCGCTCCCGAGCCGCGCACCGGCTTCGAGATGACGTTGCTGCGGATGATCGCCTTCCGCCCGGCGGGCGAGTCCCGCGGCTCGCGCCCGGGCACGGCGGATCCCGCCGCGCGCGCGGCGACGAGCGCCGCGGCCGGCGGCATTGCCGCGGCCGGCAGCCCCGCCGGCGCTGGCGGGCCTGCCGAGGCCGCGAGCGCCCCCGACGCGGGTCCCTGGGCGACCATCGTGAACGCGCTGGAGCTCTCGGGCGCGGCGCGCCAGCTCGCCAGCCACTGCGTGTTCGTGGGCCGCCAGGGCGGGGTCGTGCGTCTGGCGCTCGAGGCGCGCAACCAGCCGGTGCGCACGCCGGCGCAGGAGGAAAAGCTGGCCCAGGCACTGTCGCGCTACTACGGCGAACAGGTGCGCCTCGAGTTTCAGGTCGGGGGTGCGCTCGCCGAGACCCCGGCGCTTCTCGCCCGGCGCGTCTCCGAGCAGGAGCTGACAGCCGCACGGCGCGCCTTCGAGGCCGATCCGGGCGTACAGGGGCTGCGCGAGCGCTTCGGTGCAACCGTGCTGCCCGACAGCGTGCGTCCGGTAAAATGACTCCAATCCGGGCGCACAGCGCCTGACAGGCAGTGACTCTCATGCGTGGCAACTTCGACGACCTGATGAAGCAGGCCCAGGCGATGCAGGCGAACATGCAGAAGGCCCAGGCCGAGATCGGCACCATCGAGGTGGTCGGCGAAGCCGGTGGCGGCATGGTGAAGGTGACCATGAGCGGCCGTCACGAAGTGAAGCGCGTGCAGATCGAGCCGGCGGTCAGCGGCGAGGATCGCGAGATGCTCGAGGATCTGATCGCGGCCGCGGCCAACGACGCCGTGCACAAGGTCGAGGCGCGCGTGCAGGAGAAAATGGCGAGCCTGACCGCGGGACTGCAGCTGCCGCCGGGAATGAAACTGCCGTTTTGAAGTGCGCGCGATGAAGCATTCGCCGCATCTCGCCCGTCTGATAGACGCGCTGCACACCCTGCCCGGAGTCGGGCCCAAGACTGCGCAGCGCATGGCGTTTCACCTGCTGCAGGAGGGCCGGCCAGGGGCGCGCGCGCTGGCCGAGGCGCTCGATGCGGCGCTTGAGTCGGTGGCCCGCTGCCGGCGCTGCCGCATGCTCACCGAGGGGGAGCTGTGTGCGATCTGCGCGGCGCCGCAGCGCGACGCGGCGCTGCTGTGCGCGGTCGAGTCGCCCGCCGACGTGGTCGCGATCGAGTCCTCCGGGAGCTACCGTGGCCGCTACTTCGTGCTCATGGGGCACCTGTCGCCGCTCGATGGCATCGGGCCCGAGCAGCTCGGCGTGCGCGAGCTCGAGGCGATCCTGGCGCAGGGCGGGGTGCGCGAGCTGATCCTCGCCACCAACTCCACGGTCGAGGGCGAGGCGACGGCCCATTTCCTCGGCGAGCTCGCCGCGCGGCGCGGCATCCGCGCCAGCCGCATCGCCCATGGCGTACCCGTCGGGGGCGAGCTCGAGTACGTCGACGGCGGCACGCTGGCGCACGCGCTCGCCGGGCGCCAGTCGGTCAGTTAGCGCCGGCGCTGCGGCCCGCGCGCCGCACTCAACTCCTCGCGCAGCCGGCGCAGCCGCCGGTAGCTCTCGTAGCGGCGCGCATGCAGCGCACCGTCCGCGGCTGCCGCGCGCACCGCGCATCCCGGCTCGCGCAGGTGGCGGCAATCGCTGAAACGGCACCCGGGAGCGAGGCGCTCCACCTCGACGAAGCCGAGGGTGCGCTCATCGAGTGCCCCGGTGGCGGGGGCAAAGTCGCGTACGCCGGGGGAATCGATCAGCGCGGCGCCGTGTGGCAGATCGAACAGGCGCGCGGCGGT
>Ga0307475_10002249_pt1 | contig 11644 bp, 9 predicted proteins | sample atmos_gasesECM1C_FD_203317 | JGI IMG/M metagenome (GOLD analysis project Ga0307475, IMG submission 203317) | Hardwood forest soil microbial communities from Morgan-Monroe State Forest, Indiana, United States - atmos_gasesECM1C_515 | ecosystem: Environmental > Terrestrial > Soil > Temperate...
AGGCTGCTGGTGTCAACAAACGGCAGAGGAATCTCCTCCAAGCATTCTAGCACCCCTGTTTGCGTACTCACGGAGGCCCTCTGCCACGAAAGTGAGATCCAAAACTCCAACGCTTGTCCGTGGTAGGCTCGGAGCCTGTTTGGGAGGGGCGAATGACCGGACCGTGGGCGGGGAAATGGGCACTGGTGACTGGGGCGAGCGCGGGAATCGGCGTGGCGCTGGCGCGGGAATTGGCGGCCGGCGGCACGCATCTGCTGCTGACCGCGCGGCGCAAGGAGCGATTGGAAAAATTGGCGCAAGAGCTGTCGGCAGCGCACAAAATTCGCACGGAAGTATTCGCGGCGGACCTGGCACAGCAGGATGCTGCACAGCAGATTTTCACGTTTACGCTGGCGAAGCAGATTGAGATTGAGCTGCTGGTCAATAATGCGGGATTCGGCGCCTACGGCGAATTTGTGACAGCGGACACGCAACGGCTCCTCGATATGGTGCAAGTGAATTGCAGCGCCGTGGTGCACCTTACTCGCCTGTACCTGCCGCAGATGCTGAAGCGGCGGCGCGGTGACGTGCTGATACTTGCCTCGACTGCTTCCTTTCAAGCGGTGCCTTTTATTTCCGCCTACGCCGCCACGAAGGCATTCGATCTGCTGTTTGCTGAAGGACTCGCGGAAGAAGTTAGGCCGTACGGTATCCGCGTTTGCGCGCTGTGCCCCGGCTCGACGGAATCGGAGTTTAACGAAGTAGCGGGGCAAGCCAGCTTGGTTGCGGCGATGAAGAATCGGGAAACAGCGGAGAAAGTCGCGCGGGTCGGGCTGCAAGCGCTCGCAGCGGGCAAGAGCTATGTAATCTCCGGTATGGGCAACTACCTCGGTGCGCAATCGCAGCGGCTGGTGCCTCGCCGGTTCGTTACGCGCATCGCCGCCAAGATGTTCCGGCCGCCGGCCGCGAAGCCGGCTTGATGCCACGGTTCGGCTGCCACAGACGACACGCGCACGTCAGTCCTAACGTCCAATTATAAGTAACGATGATTCTCACGGCGTACAGTGCCGGCCGCGCGGGAACTTTTTTCCGTGCCGCCCGGAAATATAAGAGAGCGCAGGGAAGGCCGTGCCTGCCACGGACGCCGTACCAGGAGAGGTGAATATCCCGGAGCAAGACAGGGACGACGTTCTGCTGCGACGTGCGGCCAAAGGCGACGAGGAGTCGTTTACGTTGCTCTATCGCCGCCATCAGGCACCGTTGTTTCGCTTTGCCTTGCGCATGACCGGCAACGCCTGGGCTGCCGAAGAGGTCGTGCAGGACGTGTTCATGACCCTGATGCGCGAGCCGAAGAAATATGACGCCAGTCGAGGAGCTGTGGGCGCGTTTCTGTTCGGCATCGCTCGGAATCGCGTGATGAAGCACCTGGAGCGGTTGCCGCGAGAGTTGTCGTTGGAAGAGCACAACGGCAACGGAGTTCGCGCGAGCGAGGCGACCGTCAACAAGTTCACGCCGGTGCATTGGGTCGAGCAACAGGAGCGCAGCGAGCGCGTGCGTGCCGCGGTACTGGAGCTGCCCGCAGAGTTTCGCGAGGCGGTGGTGCTGTGCGAACTGGAGGAGCTGAGTTACGAGGAGGCCGCCCGGCTCAGCGGCTGCCCGATCGGCACGATCCGGTCGCGGCTGCATCGCGGGCGGGCGCTGTTGATGGCCAAGCTGGAGATCTTGAGGGGCGCGCCCCGGCGCGTTAGCGCGGCAACGTGAGCAAAAAAGGAAGTGGATCATGAAGTGCGAACAATTTGAAAGGATCGGACTCGAGCGCAGCGGCCTGCGGATGAGTGAGCTCGACGTGGCTTTGCAGCACGCCGCCGCAGAGCACGCAGCCCAGTGCCCGAGCTGCGCAGCGCTGCAAGAATCCTGGCAGGAAGCGCGGACCGCGTTGCAGGCATTGCGCGAAACGACGCGAGATGCGGAAACTCCGCGGCGGGTGGAAATGCGGCTGCGACAGGAATTCGGCATGCGGCACCGCAGGGCGAGCGCGCGCTCCGCAGCAATGTTGGCGGCTTGGGCGCTCGCGGCCGCGGCCGTTCTGGTTGCCGGCGTGAGCTGGTGGAATTGGAAGCTGGCAGATACACAGCGCGTCGACGTTTCGTCCGCAAATGCAGCGAAGACGAATGCGATTGCTCCAGTGCCACAGGGGCCGGACGCTTCTGAGGAGGCTACGCTCGTCGCCGGCAACGAAGGCGGCGACTTTACGCTGCTGCCCGGCAGCCTGCCGCAGGACGCGGACGATGCCGCTATCGTGCGCGTGGGAATGCAGCGCGGCGCGCTGAGCGCACTGGGTTTGCCGGTCAATGAAGAGCGCGTTAGCGACTGGATTCAGGTGGATTTGCTGGTTGGGCAGGACGGGCTGCCCAAAGCAGTGCGGTTGCCGCAAACGCAATAGCGCGCGTTTGATGGCTCGAGGCACAAGCTTAGAACCGCAGGAGAGAAGAGGAGAAGAAACAATGAATCGTAAAATTTGGGCCTGCTCGCTTGTGGGCGGGGCTCTACTGCTGACTGCGGGAACGTTCCGGGCGCAAGAACCGCCGCCTCCGCCCGCGTTTGGACATCAAGCGGAAGGCCCGGACGGAGGCGGAGCCGCGGGGCCGTTTGCCGAGCGCATCGAGTTGCTGGGCTTTGAAGGATTGCATCCAGGAAAAGTTGTTATGGGCGCGCCGTTTTCCGCGACGGCAAGCTCGCAAACTACGCAAACGCTGCAGGACGGTACCACAATCAATCGCACAACTTCGAGCGTACTTTACCGCGACAGCCAGGGCCGCTCCCGCAGGGACGTCACGCTTTCCGGATTCGGATGGCTGCAAACCTCCGGAAAGGCGCACACGATGATTATGATCGGCGATCCGGTTGCCGGTGCACATTACTTGCTGGACCCGGAGCAAAAAGTGGCGCATAAGATGACTCCGCCGACGGGTGGCAAGGGTGGCGCATCTTCCAATGGGAACGCGCAGACGTTCCAACAAAAAATGCAGCAGCGCATGGCCAAAGAGGAAGCTTCGGGCCAGGTGAAAAAGGAATCGCTTGGTACGCAAACGATTAAGGAAAACGGCTTGAATGCCGAGGGTACGCGCATCACTCGCACCATTCCGGCCGGACAGGTTGGAAACGACAAGCCAATTCAGGTCGTGTTCGAGCGTTGGTATTCGCCGGACCTGCAGATCGTGGTGAAGAGCACGCGCACTGATCCGCGCTTTGGTACGACCACCTATGTGCTGACCAACGTTCAGCGCACCGAGCCAGCGGCGGCGCTGTTCACGGTGCCTTCGGATTACACGGTGAAAGAGGGAGGGCCGGGTGGCCCGCGGAATCACCGGCGTGGGTTTCCCGGCGCGCCGCCGATCGGGACGCCAGCCAATGCACCACCTCCGCCGCCGGGCTTTTGATCTTGTAAGTTGTTGACGGTCTTCTCTCCTGAAGACGGACGCGCCCTTTCTGCGGTGTCCCCCAATGCCGCAGGGAGGGCGTTGCCGTTTTCCGGCGGAAGTTGGTGGATATTCGATAGAATCAGGTCGTGGACGAAGGAAAAACTCGCGCGAACACTTGAGCACGAGGGATTCCGTCAAACCTATGTGTGGCAAGACGCGCCGAACGCTTCCTATCCGGATCACACGCATTCGACGGAAACCGCGCACATCGTTCTGCGCGGAGAGATGACGCTGACGATGGACGGCAAGAGCCACGCGTATCGCGCGGGTGAACGCTGCAACGTCCCACCAGGCGCCGTACACTCCGCTCGTATCGGGCCGAGCGGTTGTCGCTATCTAATCGGCGAGCGGTAGAGGCACATTTCGGAGTGGCCCCCCTCCCCGTTTTTGCATAAGTGTTCATTCTAAAGGAACTTAAAGTCATTTGTTTTCACACACTTTTGCAAGTGTTGATTCTAAAGGACCTTATATTGAGCAAGAAATTGTGCAAAGTGCGTTGCGTTTCGCGAGCGCGGCAAACAAGGCAGCACGGCCTATTGGCTGGCGCCAGAAAGCAAAAACGCCAGCAGGGACGCTGGCGTTATGGGATACGAGGCGCAATAGTATCCAGCACTTATACTACGCGAGTAGTAATGGGCTGTCAAGGAAAAAAGGCGGAAGTGGGTTAGCTTCCGGTTAGCCGTGATCCGGGAGGAATAAGCGTCACGAATAAAAAGTCATGGACTCTATGAAACACTCCGGCGTTAGCTATGACCAATGATGGATGAATCGACACAGAAGCTTGGGGTAAGAAGTACGGGATGGACGATCGCGCGAAAGTGTTTTCTGACGGTTCTCGTATTGCTGGTGCTCACACCAGCGTCCGGGATCGTCTTCCAAAGGCTTTCGACTTATTTTGAGATCCCGGCGATTCTCGCCGCCAGGCCGATTATATGAGGTAAATGGCCGTGTGATGCACCTTAGTTGTGCTGGTTCGGGAAGACCCACGGTCGTGCTGGAATCCGGCTTGCTTCACGATTCACGGGACTGGTTGCTGATTGAGCCCGTTGTCGCAAACTTCACGCGCGTATGCTCCTACGATCGAGCGGGATACGGCTGGAGTGATTATCGATCGGGACCCCGCGACGCCGCCGCCATTTCCGACGAACTAGCTGCTCTCTTGGCCGAGGGTGACGAAACGCCTCCGTTCATTCTTGTGGGCCATTCGCTTGGAGGAATCTTCGTGAGGCAATTCGCTCTGCGCCACCCCAGAACCGTCGTCGGCATGGTTTTCGTAGATTCCTCGCACGAGCAGCAACTGGCGCATTTCCCTCCACCCGGTAATTCGATTCTGCGATCACAGCAATACTTTCGGAAGGCGTTTGTCACCAACGAACTTGGCATTCCGCGGTTGCAGCACGCCTGCGGCCTGGACGCGGTTCGCCCTGAGCTGGAAGCGGAAGCTATCTATATCGAGTGTCAGCCGACGCGCTGGCTGACAGCTTTACATGAGATTGAGATATTTGTTTCACCACCTCCCATGCCGCCGCGAGGGATGTTTGGAGACATGCCGATCGAGGTGCTTACTCGCGATTTTGATCTCGAAGATGGTCCAGCGGAGCGGGCAGCGAAGCCAATCTGGACTCAACTACAAAAAGAATTGGCGGCGCTGTCATCGGCAGGGAATTTAAAGGTTGTGAAAGGTGCATCTCACGCCATCCACATCGACAAACCGGACGAGGTCGTGACAGCCGTTCGCCAAGTGTGGAACGCATCACGCAAATCATCGCTCTCGTCAGAAGCATTCGAACATCGCTGAGTTCAAGGTAACAATGTGGCTTCGCTGGCGCATACAGGCCGGGTGCCAAATCATTGCGGTTTTCGATAGGTGGATTACTCCCGGATGGTCGGCAAACCGGAAGTAATCAACCGACGCACTACCAAAAAGGCCGAAGACTGTTTTAGCCATTCACTAGTTTCTTCGACTCGGAGGGCGCCAACGCAAGGTTTGACGTTGGTGTTCTATTCCGGTCTAGCAGGGCATTCCAATTAGAACTGAACGCTGTCGTTGGCATTGCTTCATTACATTGAATCTTCGTGATAGTGTAACTTTCCGCGCATTTGTGAAGAGGCGAATATGGCGAAACCGAAGGTGCTGGCGACGCGGCCGTTGTTTCCGGCGGCGCAGAAACTTTTAGATGAGAGTTGCGAAGTCGATTACTGGACACAGGCGGAGCGCATCTCCAAAAAAGAATTATTTCGCCGGATAACGGACAAAGACGGATTGGTGTGCCTGCTCACCGAAAAAGTAGATGAGGAGCTGCTCGCGGCGGCCCCGAAGCTGCGCATCGCGGCGAACGTCGCCGTGGGCTTCGACAATATCACGGTGGCCGACTGCACCAAGCGCGGCGTGGCGGCTACGAATACACCTGGGGTGCTCGACGAAACCACCGCCGATTTTGCCTGGACGCTGCTGATGGCCGTGGCTCGGCGCCTGGGTGAAGGCGAAGCGCTAGCGCGTTCGGGCCAGTGGAAAGGCTGGGACCTCGATCAGCTGGTGGGCGCCGACGTTTGGGGCAAGACCCTGGGGCTGGTCGGTTTTGGCCGCATTGGGCGGGCGGTGGCGCGGCGTGCCGCGGGCTTTCAGATGAAGGTCATCTATTACGATTCCGTGCGCGTGCCTCTGGATGTTGAGAGGGGCTATCACGTGGAGTGCCGCGATTTGAGCGCGCTGCTGGGCGAATCGGACTTTGTGAGCGTGCACGTTCCACTGCTGCCGGAAACGCGCGGGCTCTTCAATGCGAAGACGTTCGCGCAAATGAAGCCGACTTCGTTCTTGATCAATACCTCGCGCGGCCCCGTGGTGGAGGAAGCGGCGCTGGTGCAGGCCCTCGAGGGCAAAAAGATCGCAGGCGCGGCGTTGGACGTTTACGAAAACGAACCTGTCATTAACCCCGGCTTGAAGCGCCCGAACGTGGTTCTCGCCCCGCACATTGCGTCTGCATCGCTCGAGACGCGCACAAAGATGGCCAGCATGGCCGCGCAAAACGTTGTGGCGCTCTTCAAAGGCCAGCGCCCGCCCAACATTTTGAATCCGGAAGTGCTGAAGGCAAACTGAAGGCGGGTGTTTGTAATCCCTGTATGGCGGACCTGAAACAGCTCGCCCGCCTGATTTTCCACGAAACTTTGGCGGCTATTGATATCCCCGCGGCGATGCAACGCAAGCTGCCCCTCGAAGGTTCACTTCTGCGTTGCGGCGACACCGCGATTGATCTGCGATCTTTCTCGAAGATTCGCACGGTGGCCATCGGCAAAGCGGCGCACGCCATGCTGGACGGCTTGCGCGCGTTGCTGCCCTACGACATAAGATTTGAAGGCGTCGCGTCCGCGCCGACTCCACCGAACCTCCCGCTACCGGGCGTGCAGTATTTTGTAGGAGGCCACCCGATCCCGAATGCCGAGAGTTGGGCGGCGGCCGAAGCCGCGCTCGCTTTGCTGAAGAAATGCGATGAGGCAACGCTCGTATTTTTCTTGCTGTCCGGCGGAGGATCGGCGCTCTCGGAATTGCCCCTTGATTCCCGGATGACGCTGGAAGATGTACAGCAGTTCTATCGCACGCTGGTGACTTGCGGCGCGCCCATTGCGGCGATGAACGCAGTCAGGAAGCATGTTTCTGCAGTGAAGGGCGGCCGCCTTGCCGCGGCGACGGGGCGGGCCACAAAGATTACCTTGGCTGTGACCGACGTGCCGGCAGACCAGGAGTCGGCGCTTGCTTCTGGGCCCTCGCTACCGGATCCAACTACAATCGCAGACGTCGAGCGCATCGTGTGGCAATTCAAGATGATGGAGCAATTTCCTCCGTCACTGCGGCGCTGCGTGGAGGAAGGAAAAATAAGCGAGACGCCGAAGGGAAACGAGCGCGCATTCACCAACGCGCATTTTATTTTGCTCCTGGGCATGGACGACTTGTTTCATCCCGCGCATCATGCCTCGGAGGCCAAGGGATTTCTAACATGTTGCGATAATTCGACCGACGACTGGCCGGTGGAGAAAGCCGCGGAGTCGCTGCTCGCGCAGCTTAGCGCGCTGCAAGCGGCAAACCCGAGCCGGGCAGTGGCGCTGATCGCCGATGGCGAGATCAGCTCGCCGGTAACCGGCAATGGAATCGGCGGAAGGAATTCCGCTTTCGTGCTGGCCTGCGTGCCGAATATTGTTGGGCGCCGCGTCGCCGTGCTCAGCGCGGGCACGGACGGAATCGACGGCAATAGCCCCGGCGCCGGCGCGGTCGCGGACGGCGAAACGCTGGCGCGCGCGATGGCGACGGGTCTGGATCCGGGAGACGCGTTTCGGCGCAGCGACGCGTTCACTTTTTTCGCGCGACTAAACGATGCTGTCGTCACTGGTCCGACGGGAAACAATCTGCGGGACCTGCGAATCCTGCTTTCACGACCCTGACAGAAGGGCGCTGGCAAAAGAGATCTGCGTCGCGGGCGCGACGATGCGCGTTCCTATTTCTGGGGCAGGCGAGTCTCGATTGATTTCAAGCGGTCGCTCATTTCCTGCAGTAGATGTTCCAGCTTGTCCAGGCGCTGAGCGACTCCTTCGTTGGAGTCACCGCTTTTCCCGCTGTCGCCTTCCTCGCCGCTGGCCGCCTTGCCCTTCTCTTCTTTTTGCAGGTGCGTGATTTGTTCCTTCACGGTTGGTGCCATTTCGATACTGAGATCATCGCTTTTCAGCAGGGCTTGCAGCGCGGGGATCGCTGAAGCGTCGCCGCGGCTGCCCAGCGCGTAAATGGCCGCGTAGCGAACGGGGTAGTGGGATTCGGTGAGATAGCCGGCGATTTGCGCGGTTACCTCCTTGTTGCTTTTTTCCAGGCGGCCGAGACTGGCAATGGCCGCCTGGCGGCTTTCCATCGCTTTGCCCGGTGCGGCCCACTCGCGAAGCAGCGGCACTCCTTTGTCGTCGCCAAGATAGCCCAGGGAACGCAGCGCGGCGTTGCGCAGGATATCGTCCGGCGAATCCGCGTTCACCGCGGCGGTCAGCACTGGAAGAGCATTCGGCGCCTTTAGTTTGCCGATCGATTGCAGCGCATTGGCGCGCGCGCGATACGATGCGTCGCTGTCGGCGATGGCGGAAAGCTTGGCGGTGATTTTCGGTTCATCCTTGATGTTGCCGAGTGCGGCGACAATGTGACTGCGCACGTCCGGCTGCGCGTTGGCATCCAGCGAGTCCAGCAACTGCTTGCCCGCGGCGGCATTGCCGATGCGACCGAGAGCGTCGGCGGCGATATCGCGAAGGCCCCACGCTTTGTCGGTGTTTAGCGCGCTGCCCAGCGCGGCCACGGCCTCGTCGTCGTTCTTCAATCTTGCCAGCGCCTGTACTGCTTCGGCACGGTCCGCGAGCTCCGAGGCATTCTTCAATTGGTACGACCACTCTTTCTTTTCCTTGTGGAACTCGACAGATTTCAGGATCCGCCCGCCTTGGTCGAAAAGCACCATCAACGGAGCGGAGTCAGCGGGCAACAGGAATGTTTCCGCGTCCTTCGAGACGGCGATGCTGTGCAATTTCGCGCCGGATGCGGTCGTAACCTCGAAATCCACGGGCACATGGAAAATGCCGACGTGGCCCTCGACTTTCTGCGTTTGCTTTACGGTCAGCGCGATTTGGTGCTTGCCCTCTTCATACTTGTAGCCGACTTCAAACTTTGGCGCGCCCGCGCCGTAAATCCACTCGTCGAAGAACTGCTGCACGTCAATGTGATTCGCTTCTTCGATGGACTTGATGAGGTCGGCGGTGACCACATTTTTGCCGCGATGAACGTCGAGGTAGTGTCGCAGGCCGCGATAAAAGGCGTCCTCGCCAATTTGCTGGCGAAGCATGTACAGCACCAGGCCGCCCTTTCCGTATGCGTTGTCGTCAAACTCGCTGGAGTCGTCAAAATCGTGACGCACGATCGGCTTGGCGTATAAGCTGGGCTGTCCGAGCCACTCCTGAACCGCTTTCCATCGCTCGTAGTCGGCCTGATCTTTGGAATAGTGCGATTCGCTCCAAACCATTTCAAAGAAGGTCGCGAAACCCTCGTTCAGCCAGACGTTTCCCCAATCGCTGCAGGTGACCAGGTCGCCGAACCATTGATGCGCCAGTTCGTGCGAAATCAGCGGATCTTCATCGCCGGGATATTCCGCAAGCAATTTCTTATTGCGCAGCGAACTGCTGTTGTTGGTCGTGGCGCTGGAGTTTTCCATCCCGCCGGCCACAAAATCGTCCACCATCACTTGCGCGTATTTCTCCCACGGGTAGTTCACACCGAGCTTCTTGCTGAACAGCTCCATCATCTCGGGCGTGCGCTCGTAGTTCGGCAGCAGGCGGTCGCCGCGACCTTTCGGAGCGTAATAGGTCACCGGCAGGCCATGCCAGGTTTCCTTTATTTCGTCAAACTCTCCCGCAACGACGGTGATCAGATATGTCGAACTCGGCAGAGACTCGCGCCAGGTCCAGGTCTTCATGTCGTCGCCGGCATTGGTGATGTTGATGAGCTTGCCGTTGGCTACCGTGATCCACGAAGCAGGAACCGTCAGAATCGTTTCCGTGGTCAGCCGGTCGTTGGGATAGTCATAGGTGGGTAAGTAGTAGCGCGTGTCTTCCGATTCGCCTTGTGACCAGATCTGCTTGGGCCGGTTTGGATAATCCTTGTCCGGAAGAATGAAATACAAACCCTTCGCAGGCTTGCCTTCGTAGCGAATTTCGACGTCGAATTTTTCGCCGCTGTGCGCGGCTGTGGGCAGCGGAACAATGAGCTTGGAAGCAGTGCTGTCAAATTTGGCAGGCGCCTTGTTTACCGTGACGCTTTGCATGGTCAAGCCGACGGAATCGAACGCGACTTTCGTCGTGCCATCGCGCAAAATCGATAGCGTGTGCGTGACGTCTCCGATGACCTTTTTCTGTTCCAGATCGAACCGCAGGGCAATTCTCGAATGCTGCAAATCGTAGTCGCGATTGCGCGCGTAGGGTTCGTCCGCCCGCAAGTGCATAGACGCAATCGCTATGCCGGCAATCGCGGCCAGCGTAAGAATCACCCAGCGAATTCGATTCGCATTTCGACACCATGAAATCGTCATTCCTTTTTTCTCCATAATAGCTCGATTAAGAAACAGCGCCGCTTTCCTCGACGCGGTGTCCGGCGCCTTTGAGCGCTGCGATTGCGGCATGTAGCTGCCCGTCGCTGACCAGCAAATAATCCGTATCGAACGTGGAAATGGCAAGCAGGCTTACCTTCGCTGTCGCCAAGGGTGCCGCCAGCGCGGCCAAAACACCAATCTCCGACAACGCAAACGACCCCTTCACTTTCAGCGCGCGCCATCCCGTTTCCGCAGTGACTCCGCTCGGAACTTGGTTCGCGAGACACACGACCGACACCTCATCGCTGGTCCGCGTGACTGAGAAAAATGCCCCCTGCGTCGCCCACCGCGGCAAGGGCGCGTCGGCCGCTAGGCGTACAATGGCGAAGGAGCCTGGCAACATAGTCAGATTAAAGCAGCGCTTGGATTCGCTCATACCCTAGAGGAGAGTTCGTACTAATCCGGCATCCGCCACAAAGGACATTCCGTTTACGTAGCTGGCGCGTTGCGAAGCCAGAGGTGCGACCGCGGCAAACTCCTCGGGCGTGCCGACGCGGCCTGCGGGAATCTCCCGAGCCCAGCCGGCGAGGACCTCCTCAGGTTGGACGTTCGAGCGCGTGGAAATGCTCTTCGCAAGAGAGTTGAGGCGGGCCGTGCGCGTGTGTTTCCTGGGCAAACGTGATTTACAGTAATGCCAAAAGCGGCGTATTCCTTCGCTAGCGTGCGCGCCAATCCAGTCGCTGCAGGGCGCACTGAGTTGGACAGCAGCAACCCGTCCACAGGTTGCATCGCTCCCGACGAAAAGAACCTTTTGCTCGCCGGCGCCACGATAGCGGCGCGACCGTGTGATCCCAGGTCCATTCTTCCAGTGCTCTCCAAACTTTCCATGCTCTCGCGAAACGCCGTGCCCCGTCAAATACTGCCGCGTCGGCGGCGAATCGCGGCCCGCGCCTTCAGCATCGAATAACGTGCACGAATCCGGGTAGAATGGACCGTAACAAGAGGAGACGCCCATGACTGAGACCGCAACCTTTGGAGCAGGGTGTTTTTGGGGAATCGAAGCGGAGTTTCGCCGCATTCCCGGCG
>Ga0307475_10002250_pt1 | contig 11640 bp, 20 predicted proteins | sample atmos_gasesECM1C_FD_203317 | JGI IMG/M metagenome (GOLD analysis project Ga0307475, IMG submission 203317) | Hardwood forest soil microbial communities from Morgan-Monroe State Forest, Indiana, United States - atmos_gasesECM1C_515 | ecosystem: Environmental > Terrestrial > Soil > Temperate...
TGTACTCGATCTCGAAAGTGTTCACCGGGGTGGTGTTGGCCACGATCTGGAAGTCCGACGCGCAGCCGGCCCCGCTGTTCCTCCATACGCCGATCGTGTCATTGACGACGCCAGCCCCGGTCACGCAAGTCGAGCTATTCCCGATGCCGCCCCAGTTGGAGGCGTTGAGAGCCTGGCCGAACGGATTGGCGGCGCTGGCGCCGATCGCGTCGAGGGTGAGCCGGGTGGGCGGGTTAGCCGCATGGGCAGCAGGGGTTGCGAGCGCTACCGCGCCGAGCGCTAGTGACGCGCAGCCGAGCGCCAGGCCGAACCTGGTCCGTAGTCTCATCATGTTACCTCTCCGTGATTTTTGTGGTCTCCCGTGTGATCCTGGGTGACTGCCCCACCCTAGCCCCGGAAGGCACGCACCGCTACGGACTCCTGGTATAAGACGCCGGCCAGGGCGACGCGGTTGCCTCGCCGGCCGGCCGCCTATGCTGAGCCCATCCGATCTCGTGCCCGGACCTGACGGAGGCACCGCCGTGTCCGCATGCCCCTTCTGCGGCCTTTCCCCGCAGGCCATCACCCAGAATGCCGTAACCGGCGCCTCGGTCTATGAATGCAGGAACGGTCATGACTGGCAGGATCCGGTGGATAACGACGGCCCCGTCGATGACGGGAACCCGGACGGCTCTCCCTAGCAGTACCGGGATCGCCGCCGCACCACGGCCTGCTAGCGTCCGTCCGCCGAGTAGGGCTGGAACTGGCCCTGGCCGAACTTCCACCAGGGGACCGGCCAGCGGACGTGATCTTTCTCGGCGAAACCGTAGTCGTTGTGATGGTCGTACATGATTCCTCCTGTTATCCGAGTGCCCAGGCCGCGCGGAACAGCCTGAGCGGGTTCCACCTGTGCCGCCGTTCCCGGCGCAATATCTCCGCGGCTTGCAGGACGGCCGGCGGAAGCGGCTGCCCGGCCCGGAGTCCCCTGTAACCGTGATAGTGGATGTAGCCGTCCCGGTCCACCGAGTAGTTCGACTTGATCCCGTTGCACGGCTGGCACAGCGCCGAGCAGTTGAAGAAGGTGGTCCGGCCACCGCCGCGCCAGGAGATCATGTGATCGATCTCCAGCCACGCGACATGCACGCCGAGCCGGGCCTTGCAGGCGACGCAGCGGTACCGGTCGGCGGCGAGCACGACGCGGCGCAGGCTCGCGCTGATGTACGACGACCGCTGGCTCTCCCGCGGCCGTCCCGCGTCGATCTGCCGCTGCCGGTACCTGACCCGCCAGCGTCTCGGGAAGACGCCGCCGATCACGAGCGCCGGGACGAAGAACAGGGTGATCACGATAACCGGGGGGACCGCGATCAGCCCGGCGGCGGCCATGACCCCGAGCCCGGCCCAGCGGAACGGCTCGCGCAGGTATACCCAGCCCCACAGCGGCAGGGCCAGGCCGGGGCCGAACGTGACCGCCCGGGACAGCGAGTACTTCCGGTACCGCCGGCGCGCGAGCGCGGTCATTGCCGCGGCCAGTCAATTACAGTCCAGGCCCATTTACCCCTGGCGGACTGGACAAGCCCGGCCTTAGCATCCATGCGCAGCCACCGGTACAGCGTGGCCGAAGGGACGTTCCGGTCCTCGCGGTACAGCTGGCGGGCCAGCGTCCGGGTGCTGATCCCGTCCGGTCCCGCGGCCCGGATCAGCTCGCGCATCCGGTCCCGGCGCTCGCTGCGGCTCGTCCCGTCCCGGGTGACGTACTCCTGCCCGTTCAGGGAAACCAGGTAGTCCCGGTCCGGGGGCAGGCCGCCCGGCAGCGTCCCGGACAGCACCCCGGCGATGTCCCTCGCCTCGTCCTCGCTGTCCGTGCTGATGATGATCATGGCAGCCTGGCCGGAACAAACGGGACGCCAGCCCGGCGGCCATCCGGGAGCAGGAGCGTGACCGGGCGGTTCAGCTGCGCGGCATACCCGATCGTAGTCCAGGTGCCCGATGACCCGCCGGGGTGATGCGGAGCCTGCGGGGTGGCCAGCAGCTCATCTGCCTCCCTGGCGATATCCCAGTCCCGGAGCAGGTAATCCTTTTCCGGGCGGATCTCGTCAGCCTGGCACCAGGCGCGCTTACCCGGGCTGGACGGCGGGTGCGCCACGGTCCGGCAGCGGAGTACGGTGGCGATCACGTGGAAGGCGAAGTCGGAGCCGATGCAATCCCCGTGGTGGACTTCGAGCACGAACCCCTCATCCTGATCGTGCACGAGCAGGATGTACGAGAGGTACGAGTGAACAGCCCTCATCTGCGCGGAGGTCATCCCGGTCCGGGGGCCGGTGAACCCGAGCCGGAAGATCATGCCGCCTGCGCCCTCTCCACGGCCCTCTCCACGGCCCGCAGGCGCCGGTTCCGGGCCGCCCGGATCCTCGCCGCGGCCCGGTGCAGGTCCGGGTCGGCACCGCGCTGGCCCGCGCCGGCGTCCAGGGCCGCGTCGAGCAGCCTGTTCAGCTCGGCCAGGTTCAGCCGGACTCCCGCGCGCTTCCGCTCGGCCAGGCTTATCATGAGGGCCTTCACCGGGCTATCTCCGGCGGCCGGAACTCGCGGCCCTGCAGGTAAATCCGGTACGGCCAGGCGATCCCGGCCAGGATCTCATCCAGGTCCCGGGCCTCGTCCTCAGTCGTGGTGCTGATGATGATCATCTCAGTAATTCTTCCCGTGCTTGCCCGATGTGACTTCCCGGTACTGGGACGGCGCCAGGATGCGCGCGGCGAACCGCGAGTGCGCTTTCCGGCCGTCGCAGCACCAGCACTTGCCGAACGGCCTGCGGAAGTGCCTTCCGCCGCCCAGGTGCGAGAAATTCGCGCCGGACCCGCGGCAGACCCGGCACAAGACGGACGGCCGGCGCCAGATGTCGAACCGGTAATAGGCCCCGGCGGCCAGGCCGGCCAGGATCCACGCGATGACGCCCAGCCCGTGCGCCAGGACGAGCACCGCGGTGAACACGCCGGCCAGGATCACGCCGCCTCCCCCCCGCCCGTCAGCCGCTATGGGGCAGCACACCGGAGATGAACGACCCGACGTTATGCACGTCCGTGCTGGCCGTGTGCGGATTGTTGATAATCCACCAGAGAAGCACGATCACGAAAAGCCAGCCCCACCACCTCATGGCCTGCTCCTGATTCCTGTCTCTTGCCGTCCTATGCCGTCGTATAACCCTAGTCTAGCCAGGCACTGCCCGGGTCTGTCAGCTCATGCCGGGGATATCGAACTCGTCGCCCTCGGGCAGCCGCCAGATCCACCGGGACCGGCCGGACTTGGGCTTGCCCGTGCGGTGCACGTAGCCCTTTTTCTCGGTCTGGGTCAGCCACTCGTGCACAGTCTGCCGGGAGATGGTCAGGCCCTCGTTCAGCAGCCTCGTCCACAGCATGCCGGCCGTGTAGCCCTGGGGGCCGCGCTCGATCAGCAGCTGGTACATCCGCTTACGGGCCGGGTGCAGCCGGTGCCCCGGGTCATCGTCGTCCAGGCCCGGGTCTGCCAGGTCGCGGAGCAGGGCGTCCTGGCGCACCAGGTCGAAGAACTGGTCCTCGGGCCTGGCATCGACGGGACCCCCCGGCCGCGGATCCGGCGGCGGGGCCGGGCGGTCGCGCACGCCGGCCTCGGCCTTCCACTGCTCCAGCAGCCGGGCGATGTGCGGCTGCTCCCAGCGGGCCTCGTATGCCCCCCTGTCCTGGTCCCCGACCCTGATCCTGATCTCGTTCATGGCGTCCTGGACGAACTGCTCCGGCTGCGGACAGCGGTCCGCGGTCGACAGCACGACCGGGGTGATCCGGTCCTCGGTCGGGTGCCCGTCATCATCCGGGTTCCCGTCCGTGATGTTGTAGAAGTGCACGGGCGGGGACAGCTCGGAGCCGACCTTCGGGATGCCGGAACCCCGGTCCTTCAGCTGGGCCAGCTGCCTAGCCGCCGCAGGATGGTCCGGGAAGATCGCCCGGCCCTCCTCGGCGGTGGCGACCCGCATCCCGATCCGGACCTCGGACATGGCCTTGAGGCCGGAGTTCCCGGTGACGTCCACCATGGCGCGCACCGCGGCGACCACCGGGTCGATGGCCACCGACCGGAACGTCTCGGCGATCTGCAGCAGCTTGATGGCCAGCGCGGTGTTCGAGATGCCGTCCTCGCGGATGAAATGGCCGGTCATCACCGCAGTCTCGTCGCAGATCACGATGAACGCCGGGGCGCTCCTGCTGGGGCGCAGCTTCCGGCCGTACTTGCCGGACTCGGCCCTGGCCTTGCCGGCCGCCCACAGCGCGTCCAGCATGGTCCTGGCTTCCTCGCGGGTGGTGGCCAGCCAGTCGATCGCCGGCCGGTCCGTGTAGCCGAGTATCCACGGCATCAGCCATGCCCTGGCCTCCTGGCCGCCCTTCAGGTCGATCATGAAGGTCAGCGCGTCCGGCATCCGGCACAGCTGCGCAATGAACACGTTCAGCAACGTACTTTTACCGGAGCCTCGTACGCCGCAGATGAATACGACAACCTCACGCAATTTCAGCAGGAACTCCCGGCCGGTGTCCAGCACGCCCAGGGCGAACTCCCGGTTAACCGACAGCAGGCTGTTCTCGGCGGGCAGGAACCGGGCCAGCCGGGGACCGGTATCGGTCCTGACATGGACGATGAAATCCGCCGCGGACCCGCCAAGCGGCTCCTCCTCGATGTAGACGGCGCCTTTCGGCAGCCGCTTGTGCACGCAGATCCGCCGGGCGGTATCGGCATCCGGCGTGGCGGCTACCCGGCGCCCCTCCGCGGCCTTGGCGAGACGGCAGTGCACCTGGTATCCGCCGTCCACCCGGATCACGTCGCGCACGGATACGCCCGGCGTCTCAAGCCGGGCCAGCAGCCCTTCCCAGTACCGGCATTCCCGGTCACTGGCGGTGTCGCGGCCAGTCGCGGCAGACCGGCTCACCCGGTCCCGGTGCCTGCGGATGACCGTCACCCCGGCCGGGGTCAGCACGGCGACGACGAGCAGCAGCGCGAAGATGACCATGCCCCGCCACGGGCTGGTCATCCGGGCGGCGGTAATCCAGCTGGCGAGGGCCGCGCCCCAGGCGCCCAGGTAGCCGGCCATGGCGAATGACCCGGTAAGGGACAGCGAGGTGTACCAGGTCACCGCGGTGATGATCGCAGCCAGCACGGAGATCTGCCAGACCGGGACATGATGCGGGACGACGACAGCCGAGATCCAGGTGAGCAGGGCGACGAGACCCCCGGTCTCCAGCACATGCAGCCACAGGCCGTCCTCGTCATGACGGCCGGGCAGCGGCCCGCGAGCCCGGCTGTCGCGGCGGGCCTCGCGGTCCAGGCGGCGGCTGCCCCCGCCGTAGCCCATGACAGGCGCCTGCTCATCTACCCAGGCGGGCCTGGCAAGCTTAGCCGGCGTGTCCCGGTCTTCCTGATCCCGGTCGGCATCTCTCATCTCACGCCTCCCTCCCCGGCCCGGTCGCCGCGCGCATCGCTGCCCTGCGCAGCGCCATGAACAGGCGCCCCTGCTCCCTGGCATCATCGACGGCCACATGCGGCCGGAGCCCGTGCTTATCGATCTCCCCGGCCAGGCCGCGCACTGAGGCCTCGCTGATCCCGTAGTAACCCGGGTGCCGGGCCAGGTCATTGGCGTAACTGCGGATATCCAACGCACCGAACCCGAGAGGATTCATGCCGCAGAACCTGTGCAGGTAATAGTTGACGAACGCGAAGTCGAACGCCGCGGGCCAGGCTACGGCCACCGGCTTCCCGGGCAAGTCCGTGCACCAGGCGGCGAAATCCGGGAGAGCGTACTCAGGCTGCACCTGCCCGGTATTCACCTCCACCCACGCGCCCTCCTGAGTCTGCCACCAGGCCATGGTCTCGGGGTTCTCCTGAGCGTCCGGCAAGGCCAGCAAGGTCGCATACCAGGAACGCAGCTCGGTCTCATCCTGCAGGAACGCCACGGCGCCGAGCGCGAGCATGGAGTTCAGGCCCGGAGCCGGGCCGTCGCTCTCGATGTCAATGGAGACGAATACTTCAGGTCGCGGCATTTCCGTGGCTCTCCTTTCCAGGCTCAGTCGCCTCGCGCACCATCAGCGCGAATTCATCGGCCAATGTCTCCTGGTCACTCAGGACGGGCAGCCCGGCGGCGGGCGGGTACCCGGCGGTCAGGTCCTCAACCAGCGTCTGCAGGTCATTCGCGCAGGCGTGGCAGAACCGGTCCTCGCCAGCCGGGGCATCGTCCAGGGCCGTCCGGCCGTCTCGTGCCACGCAACGCGACCGTGACGACCTGGCCCGCGGGCATGCGACATGCCGCGGGTCGTCGTCGTACCGGCCGTAACCGGCTGGCCCTTTCACCATGCTGCCCTTCTGGTCAGCCGCCAGGACCGCGCATCACGCCGCCGGCGGTCACGCTTTCCAGCTGGTCGGCGATTCCCGCCATGGCCGCCGCTGCCTCATGCGCGGCCTCCGCATACGCCGGGTGCACGCCGGTCTCGGCCAGGGTCCGGCTCCAGTGACCCAGGACATCCTGGGCTGCCGCGACGATCTCGTGCATGCCGGCCAGGGTGTCGTGCACATCCTGCGGATCCGCGAACTCCTGGCCGCCCAGCTCCCTGATCTGATCCGCCATTGCAGTTGTGTCCATGCCGCTTCCCCTTCCCCGGGAACGAACTCCGTGCGAACGCCAGCCCGGATCCGGGACCTCATCCGGGTCATACCATGAGTGATGCCGGGCCGGCCGCGGAACCGGGACCGGAACCGGTCTGCGCTGCCGCCGTGCCCACCGGTCTGCCCGGTTCCGGTCCATCCGGACGAGCAGGCGGCCGGGCGGGCTGTGCCTGAACCGCTGCAGGCCGGCACTGGCCCGCCCGGCCCGGTGACGGCCGCCGAGCAGCGGCCTCGGCGGCGGCCGGTCCCGCAGCCAGCGGTGCAGGCTGAGGCGCCGTCGCAGGCGCCGCCAGGTGCCCGCGCCGCGCAGGTGCCGGAGCCGGGACCGCAGCGGGACATGCCCGGCGATGTCCAGGCCCAGGCCCCGGTACCGCCGCCGCCCCGCCCGCCAGTTGTTCCACCGGTTGGCGAACCTGGCCCGCAGCCCGGCGTGAACGCGGGTCCCGCACGTGGTCATCCGGCCGGTACGGACGCGCCAGCGCCGGTACGAAGCCCGGATGCCCGAACCGCGGGTCCAGACCCGCCACGGGGCGTACCAGCGGACCCGGCGCGCATACGGGTTAACGATGAGCCGCCTGCGCCGGGCACGGACCCGAGCCCGGCGCGCCCGGCGTGCCATCTTGCGGTAGCGCCGCCGGTCCGGCGTGCCGATAGCGCGCCACAGGACACGGCGGACACGGCCCGGACCGCGCCCGCTCCACGGCGGTCCCCATTTGGCCTTGACCGCGCGCCAGCGACGGCGCAGGAACCGGGCACGCTTCGCCTTCGGGCCGTGCTTGGACTTCGGGCCGTGCTTGGACTTCGGGCCGTGCTTCGCCTTCGGGCCGTGCTTCGCCTTCGGGCCGGTCTTGGGCTTCGGGCCGGTCTTGGGCTTCGGGCCGGTCTTGGGCTTCGGGCCATGCCGGCGCCAGGTGAACAAACGGAACAGCCGGCGCCGGCGAACAGGAGGGGTACCACCTGCCTTTGCCCCCGGCTTCACCTTCGGGCCAGTACCCGCGCGGCCGGGCCGGCGCCAGGTGGACGGGCGGAACAGCCGGCGCCGGCCCGGGGCAGGGCCGCCTCCCGTCCTGGCATGCCGCCGGGCACGCGGAGAGGTTCCCGCATGCCGGCGGAACCTGCCGAAAGCCGGCGAAGACCGCCGTGCAGGGCCTGAACCCCGCCCAGACCTGCAGGATATGCCCGCACGGCGGCCCGCGCCTGCCCCGGTGCGCCGGAAAACCCCGGAACGGCGCCCGGAAGCCAGCCCTGGTGACCGGAAAGCACCCCGGCTGCGGCCAGCCCGGCTGAACCCGGCTCCCCGCCGTGCACGCGCGCCCGACCCGTTCCAGGACCTGGAACGGCCACGGAACGGGGAGCCGGGAACCCTGGATGACCGCCGCCAGGCACGCTGGCGCACCTGGCGCTCCCGGCGGCCGAACGGGTGGAAATGCCGCTGCAGATGCGGGTAGCGCCACAGGAGCAGCAGGATCAGGACACCGCCGCCGATGGCGATCAGGACCTGCGCCGAGGTCCTGCCGCCCATGGCGTGACCGGCGGCCATGATGCCGCCCGCGGCCAGCAGCATGATGAAGATGACCCGGCGCCAGGTGATCCGGCCGGCCGGCCGTTCCGGGCTCTCCGGTGGGGTAATCTCAGGACCCGTCGTCACTGCCGGCCCCGTTCATGCCGACCCTGGCCAGCTTGATAACCCGTTCGGCCGCGCGCTGGCTGCCGCCGAAGTCACTATCGGCTAGCACCCTGCGGCCGGGGATAGGCTCTCCCCCGGCAAGCTGCTCCCGCAGCCGCAGCATCACCTGATATTCATGATCAGAGGCCGCCGTCAGCCCCGCGGTGCGGGCCGCGCTCACCGGGACCGTGCGGTGCGGCTCCCGCTCCCGGTCTTGCGGGGCTGACGGCGGCGTCCTGACCTCGGCGACCGGGACCACTGTCATCCCGGTACCACCGCGGTCGTTCTTCCGAGCGTAACCGGCCTGGTCCTTCCTGGCACGCCGCGGCTGGTACAGGGCAATCGCCGCGGCGGGGCGGTTCTCGCCGATCCAGGTGGCCTTCCACATGACGATGACCGACTTGTACAGGTGCCAGAACCAGCGGGTCGCGCCGAGCCGGACGGCGTGATCCTCGATCAGGCCCTGGGCCTTCAGGTCGTCGCGGGACTCCCGGTTGGAATGAACGGACCACAGCGCCGGGCTGATCGCCGAGGCCAGGGCGAACACGACGGCGAAGGCGGTGGGCCGCCAGTGCGGGGCGCAGAAGTGGCTGTAATTCACCACGCCGATGACCAGGGCCACGCCGTAGGCACCGAGCCGGAGCCGGAGCGCGGAATCATGCGACTTCCTGGCCAGGTGCGCCTGCCAGGCCAGGTAGATCGCGATGGACTCCAGGGCCAGGGCCACGATCACGGCGATGGCGAGCGGGATGACGACGGCCCGGGTGCCGGCCTGAGTAACCCGGTGAGCCCGGAAGAACGAGAGCTGCCCGTAGAACGCGACGAAATTGACCAGGACGATCGGCACGGCGGCAAGCCACGCGCGATGGCCCCGGGACCGCTCGATGGCGACGCCCAGGGCCAGGACCAGGGCGGCGGCCACTTCACCGCGGGGCCTGCGATTATCATCCATGTATCCGGGTCACCTCCTAGTCAGGTGTCCGGGCTAGGGGGGCGCGGACTGGTAAGTCAGTCCTGCGCTCCCCGTCTGCCTGCAGGTGACGCCCAGGGTACCACGAAACACGTTAGCTTAGCTAACATATCGTCCGGTGCCGGGCAATCCTCAGCGGTTCAGCTCATCCAGCAGCGGGATCGCCGCGCGCAGGACGGTCCTGTGCTTCTCGGGGAGTTCCGCGACCCGGACTGTCAGCCAGGCGACCTTCCTGGCCGCGGACAGCACCTCGCGCCCCTTATCCGTGACGGTAAGCCGGGTGCGGCGCCTGTCACCCGGGTGCGGCTCCGGCTCGATCAGCCCGCGGGCGCGCAGCGCCTTGACTTTCCTGGTAATCGAGGGCGGCCTGATTCCCTCGGCGGCGGCCAGGTCCGCAGGGCTGCTCCCGGGCCGCGCCTCCAGGTTCGCCAGGACGGACATCTCGCTCACCGACAGGTCCGGCGTCTGCCCGGAGGCGATCTCGCGGGCGAGGCGGCTGACAGCGGACGTGAGCGCCATGGCCAGGTCTTCCTCTGCCTGCATCTCGTTAGTCTTGCAAACTATCTTGGCAAGCACAACTACGGGCTGGCCAGCGCACCCCACTGTCGGGCGCGCTGGCCAGCTCATGAGTCTTCCCCGCCGTGGTGCAGATCAGGTGAACACGGCGTGAAGACCGCGTGGAGACCGGTCAGATACTGCTAATCTGGTGCTTGTTCGGAACCGGCGAGGAGCAGAACCCGGTCGAGGACGGCATCCTGGCCAGGAACGGGTCAAGCGTCTCAGCGGTGGGCATGGCGCCGTCCTCGCCGTTCGGGTTACTGAACATATTCCGTGATCCTCTCATCGGTGGCAGATCACAGAGCACATGCAAATGCACGTTCATTCCGTAGCGCACCCGGTGATCCGGCCCGCCACGGCGTAATCCCGGTGGTGCACCCAGCCGCTCTCCGTCATGAACCCCCAGCGGCGCCGGAACCGGCCGGTCACGAAATACGTCCATATCGGGCCGTCCGGCAGCTCCAGCCGGTGCAACTGCTCAGCTGTACGGACCAGAGTGCACGGGGCCTCGTACAGCGCATCGCCGTCCGGGGTGCGCTCCAGGTACGTCCCGGACAGCAGATGCGTCACGTAATCCCAGGGATGATCATGGAAATCCCGGCCCGGGTCGCCCGCGGAAATCAGGTGAAACCGGCGGTTGGGGCCGCGACCCTGGCGCAGGTGGAACCGGCGCATATACTCGATCCCGCCGCTGTCCAGCAGCCGGTCGCACGGCAGCAGGCTGACATCCGGGGCGCCATCGACCAGCCTGAGCGCGCGAGCCGGAAGCCTAGTCTCGGTCATCCAGCTCGCCTGCCAGCGGTGGCCCGGCGCGACCTGAGCCAGGCGCGGAACGCACGCCACCGGGCCGCGTGCACGTCCTCGGCCGGCTTCCCGGTGGTCTTCCCGCGCTTCGGCACGTAGGCGATGCACCTGTCTCCGCGCTGCGCGCCGCACCCGTCCGGCTCGCAGGCGAACATGTCCCGGATGAACGGGCGCGTGCCGCGGGTGGCGCGGTTGCGGCTCATGGCACCCGGTGGCGCGATGCACGGTGCCGGGGGCGTGCCAGGTACCGCGAGTGCGCGCACCGGCACAGGAGCGTGCCGTCGAACAGGGCGTGCCAGACCCAGACGGGGAGCACAGGACTGTCCCATCCGGCCCACCCGGACCGGCGCGACCGGTGCTCAGGCCACGGGTCCTGATGAGACATGAGCCCTCTCCCTCGGGTGGGGCATGCCGGCATTATGGCCCGGCCAGTCGTGCCCTACTTGCTGGCCGCACCAGCACTCTCCGCGTACGCCGATCGTCTCCAGCGCGTTCTCGCGCCGCTGGGTGTCCGTAACCGGGCGCGACCGGTCCTTCGGGTGATCCGGCGTCCCCTCAATGCTGTCTAGCGTCGGATGCCAGGCCATCAGCCTGCTCCGGTATCGAGCGTCAGGCTCACGACGACGCCGACGAAAACCCGGTCCTTATCCTGCTGCTCCGGTGACAGGCCTTCCCAGGCAACCAGGTTCGGGTGCGTTTTCGCCTCGTCGTCCCTCGGGCCGCAGCGCCAGCCCCGGGCGGTCAGGAACGCCGCCCACTCATCGTGATGATCCCGGGCGGACAGGCTGCCGCCCAGCTGCCGGACCCGGGCGACGCCCTCGACCGCGGCATCCAGCAGGTCCGGGTGCAGGTACATGAACGGGCCGGCGGGTACGGCATCCGTGCCCTCCAGCCGCATCAGCTCATGGGCTTTCTGCATCCCGGTGATGGTGTCGTGGCAGATCATGGCCACGATCTTGTCGCTGTACCTGTGCATGCGGGGACTGCTCATCGG
>Ga0307475_10002251_pt1 | contig 11637 bp, 11 predicted proteins | sample atmos_gasesECM1C_FD_203317 | JGI IMG/M metagenome (GOLD analysis project Ga0307475, IMG submission 203317) | Hardwood forest soil microbial communities from Morgan-Monroe State Forest, Indiana, United States - atmos_gasesECM1C_515 | ecosystem: Environmental > Terrestrial > Soil > Temperate...
CGCGCTCGGAAGCGAAGCGGGCGCGGATTGTGGAGGTGGCGATCGGGCATTTTGCCGAGCGCGGGTACAGCGCCTCGCGGGTGGAGGATATCGCGGCGCAGTTAGGCATAGCCAAGGGATCGGTGTTCCAGCACTTCAAAAGCAAGGACGGATTATTCTTCGAGGCCTACAAGAAGGCGGTGCAGTCGTTTCCGAAATATATGCAGGCTCCGGCGGCGGTGCAGGACCGGGGATTTTTTGAACTGCTGCGGTACTGGCTGGGGCGCACGGAGAACATGGTGCGCGATAACTGGTCGTCGTACCGCATCTATCTGGTGGGTAATTATGGGACAGATCTTTCGCTGCGGCGGGAGATCAACCGGTTTCTGCTGGCCGAGGATCCTTACGGATGGCGTGACTTTGTAAGCTTCGGAGTACAGCAGGGGGAGTTACGGCCGGATCTGGACGTGGACATGATCGGATCGATCCTGGAGTGGACGATGGATCGGTTTCAGGATGCGCTGCTAACCGAGGAGTTGGATCCGGGACTGTTCCGGAAGTCGGGGCCGGTTCCGGAGAAGAAAGAAGCGCGGATTGAACAGTTTGTGGAATTGCTGCGGCGGGCAATCGGATCGGAGAAAGTACAAGTAACAGGGAAGAGAGCATGAAGGACGGAATGAGCGTAGAGCAGATCATTGCGAGTTATGACGATGCGGCGCCGTTGACGGAAGCTTCGACGATTCCGGCGCCATGGTATGTGGATACCCGGATCGCGGAACTGGAACGGCAGACGGTCTTCTCGCGGACCTGGCAGGTGATGGGGCGAGTGGACCAGGTAGAAAAGCCGGGACAGTTTGTGACGGCGACAGTGGCGGGAGAGCCGCTGGTGGCGGTGCGCGGAAACGATGGCGTCTTGCGGGCGTTTTATAACGTGTGCCGGCATCATGCGGCGGCGGTGGTGACGGAGCCATGTGGGCAGGCGTCGATTTTGCATTGTCCTTATCACGGATGGAATTACGGGCTCGATGGGTCGCTCAAGGGGATGCCGGAGTTCGAAGGGGTGAAGAACTTCGAGCGCAGGGACAATGGGCTGGTCCCGGTGAAAGTGGAGACGTGGGAGCAGTTTGTGTTCGTGAATTTGGACGCGGACGCGGCTCCGCTGGAGACGTTTCTTGGCGGATTGGTGAAGCGGGCTGCGCCTCTCGGGTTGAGTAAGCTTCATTACTACACGAGTCAGAGTTACGACATTCACTGTAACTGGAAAGTGTTTGTCGATAACTATCTGGATGGCGGATATCACGTGCCACACTTGCATAAGGGGCTTAATTCTGTTTTGGATTACAAGCGGTACACGATCGAGAATGAGGACCGATATTGCTTGCAGTCAAGTCCGGTAGTGAGTTCGGACGAGCATGCGGCCACGGGTACGACGCGGAGGGGTGACCGGGCCTGGTATTTCTGGCTGCATCCCAATTTCATGTTCAATCACTACGAGGGATATCTAGATACGAATCTGGTGATTCCAGTTGATGTGGATCATTGCCGGGTCATCTTTGATTACTACTTCAGCGACGTAAGCGAAGCTGGCCGCGCTTACAACGAGCAGAGTGTAGCGGTGGGGAATCAGGTGCAGGATGAGGACTTGGATATTTGCGAAGCAGTGCAGAGAGGGCTCAAGTCGCGGGCTTATGGAGCGGGACGGCTCTCGGTGCGGCGGGAAGCGGGGGAACAGTTGTTTCATCAGTTGCTGGCGGCGGATTTGAAGAGTGGGCTGGGGCAGGCGGCCGTGGGGTGCGATCGGAGAGATTTGACCGCAGCGGGCGCGGAATAGGTGGAGAAAACCTTAAGCACAGGGAACACTGGAATCACCGAGACCGACCACTATTGCGTTTTCTTTGGTGCCGGAAGTTCGCTCAAGAGGGGTTCAAGGGCACCTGACGGGTCCTCGGACGCTTCTTGTTGGTCGTAGAGGTCGCGAAATTTCAGACGCACTCCGCCAACATTTCTTTTTTCGACAGAAGCCTCTCCAGCTGCTTTTGCCAGTTGGGGACGGCGCGATGTTCAAGCACCAGTTTGAGGACGATGTTCTCGAGGAACAGGTACTCAGTCGTGCGAATAAGTGTGGATAGGCGCTTCTTCTCTGTTTTGGTCATGGGAGGGAAGCTTCGAGAGCAGATAGTCTAACGCAGCGGTGGGCGCCTACGGCGTGGAGGCAGATCGCACCGGTCCTTAGGGGTGAAAATTGAGTTCTACGAGCTCTTTGGTTTCCTGCGCAGCCGGTACCCATTTCCATTTTTCTATGGCATCAACCGCGGCTTTTGCCAGCAAAGGGTTGCCACCAATCACTTGAATGAACTTCGCCTTTCCGCTGGGCGTAACCACGACTCCCACCCTGACGGTTCCATGGATTTGCGCTCTGCGGGCTAAGTCTGGATACACGGGGACCACTTTGTCCACTACCACCCGCTTTCCTTCCGGCTGTTCTTGAGCGAGAGAAAAGGCTGGAGACAAGACGATTACTCCTAAGAAGAGAACTACAAAGGCGGCTACAAAATAGGGTCGCATGGATGGCTTTTTCACTTCGGTTAGCCTACTCGGAATTCAGAACGCCGCGAAAGTAACCACAGTAACCCGCTAGGGATGAAAGTTGAGTTCTATGAGTTCTTTGGTTTCCTGCGGCGCTGGCCCCCATTTCCACTTTTCGATGGCATCGACGGCGACTTTTGCCAACAAAGGACTGCCGCCAATCACTTGAGTGAACTTCACTTTTCCGTTGGGCGCAACTACGGCTTCCACCCTGACGATTCCACGGATCTGCATCTTGTTGGCGAGCTCTGGATACACCGGGGCCACTTTGCTCACTATCTTCCGCGTTGTCTCCGGCTGTTCTTGAGCAAGAGAAAAGGCTGGGGAGAAGACGATCACTCCCAGGGAAAGCGCAATGAAGACGCAGAAGGCAGCAGAATCGGGTCGCATAGGGGACTTGTTAACCGCGGCTAGACTACTCAAAATCCCAAAGGCTGCGAAAGTAACTACAGTAACCAAGCCGGGTTCCCGTGGAGTTTTTCAGAAAATTTGTGGGACACCTGGCGAGGGCGCCCCTCCCCAGACGAGCGAGGTCCAAAAGCTATCGGCGAACTGACTTACTGGTGGTCGCGTGGGATGGTTTCTTCCCAGGTTTTTTGTCTCAGGGGCTTGCCGTCTTTAAATAGCTGGCGGCTATATTTGTAGTAGAAGTTTTGGGCGTCGCTGGTTAGCGTGATGTGCCCTTTCCAGGTTAGGGTTTGTTGCTTGAGGGCCATGGTGATTTCGGCTTCGCCTTGGACGGAGCTGGTTTCGGGATGGTTGTCGTCAGCGAGGTAGGTTATGCTTTCGAAGTCGGTCTCTTTTCCCCAAGGGTAGGTTTCTTCGGATTTTCCCGTCCATGTTACTTTTGTTTTTCCATTGAGCTCGTCGCGCTCGGTTTTCCAATCACCCGGCCAGGGAAAGCCCGCGGACAGAATGTCGCTGCGTTGTTCGGAAGGCTTGGGAGGCGCGAATTGAGGCGCGGCATACATAGAGGGTGGAACTAGCGGCAGGGTCAGGCGTGATCCAGTACCACCTCCTAGTTGAAGAGTGGTCGTCATCGCATAAGGAGTTGGCCAAACCATCGGCCAGAGCGCGTTCGAAACTGCCAGACGAATGCGATGGCCTACGGGGAAAGTCCATGTGGCCAGGTGCATTTCGATATCCAGCGGGTAAGTCTGATTGGGGACTAAGTCTTTCGGTTCGGAGGCACTCTCGCGCTGCGCGCCATTGAGTCCGGCTCCGGTGACTTGGGTGACGGTGCCGTCAGGAGCTACGTCGGAGAGGCGGACGAACCAGTCCGATTGCGGGGCAGACGAACTTGCCTGAAGCAGGGCGTGCGGGCGTCCGAGGATGGTGAGGTCTGTTTTGAGTGGAGCGGAATCGTAGGTGAGGCTGTAGGCGTCGACGGGGCGCTGATCGGTGAGCAACTCTCCCCACCAGAATCCGGCTTCCACGCCGACGCTCGGAACGTAGCGGAGGTGGTGGACGGCGGACTTGGCGGGTTCGGTCGAGAGGACGTGGGCATCGTAGAGGTAGAGCTTCGTGTTCGCTACGTTCCTCGGGGGCCAGCCAATTTCGCCGCGCCACTTTCCGGGCACGGTTTTGAGGTGAGGGTCGGGAGCGTGCCAATCCTGCATGTAGATCGACAGCGGCGGCTCGACCATGATTCCCGTGTTGCGCCCCATGAGCCAGTAATCCCACCATCGGAGCGCCTGATCTCGCCATTCGATCTGAGGGCCGGGTTCGGCATCGTTGGGGAAGGTATGATTCCAGGGACCGATGATCGCCTTCACCGCTTTGACTTGCTCGAACATGCGCGGGATGGAATCGCGATAGCCGTCGAGCAGACCTCCGATTAAGAAGCAGGGAATTTTGATTTCGCTGAGTGGCTTGACGGGAGCGTGCCAGAACTGGCCATCGCGCTGATGTTTGAAATACATTAGTGACCAGGGCGCGGATTCGAAGCGCGGGCCGAGGATTTTTTCGTCGAGCGAGTAGTCAGGCGCTCCGGTCATCGATGGGGCGAGGTCCATGTTAAGCTCGAACTCGTCGAAGTGAATCATGCCGTCGATGTAATGGACGTCGTCGTGAAAGAGTTGTTCGGTGGCATCCACAGCGAGGATGGCTTTCAGCGCGGGCGGGTGGCGCATGGCGAGCTGGATGGAGTTGAAGCCTCCCCATGAGATCCCGAACATTCCAACTTTGCCGGTTGACCACGGTTGCGCGGCTAACCAGGCGATGACTTGCTCGCCGTCAAGTTGTTCCTGCTCGGAATATTCGCGGTCGGTGGGCGTGCCTTCACTCGCGCCAAAGCCGCGGATATCGACGCGGACGCTGACATATCCGCGGGCGGCGAACCAGGCGTGGATGGGATAGTCGCGCGCGGCAGTAGCGTCGTCTTTGCGGTAGGGGAGATATTCGAGGAGGGCGGGGAATTTCTCGCCGGCCTTCGCGTCGCCCGGCATGTAGAGAGTCGCGGAGAGGTGGATGCCGTCCGGCATCGGAATCGATTGTTGGACCATGCGAACGGTGTGCAGTGCGGGCGTCGTCGTTTTCGGGACAGGGGCCGCGCTGAGGCTGGCGGAGAGTGCAAGGATGGTTAGGGTGGCCGATGCCAGTGTGGGGACGGGCGCCCTCGCCCGTCCATGCCGAGCGAAGCTCGGCAGCTGCGTGCGGCCACACCAACTCACTAGAAAAGGATTTGACAACATGGGACGGGCAAAATCATAACAGCCACGAGTGCTTGAGGGTTAGGCTGTTTTCACTGCCTTGACACAGTGTGACTATCTTCTTATTGTTGCTAACCATCCATGAACATTGTTAAAGCAACGAAGCAGTATGAGGATTGGCTGGCCCTGCACATCCGAATTGTTGAGCCCGATTTGCGGATCAAGCATGAGCAGATGGCGGCGGCCCTTTTTCCCTTCTTTCGGGCGACCTTCTATCGCTGGTTACAGGTGTGGCCGGAGGAGTGTACGGAACTGGATCGGGTGCCGCATATTTTGTCGGTGGGCGATCTGCACGTGGAGAACTTCGGTACCTGGCGAGACACCGATGGGCGGCTGGTGTGGGGCGTTAACGATTTCGACGAAGCGTGTTTGTATCCCTACACGATGGATCTGGTGCGGCTGGCGACAAGCGCGTTGCTGGCGATACGTGAGAATCGCCTGACTATGAGGCCGAAAGAATCGGCCGCCGCGATTTTGGCGGGATACGAGCGAGGCATGGAGGAGGGCGGACGTCCGTTTGTGTTGGAGGAGAGCCATGAGTGGTTGCGGGCGATCGCGGAGAGCAAACTGCGCGATCCGGTAGTGTTTTGGCAAAGAATGGATCGTCTTCCGACGCTGAAGGGAGAAATACCGGTTAGCGCCCGCGAGGCTCTAGAGCATCTGCTGCCGGAGCCGGGCATCCGGTACCGATTGGCCCGCCGAGTGGCGGGTCTGGGAAGCCTGGGCCGGACGCGGCTGGTGGCGATTGCGGAGTGGAGGGGCGGGAGAGTGGCGAGGGAAGCGAAGGCGCTGTTGCGATCGGCTTTGCAATGGCTGAATCCGGAGCGGGCGCCAGCAGATATTTTGTACGCAGCGATCCTGCAGCGGGCGGTGCGCTGCCCGGATCCGTATGTGCAGATGCGGGGACATTGGATCGTACGGCGGTTGTCGCCGCATTGTTCGCGCATCGAATTGGACGCGCTCGGAACCAGCCGAGGGGAACTGCGGCTGCTGGAGGCCATGGGAAAAGAGACGGCAAATATACATGTGGGAACAGAAGAAAAGCGGCGGGCGATCCTGAAGGACCTGCGCGGACGAAAAGGGAACTGGCTGCTGGATGCGGCGCAGGCGATGGCGGGCGCGATGGAGAAAGATTGGCGAGCGTGGAGGGAGCGCTGGCAGAGCTAGACTCTGCCAGCGCCTTATTGGAGTGAGAGTCCGTACGAGGACTCCGATGGATCGAAGAGCTGGACTTCCAGCGCGTGCGGTTTGTTTTCAGCTCCGATGGTGATGAGGGCGTCGAGTATGCATTCGAGGGCCTCGGGCGACCCCGTCCAGACGCGGGAAAATGACTCGCGATGAACCGCCAGTTCGCCAACCAGGTGGCCAACCGACTTCGGGCCGAGATCGATATCCGTCAAAGTCGGGTCGCTGCCAATGGGCAGGGGAGGGTTGTAAGTTGGTGGCAGCCGAAGGCTGGCCTGATTTAGCCAGTGGGCAATGAGCGTTTTGAGATGGTGCCGGCAACAGACGCTCTTCATGTTTTTCTGCGTGGCAAGCGAGGAATGCCAGGAAAGAATCTTGAGGCGGTCGAGCCAGCGGTTCTCGACCACGAGGAACCATCCCGTGCGGCGGAACGTATCGAGGCCGCAAACGGAACAAGGCAAGCGTTTTGTGATCGGGTTATCCATCAGTCCTTTTGACACTCGGTCAAGCGTTGACCGTGGCGCGGGCCAGGAAGCGTGGATTCGCGCGCTCGCTGAGTGGGACGGTAAGCATCCCGTGGGTAGGGTCGAAACGAAGCGTGAAGTGAGTGGAGCAGGCGTCGCAGAGCCAGAAATGTTCACGCCGGCGGAGCTTCCGCCGGTTGCCGTCGAAAGCGCCGCTGGCGTCAGAAGGGAAAGTTTCGGCCAGAAACAGCTTGCCTTCGCGCAGGGATCGAAAGGGAACCGTGCAGGCTGGGTTTGCACATTTATGAAGCATGGCGCTGGTGTCCAATCTTCTCTTCTGCGGAAGCTTGGCCAGAGAGATTCCTCCGACAGTGCACGCCAGAGGCCGAAGAACCAGCAACCACATTAGAAGTCATTTATCTTTGGTTCCAGCGGCTTAGACGGTGAAAGAAGGGTCTAGATCACGCCGCCGCTGAGCGCTGCTGACGGAGCGCAGTCACGGCCGCCGAATGACCGTCAGCATTGGCAAGAAACTGACTGGCAACACCGCCGGTGCGATGTGGACGCACGCCATCTGGTCGTTTTCTAGCGCACGATCTTCTAGCGCACAATCCAGACCGACGCGGCGACGAGAACTCCGGCAGCCGCCATAAACAGGCCGAGGCGCCAGAATATGCGGCGGCCCGAGAGCAGGGTGATTGAGCTGACCACCAGCGCGATCTCCAGACAGACTTCGCTGAGATCGAAGCGGTCGGCTTTGCGGCGGGTGAGTTCGCCATCCTTTTCCAGTTCGTGGGCCTTGGTGTCGAGTTCCTTCTGCTCGTCTTTGTAGCGGTCTGCTTCGGCCTGGTATCTTTCGTGCAGTTTGGCAACGGCTTCCGCGTCTTTGCTGGCAACCACGGTGGTCAGATCGGCGAACAATTCGTCGGTGTGACGGCGGATATTCTTGGCCTGATAGAAGGCCCATTGGTCGCTGACCCTATTCTGCAAAATGATTTCTTCAGTATGGGTGCGATGGCCGAGCAGCGACACAGTCGCCACCAGGACAGCCACCACTGCCATGGTGACGGTCACGGGGGCGAGGTCGGGATGCTCCCGGGCGTGTTCGGCATGCTCTTCCAATTCGGTGAGTTCTTCGGTCATGGTAATCGGCTCCCAAACTTTGTTGGTGGAGAGCCGGGCGTCCCCGCCCGGCCGCGATGCTGCTGGACCCTTCGACCGCGCTCAGGGCAGGCTCGCGAGACGCCCGTCACTCCACTTCATAACTCGTCACGCCAAAACGAACTATCCAGCAACGAACTATGAGGATAAACCAAGTTGCCTATTCTCCCATGACTTTAATGATGACTCTTTTGTCGCGCTGGCCGTCGAATTCGGCGTAGAAAATCTGCTGCCATGGGCCGAAATCGAGTTTCCCGTTGGTGACCGGAACGATGACCTCGTGGTGAATGATCAGCGATTTCAGGTGCGCATCTCCGTTGTCTTCGCCGGTCTGGTGATGCTGGTAGTTCTGCCGGAAGGGAGCGAGCGTTTCCAGCCACTGGTCGATGTCCTTGATGAGCCCGCTCTCATTGTCATTGACGTAGACTCCAGCCGTGATGTGCATGGCGGAGACCAGGATCATGCCGTCTTTAATCCCAGACTTCTTGAGGGCGCTCTCGACCTGCGGCGTCAGGTGGACGTAGGCGCGCCTGGTTTTTGTGTGCAGGGTCAGGTACTCGGTGTGGAATTTCATGGGTCTATCTTAAATACAAAGCGCGGTAACCACAGTGGCACGCCCGGGCTGCCAATCCCAAATAAGAAGGTGCAATCGCTTAACTCTTCACTTATAGTGGGGCGACTTTTGTCTTAGGAACAGCCGTGGACAACCAAGAAAGCGACCTGCACATTTTACGTACGCTGGTTCGAGACCTCGTCGCCCGCGTTGAGCGATTGGAGCGCCGCGCCGAAACCAGGGCAACCGTGCCCTCCGAGCCCTCGATGCGCTCGGATACTCAGCCATCGGCGGTCCTGCCCGCTCCATCCAGGCCTGCTTCATCGCAGGTTGCCGCAACCGAGACTCCGGCCATTCCGTCGCCGGCGAACACCTTCCCGGCCAGGCCATTGCCCCCGCCGAGGCCCGGTCCTCGCGATACCGGTCCGCACTTCGCCACGGCTAAGCCGGAGATTGATCTGGAATCCCGCATCGGCTCGCACTGGTTAAACCGGATCGGTATCTCAGCCGTGCTGATCGGTATGTCGTACTTCCTCAAGCTTGCCTTCGACAACAACTGGATTGGTCCGACCGGACGCGTGTCCATCGGACTGTTGGCGGGGATCGGCGCCATTATTTGGAGCGAACGTTTCCGCACGCGTGGTTACAACCTGTTTTCCTACTCGCTCAAAGCAGTTGGTGTGGGAGTCCTGTATCTCTCTTTGTGGGCCGCCTTCCAGGTCTATGCGCTGATTCCGAGTCCCGTCGCCTTCCTGGCCATGGTGATTGTGACCGCCTCAACCGCGATGCTGGCGATTAAACAGGATGCCGAGATACTGGCCGCCATCGCCTTGGCCGGCGGTTTCTCGACGCCGTTGCTGCTTTCGACCGGGCAGAACCATGAAGTAGAACTGTTCTCTTACGTGGCGCTGCTTTGCGCTGCGTCCGTGGCTTTGGTTGCCGTCAAGCCCTGGCGGCGATTGCTCATCCTCAGTTACGCGGGCATGCTGGTGCTCTATGTTGGATGGTACTCGGAGTTTTATCGACGGCCCGAATTCGCGGTCACACTGTTCTTTGCAACGATTTTCTTTGCCATCTTTGTGGTGGCTCCGCTGGAGTCGAGGGTTCCGGAACGAAGCTCGCTGCTGTATCTTCCAGCGGCGCTGACTCTCGTCAACACCGGCGTTTATTTTCTCCAAGCCTATACGATGGTCGACGAGATCGACAAGCTGGCCATGGCTTGGTTCGCGCTCGCGTTGGCGGCGGTGCACATCGGGCTGAGCCGAATCGTCCGGCGTCAGCAGCCGACAGACGCCGAGATGCTCCGGCTGTTGCATCTGGCGCTCGCCGTCGCATTGATCACCATTGCGATTCCGATCCGGCTCGACGGTCATTGGATTACCGTGGGCTGGCTAGTGGAGGCGGGGGTGTTGCTGTGGGTGGCGAACCGGATCGGCGCGCGCTTCCTGCATTATCTGGCAGTGGTCACGCTTGCGCTTGGGGTGGCGCGGCTTCTGCTGATTGACAACTTCAGGGTCGATACCTTGCTGCTCAATTCCAGGATGGCGACTTACATCCTCGCCATGGCGGTGCTGGCGCTGCTCGCATGGTTCAGCCTGAAGCGCGAAAGCGACTTTGATCGTCAGCTGGCTTCGGTTGCAGTGCTGGCCGTGAGCGCGCTGGCGCTGGTTGGATTAAGCCGTGAGATTGGCGATTACTACGGGCGGCAGACTTATGCCGATTGGAACGGAACTAGATCGTGGACATTGGCCGCGGCGGCAAACCGGCACAACATCGCGATCGCCGAAAATTTTACTTATTCTGCCTTGTGGATGGGATACGGAGCGCTGCTGATGATCATCGGCTTCTGGCTGAAGTCGGCCTTCTTCCGCTGGCAGGCGTTGTTCCTGATCGCAGCCACCATTGTAAAGGTCTTTATTTATGATGTCTCGCAGCTGGATCGCGGATACCGCATTTTGAGTTTTATGATCCTCGGCGTGCTTCTGCTGGCGGTATCGTTTGTCTATCAGAAAGATTGGCTGAAACTGTCGTCTCCGCACCAGAATGATGGAGGCAACCGGAGTTGATGAAGCGGCTGGTCGTTCTTGCCCTGTGCAGTGTCGTCCTCGCTCAATCAACCGCTGGCGGTCCGCTGCGCGAGTATTTTCGGTACACCCGCGACATAGCGATCTCGCAGCCAGGAAAGCAGAATTATCTGGTGGTTGATGCGGCGATCTGGGCGCACGCTCGCGCCAGCCTCTCCGATCTGCGCCTGTATGATCGCGAGTTTCAGGTCCCTTACGCGCTCAGCAAAGAGCAAGCTTCTTCTTCGACCCAGGTTCGCGAGGCGCGCATTCTGAATCTCGGAGTTCGCAGCGGTCGCACCGAGTTCGATCTGGATGTCGGCGACGAGGCCGAATACAACCATGTGCAGCTTCGCGTGAAGGCCAGCAACTTCGTAGCGACGGCCACCGCGGATGGACGCGATGCGGTCGTTGGTACAGGCCGCAAACTGTCCTCGTCAACGCTGTATGATTTCTCGCGCGAAGGTCTGGGCAATAATTTCGAACTGCGCATACCGCTGTCAACTTTCCGTTATCTGCACGTGAGTATCACGCCGGCGATTTCTCCCCGTGAGATTGCCGGCGCGAGTACGTCGGTGCATCGTGAATCCCAAGCGAAATGGATTTCCGCCGGCCGATGCCACTCATCCGAGCAAGTCGGTCGCACAACCCGCATCGCTTGCGATCTTGATCCCGGTGTTCCTGTGGGCCGCATGTCATTCACTGTTCCGCCACAGTTGGTCAACTTCCGCCGAACGGTCAGCATGAGCGATTCTCAAGGAATTCAGCTCTGCCGCGGCAGTATCAGCCGTATTCGGATGAAGAGCGGCGGCAAGGAAGTGGTGACGGACGATCTCGCGCTGACTTCCTGCGTCATGAGGACAAATCAAGTCGTGATCGAGATTGACAATGGCGACAACACGCCTCTGCAAGTTGAAAAAGCAGAGCCGCAGTCA
>Ga0307475_10002252_pt1 | contig 11635 bp, 10 predicted proteins | sample atmos_gasesECM1C_FD_203317 | JGI IMG/M metagenome (GOLD analysis project Ga0307475, IMG submission 203317) | Hardwood forest soil microbial communities from Morgan-Monroe State Forest, Indiana, United States - atmos_gasesECM1C_515 | ecosystem: Environmental > Terrestrial > Soil > Temperate...
CCGTGATGACATTGTCTACCGCTTCTTTCGACGAGACCCCCATGCGGCCTGCCATTTCGCGGTTGATGTTGAGCTGGATTCCGGGATAGTCGAGGTCTTGCGGAATGAGCACATCGCTGACGCGGCGGAGATGGCGCACCTGTTGAACTATTTGGGCTGCGGTCTGGTAGGCCTGCTTCTGATCGTTGCCGCTGACCTGGATGTCGATGGGAGCAGGCAAGCCGAGATTCACCACCGAATCCACCAGTCCTCCCGACTGGAAGTAGGTGGAAAGCTCGGGCAGGTCATCACTTAGCTTTAACCGTACGCGGCGCATGTACTCGTAGCTGCCAATCGCGTGCTCTTTGTTCAGGCTCACCTGCACGAATGCGGTGTGCTGCCCGGAATTGCTGGTATAGATGGCGGAAAAATCCGGAGTGATGCCGATGTTCGAAACGATCATGTCCAGATCCTGCGGCGAGACGACCTGGCGAATGTCTTCTTCTACGTGCTTGATGTACTGGTTGGTCAATTCAAGACGCGTGCCGGTGGGTGCTTTTATGTTGATGACGAACTGCCCGGGATCAGTTCGCGGAAAGAAACCCAGACCCAGCAGCGGGTAGAGCGCGAAACTGAACAGACAGATGCCGAGGATTCCGATGACCGTCGCAACGGGACGTAGCAGGCTTCGCCTCACAGCGATGTCGTAGTGCATGAGCATGCGATCATAGCGGCGATTAAATCCCCGGACAAAGCGTTCGAATGCGGTCCTTCCCAGATGGTGCGCTGCCTCGTCGTGTGGGGACTTGATGAAGCGGGCGCAAAACAGCGGCACTACTGTCATGGCCACCGCATACGAAGCAAACATGGAGAAAATAACCGCAGCGGCTAGTGCACTAAACAGAAACCGGCTGACGCCATAGAGAAACACGACCGGGAAAAACACGATCGACGTGGTGAAGGTCGCGGCAAGCACGGGCATCGCCACCTCGCGGCCTCCTCTTTCGGCGGCGACCTCTGGTGTTTCTCCCAATTCCAGGTGACGGAAAATGTTTTCCAGCACAACCACCGAATTGTCGATCAGCCGCGAGAACGCGAGAGCGAGTCCTCCCAAGACCATGGTGTTGATCGATCCGCCGCTGGCGTCAATGGCAAGGAACGCAGCGAGCGCAGACAACGGAATGGAGAGCATCACGGCAAAAGTGGCACGTACATTGCCCAGAAAGATCAGAATCATTAAAGCGGTCAGCACCAGGCCTATGCCGCCTTCGCTTCCGAGGTTTTTGATCGCGGTCTTCACGTAGACGGATTGATCGAACACTACTTTCGTCACCAGCGATTTAGGAACGTCAAGCAGATCCCCAATCTTGGCCTTGATCCCGTCAACGATGGCAATGGTGTTGCTGTTCCCGCCCTGTTTGAGAATCGGGAGATAAACCGATCTTTGCCCGTCCACGCGAACGATGTTGGTTTGAATAGCAGCAGCGTCTTCGGCGTGGCCAACATCCGCGACCATCAACTCCGCGTTGCCCTCCGACTTCAGCGGCAGCCGGTTGATTTCTGCGGTGGTCGGCAACTGGCTGTTGGTGTAGATGTTGTAATCCTTGGGACCAATCCGCACATCGCCGGACGGAAGGATGGCGTTGGCATCATTTACAGTCCGTACCACATCCATGAGGCTGAGTTGATGGGCCTGCAACTTCACGGGATCAACGAAGACTTGAATCTGGCGGTACTTGCCGCCGAAAGGTTGCGGCACGGAGGCGCCGGGCACGTTGGCAATCTGGTTGCGAACATTGAACTGTCCGAGATCGTGCAGGTCAGTCTCATTCAAACCCTGACCCTGCAAGGTAATTAGGCACACCGGCAAGCTGGAAGCATCGAACTTTAGCACGACCGGCGGCAGCGTGCCCGGAGGCAGACGCCGCAACTGGGCCATGGCTAGATTCGAGATTCCGCTGACAGCTGCGTCCGGGTTGGTGCCGGGTTGAAAGTAGATCTTGATGAGACTGACCCCGGTTAGCGACCGCGACTCGATATGGTCAATCCCGCTACCCAAGGTGAAAAAACGCTCGAACGGGTTGGTGATGTTGGCCTCAATCTGCTCCGGAGGCATGCCCGAGTAAAACGTCGCCACCACCACCACGGGAATATTAATGCTGGGGAAAAGATCCACCGGCATGCGTGCTACGGTGGTTATGCCGACCACGGCGATAACCAAGCACAGCATGACGATGAAAAACGGATATCGTATGGCGAAGCCGGGCATGCCTACTGGGGGCCCTTTCCACTGTCATATCCTTCTTCGGCCATGGGGCTGGGTCTGGGGTCAACGTGCTCTCCTGTCCTGTATGCCCCCAGGTTGCCCACGATCGCCCGGTCTCCCTCATTCAGCCCGGACAGTACCTGAACGCGATCAGAACCTTCAATTCCCGTATGGATCTCGCGCTCTTCGACATCGTTCTTCGAATTGACCATGAGCACAGTGGCCTTGTCTGCGCCGCGATTAATCGCCTGCACTGGAAGGGTCAGAGCGTTGGGTGCGCTCTGAATCCGCAGTGAGACATCGGCATACATTCCGGGCGTCAGCTTGTAGTCGCCGTTGGGCACATCCACTTCCACCTGCATGGTTCGGGTTGAACGGTCAAGCGAGGCGGTCGACCGCACGACCTTACCTGTAAGGTGCTGGCCGGTTGCCTTCGCGTGGATATCGACCGAGTCGCCATCCCGCACACTCACCGCTAGAGATTCCGGCACGGGGATCCGAAGACGCAGCACGTTCACCTGCGAAAGCTTGACGACTGGCTGCGAGCTGACATTGGAAGTGCCCGCTTGAATCAGCGACCCCGTGTCGGCATAGCGTGCAGTTACAACTCCGTCGAATGGAGCAGTAATGCGTGAATATTCCGATAGTGCGGAGTAGTGCTCGCGGTCGGCTTGGGAGACCTCCAATTGCTGGTGTGACGCTGCCAATGCCGACTTGGCGGCGTCCACCTGAGCTCCGGAAGCACGATCTTTTGCCATGGCGTCATCGAGTTCTTGCTCTGCAATCAGCCCGGGACGTGCATCCGACGCGCGCTTCAAACGAGCGCAGGCGGCGTGCAGCGCGGCATGCTCCGCTTCCGCGCGGCTTACCTCATTCTGGGCGCGCGTGATCTCCTCCTGACTATGGCGCACGCCGGCGCTGGCAGCCTGAAGCTCGGCAGTCAATTCCGGAATCTCAAGAATAGCCAGAACCTGCCCCCGGTGGACGCGGTCGCCAATGTCAACATTGATGTTCTTGATGTAGCCCGCCACCTTGGCATGGAGTTCCACTTCCTGGTACGGAAGGAACTCTCCCGCGATGGATAGCGTGTTGGAAAGTGGTGTTCGCCGAACTTGCACAACAGCGGCACGCAGGGGCGCATCCGCCGACCCGGCTGCCGACACCCCGCCCGAATGTCCGCAGCTACTCGCAGTCAGAAGGCAAGCCAATATCAAACCAAATGGCGTTATTTCCATCATTGAGGATGATGGCCTAGGCATTTTTACAGTCATCCATTTCGAACCTCCCAAACATCGGCAGACTTCATAACGGTAGTTACAAGACTACCTGATGGATGTACCCTTCTTTTGCTGAATATTTCCATGAACCCCTCCTGCAACTGATGGCCTGCATCAGTTGCAACTCATTCCCGTGGTGGAAAACTCCAGGCGGAATAGTCAATTCGCCGAGCTCAAAAACAACGCCGGCTGTAAAAGAGTGCGAAAGAGAACGGATCAGCGGGACGGGGGAGGCCGGTTGTAAAGCCAGCTTTCCGAATCAAGGTTAATGGCCAGGAAGACCGCCGAAACCGCAGGAACAGAAGCCCGCGGTGGCTGAAAAATCGTGGACTTCGGAACCGGAGATATCCAGTGGAGACCATTACTCAGCAGTCGCTGCCTCTGGCACTCCGGAGACTGGGCCTTCATTACACTTACGGTTCTTCCGCTGGGAGCTTCGGCACCAAACATGCGGTAGCGAGTTGCAACGTTGACCACTAGAACACAGATAGCGAGAGCGACCACCACATCACGCCAAGAACAGCCTGGATGCTTGCCGACGCGAAGATCTGCTAATAGTGCCATCTCAACTCAATCGCAGCTCAGATCATAAATCATTCACCGCTGCGATCCAAGCGCAACAGCATGGCGCTACTGCTTCCCAGTTTCACGACCTTCCCACTGGACGTGAGTGTCACCTCTCCGACTGGCTCTGTCCGTCCGGAATGCAGGATTTCACGTCGCCAAATCCGCATGTACAACATGCATGCACGGAAAAGACCCAAAACGCTTGTGGGCGCGTGTTGCCATCAATTGCGCTCCGGCACTCCGTGCCGAGGTTGGGACTCACGCCAATACTCCCTGGCTAGTGGTTGGTAGGCCCCTTTTAAATCCTGTTCTGTACCGGCGAGCACGGTCCCTGGCATCACCTACATGCTGGCAGGGGGATCGTGGAATGCGTAGAGAGAACCCACAGTGATCTGTTAGTGATATGCCTGCACCGGCATTCCTTGCTCTTTGGCCGGCTGTGGAATCACACCACCCACGATCTTTCACGGCAGCTGAGCAGAAGCATTCTAGGGGTTCATTGAAGACGGGTGCGCCCCTCTCTCACAACGGTTCGGTAATTCCCGCGCATACTCCAGTGCGGGATTCGTCTGGATGGGGCGTGAGTTTTTTGCAACGCTGGTTCCACTGGGCTACTCAAAAGGAGGAGAACTTCGCACGGCAGTTTTCGACTCGCAGGAAAGGAAGACATATGCAGACTCACAAGTTCGCAGTGCAACGAAGCCAGGCACCGGCTAAAAAGTCCGGCGAATTCCTGATCGGAGGCGATCTTCGTGTTACGCGCCTGGGATTCGGCGCAATGCGAATCACGGGAGATGGTGTTTGGGGCGAGCCCGCTGACCGGGCGGAGGCTATTCGGGTTTTGCGGCGCGCCGTCGAGTTGGGAATCAATTTCATCGACACCGCGGACTCCTATGGTCCCGGCGTGAGTGAAGAGATCATCGCTGAAGCGCTGCATCCCTATCCGGCAGGCCTGATAATCGCCACCAAGGGCGGTTATGCGCGGCCAGGTCCCAACCAATGGGTTGAAGACGGACGACCAGAACACCTGAGAGCTGCCTGTGAAGCCAGCCTGCGCCGGTTGCGGGTGGATCAGATTGATCTTTATCAGTTGCATCGCATCGATCCGAAGGTGCCCGTTGAAGACCAACTCGGTGCCCTGAGGCACTTGCGGGCGCACGGAAAAATCAGAGACATCGGTTTGTCGGAGGTGAGCGTCAAGCAGATTCAGCACGCGCGAACGATTGTTCCGATTGTGAGCGTTCAGAATCGTTACAGCATCACCGACCGCGGATCGGAAGATGTTCTGGAATATTGCCAAAAGGAGAACATCGGCTTTATTCCATGGTTTCCGCTGGCGGCGGGCCGTGTTTCCGGCGCGGACAGTCCTATCAGTCGTGTAGCGGCGCGATGGAAAGTTACCCCGTCACAATTGGCACTGGCGTGGCTGCTCGCTCGATCTTCGGTCATGCTGCCGATCCCAGGAACTTCCAAGGTGAAACATCTCGAAGAAAATGTGGCGGCCGCGGAGTTAAAGATTGATGCCAACGCAATGCAGGAACTAGACAGCTTAGCGCGTGCCGGTTAGAGTGGGCAGCTATCATTTGATTCGCCCGAACGCGCGTTTCGTCAGGTTGTCTACCACAAGTTCTGAGGAGAAATGTCATGCCCGCCGCGACACCCACCACTCCACGTCCGCCGTTGCCGCCATTTACGCGCAAAACGGCGACTCAGAAGGTTCGACTGGCGGAAGATGCCTGGAACTCTCGTGATCCGGAAAAAGTGTCCCTGGCCTACACAGTTGACTCAGGCTGGAGAAACCGCGCGGAATTCGTGAACGGAAGGCAAGAAATCGTCGCGTTTCTCAGACGCAAATGGACGAGAGAACTGGACTATCGGCTGATCAAAGAGCTTTGGGCATTCGAGGGAAACCGCATCGCTGTGCGCTTTGCCTATGAATGGCACGATGACTCCGGGAATTGGTTCCGCTCGTATGGCAATGAGAATTGGGATTTCGATGAGAACGGGTTGATGCGCGTGCGGTTTGCTTCCATCAACGATCTGCCAATCAAGGAGATGGAACGCAAGTATCTCTGGGCACCAGGGCGCCGCCCCGATGATCATCCAGGACTAAGCGATCTTGGCTTGTGAGGCCCAAACACTCTATGACCACGAAACGATGTACCTGGGTCAGCATGGACAACCCGCTTATGCTCCAGTATCACGATCGCGAGTGGGGCATGCCAGTCCACGACGACCGAAAACACTTTGAGTTCCTTGTGCTGGAAGCGGCGCAGGCCGGCCTCAGTTGGTCGATCGTGCTCAAAAAGCGGGAAGGGTATCGACGTGCCTTCAGCGAATTCGATCCCGAGAAAGTGGCGCGGTATACGGAGAAACGAATCCAGAAGCTCACGTTGAATCCAGCGATCATTCGGAACCGGATGAAAATCGAAGCTGCGGTACGCAACGCGCGGGCGCTTCTCGCCATTCAGGAAGAGTTCGGGAGTTTTGACGTTTATTGTTGGCGGTTCGTTGATGGACGGCCCAAACTCAACCGGTGGAAGGCAACGGGCGAGATTCCGGCGACCTCGCGGGAATCGGACGCGTTCAGCAAGGATCTCAAACACCGGGGGTTCAGCTTTGTTGGTTCGACCGTCGTTTATGCGCACATGCAGGCGGTCGGCATGGTGAACGATCATCTTGTCGGCTGTTTCAGATATGGAGAGATTCGCCGGCTGGATTCTGTCATCGAGCGCGCCGACTTGTCGGCACGGCCGCGCATCCGGTCGGCGCCGGCGCCGTGACCGGCTCCGGATTGGTCCCGACAAACGTCCATCGCGTCGCATATCTTCGGTAAGCACTTGACCTCTTGGGATGACGATGGCAAAGCCGACTTCCCGTTATCGGCACGCAGACATGTCATCTTGTCAGCCAAAGATCAACATTAGCGCGCACCACTGCCCTTGAGGACGATGACCAGGAGAAGTGACAGGAGCAATACAAAATACTCAATTCCTTCTTCCTTTTTTTGATCCAAACCAATTCAGTGTCCACCCATGCGGCAGGTGAACTATGAGCGCACCGGTGAAGATGATGAACAGTCCACCGGCCGCGATTGCGCATCCACTAGCAAGGAAAGGAAGAACCGCTTAAGATGTCTTGTCCCTCTCTTCCCGTCGCAAACTGGCACGGCATCCATTGGCTACGAGGTTCACGATGATGAACGCAAGTCCAACGCAAAATTTAGCCAACCAACTGCCCGCGGCAAATGGGCTGGCTATAGTTCGTCTCACGATCGGTGCAATGTTTGTGTGGGTCTTCTTCGAAAATCTGGGGAAGGGTCTTTACAGCGCATCGGGCTACGCGGGCCTGATCAACTATTACATAAAGTCGAGTCACTCGCCAGGCGTCTGGAAGGCAGTCATGGGTTTGGCGGCGAGTCACGCCGCGATGGCGGCTCCGATGCAGGCCTTGACCGAGATCTCTCTCGGGATCCTGCTCATCATCGGTCTGCTCACGCGCCCGGCTGCCTTTGTAGCGTTTCTGTACCTGGGCAGTCTTTGGGTGTCTGAGTGGGGCACATCATGGATTTGGGAGCTACTGGTTCCGGTGCTCGCGTCGCTTGCGCTCGCGGTGGGGCGGGCCGGTCGAGCGTGGGGCGTCGACGCCTTGCTGGCGCGGCGCTCGCCATCCTCTCCATGGTGGTGACTTGAGCCAGCATTACTTGAACCAACATTACTTGAACCAGGATCACTTGAACCAGGATCACTTTAGTCAGGATCAAGTGCGAGTGTCGGTCGTCATTCCCACGCACAACGAAGCGCAGTCCATCGGCCGCGTCTTAGCTGATCTCCCGGCCGATATTGTCACTGAGGTTTTGGTCGTAGATAGCAATTCAACGGACGGGACTCCGGAGATCGCAGCAAGGATGGGCGCCCGCGTTCTCCACGAACCGCGTCGTGGATACGGTCGTGCTTGTTTGACCGGACTGGCTGGTGCAAGTAGCCCTGATGTTGTCGTGTTCCTCGACGGCGATTACTGCGATCGGCCAAGTGAGCTGCCACTTCTCCTGGCTCCAATCATCGAAGGACGTGCTGACATTACGCTGGGTTCGCGCCTGGGGAAGCGCAGCATTCGTGGGGCGTTGCCTTGGCACGCGGCGTTTGGTAACCGTCTGGCGGCGGTCATGATCAGGCTTTTGTATGGCCTAAGGATTAGCGACCTCGGACCGTTCCGCGCCGGGCGAGCAGATGTCCTTCGCCGGCTTGAGCTGCAAGAGAACACTTACGGTTGGGCGGTTGAAATGATTCTTAAAGGTACGCTTGGGGGATTTCGCATCGTTGAAGTGCCGGTGAGCTATTATCCGCGCATTGGGAAATCGAAGATTAGCGGTACGCTGAAGGGCACAGTGGGAGCGGCGTGGTTCATCCTCTCGCTGATAGTGCGCTATTATTTTCGGCATCGAAGGGCCGGAATGCCAAGGCCGGCGTGACCCTGCACCACGGACTCCCATGGGATCTTCAAACCAGGCCATCGAGCATTCGAGCAACCAGAACTGCACGCTGGTAATCATGGCGAAAGCCCCGAAGCCGGGACTAGTCAAGACACGGCTAACTCGCAGTCTTCCTGTTCCTGCCGTTACCGCACTCTATCGCTGCCTTCTCGAAGATACAGTTTCGTTGGCGCGGTCATTGAGCGGCGTGGAGGTTGCCATTATGTGCCCTGGCGCGGACATCGACGAGCTGACGCTGTTGGCAGGTGATGGAATGCGTGTCGTGGCGCAGAAGGGTGAAGGCCTTGCGGCCGGGCTCACCTCGGTGTTCGCACATTTTGCAGTCAGCCAGCAGCGCGTTATCGCATTCAACAGCGACAGCCCACACCTGCCGGCGTCCGTTTTGGAAAATGCATTCAAGGTCCTGGCTGCGCACGACGTGGTTGTCGGACCGACACACGATGGAGGGTATTATCTCGTGGGAGCCAAAGCGGTACACCCAACGCTTTTCGAAAATGATGGGATGGGAACTGGAAATGCGCTTGATGCATTACTGGCGCGTGCTCGCGGCCTCGATCTTTCAACAGGCTTTACGGATCCTTTCTACGATGTCGACGTGGACAACGACTTGATTCGGCTCGCCACCGAACTACGGCTCACCCCAGCGAAAGCGCGACAAACGGCAGTGTGGTTTGAGGAGTGGGATCACGCCGTCGCACTGTTGCGGACGGACACGGAAGACCTGTGAAGCTCACGCCATCCCGCAGGCTGTATGCTCTCGCGATCGTGATGCTTGCTGCGCTGACCTTCTGCTCACGCGCGTTCAGCAGCAGAGGTGCGCCGTCCTTCCTCATTCCGCTGGCCGTTGCCAGCGTCGCGTATCTCCTCGCCATTCGTGAGTTCTTCCCAAGGGCAAAAATCCCGCCGCGGGTTGTCGTCATCGGGCTCGTGTTGGCTGCTCTGTGGCATCTTCCATTTCTACTGATGCCGCCGGGGGCGGATGACGACGTTCATCGATATCTCTGGGATGGCCGCGTGCAGCGGCTCGGATACAACCCTTATATTGTCGTTCCCAGCGCCCCCGCGCTCAATGCGCTGCACACGGACGAGACCCGAACTCTGAACAATTCGTATTTACCGAGCCCATATCCGGCGGGCGCGGAACTTTTCTTCCGCGCCGTGACAGCGATTCATGAGTCTGTCTTTGCGCTGAAAGCAGCATTTGTGGTTTGCAATTTGGCCATCGTTCTCGTTTTGCTCGATATTTTGCGCACCAGTCGGCAAGGAGCGCATTGGGTTCTGGCTTATGCCTGGAATCCACTGCTGGTGATCGAAGTGGCGGGCAGCGGTCACGTCGACATTGTCGGAGCACTGCTGTTGTTGGTCTCCTTCGCCGCGCTAGGCCGCCGGTGGCGTACGGTTGCAGCCCTGACCTTTGGGCTGGCTGTCGCTGTGAAATTCCTCCCGATTGTGCTGTTGCCGCTCTACTGGAGGCGGGTTCGTGTGCGCGACGCCGCACTGTCGGCAGTTGTGGTCGGACTGTTGTACGTACCCTTTCTCAACCACGGGCGGATTCCGGTCGGTTCGCTCGGCACTTACGTACACAGTTTCCGTTTTAATGATCCGGTGTTTGAAACTCTCGAGCGAGTGGCGGCTCCGGAGCTTCTTGTTGGGTTGGCTGTGCTCTTGGGCTTCCTTAGCGCAATGTGGATGAGATCGAAATCCGAGGCGTTGTCTGGGGACACATTTGCCTGGCCCATGGCAGCATCGCTTCTATGTGCACCGGTTGTCTATCCCTGGTATCTGCTCTGGCTACTGCCGTTCCTGCGGTCGGCCTCGACGGTGCCGATCATGATCTGGACAGCGAGCATCATCCCGACCTACTATGTTTGGCATCTGCGCACGCTTGGACGTCCGTGGATAGTTCCCGGTTGGATCATGCTGCTGGAATACGGATCGGTGGCAGCGGCCGGGGTGATTATCATGTTTCGTCGGCTCAAGCAACGGTCCGCAACGCGGCTCAGTGAACAAGGGGTGTGAACTGCTGGCGTGTCGGAAACGTAATGTGCCGACATGATTGTATCTGGGAGCCTTTGCCCGTCATCCAAAACGGAATCGGTTCAATTCACCAAGGAGCGAACTCCATGACAAATGCGAGCCGTGCAACGATGATCCGTTTTGTGGCCTTCGCGGTGCTGGTCCTCGCCGGGACCTCCTGGGCACAGAAGCGCCCGCCCGTTCTTGAACAGATCGCCAAGACCTATGGTCTCGATTCATTTGGGCAAGTCGAGGCGATCCGCTATACCTTCAACCTAGATTTGCCCGGGGTGATCAAGCTTTCTCACACGTGGGAATGGCAGCCCAAGACCAACAAGGTCTCCTACGAGGGGAAGGATAAAGACGGCAAGCCGGTCAAGGTTACGTACATGCGATCTGAGCTCAGCAGCCAGCCCGACGCCGTGAAAAACGAAGTTGATCCGGCTTTCGTCAACGACAACTATTGGCTTCTGTTTCCGTTCCATGCCTCCTGGGACACCAGTGCCACCGTGACCGATCAAGGTATGAAAAAACTGCCGGTGGGCAGCGGCTCGGCAGAGCTGGTCTCGGTGAAGTATCCCTCGGAAGGTGGTTACACGCCCGGCGACACCTGGGACCTCTACGTTGGCAAAGACAACCGCGTCGAGCAATTTGCCTACCACCGCGGCGGACCCAAGAAGCCGAGCCTCGTCGTTGCAAAATGGGCAGGCTACAAAAAGGCAGGTCCTCTTCTGTTCTCAACAGAGCACCCTGGCACCGCTGACGGCAAGCCCCTGCACATCTGGTTGTCCGACGTGGCAGTTAAAGTGACGGGATCAGAAAACTGGGTGGACGCGAAATAAGATAAACGCGCAATAAACAACGGAGAGGCTCGTTCGCAGAATCTATGTCGTTCTTCACGAAGCAGCCTCCCTGGCAATCACTACCGTAGTGCAGGAACTGCTCACCTTGGGCAGGTCGCGGGTGGCGGCCATGCGAACCTGCAGGCTCGGGCGTTCTCCGCGCACGATCGGACAATAATAATCAGGCTCCAGCAGC
>Ga0307475_10002254_pt1 | contig 11628 bp, 4 predicted proteins | sample atmos_gasesECM1C_FD_203317 | JGI IMG/M metagenome (GOLD analysis project Ga0307475, IMG submission 203317) | Hardwood forest soil microbial communities from Morgan-Monroe State Forest, Indiana, United States - atmos_gasesECM1C_515 | ecosystem: Environmental > Terrestrial > Soil > Temperate...
TCGTTTACGGGCCACACTCGTTCGTAATCGTGATAGTGGTCCGCGACGTCCAAGATCGCACGGCAAGCTTCGCTTTATCCGCTCAAATAACCCACGCCCTCTCTGTTCCCGTCTGGTAGATAAGGCCAGCCGCATAGCGCCAGATTAACGCGCTTACCGGACGAGTGGGTCCCAGTACGAACTTGTCCGGTAATCCCGCTGACTGTCCAGAAGTCTGGTTCGGGGAAGCGATGTTTCATGGGGAGTCGCTTCACCTCCTCGAACGCCGTTTCGGGATAACTTCCGAATAGCCGACAATCCAGGAGTTGGCCAGACCACTCAATGCAAGCGCGTTTCCCGGTACCTATCTGGTGAGACTTCCCAAAAGCGGACTTCTGGACCCCAGAAGCCCGCTCTCCAACAGGAATGTGGAATCGAACCGCATCTCGGGATCGCGATCCTTCCGGAACGACTGTGGTGAATGTCTAGGCCGAAGCGTAGTGAAGTTCTGAACTTGTTGGTTCCTTTTCATTTGGCCTTATTGGCTTCGCAGATCTACTAAAAAACCGGGTCCTGACTGTCTAAATTAGTGGGGAGCACGACAAGTTTGACAGAGCCGACTTAGAGATGTCCGGAACAGGTACTCGAAAAAACCGTGACGTTGTCGCGATAACTTCTGTACAATCCGCACGGCGCGACAGCCTTGCGCCATACGGCCCGCAGATCTGCAAGGCGCGGTCTCGAAGTCGCGTGCGGAATATCAAGGTCAAGTGGGGGATTTCTCGTGGCCCGGCGCGCTCGCACAGCTAAACAGCTTGCCCCGCGGATTGAAATCGACTACTTCAAAAAACCTCATCCGCTTCGCCGTGCTCGCTTTGCGTTGTCGCTCGCGGGTGTGGTGATCGCTGCCGTGTGGCTGCTCGGTCTTGCAGCGGCGAAGAGCCACGGGGTGTACAGCCCGGGACCCGTATCCGACCCTCACGCTTTCATCGGGCAAAAATGCGAACTGTGCCATCTCGCGCAGGGCCCGGGTTTGCGGAAGGCGCGCCTCAAGGTTTCCGACCAGGCATGTCTGGCATGCCACGACGGACCAGAGCATCAAAGCTCGGTTCCCGCCAGCAACTGCGCGTCGTGCCACGCAGAACATCAAGGAAGACTGTCGCAGATGGTCCACGTGCGCGATGTAGACTGCGCCAAGTGTCATGCCACGCTCGACCCCGGTATTTCGCGTTTCAACAAGGACCACCCAGAGTTCGGCGCCCTGAAGAGTCCCAGCAAAGCGACCATCCGACTGAATCACAAGGCGCACCTGGCGCAGAGTTTGACGTGCGACACGTGCCATCACACGGGAGTAGTGGATCCGACTACGTGCAAGCCCGTGGGCGCGAATTGCGTCCGACCGAGCGATTCCCTGGCATTGATGGTGCCGGTCACCTATAAGGATGACTGCCAAGCCTGCCACGATGCGCTTAATTTTCAGACCGCATTCGGCGATACCGCGCCGCACGACGCTCCGGAAAAGGTCGATGCTTGGTTCAAGAGCACGCATCCGGGCGACGGTGCCAAACTGCAGGTGGCCGAAGTGCAGCTTTGGGTGAACGGCTGCTCGTTTTGTCACGCGGGAGTTCAGCTGGTGCCAGGATCACTGCCCAAGATTGCACCGGCGCACGTCGCGGCGCGATGGTTTGACAAGGCGGTGTTCAGCCACGACGCGCACCGAAGCCTCGATTGCTTGACGTGCCATGCCAGCATTTCAAACAGCGAGAAAGCTGAGCAAGTGGACCTGCCGAGCGTGCACACTTGCCAGAGCTGCCACCAGCCGCAGCGAGTGGAGTCGGGGTGCTTCGGGTGCCACGTCTACCACGATTGGACGAAAGAGAAGGCGGTTCCCGGGAAGATCACGCCAAAACAGATAGCGGGGCTGGGTGCAGGAAAGCCTGCCAACAATTCCATCGAACAAAAAACCCTTTCGGCAGACCGTCGCTAGAGCGGCTACCGAAAGGGCATGGATTTCGTCGAGCTTCAGCTGCTCGCAGCGTTTTTCAGTGTCCTCACTCTTTGCAACAGCCAGCGTCCGCGCAAATCCTCCGCAGCTAGAACTGGAACTTAAGCGCGAATTGGATCTGCCTCGCCGGATAGGCTTGAAGGATCTGATTGTACAGTGGGTCGAAAACGAAACAGGTGAAATTGGGACAAGCGTTCGGAAACTTGGCGGTGAATGAACCCGTCGCGTCAAAGAACACAGTGTCGGCGCGGCTGTAGGGCTGGCGAAAATTCACTTTGTTGAACAGATTGAAGAATTCCACCTTGAACTGCACGTTTGTCCGCTCGCTCTTTCCCAGGGGCGTATCTTTCAGGACTGAGAAATCGAAGTTGATGAACTTTGGGCCCGTGAAAGCGTTGCGCCCCAGGTCTCCCGGCGTGAGCGTCGAGGTCGGCGTGCGATCAAAAGCGCTGGGGGGCACGCCCGGGGAATTGCCGTTATCAATCGGCGCGTTCGGGTTATTATTGTTGATCGCGACCGGCGGGGTAACGTTGGGACGAAGCGGAGTCCCGAAGTAATCAAAGAAGACGGTATACGGCTGGCCCGACTGCAGCGTGGTGATCCCCGCCAGTTTCCATCCTGTGCCAATCCTTGGAGCCCAGCGAGGCACGGAATAGATGTACTCGATCACGGCGCGGTGGCGAATGTCGAAATCCGAGCGAGCTCGTTCTGCGCCGATATTGGTGGAATCCTGCGGAAGACGCGGACGCGACGTGATGATCGGAAGTTCTCCTTGCAAGCTCAAAGCCGGGCTGATGTTGTTGATGGCCGCGAAGTTGTCGGGGTTAATCGTAAGAGGGTTGAGGGTCCCGAAGTTGGCCCCGCCCTCCGATGTGGCAAGGCTCGCAATCAACGGAGAGAACAGAAAAAGCTGCGGCTGCAGAGAAGAGGCGTCGTCAATCGACTTCGCCCACTGATAGAACGCATGGAATTGCAGCCCATGGAAGTTCCGGGTCGCAAAGCGAAGCTGCAAAGAATTGAAGTTCGAATTGCCCTGATTCGCTTGATCGAGGATGCTGGTGAAGAGAAACGGGTTCTGACCGAAGTTAAAACACTGGTTGGAACCGGCAAAGAACGTTGCGTAGGTCTGTGCAGACGTGCAAGCGCTGATGTCCTTCAGGAGAGGCAGCCTGCGTCCGAGGGAGCCTACGTATGCCGCTTCGAAGATGCCCGCATTCCCGACCCGCTGCTCGACACCGAAGTGATACTGATGGACGTAGGGCGTCTTGTTCTTCGAGTCGATTGCGGTTATGGAATAGGGGACTCTGCACGTTGCGACTGTGCACAGGGGAAATGTCTGTTCGAGGGTAGTGGGGTCCAAAAAAGCCAAGGAAATATCCTGCTGAACAAAAGGAGGATTGGCCAGCATGTTAACAGAGGGTTGGAGCGACTGCTGGTCAAACATCAGAGCATAGCCGCCGCGGACCACCGTTTTGCCGTTGCTCCAGGGGTCCCAAGCAAATCCAAGACGGGGGCCCCAATCGTAGCGGTCGGTCTTGTAGCCGGCCCTGGGGGCGGCGGGGCCAGCAGCGGGAAGCGTTCCGATGACGTTGCCCAGGGAATCGAATATGGTTTTTGAGCCGCCCTGAATCAATCCTCCCGATCCCGCTCCGATCGTCGTATTCAACCCCGGATAGAAGTTCACCAGAAAGTTTTGGCTCTCGACTGGAGCAGTATTGAGTTCATAGCGAACGCCGTAGTTCAGCGTGAAGTTGTGAGAGACGCGCCACTGGTCCTGCACATAGCCGCCGAAAGACTGAGTCGAGAAATGGCGCGCAAACGTGCTGTTGAAATCGGGACTCACACGGGCGATCGAAGTCAAATCCGGCTCGCCGAAGATGGCGGCGGCGGGTGGATTTAGGAGCGTAATTATGCCTCGCGCCAAGGCTTCGTTGTTTACGTTCAAACGAATGTGCCGGAACTCCGCCCCGAGCTTCCAGGTATGCCGGCCGCGGCTCAGGCTGAGGTTGTCTCCGACGGACCATACATTGTCAGCGCGGTTGCTTGGGGTTGCAAAGTTGGTGCCGAGCGTGCTGAACGGACCAAGGGAACCAAGCGACCCGCCGAGCGCGATTGTCGGCAAGCCGAAAGTATTCGAATCCAAGTTCTGCAAGCCAAGCGTGGCGGGGTCGACACTCGCGTCCTGCGCAGTTGTAGTCAGTCGAAAGCGATTCCAGCCGAAGCGAAGCTCATTCGTAGTTCGCGACGTGAGCTGCTGCACAAAGTTGTAGCTGAAGTTCTGGTTGCGGCCATTGACGCGCGTGCCGTTTCCGGGATAGGTCGAGCTGGCTGGGATGTCACCGGCCTGAAGTTGGTTAATCCTCTGGATGTTGTGTTTGAAGCTCATGCTCGTCCGCGAGCTCACGCGCAAATCGACGCGCTCGAGAAAGTTGTCGCTGTTCGTAAAGTTGGAAGCATCTGCAATGTTAAAGGCTCCCGAACCGAAAGGGGGGAAAGAGGCCGGATTGGTGAATGGAGTGGCCGGCACATTAGGTGCGGGATAAAGGCTGAACAGACCGACGGCGACAGGGTCGCATGGTACTCCGACGGCTGCCTCGCAACTCGCGGCGGAACGGAATACTGTGCCGGGCACCTGTTCGAAAAGCGGCCGGGGGTTCACCAAGCGGAAGCTCTCCCAATTGAAAAAACCAAAAAGCTTGTCTTTGATGAGTGCGCCACCGAGGTCGCCGCCAAACTGGTTCTGGTTCAGACGCGGGTTGTTTCGGTCATAGAGCGGAGCCAACGTGGGGTCCGTGAGAGGATTCACGGCATCGAAGACCTGGAGATTCCGCGCGTATTGGAAGAAAGTGCCTCCGCTGAATTCGGAGAAGAAATTGGCAGAGCTGAGAGCGGAGTTACGGTTGAACTCAAAAAGCTCGCCGTGAATGGAGTTGCTGCCGCTGCGGCTGAGCTCGTTGATCTGCGCGCCCCCGCTGCGTCCGTACTCCGCGTCCTCGGTGGAAGCCTGGACACGAAATTCCTGCAAGGCCTCGACAATCTGGAAGGGCAGAGACTGGTTGATGGTGTAGTCGTTGTTGTCGGCGCCGTCGAGCAGGAAATTGTTCATGTCGGCGCGCGCGCCGTTGACCACAAGCGAGGCCCCCTGAAGCACCGAGCCCTGCTCCACCGGGTACGTGCCTGGAACCAGCAGAGCGAGATCAATGAAGTCGCGATTGACAAGGGGGAGGGTGTGGACCTCACGGCTGTCAATAACGCCACCCAACGTTGTGTTAAGGAGATCGAGTGAGACCGAAGGCGGAGTGATCTTCTGCGTAACGAGTGTCGCAGCGGACGGTGCCGCGGCTGGAGGCGTTGCCGCGGGTGCCGCAGCTGGAGGTGTTGCTGCAGGTGCCGCAGCCGGAGCGGAAGGCTGGAGCAAGAAAGGCGGCACAACCAACTTTTCCTCGCCCACTTGAACGATCAAGCCGGAGAGAACCTGCGTGGCGAAGCCCGCCATTTCGACCGAGATCACGTAATCCTCGGCTGGAGGAACGTTGGTGAAGGTATAGCCCCCGTCGGCGCCGGTCGTCTGCGCCTGCGAGAAGCCGATGCTAGCGTTGATCAGATGAACGGTGGCTCCTGCAATCTCCTTCCCGCCGGAGTACACCGTGCCAGTCACCGTGGCATTCGGTGTGCCAGCCCAAGTGGGAAGCTTCAGCAGGGCAACGAACAAAAGAAGGATGGAACCGAGGAAAACTTTCCTCATCGGCTTGCTCCTTTTTCCAGCCTGAAATAATGCAATACGTGAGGATTGCAACGGTGGGATGCTACTCAACGGATGATTCACTGTCAAATTGATTATGAGGGTTTCTATTGGCTGCGTGCACTCCCGGCTTCCGCATACAAGGACAAAATCTTGGGCGACACGTATTCCTTCGGAGGCTGAAACTGGCGCGCCTCCTTCTGTAGAATGCGAAAGTCGACCAACGCGAGTTCCTTCTGGTGCGCATCTCGCTCGCCTGAAAGGTAGTAGCGCGAGGCGTGGACCGCCCCGCGAAAGAAGTATGCCAGCGCGAGTTTGCGCCCGTGATTGTCGACATACTGGCCCAAATCCTGTTCTGCTTCATCATACTTGCCCTGGAAGTAGGCTTCGAGGCCTTCGCGCAACGGCTCTTCATCGGCTAATTCCTGCGCCTGGGTCAGCATAGAATGAGCCTCACGGTTTCCCGGGTCGAGGATCTCGGCTGCCTTCAGTTTTTCAACCGCCGCCATATATTGCCCTTGGCTCATGTTCTGGCGGGCATCCGTGATGAATTGCTGCGCAGCTTGTTTGGCGTCTTGTCCGGTCTCGGCCAATTTCCGCTTCGCCTGCTCGCGCGCAGAGGCATCCACTTGAGCGGCCGCATCAATTCGCTGCAAATAGGAGCGGGCGTCCGATGCATGGGAGCTGTTTTTTTGAACCAAGCTCTGGAAAAGATTTTTGGCATCGGAATAGTGCCTGTCATTAAACGCCCTCACAGCATTGCTGTAGGCCCGCTGATCGCTATCGGCAGTATCGATCCGGCCCACATATGCTTGGGCCTCTGCGGCCTTCTTCCCCTTCATCTGGATGATCTCCTGAAAAAGAGGCCGTGCACGCGAGAGATCCCCCTGCGCGAATGAGTCGACGGCGTGATTCCAAATAGATTCCTCGCGGCGCTCTTGGATGCGTTGCAGGTAAGTCCTTGCCTCCGCGCTCCTGGTGCTTTTGCTCTGCTCGATTTGGCCGAACTGTTTGGCAGCTTCGTCGTCCTTTCCGTCGTTGAAGAGCTTGACGGCTTGCTGAAACAAAGTTTCATCTCCCGACCGGGCTTCGATTTGCTTCATGTATCCCTCGATTTGCGCCCGGTACTTGGGATGCTTCAAAACAAGTTTGCTGGCCTGTTCGAATTTCTGCTTGGCGTCGTCTATGCGCTCCTGCTTGAGCAGGTCAACTCCCTGATTAAAGAGTCTCTCCTCGAGAGCGTAGGTCTGTTTGGCAGAGTTGCAGGCGGGATTGAGATAGGTCTGAGTGTCTTTATAGTCGGGCTTCTCCTTGGCGACCTGCTGAAACAGTTCGCAGGCGTCCTCCATCTTGGCCTGGTTGAAGAGCTCGACCGCCTTTTGGTACCGGCTGTCGAGCGTCTCCTGGGCGGATGCAACAGGCTCGTGGAGAGGGCCGAGCAATACCAACCCCAGCATAGCCAAGGCAACGCAGCTAGTATTGCGAGACAATTTTTTGCACCAGATCATTGATCTTGACCGCCGGGAAGGTATAGGTAACTGCCGACACTTTTCCTCGCTCGACCGACACTTCCACTTTCCCAGTCGTCGAACCGCTCTTCAGCTCGATGACGTAGCGACCGGGCGGGAGCGACAACTGCAGAGGGGTTTGGCCCGTGACGTTCAGATGTTCGCCCTTCGCAGTGTTGACGCCCGTCACTTCCCCCCACGGTGTTGCTGTAAGTTGGACATATCCCCGTAGGTTCCGGCTCTTGACGTACCAAATACCAACGCCGGCCAAGGCCAGAACCAACGCCACCAACAATGAGGCAACGACGATCCGAGGCATCCTGGCGCTCGCGGGGACGGGCGCTGGGGTCGGCGCGGCAATGGACTTCCCCTGCTTTGCCGGAATACGTAGGTCTACGTGAGCAGCAGCGGCCTTGCGCTGACGTCGCTGGGCCTCTTCGAGCAGTGCTTTCGCCTCTGTCGCAAGGTCCGACAGACCCGCACGGTCCCAGTCTGTCGAATTCAACAATTCCGCCACCTGCTTGTACTTCATCTGACCGAGGGCCATCTGCGCTTCTTGGAGAAGCTTCACGCGCTGCTCCCGTTGCAGCCGTGACCCTTCTTGTTGCACGCGCTTTTGCAGTGCGAGCAGCGTCGGATCGCCCGGGTATGGGTTCAACGCCTGCTCAAGCAGCGATTCAGCGGTGCGGATGTCCCCTTCATTCAGGCTTTTGTTGATCTGTTCGACGGCCGTGCGCACGAAATTGGCTCGATCGAGGCCCTGGCGGCACTGCGCATACGCCCGTTGGAAATCGTCGCTTTTGAAGTAGACTTTGGGGGCAGTTTCGAACAGCGCGACTGCCTTGACCGCTTCACCCGATCCGAGCAATTGCAGGGCGCTCGCGATGATCTCTTTGCGCCGACGTTCAGAGCCTTCTCTCTGCTCCCGAACGGTGGCGAGAAGCTCCTTGAGCTCGTTGCTCTGGATTTCTTCCTGAGCGCGTGAAAGAACCTTCTCGGCCTCGTCATACTGCTGCTCGCGCAGGAAATTCTGAGCTTGGGCCAAGACGGATTGAGTGCGGTCTTGCCGCTGTTGCCGCTGTTGCTCCGCCTGGCGCTCACGCACGAACTGGAGAAGATCAGTCAGCTCAGGAGATTGCCCAGTCTGAGCCAGGCACCGTTCCAAGGTTTCGATCGCGGCGGTGAAGTTCTGGGAGTGAATCTGTTCGTTCGCTTGGCGGATGGCATCCCGACGAGAGTCTTCTTTGGTGGTCCGCTCGTAGGACTCCTGCACGACCTTCAGAAACGGATGCAATCGCGGGTCATCCGGGACAGCCTGAATTGCCTGTTCCAAGATTGCCAGGGCCGACGAGAATTGACTCTTTTGCATCAACTCGTGAGCTGCCTTAAGTTGTTCGTCTACATAGCTGCGTTTTTTGTTGGCCTCGACGCGGCGAAGCACTTGCGCATGTAACCGGAGGATCTGGGGATCATCCTGAAATTCGTGAAGCGCCTGCTCAATGGAGGCGAGCGCGAGATCCAGTTGTCCTTTGCCCAGGTTTTCCTCGATGTCGGCTACGCGCTTGGTCAGCAACTTCCGCCGCTCCTCTTTCTCCTGACCGTCGCGCACCAACCGCGTTAGCGCATCGATTTCAACGTTGGCCGCATCGAGCTCTCGCGCTCGGTCAAGCAGTTCGAGCGCCTTTCCGAAATTTTTCTCGCCCAATTGCGCGCGCGCTCCCTCCAGGAATTGCCGCACTTGGCGAAGCCGCTCCTGCTCGGCGAGCTCTTTGGTAACCCAGTTCAGCATCGTAAGCGCCGACGCATTCCGCTGATCCACCCCGAGCACGGCTTCGAGTTCCTCTTTTGCCCGCTGAAAATCGGCTTCCGCCGCGAGTTTTTCCGCCCGCTCGAGGTGACGCCGAATTCCTTCCGACCGGTCTCGTTTTTGGACAGCAAGCTGGCGGTGTTTCAGCGCTTCCTCATGATGGGGATCGAGACGGAGTACCTCGTCTAGAGCCGCAATCGCATCTTCGTATTGCTCGGTTTCCAGGGCCTCCTTCGCCTGACGAATGTGGCTGCCAATCTTTTCCTCGCGCTGGCGTCCCTGTATGCGATCCCGGACCTCGGCAAGCAAGCTTTTGGCCAGCTGGTGACTGCTATCGATCTCGAGAACCTTTTGCAGCGACTCCTTGGCAATTGTCAGGTCACCCGCCTGGAGCGAGCCCTGACCTTGCTGGAGATGGACGTCGATTGTCTCGCGCCTCAATCCATCCGCGATGCGCTGCAGATCGAAAGCCATATCCTGGGCAGATTGGTAGCGCTGTTCACGATCTTTGGATAGCGCACGCTGGACAACTTGCTCCAATTGGGGCGGGCATTGAGGAATGTACTTGGTGATGGGCTCCAGAGGCTCGTTGATGATCTTGAAAAGGATGGAGGGAACGTCGTCACCCGGGAAAGGCGTCTGGTAGGTGAGCAGTTCGTATAGGACGATTCCAAGAGAGAACACGTCCGTTCGAGCGTCCACCGTTTGGCCTTGAACTTGTTCCGGAGACATGTACTTCACCGTACCCAGCACCACGCCCGTTTGCGTCATCGATGAAACACCGACTCGCGCGATGCCAAAATCGACAATTTTGACTTGGCCGCTGTCCGATACCACGATATTGCCGGGCTTTATGTCGCGGTGAACGATGCCATGTTGGTGGGCGTAGTCCAGCCCTTTGCAGGTGTCGATGATGATCTGAACCTTTTTGAGAACCGGGATATCTTTGTGGTCGGCGATGATCTTCTGCAGATTCTCCCCTTCAAGAAACTCCATGGCAATGAAAGGAACGCCGTTCGCTTCATCAATCTCATAGATGGTAACGATATTGGGGTGGGTCAGCTTGGCAGCTGCCTGGGCCTCGCGGTAAAACCTCTTCAAAAGACTAGGATTGCCTGCGACTTCTGCGTTTGTAGTCTTGAGGGCGACGAGCCTGCCGAGCCGCGGGTCTTCAGCGCGATAGACAACACCCATCGCCCCACTGCCGAGCTCGCCGTGGATTTCATACCTACCGAGTTTAGTTAGCATGGCGGGCTGGGATATATACCTCGCTCAGGCCGTGAACACAATCGTCATAGAGTGCCTCGCGATGGCGCGCATATATTAGCATCCCGCCGTGGCTGCTCAATCATGCTGGTTCGAGGGTCGTTCCGCAAGCACACGCAGCAACTGCTTGCCGATCATCAGCGTATCTCCGTCGCGTGCAAGCGCGCGCTTTCGAATACGCGCGAAAGTGCCGTTGGTACTGTTCAGATCCTCCAGCACATACTGGTTGTCATTTCGCCGGATCCGCGCGTGCATAGAGGAGAGGTATGGATCATCCGGGAACGTATAGGTGCCCTTCGAGCGCCCCAATGTGGTTTCGGCGGCGCGCAGCTCATATTGTTCCGTTTCCTCATCCTCCGAATTCAACTTAAGCAGCAGCGCGGCTGTCTGCGGAAGCCCCGCCGAACCCGCAGTGAAAACAGCAGTGCGATCGAGCGGAACGCTCTTTGTCGGAGAAGAGGAATCCGCGTTGACTACAAAGCGCAGTCGCTGGCGTCCGATTTGAAACATATCGCCATCCTTCAATCGATGGGATTCGCGAACCCAGAGATACACACCCGGAGGACTGCCCAGATCCTCGACATAGACACCGTCGCCAAGCTGGGTGAACCGGACGTGCTGAGCCGCTACGAGTGGATCATCGGTGAGCGCGATTTCACCTTTCTGACCGGCGATAATCCCCGGGTGATCGAGCGGAAAACGTTTGCCGAGAGAACCGTTGGGGGATATGCGCACCACTGCGAAGCGCACCCCTTGGGCGGGCGCTTCCTCGTCTTCCGGCGCACCACGGACGATGGTCTTGTCTGCGCTGGCCGCGGCTAGGGAAGAAGTCGCGAGCTTTGCCGTCCCCGGCTGGGCGACCGCGCCTCCGGACTTAGCCGCATCTGGGACGAGCGGCAGCCCCGTCGCTATGACTAACTGCTCGTTGGAAGGACGCGGGGGTGCGGGTCCCGCTGCTTCCCCCACCCGCCACACCACCGAATACAAATCCAGCTTCTCTGATTTGCCTCTTAATTCTACGCCGGATACCTTCTTCCGAACGGAGAGCTCGGTCCTGTGTCGGATTTTTTCATACACGGTAGGCGAAATTGCAATCTCGTCTGGATCTGTAGCGGCTTCGATGCGGGCGGTCACATTCACAACGTCGCCGAAGACATCGTTACCTTTCAAAAGAGCGAGTCCCAGGTTGATTGCGACGCGAACATGAATTTGATCGCCAGGCGGGCTGTTGCGGTTGCGCTCCTCGAGGCCGCGTTGCATGTCGATAGCGGCGCTAATCGCGTCTTCGACTTCACAAAAACGAGCTAGAATCGCATCGCCG
>Ga0307475_10002255_pt1 | contig 11627 bp, 7 predicted proteins | sample atmos_gasesECM1C_FD_203317 | JGI IMG/M metagenome (GOLD analysis project Ga0307475, IMG submission 203317) | Hardwood forest soil microbial communities from Morgan-Monroe State Forest, Indiana, United States - atmos_gasesECM1C_515 | ecosystem: Environmental > Terrestrial > Soil > Temperate...
TATGGTTGCCTTTATTCCATTCACGAGCACCATTCGCCCGGGTGCGACATCAGAAACGGCCAGCGAGAGATTGAGGTAGATGTCCGGTATGAAATCCTGCGACAGTCTGTTCTTACCTGTGTCCAGGTTCGGCGGCAGAATCGCGAAGTGGGCGGGAGCTTCCCGTTCATCAACGAGGGGATATTTCTTTTCAACGTACTTCTCATATGGGGTAAGAACGCCAATCAAAACGATCGCTGCATACGCTCCAAAAACGAGGGCTCGTGCGTACAAAGTTTTCCGGCGAGCGTATTGCCAAATGGCGGCAACTAAAATCGAGGCCTCCAACAAGAGGGTCGTGGCTGCATCCGCTATTTCCGCGCTAGACGACATGGCGCTGCTCGGGACCTGTCCGATTAAGTAACTCGCTGCAATGGCAGCGAGCAGAACGATAACGGCTCCTAGTAGTGCCTGCGCAAGGCTTCTCGTCAGGGTGCCCAGCGCAATGCTCGGCAAGAACAGAATCGTGGCGAGAAGAAGCTGCATACGAAGAACTCCCCCAATATGCGGAAGAACGGGAAACCCGCTGTTGCGTACCAAATATAGCTGCAGGAGGAAAAGGGGTAGGCCGACGAACACCAGCAAGAACAAAACTTTTGCAGCCAATAGCTTCCACCAAACATAAGGTTTGGTCACCCACCATTGGCGGTCACCCACTAACGACTCGCCATGCACTATCCGCACGATCAGAAAACTCCAGAAAAACACGAGAAGCGGAACAATGAGTTCTTGTCGCAGGAACATCCCCGTAAACGAAAATGCCATCGCCGCGGGCGGCCCGGGATGAAGCGCCCAATGCGCATAGACTCCCAACAGGGTCAGGGAGATCAGAATCTCAGGCCAGTGCCGTCCCGCGTCTTTCCGAAATATCAGGAGAATCTGCTTCATGTAGCTCTCCTAGGCTGACTGCTCTTTTTTCGCTACCGCTAGGAAAATCTCTCGCAGAGTAAGCGTCCGGAATGCCACATCCCTTACCGGCCCAAACATCCGCTCAATCTCTGCTACCGTTTTCTGTTCCTCAAATCGGCTCTCCACAAACCGCACAACTCCCGCGGACATGTTCACCTGCAGCCAGCTTTCTGGCATTTGTGAGGACAGCTCACGTTCTACTTCAAGCGTCAGTTCGACTTCTCGGAATCGAGCGGCCAGCGAACTCAGTTCCTCAGAAAAGCTAAGCTTGCCCTCGTCCAGATACCCAACGTGACTTGCAAAGGTCTCGATCTCAGCGAGGTCATGGGATGAAAGGAAGATAGTGGCGTCGGTCGCGCGCTCCAGCAAACCCTCAATCAATTGATCCCTTACCAGGGGATCCAAACCCCCAAAGGGTTCATCGAGCACGATCAATTTCGGATGAAAGGCCAAAGCGCTTGCCAATGCCAGTTTCATTTTCATCCCGCGCGACAACTCTTTTATCTTTCTTTCCAGAGGTATTTCGAGCTGCTTTACAAGCGCGGATTCGAGATCCTTATCCCAGGTGGGGTAAAACTGTCGCAAATAGTTCAACAATGCGCTGACCCGCATCCACTCTGGGGCCTCTTGATTCTCGGAAACGTAGCCGATGGTCGAGTAGGCGCTTCCGCGAATTTTTCCGGATTCCATCCCAAGCACTTGTGCTTTACCCGACGTTGGTTCGATGAGATTCATCAAGACTTTAATGATTGTGGTCTTTCCGGCACCGTTGGGTCCGACCAGGGCATAAACGGCCCCTTCTTGCACCTCGAGATTGACGCGGTCAACCGCGCACACTCGCCGATAACGCTTCGTCAACTCCTCCGCTCGAATCACCGGGTTCATCGTTCGCGCCCTTCGCAGCCTTGCTCGGTCTTCGCATCTCGTTTGGAGCTCAGGCGGCTCCAGTGCTTTGCAATAGCTTCCTGCATGTCCTCTAAAGTGATCCCGAGCCTCTTTCCCTCCACGACTAATTGTTCAAAATAGTCGTCGAGCAGCTTTGTCCTTTCGGCTTTGCTGGCAGGTGGGCGCTTTGCGACCACAGCGCCGAAGCCGGGGCGGATCTCGAGGAGTCCCGCAGATGCAAGGGCGGCGACCACCTTGTGTGCTGTATTCGGATTGATTTTCAGTTGTTTGCTGAGGGCACGAACGGACGGGAAGGCATCGCCCGGACGCAACCGGCCCGAAATCATGGCTTTCGTGGCGGCGTAAACAACTTGCTCGTAGATTGTCCCGCCCGGCCGGAACTCCACGTGGAACGGAATCATAGGCGTACTATAACAGATAGGACAGAGGTAGTCACCCCATTACGTAATGTATTGTTACCGTAGTGAGGACCGCAGTATTTCTTCACAGCTAACGCGAGACGGGTTCGGCGACGGCCCCTTCGACGCTTGCTCTGCGATTCAGCAAGCCGCGGGAGGCGAGGAGCTCGGCGTTGAGCAGAGCAGCGCCGGCGGCGCCGCGCACCAGGTTGTGGGATAGCAGGGTCAGCTTTACATCGAGGAGCGGGCATTCGCGGACGCGGCCGACTACCGCGGCCATGCCGCTGCCGGCATTTACGTCGCGTCGCGGCTGCGGGCGATTTTCTTCGTCGAGGACGATTACCGGATTGCGCAGCGCGGACGGCAAGCTGGCCAACTCGGAGCTGACCTCGAAATTGCGAAGCGCTTCGCAGACCTCGGCAAGGGAAGCGATCTTTTTCAGGCTGACACTGACGCACTCCAGATGGCCGTCGATCACCGGCACGCGATTGCAGTGCGCGCTGATGCCCAGGCCGGCATCCACAAAGCGCTCGCCGTTCCACTTGCCAAGCAGTTTTTGCGGCTCGGACTCCATCTTGTCCTCTTCGCCGCCGATAAAGGGCACCACATTCCCCTGAATATCGAGGGAAGCCACTCCGGGATAACCTGCGCCGGACATAGCTTGCAGTGTGACAACGAAAATCTTCTCCAGCCCAAACGCGTCCGCGAGCGGCTTGAGGACCAGGACGAGCCCGGCAGTGGAACAATTCGGATTGGTGACGATGAAGCCCGTCTCGTAGCCGCGATTTTTCTGCTGTAGCGGAATGGCGTCGAGGTGCGCGGCGTTCACTTCCGGAATCAGCAGCGGCACATCTGGATCCATGCGGTGATTTCGGGAATTGCTGACCACCGGATAACCGGCACGCGCGAAATCTTCTTCCGCGCCGCCGGCCACCGAAGCATCGAGCGCGGAGAAAACGAAGTCGCACTGGAGCGAAGGTTCCAGACTCCTGACCACCAAGTCTCGCGCAGCCGCCGGAATCGGCGCATCCAGATGCCAGCACACCGCCTCTGCATACGTTTTGCCGGAAGAACGCTCCGAGGCCGCGACTTCCGTGAGTTCAAACCACGGGTGATTGGCGAGCAGGCTCACGAGACGCTGGCCGACCAGGCCAGTCGCGCCAAGCACGCCGGCGCGGAGCTTCTTATCGAATCGAGGAAGAGTGGCGTTCATGCCGGCTCCTTCCTGACAGGGGCGCCGCAGTGCTGCGCCCCTACGGGCCCGATGCGCGTCCCGCGCGTGTGGGGCTTGAACGTATTGCGCACCCAAACGGTCATTTCCGTTTCCTCCGCCAGCGGCAGAACGTGCGGATGCAGCACCTTCGCGCCGCTCAAGGCCAGCGCGTGCGCGTCTTCGTAACTGAGATCGTGCAAGAGCCGGGCCTGCGCCGACTCGTTCGGATTTGCGGTGTAGATTCCATCGACGTCGGTCCAAATCACCAGTTCATCGGCGTCGACTACATGCGCGATGATCGCACCGGAAAAATCGGAGCTGTTGCGCCCCAGCGTGGTGATGCGCCCGTCCGGAGTCGCTCCGATGAAGCCGGTGACCACCGGCACGATGCCGTCGGCCAGCAAGGGAAGCAGAATGTCGCGGCCGCGCTGCTTGCTTTGCTCCAGATGCGGCTTGGCATCGCGAAAGGTATCGCAAGTCAGCACAAATTCGGAGGACGAAACAGGAACGGCGGGCACGCCGGAACGCTCGAGCGCCGCGGCGAATAGCCGTGCGCTGAAGCGCTCGCCGAAGGATGCCAGCCGGTCAAAAAGCTCCGCTGCCGTAGCTGCCGGTACGCCATCGCGGCACGCAGAGACTTCGTGAAGCAGATCGCGGCCCAGAGATGTGAGGTCGCGAGCCACGCGGTCATGTTCGTCGGAATCGAGAGCCAAGTCGCTCAGTACATCAAGATGCAGGCGCAAAACTGACTCCGCCTCCAAGCGCGCCCGTTCGTGCTTGCGTTCACCAAGCGCCTGCGCGATGCCCAGCAAGCGATCGGTGACGCCCTTCATCGCCGAAACCACTACCACAACGTGCATCAATTGCGCTGCCGGCCGGACGAGACCAGCCGCATGCCGCATGCGCTCTGCGCCTAGCAAGGAGCTACCGCCAAATTTGAAGGCCACCAGCGACTCGCGAACGGCCGGCGAGTTCGCATGCTCATCTTGCGTAGCCGCGCGGACACTCGCCAAGTAGCATTCCGCCAGTAATTCTTCTTCTGCGTTTTCCGGGATCATGACTGCCGCTCCTGTTTTCCCGCGGGAGCGACTCTGGAGGGGGCTGAAATAAGAAACCCACCGCCAGGTTCGCTTCGGCGGTGGGTTGGAAACTTTTTCTAGCTTGCTAGTTGTTTCTCCACGCGCCCGAAGCCGTCTTAGTGGACGTAGTCTTAGTCGAGTTAGTCGACATCGACAACGTCGCGCTGGTAATTCGCTTCGTGGTGGTGGACAAAATCATACGAACAAATAGGTTACCATAGGCCCCCTTCACCCCCAAGCGAATAAAAGACGAAGCGGGCAGCGATGTGTCCTAGCGATTAAGCTCTCGCACTCGTGGACACGGCCAGGACGAACCGCCTCCAACGGGTCAGGCGGTGGAAGCCTCGAACAGCAGGCTCGAGCACGTGAGGCCGGACTCAGCCTTCTGCAGTTCGGAGATATCGAGCGCCGTGACGTGAAAACCATGCGCCTCCAGGCGCGCACGCGTCCGCGGAAAGGACGCCGGGAAAATCACCGTGCCGGCAATCGCCAGCGCGTTGGCCGCATGCGGCTCCTCAGGCGCGACATCGATCCATTCGAAACGGGCGAACGGTTTCGTGTCAAACCATGCGCGATTCGCCAGCAGCGTGTTGCGCCCCACATAAGTGACCGCTGACTTCAGGTGCAAGCAGCCGCTCACCACAACGCTGACGACCTGGTAGCCATACGGCGCGAGGATGGACGCAAGCTGCCGAATGCCCTCGGCATTTGTGCGACTCGAAAGCCCGGCGAACAACCTTCGCTCGATGCGGAGAAGATCGCCACCCTCGACCTGTCCCGGCAATTCCACACGAGCAAGTTTGCGAAATTTGGCAAGCGCCTGCGCGAGCGAGGCTGCTTCCGGCCGACGCATCTCGGTCCCTAGGGGAAGAATGATGGCCAATTCGTCGAGAACGATGGCAGGATCTTCGACGAACATGGAATCAGGAAGGGCTGGCTCCGCCGGAAGAGTAAGAACACGCGCGCCGAATTTCTCAAGCACCGCCTGGTAGGCGCGATGCTGCTCTTCAGCCTTGGCGAGATCGATCGACTGCCGGGCGACAAAGGTCAACTCACAGTTGACGATGCTGGGACTGACGGCGCGCGTAATGGCGGTGAGCATAGCCGCAAAGTGTATATGAAAATGCTTTCCGTGCTGCGCTGGTCCTCTGCTTCAGCGTTTGCGTGATATATTTCAGCTTCAAGGATCGGGACGATGTCCGCTCCTGTGCCCGAAACATGGAAAGAGTTGAGCCGATGCCAGTATGGCGGCAAACGTCCAAAGCAATCACCGCGGTTCTCCTTTTGTCGAGCGTAGGCGGCGTTGGATACGCAGCAAACTCCGACGAAAAGTCCGGTGCCGCGGTCGACGAAGTCTTCAGCGACCTCACGAAACAGGGCTCGCCCGGCTGCGCCCTGGCCGTTTATCGCGACGGCAAAATCGTCTACGCAAAAGGCTACGGCCTCGCCAACATCGAAGAAAGCGTCGCCATCACTCCGCAATCAGTCTTCGACATCGGCTCCACGTCGAAACAATTCACCGCCGCCAGCATTCTCTTGCTCGAGAAACAAGGCAAACTTTCCGTCAACGATGACGTTCGGAAGCACATTCCGGAGCTGCCTTCCTACGGACAGAAAATCACCATCCTGCAGTTGCTGAATCACACCAGCGGCCTGCGCGATTACCTCAGCCTGATGGAGCTCGCCGGAATCAATACCGACAGCGTGACCACGGACGCCGACGCGCTAGCGCTGATCACGCGCCAGAAGGCCCTCAACTTCGCTCCCGGCAGCGACTTTCTCTACAGCAACACCGGATTTTTCCTGCTTTCGGTAATTGTCCAGCGCGTCAGCGGCAAGAGCCTGCGCGAATTCGCCGCCGAAAATATTTTCGCTCCGCTGGAAATGACGCACACGCAATATCGCGATGATCATGCCGCGCTCATCGCCAATCGCGCGCTGGCTTATGCGGAGCGAGAGAACAAGGACGGCTATATGCTCGATGTTTCGTATTTCGAGCAAACCGGCGACGGCGCCGTGCATACCTCCGTCGAAGACCTGCTCAAGTGGGACGAAAACTTCTACAGCCCTCGCGTCGGCGGCAAGGAATTCCTCAGCGAAATCCAGGAACGCGGCAAGCTGAACAATGGCAAGGTTCTGGACTACGCCAAGGGCCTCTTCCTCCAGGATTATCGCGGCCTGCACACCGTGAGCCACGGCGGCGCGTGGGGCGGCTATCGCGCGGAGCTGCTGCGTTTTCCGGAGCAGCATTTTTCCGTCGCGTGCCTTTGCAATGTCGGAGACGCCGGCCCCACCAGGCGCGCCCGCCAGGTTGCCGACATCTATCTCGGCGGTTTGATGAAGCCCAGGGAAAGCAAATCGAAGGAGAGCGAGAATAAGGAAAAGAGCGAGACCGCGGTGGACGCGGACCAACTGAGAGATTACTCTGGGGACTATTGGAGCGAGGAGCTAGGAGTCGTTTACCGCCTCGGCGTGACGGACGGCCGAATCAAAGTGCTTTCGGTTGTCGACGCCTCAGGATCGCCCCGTGTAAACAATTTCTCGACGGATGTGCTGCGCGCTATCGGCGCCGACGAATTCGAGGTGGGCAAATCCAGGGTCGTCTTGCATTTTCAGCGCGACGCGAAGCAAACCGCCTCCTCATTCACGCTGGACGCCGGGCGCACGAAGGGAATCGCTTTTCAGCGCAAGTAAGCGTCAGAAAACTAGGGAAGAGAAGTCAGAACCAGTAGCCGCCCGGCATCGGCGCGAAGTGCTGAATCCAGAGCTTGGTAATTCCCGCACCGAGCAGCATGCCGCCCAATATCAGGCCAATGATGCCCAGCGTCATCCATATATCCGTCTTGGTTGACTTCGCGTTCTCCGTTTGCGGTTTGCCGTTGACCTCATTTGCTGAAGCCACGGGAGTAATAGCCACCGGAACGTCAGCGAATTCCGGCCGAACAACAAGACAATAACCCTTGCGCGGAATGGTTTCGATGTATAGAGGCTTGTCCGAGGAATCCCCCAGCGCCTGGCGCAGCTTGTTCACCGTGGTGTTGACGTTCGCGTCGTAATTGACGTGCGTGTCCGCCGGCCACAGTCGCAACCGCAACTCATCGCGCGTCACTACTTCGCCTTGCTTTTCGATAAGCGCGAGCAAAACTTGATAAACCTTGCCTTGCAGCTTCAACCTCGCCCCGTTTTTGCTTACTTCCTGGCGCTGCTGATCGACCTGGAAGGGTCCAAAGCGGATATACCGCGAGGTTAACGCAAGAACGCGACTGGGCCCCGCTGCCAAGTCAGGCTCCAGTGTTGAGCTTAAATTGGGTCCCATACACCCCGCCTTTATTCCAATAGACGTACGAGCCGCTGAAGTGTTTTTCTTGGAATACGAGAAAAACCCTGGGAAGTTCCCTTTTTCTCGCTAGAAAACGCCCGTTCTACAATTCCAAGAAGGGATATCGTGGAACCTGTATAAGTTTTAGACGCCAAACATGGTGTTCGGCTTTGCGGTCTCGTAAGTTTCAGCTTTACTCCAGACGCCACCTGCCGCAAGTATCTGAATAAACAGATACTTACCTCTTAACTCGCCCCTGAGCGACAAGTAAGACAGAAGTTTTCCCAGCTGGGCATTCGCCTGCCAATTGGGCTGCCAACGTTTGTGCGGGTTGACAACGCCTAGTCCGTTGTTGGGGTGTGGAACGAGCCGCCCGGCACAGCGAATCCCTCAAGGAGAGAACTAAATTATGCGCAGATTGATCCAGTTCGCGCTATTCGCATTGTCGTGCATTCTCACGGCATGCGTAGCCCAAGCGCAGCGCCTCGACGGCAGTCTTAGAGTCACAGTCACGGACAAGAGTGGGGCCAGTATTCAAGACGCCAGTGTTACGGTGACCAACGAGGCCACGAACGTATCCTTAACGGCTACCGCCTCGAGCGCGGGAACATATGTATTCCCGAACCTTCTAGTGGGCTCTTACTCCATAACCGTGCAAAAGGAAGGTTTCAGGAAGGCGATCAGTAAGGGCGTTCAGGTCGAATCTAACCAAGTCGCTGAAGCGCTTATCGCAATGGAAATTGGAGAAGTCTCTGCCGTAGTCGAGGTGGAGGCGGGCGCGGACTTGGTGAAGACGGAGTCTTCAACACTCGACGCGACTTTCAGCGGAAAGGTTACCCAAGACATTCCTATAAACACGTTGGGTGGAGACGTGAAGGAGTATGCCGTGTTCGCCCCTGGCACCACAACGCAACAGGGTGGCGTGCTAGGCTCTGGAGGTTCCATCGGTGGAACCCGGCCGCGTTTTAACGGCTTTAACATCGACGGCGTCGAAGATAACAAGCTGGATACGAACGGACCTACGCAGCCGGTCATTCAGGAATCGGTGGCCGAATTTACTCTACTCACCAACCAGTTTAGCGCCGACAACGGTCACTCCGCAGGCGGACTGTTCAACATCGTGACCAAGTCGGGAACGAACAGTTGGCACGGAGCTGGCTGGTGGTTCGATCGCAACCGCAACTTCGACGCTCTCGACAATCAGCAAAAGGCGCGCGGACATCAGGATCGCTTTGACTATAACCGTGCAGGCGCGAGCGCCGGCGGACCCATTTTGAAAAACAGACTATTCATTTACGGCGCCTACGAATTTCAAAATGAGGGCTTGGCAGCCTCCAGCCCAAGCGTAAAACTCCCGACGGCCGACGGATTGAACACCCTCAATAGTTTGGCGCACGATGACGCCGTGCGAAATATCCTGAAGCAGTTTCCAGTTGCTCCTGGCAATGATGCTGGAACCGTGAACGTAAACGGAACCGCTATCCCGGTCGGCAACCTGACCACTGTGGCTCCGTCCTACTTCAATGAGAACGATTATATCGTCAACGGTGATTTGACCCTGAGCAGGCATCAAATCAGCACGCGGTTTTTGTACGATCGTTTCCGAGCTCCGGACTTTAACCCCAGCCTCCCGGCACCGCAGTTCTTGGGCACCTTCGCGTCGGGCGGGCATAAGGCGATCGTTTCAGACACGTGGACGATTTCCAGCCGCGTCATCAACAATTTTCATACCTCGTACTCTCGTTCCGTTGGGCCCCAGGTTGTCGCTCCTAGTGGATTCGAGAACTTCCCCAACGTGATCATTGACGACCTTTCTTCCGTCAACATCGGCCCGGAGCAAAACGCTCCTCAGAGCTACACGCAAAACGTTTACCAGTGGGCAGACACCATCAACTACATCCGCGGAGCCCACACCTTCAAGGTTGGCGCGGAAGCAAAGAAGTACATCGCTCCAACGAACGGCATTCCTCGTTTCCGTGGTGAGTGGGACTACACGACCATCAGTCAGCTTGTAAATGATTTCGTTCCCAACGGCGCGCCTAATAAGGCCCTTCGCGGCGCTGGCTCCGGAAACGTGGCCTCCAACTACAATGCCGTGTACTGGTTTGTCGGAGACGATTGGAAAGTGACTTCGCGGCTCACCGTCAACGCCGGCATCCGCTACGAATATACCGGCGTGCCGCGCGCCGAAAATCTGCAAGCCATCAACGCTATTTCGGACGATCCCGCCCTGGGCCTTTTCTTCCGCGCCCCGAAGCCGGACGTAAACAATTTTGCGCCGCGCCTGGGCTTTGCGTATGACCCCACGGGCCACGGCAAGTGGGCCATCCGCGGCGGCGCGGGAATCGCGTATGACGTCACTCCCAACAACTTCGCCATCAACAGCTTGCCTCCGCAGCGGCAAACCGAACAGAAGCCGGCTATCACCTGCGCGCTCCCCGGCCGTCCAGCCTGGTGCGCAACCTGGAATCCAGCCCAAACCGATTCCGGTCAGGGTTTCCTGGCCGGCGGCGGCTTGCTGACTGTCAACGTCCCGCCTACCACGCAAGCAGCAGCCCGCGCAAAAACGTCGAGCCTCATTCCCGACCATGTCGATCCCAAAGTAATTACTTGGTCCCTGAGCGTGCAACACCAGGTGCTGCGAGACTCCAGCATTGAGGTTCGCTATCTCGGCACTCGCAGCCTGGAACTGCCGGTACAAATGCGCCTCAATTCAGCTTCGGCTTTCGATCCGCGGTTCAAGAATCTTGGTGGGGGCCTTACACCTTTGCCGACGTATTTCAGTCCGGCGGACGTACCCACCACGGTCACAAATCCGGCAAGTTCGCTGTTGAACTTCGACAATTTCAATCCTCAACCGTACTCGGTCGACGGTTTCTTCGGTAGCTTGACCACATTCCCGGCCATCGGCTCGGGTATCTATCATTCCGTGTCCGCCGATTTCATGCACCGCTTTGCCAGAGGCCTGTTCTTCCGCGCAAACTACACGTTCGCAAAGAACATTGACAACGCTACGAATGAATTGTTCAGCAGTATCGTGAACCCTCGCCGCGCGCAGGATGGCTATAATTTTGGCAACGAGCGCGGCCTTTCAGCCCTCAATATCAGGCACAAGCTGGCAATCAGTTGGGTCTATGACCTGCCCAACATTCAAACCGACCACGCCTATCTTCGAGTGTTGGCCCATGGATGGGAATGGAGCGGATCCTACATCGCGGAGTCGGGGCAGCCCGTTACTCCTCTATCTGACAACGACGCGAATGCCAACGGCGATGGAGCGGGTGATCGAGCGATCCTCAATCCCAATGGTGTCGGCTTGACCGGAACAATCGTCGACCCCGTTTGCAACGACGGTGCCGGTGGAGCAACCCGCGTTATTACGGCGACTGCCGCAGCCTGCGCCAGCGACGCGCATATCGTCGGCTATGTGGCTGAGATTTCGACTGCCAGGTTCGTGCAAGCCGGTACCGGCGCGCAAGCCAACGCCGGCAGGAACATCATAAATTCTCCCGGCTTGAACATCTGGAACATGTCCATCTTCAAAAGCACCAAATTTACGGAACGCTTCACCCTGCAGTTCCGCGCGGACACCTACGACACCTTCAACCATCGCAACTTTAGCATCGGCCTGCCGAGTAACAATGGCGCGCTCGATCAGACAACCAATCCCAATCCGTTCGCGGCTTCCTACGTTAACGTCGACTCAGGCAGTCGGTTCCTGAATTCACGTTTGTTCAATGGTGGCAGCCGCACCATGCAGTTGG
>Ga0307475_10002256_pt1 | contig 11625 bp, 4 predicted proteins | sample atmos_gasesECM1C_FD_203317 | JGI IMG/M metagenome (GOLD analysis project Ga0307475, IMG submission 203317) | Hardwood forest soil microbial communities from Morgan-Monroe State Forest, Indiana, United States - atmos_gasesECM1C_515 | ecosystem: Environmental > Terrestrial > Soil > Temperate...
CGACTTTTTCGGCAACCCTTACCACCCTACAAATTTTGTGCTGCAAACAAAGGACAAATTCCAATATACCATCGACGAATTCGCCGGCCTTCAGCAAATCAAGGACCCCAACGGCAACACCATCACGGTCACTTCAACCGGCCTGGTCAGTTCGACAGGCGTGTCGGTACCATTTACACGTGATTCCCAGGGAAGAATCACCAGTATCACAGGGCCAGGGACTGGCCCGAATCTGCCGAAGGTGATTTACGCTTACGACCCGGCTACCGGCAATCTGGTTTCGTTCTTCGACCAGCTAAACAATCAGACCCAATACTTTTATGAAAACCCGAGCTTTCCGCACTACCTGACGAAAGTGCAGGATCCTCTCGGGCGGGCGCTGATCAGAAACGTTTTCGACAGTGGCGGTCATCTGATTGCCAGCTGCAATGCGAATGGCAATGTGGTGACGCTTGCAGGGTGCACTACATATAGCCAGAGCACCGCTAGCCTCACGCAAACCATCATCAGCCCTCGTGGCTTCCGTGAGGACCTTATCCTGGATAGTCAGGGAAATGTATTAATCGACCGGCATTTCTTGGACAGCACCAACTTTGTCGACACCGTTCGAACTTATGACGCCAACAATAACATGCTCACCGAAAAAGACCCGGCCGGCAACATCACCAGCTACACCTATGACGGCAAGGGGAACGTCCTCACAGTCACACAGCCGGGTAACCGCACAACAACTTATACGTACAGCAGTTGCAATCAGGTCGCCACGAGCACAGACCCGGCTGGGCATGTAACCACCTACACGTACGACAGCAACTGTAATTTATTGACCGAAGCGGACCCCTTGGGGAACACCACGACCTATCAATACAACACCCTTGGCGAACTCACCGCCTTCATCGATGCAGTTGGCAATCAGCGGAGTTGGACCTACGACGCGACTGGGCTTTTGACCCAAAGCACCGACTCGTTTGGTGGGGTAACCACTTATCAGTATGATCCGGCCGGCTATCTTCTGAGCAAAACCGACCGGAACGGCCACCGCATCGATTACCAGTACGATCTGGGCCACCACCTGACAACGGAGACCTGGAACACCACCCCTCCGAGGGTTACAAAATACACCTACGATGCGGCCGGCGAACTCACTGGTGGCTCCTCGCCGGACTACTCCACGACCTTAGCCTACGATCAACTCGGCCGCCTGATCACGGAGGATAATCAAGGGACGCCGGGCGCGACGCACATCATCTTAAACTATTCCTATGACGCCGATGGTAATGTTACCAACGTACAGGACTCGCTTGGCGGATCGACGCAGTACACCTTTGATGCGCTAACAAGGATGACGCAGATCGTTCAGACGGGAACAAGCGTCTCGGCGAAGAGCGTTAATTTGCAGTATGACCTTTCCAACCTGCTGACCACAGTCGTGCGCTTTGCGGATATGACCGGTACCACTGCGGTGGCCAAAACGCTGTTTCAGTACGACTGCGGCGGGTGTGCAGACCTGATCACTGGAATTCAGCATGTGCGCTCTTCCGATGGCGCGACGCTCGACAACTTGACATACGTTTTGGATCCCGCCGGCAACGTAACTTCTTCGAGCGACGCGGAAGGGGCGCACCAGTACGCCTACGATGCTGACCGGCAGCTGTTGACTGCCACTCACACACAAACGGCGATCCAGCCGAACGAGTTTTATACCTATGACAAAATCCGGAACCGGCTGACCAGCCACCGCAGCGCCAGCTATGTCCTCAGTTACATGAACGGTGGAAAGGGCAGCCGTCTGCTCAGTGACGCCCAGTTCACCTATATCTACGATGCCGAAGGCAATTTGACTCGCCGCACCAGCAAGCTCGACGGTTCGCACACCGACTTCACCTGGGATCACTTAAACCATCTTACTTCGATGGTCCAAACAAGCGCTACGGGCATCCAAATGGCCAGCGAGAACTATGTGTACGACATTGTGGGTCGGCGAATTCGCGTAGTCCGTCCTCAAGGAGTTGAGCAGTACTTCTACGTCGTCCTGAACCCCGTTCTGGTTTTGGGCGGCTCCGGTACTGTTCTCAGCCGGAACTTGTACGGACTCGGAACAGATGAGTTATACGCGCAGGAGCAGGGGGGGCAAACGAATTGGACGCTGTTCGACAATATTAATTCAGTCCGCGACACCGTCTCGAATACGGCCACTCCATTGAACCATTTCGTTTACGATTCTTTCGGCGATCTCAAAGCCCACTCTAGTCCGATCGCGGCGACAGAAAGCCTCTTTACCGGCCGGGAATTCAGCACCTCTCCGCTCGTGGGCTATTTCCGGGCGCGATACTATAGTCCTGACGTTGGGCGCTTCATCTCCGAAGACGCTCTGGTCCCGTTCGACTACTCTTACGCCCACAACAACCCGAGTACGCTTACAGACCCTCTAGGCCTCCAGGCGTCGGTCGGGAGCTGTATACGCGGTGCGGTCCTCGGCTTGGCGCTCCTCTTCGGAGCAGCGAACCAGAATCCGGGAGGATCACAGTTTGCGAAGGACGCCGGGGCGTGCGCGGTCAAGATTCTCGAAGCAGAGGAAAAACGCAAGCAGCTCGAGCGGGCCCAGGCGATTTCGCGGGCGCAACTGTTAGAGGAGCATTAGAGTCAGCGGGCTGATTAGATGACGGCGTCGGCTCCCTCGACCGAGTAGACTTGGTTGCGCTAACGACCAGGGCTCGGAAGAAAGGAGCCGAGCGATGTTAATTATAGGATGCGATTTTCCCACACGCTATCAGCAGATTGCTATGGCCAACGACGAGAGCGGGGAGTTGCTCCTCGAACGACGCCTGGATCACCAGAGCGGTGAAGCTTACGCCTTCTACCGGAATTTGCAAGGGCCGGTGCGCGTAGGCATCGAGGCAACTGGTCCCATTCACTGGTTTGAACGATTACTCGCGGAACTCGGCCACGAATTATGGATCGGGGATGCCGCGAAGATTCGCGCCAGTGAAGTTCGCAAACAGAAGACCGACGAACGCGACGCCCGGCTCATTCTCGAACTGCTGCTGGCGGGTGGCCTGGGTTCACAGATCACCTTTCGCGTTATGAACAAACGCAGGCGAGTATAATACTTCGATACGTTCCGCGGGAGTATAGTCGGACGGAGGGTGGCCCGGGTTCCGGTTTTGGGAACCTGGGTCTTGGGTTGCTTTTCCCCAGAACAGGGCTGCGATATCAGTGACCCGTTTAAGCTGCCTCCTTACAAAGAAGCGGAATTCAGGTGTGCAATGGGTTGGCCAAACAGGTCTAGCGCCGCTGCGGGAGAAGCCGCCTGCTCCACACCGCTGGACAGGTACTTCACTTCGGAATTGTATGAAATCTTTGTAATCTCTACTCCACTTCTCCACTTCTCCGGCAGGCGCGTTTATTTCTATTTCACGTTTATCGCTTGCGAAACTCCGGCTTGGTCAAATTTGGTGAAGCGGTTGCCTGGTTTGGGAAATCGTTTGCACAGGTACTTACATAAGAGCATGGCTAACTTTTAGTAAAGACTACCCAGGACTCGAAACGGGTTTGGTATGTTAATTGCAACTTTATGAACCCATATTTGTATCTCGCGGGTGTCTCCTCTGGACTGCATATTGGCACAATGAACGGACCGAGAAAGTTGTGGTGGGCTCGGAAACGAAGGGCGGGATCAATGAGCTTGAGATTTCGCTTGCCGGTCATTGTAGGCTGCCTCTTATGGCTTCTAACGGGCTTGGCCGCAAGGGCGGATGATCTGCCGGTGGGACTTTTGTCCTTCGATCAATTCACGAATGGGTATGCCGTCGACCTTACGAATCTTACGCAGCCTGGAGGCGGTAGTTCCGTAGTCACCATCCTCGACTTCAGCTCCTTTACTCTTACGCTCAACCTTTCAGACGGCAGTTCATCCACGGCTGCTTTTTCTGCCGTTGATTCCTTCGGCGATCTGGGGACCGGGCCCATTTTCCCTGCTGGTCAGGTCATCTCCGCCACTCTAACGGGCACTTTTTCCCCTACCACAGTTGTCTTGGCTAACGGGAGCGCGATGGCGATTGATCCCAATTCAGTGAATTTGCTGAGCGATTCTGCGGGCCCGCTGGTGGCTGGGGATTTTACCATCATTAACGTGAGCACTCAGCCTCAGGCCATTCCGGAGCCGAGTACTGCGCTTCTGTTGGCTGCAGGACTACTATTACTCGTCTTCCACTCGCGTTCACACTTTTGCCTCAGAGCTGCTTTTTAGTCGCGATACGTACAACAGTTTTGACGGGTCGGCGTTTGGTCAATCAATCGTTCGTCGCAGTTGAGGGTGCCGTGACTTTCTTCGACGGTTCATTCGCATAACGCCGCAAGTCTTTGCAAGTCTGGGGGCGACATGCACGTCTCATCCCGCCGTCTCGCGGTTCTGTCCTACGCAGCTCGCGTCATCCTCTCCGGCACACTATCGCTGGCACTGGTTCCGGGACCCGATTGGGAGCCCTCGCTCGCCCAGGCTGCTGTTTCGCCCAAACCTATTTCGCGAAATCCCATCTTCGGGCTCAATGCCCCGCAAGCGTTGAAAGCCAAATTCTCTGGTTCGAAGGGACTTTCCGCTGTCGCTGACAACGCGCCCGCCCCTGGGGGGCGTGCCGGTACCACTGCTACTGCTCTTCCGAATCCGCCGGTTTCTGTTACTTTGACAAGTTCGGTCGTCCCGGGTACGCAACAGGCAGGCAATTACGTTTATGTAACCGGTTCTGGCTACCCCTCAGGAACGATTCCTGCGGCTAATGTTTCTGTTTTCTTGGCGGCCTCTTGCGGCGGTGCGGCAGTCGCGACAACGACACCATCTTCTTTCCAATTAATCGTCGGTTCAACCGAACGTGCCCAGGTCTTGCTGCCCAGCTCGTTGGCCGCGGGAAAATTCTACGTCTCCGTTAGTGGTAGCACCTCCACTGGCACTACCTTCGCGAGCACCAATTGTTCCACTGTCACTGTCACATCGCCGGTTGGTTTGGCGTCGAAGCTGGTGTTCACCACGCAGCCAACGAACGGCACGGCAGGTTCGCCGTTGGCGGCCGTGGTTGTCAAAGTCGAAGATACAAACGGGAACCTGGTGACCGGTTCAACCGCTTCGATCACCATCAGTTCGACTCCCGCAGGCGTGGGTGGAACCACAACGGTTGCCGCAGTCGGGGGCATCGCTACGTTCAGCAACCTGGTGTTCTCGACCGCCGGCAGCTACACGCTGACTGCAGCCAGCAGCGGCCTGACCAGTGCCACCAGCAACTCGTTCACGATCGCCTCCGGTGGTGGCACTCCTGCAATAGTGCTCATCTCGCCTGACTTTGGTCTACGGGCGCAGTCAATTCTGGTAACGATTACCGCGCAGAATACGCACTTCCAGCAGGGTGTGACCACGGCGAACTTTGGACCGGGAATCGCGGTTGGCACCGGCAGTTCAGGCTCGTTCGGGGCAGTTACTGTCACCGGCGCTACGACCGCAACGGCGCAATTGACGATCGCGACGAACGCAGCCTTTGGTCCGCGCACGGTTTCCGCTAGAACAGGAACCGAGCAGGCCACGCTGATAAACGGCTTCAGTGTGAACGGCAACCCAACCATCCTGTTCGTGAGCCCGAACTACGCCAAGCCTGGCGCGTCCGTGACGGTCAATATTTCTGGCCAGTTCACGCATTTCGTGCAGGGCACCTCGGTCGCCAACTTCGGCGCAGGCATCTCCGTGGGCGGAGCCGCGGCAGGCGCGAACGGGCCGATCACCGTAACCAGCTCAACCACCGCCACAGCGCAACTGACTATCGGCCCCGGGGCAACGCTCGGCCTGCGAGCGCCCATCACCGTTACCACCGGCACTGAAATCGCTTCCTGGAGCAGCCCGGGCTTCTTCGTGCTGAGCAATGTCGTCGGACCGTTCCCAACCGTGACCATCACCAGCCCGACGGAAGGCTCCGAAGTCAGGACGCTCACCACGGTCACCGGCACGGTTGTCAGCACGAACCTCGCCTTCTGGACGCTTTCTTATCAGGGCAGTGGTTCAACTACATTCACCCAATTCGCGACCGGCACGGGGACAGCAGTTACGGGCACATTTGACCCAACGATTTTGCTGAACGGCATAGCGCAAATTCAACTCAGCGCCACCGACCAGTCCGGCCAAACCTCCACCACCGTTGTCAACGTCGTCGTCACCCGCAACGTAAAGATCGGCAATTTCACCCTTTCATTCATGGATTTGAGTATTCCAGTTGCGGGGATACCGATCACGGTGATCCGCTCCTACGACAGTCGCAGGAAATCGAGCGGGGACTTCGGTTTTGGATGGACCCTCAGCTACAACACCGTAAAAACCGAAATCAACGGCTTCTTGGGGGACAATTGGTTCATGAACTCGAGCGGGGGATTAATACCGGATTACTGCGTCGTTTTCCAGGGAAATCAGGTGGTCAGTATTCGATTGCAGGACGGCACGGTGTATCAGTTCCAGCCCGTCGCCACTTCCGCTACTCAGTGTCAACAGCTTGTGCCACCTTCGACTGTGGATGTAACGTACGTACCCATTGGAACTACTCCCGCTAATGCCTCGCTCACTGATTCGACAGGGGCGGGAGTTGGACTGTTGGTGCTCTCTACGGGTGGAGGCTTCCCTGGCCCCGTCCAACTCGAGGATATCAACACGGGCCTGTCCTACGACCCGCAAGCATTTACCCTTACTTTGCCGAATGGTCAACAACTTAATATCGATAGGACGGCCGGACTTACATCCACGACAGACAAGAACGGCAACACCTTAACCTTCACGGCCAGCGGGATTCTCGCTTCCCCGAGCGGCAAGAGCGTCACGTTTGCACGCGACGCGCTGAACCGCATAACCACAATCACAGACCCCAGCGGCAACAAACTTAACTACGCCTATGACGCCAACGGTGACCTCACAACCTTCACCGACCAGCTGGGCAACATCTCCACGTTTACATATGATGACGCCCACGACCTTATTTCGTTCGTAGACGCAAGCGGCCATCAGCCTCTCCGCAACGTGTACGACGATTCCGGCCGCCTTATCCAGGTCATCGACGCGTTCGGGCATGTAACCAATATCACGCATGATTTGGGGGCAAGCACGGAGACGGTCACTGATGCGTTAGGGCACCAAACCATCTTGGTATACGATGCCAACGGAAACATCGTCTCGACCACAGACCCACTCGGAAACGTTACGCACTCGGCTTATGACGCCAGCGGCAACCTGGTCACCGAAACTGATCCGCTCGGACACGCAACTTCATTCACCTACGACGCCAACAACAACAGGTTGAGCCAAACAGACGCTCTCGGCCATACGATATCAATGACCTACGACGCTCTGGGAAATGTGCTGACGGTAACGGACCCGAACGGCAATATGCGGACCAATGCCTACGACGGCAACGGAAATCTCCTCTCAACCAAGGACGCGTTAGGAAATACCACGTCGTGGACCTATGACGCGCGAGGAAACCAAACGTCGATGACCGACACCCTTGGCCGCACGTTCAACTATGGTTTTGACGCTTCAGGCAATCTGACCAGCGTGAAAGATCCAGCCGGCAATATCAGCAATTTCACGTTCGACGCAAATGGCAATCGCACCTCACAAACCGACCCGAAGGGCAACACCACGACCTTCGCTTTCGACGCCGGCAACAACCTTCTTTCCACCACAAATCCTGATGGCACTGTCAGCCATCGGACGTACGATCCCACCGGGCTGCGCACCTCCGACACCGATGAACTGGGCAGGGCCACTTCGTACACCTACGATCCGCAAGGCCACGTCACTCAGATTAATTACAGCGACGGAACTAGCGTTGGCGCCGCTTACGACGCAACTGGCCGCCGCACTCAGCTCACGACACGGTCCGGAGCCACGACTTCGTTTAACTACGACATTGCAGGCCGCGCAATCTCAACCCAGAACTCAGTGACCGGGGCAACGACTCAAACGGTCTATGACGCGGGCGGCAACGTCCTTTCCCTGACCGACCCGCTCGGTCATACGACGCAAACTACGTATGATGCGGCGAACCGGCGCACCAGCATTTCGGACGCGTTGAGCCATGCAATTACATTCACTTATGATGCCGCCGGCAATGTATCCACAATGACGGATGCGAATGGCCATATTACGACTCATCAGTACGATTCGCTGAACAGGCCATTAAAGACTGTTTATCCGGATGGAACCATTGACCAGGTGACGTACGACGCCCTCGGCAAGCTCACGTCGAAAAACGACGCCGCAGGCAAGGTCACTCAATATGCTTACGATCTGCTCGGCCGTCTTACTTCAGTGACGGATGCCCTTGGGCATATAACTACCTATGCCTATGACACTGCCGGAAACCGCATCTCGCAAAAAGATGCCAACGGCCACACCACCACCTTCACCTACGACTCCCGAAACCGCCGGATTGGGCGCGTTTTGCCGGGAGGCCAATCCGAGACTTTCGCCTACGACAATGCGGGCAATGTGACCAAGCACACCGATTTCAACGGCAAGGTTACGACTTATACCTACGATTCCTCCAACCATCTGCTTTCGAAAACGCCCGATCCAAGTTTCGGCGCGCCTGCCGTGACCTATACCTACTTGCCCTCCGGGCTGCGCGCTTCAATGACCGATGCATCGGGCGTTACGACCTACTCCTACGATGGCGCGGACCGGCTCACTCAGGTCATCAAGCCCAATGGCACGCTTTCCTATGGGTACGATGTTTTGGGCGATGTGACGTCCATCACGACGAGCAAAGGTACACAGGTGACCTACGCCTTTGATCAGGTCAACCGTTTGGCCTCAGTATCCGAGGCGAATACCGGCGTTACGAACTACAGCTACGACAATGTCAACAACCTTGCTTCGGCTTCCTATGGCAATGGGGTAGGGCACTCCTATACGTACAACAGCAAAAACCAGCTTACTAACCTGGGCGCAAACAGCGGAGCCACACCTATCGCGAGTTTCGCATACACTTTGGACGCGGTCGGTCACCGGCTGTCGGTAGCGGAATTGACCGGCCGAATAGCCACCTACTCGTATGACGGCGTCTATCGGCTAATGTCGGAAACAATCTCCGGGGCGACGGTTGGCCCGAACGGCGCCGTTGGCTACACCTACGATGCGGTGGGCAACCGCACACAAACCACATCCACGCTCGCCGGCATTTCCGGCGGAGCGTTCACCTATGATGCAGACGACCGGCTTACAACGGACACCTACGACGCCAATGGGAACACTACCCTTTCGGGTGGAACAGGAAATGTGTATGACTTTGAGAACCACCTGGTGAAGCACGGCGGCGTAACGATAGTTTATGATGGCGATGGGAATCGAGTGTCAAAAACTGTTGGCGGAGTCACGACAAAATACCTCGTGGACGGGAAGAATCCTACCGGGTTGCCACAGGTGGTCGAGGAGTCTATCTCGGATGGCAGCACCCGTACGTTCGTCTATGGCTTGCAACGGATCAGTCAAAGACAGTTTGTCGCAAGCTCCAGCTCTACCCTGACAAGTTATTACGTCTATGATGGCCACGGTTCTGTGCGGGCTCTGACGAATGCATCCGGCACCGTCAGCGACACCTACGATTACGACGCCTTTGGCAACATCATTCATTCCACAGGATCCACTCCAAACGAGTTCTTGTTCACTGGTGAGCAATTCGACGCTGATCTTGGCATGTACTACAACCGTGCGAGATATTTAAAGACGTCCACTGGCCGCTTCCTGACCATGGATTCCTTCGACGGGGATCCTGAGAGCCCGATCACGCTCCACAAGTATGTATTTGCGAATGCGGACCCGGTGAACGTTAAGGATCCCACTGGAAACGAAGGCGATATTGGTGATGTTATGGTGTCGCTCGCCATCAGTTCAGGCCTTGACGCGATTTCTTCGTTCATCCTGAGCAGCCCGCTCGGATCCAGCGCTCTGGGCTGGGTGGCTTCGCATTTGATGCCGGGGGGATACTTCGACGCTCTAAAGACGCTTAAGCCAGATGCGGGCCTCGTGGGCGGCAGCCTCAGTGCAAATGTCAGAATTCCTAAAGTTCCCTTTGGGCTGACCGGTGGCGGTGGCCTGGAACTCCTGGTCGGCACGGGGACAGGTAAGGCCGCACTGTATGGATATTACGGTGGCGGGCTCACTTTTGGCGCCACTGCGACTTCAGCCGGTTGGTCGGGCTACTTAGGCGCCGTTTACAACTCGCCAACATCGGGGAGTTACACGGGGAATTTCGTAACCCTCACCATCCCGATCGCTGTCATCCAAGGTGTGCTGCGTTCGAAGATGGAAACCGATTGGCAACTTGCGGAGATGAGCGTTGCTTCTGCAATCGTTTACCTGCCCACTGAAGTCGTTTATATCGTAGTCGTCCAGCTGCAGTTTGTGCAGGTACCCCTTCCTACCAGCAATGTCTCTATCAACTTGTTCAGCGATCCAAAGAACTTTGGTGGAGGTGGAATTACAGGTTCCTTTGGATTCTCAGTCGCTTACGGTAAGTCGTTTACCAAGAATTCTAGTTCGAACATCGCACTAACCTGGACCTACTATTGGCAACTGGCGCCGCCCTGGCAGTTCCCGCCATCTCCTTGCGCTGAGGAAAGTTGCGGAAGTGGCCAAGACGTTCCGTTCAAGTAGTCCGCGCTTTGTTCGATGACAAGGTTACGACTCGACCCCTTTTTCGGGGCTGAGCTCCAGAACAGAGGGAGTGTCGAGGAGAAAGGCGATGGCTCGCAAGCCCTTGATGAGGGTGGTGGCTGGCCTCATCTGGACCTATTTCCTTATAACGCTTTTGGCGTTTCTCGCGAGCGCCATTGTTGCCGCCACAGGATGGTGGCCATCGAACTGGCGGGTACCCTGGTCCCAGGTGGGAAGCGTCATTGAGACCAGAGACGAAACCATCCTAGTCGTAGTCACGATGTGGGGACGGATCGAGCGTTACGACCGCTCGGGCCGTTTCCTGGGTTCATGGGAGCAGCCATTTGACAAAGGTGGTGTGTCGTTGGCCACCGATGAGGACGACCGAATTTATTTGCGACATCTCAAGGATGTTTTCCGTCTAGGTCCCCGCGGCGAGTTGGCGGCGAAATATACCGCCACCGCGAATCTCCCAAAGACGTGGCGTCTCTCACGATCCGGGGAGCCAGAATACGCACCGGAGGCCGCTGGTTCCTGCGTTCGTAAAGTTGTGCGCAGGGGTGAACTCCTTTTTTGCGAAAACGGCAGCCGGTACTATATGGCTCCCGACGGGACCCGGCTACAGCCGGCTTCACACTCGATAGCCCGTGTTTCGGCTTCCGGGCAAGACTTGTTCACGTATCAAACCCCCTATTATTTTCGACCTCTCCTGTTCCCTCTGCCCGGATTGTTGGCACTGGTCGCTGTAGTCTTATTGATCCTGATCAGAAGCGCTAGGCAAGACTAGAAGTTATCTAGTTATCTCATAAATGGCTCTTTAGGAGCTCGGGGCTTCAGAGTCTGTGTGAAGACTGAATGGTCCGGTGATTTTGAACTGCAAATTTGAGCATCCAATGATGACGCCTGACTACATCGGTAAAACGCCGGATCCAGGGCGGTCAGTT
>Ga0307475_10002257_pt1 | contig 11621 bp, 17 predicted proteins | sample atmos_gasesECM1C_FD_203317 | JGI IMG/M metagenome (GOLD analysis project Ga0307475, IMG submission 203317) | Hardwood forest soil microbial communities from Morgan-Monroe State Forest, Indiana, United States - atmos_gasesECM1C_515 | ecosystem: Environmental > Terrestrial > Soil > Temperate...
TTATGGTCCAGTCCTTATCTGTGACGACGTGCTCACGACGGGGAGAAGCATGGAGGAGCAGCGAGCCGGACGGAAAGCGCTCGGACTGGTAGCGTTCTCCCGAGCCAAGGCTATTGCACCGTGGATATACGCAATTCTAGCCGTTTGTCAAGAAGGAGTAGAATGAATTTCAGATTGGTGTCACCCATATCGTTTGAGCCTTGGGATTGGCGCAACTCAGTCGAAAAGGGCATTGGCGGCAGCGAAACCTCGACCGTGGAGAATGCCTGGCGGCTCGCCGCTCGCGGGCACGATGTTGTCAGCTACAACAATATCCCAGAAGATTGTCCTGGCGAGTGGCGCGGCACGCGCTGGAAAAAGCTTGAGCAAATCGACTTCTCTGAACCAGGCGTTTGGGTGCTGTACCGCTGCCCAGAGCTTGTGGACAGGTTTGATCGTAGTCGCAAAGACCAAGTTCTTTGGCTTATGATGCAAGACTGGGATTACAGCACGTTTACACCAGCCCGTGTTGCCAAGCTGGACCGCATCCTGGTCATCTGCAATGCACACCGCGACTACATGATTAAGAAGCACCCGGATTTTGAACACAAACTCTGGGTGTCGCGCAACGGGCTTAAGCTGGATATGATCGAAGAACTTGAAAAATCTCACACTCCATTATTTCTTGAGTCTGCCGGCGATTGCACGGAGTGCCAGTCTGGAACCGATAAGCCGTGCGCATGCTGTGGCAAGTGCCATAAATGGCAGACCAAGAATCCGTTGCCACGCAATCCTCGCCGTATTATGTACGCATCTTCTCCAGACCGTGGCCTCAAGTCGGCCTTGCTGATTTATCAGCGTGCCAAAGAGCATGTGCCAGACCTTGAGCTGCATATAACCTACGGCTTTGACAACTGCGACAAGCTTATCGAGCGCGGCAATAAGGCGCTCGGTTTTCTCAAAGAAGAGTGCATGGCGCTGATTCAGAAGACTGGCGCCAAAATGCACGGCCGTATCTCACAAAACCAGCTTTACCGCGAATGGTTCAAAACTGGCATTAACGTGTATTGTACAGACTTTTTTGAGAGCGGCTGGATTTCAGGGGTCGAGAGCATGGCAATGGGCGCCATCCCGGTAATCAGCCCAATCTACTGCCAGGGCGAGATTACTGAGCATGGCGTCGGTATTCATGGTCCGCCTGACGATCCGCTCACCATTTCCAAGTTCGCCGTCGAAGTTGCGATGCTGGCCAAAGACGCCGCGCGTCAAGAAAAGATCCGTCAAGAAATGATGCCGGCTGTACGCAAGCGGTTTGACTGGAACAACTTTGTCACTGGCTGGTGCGAGGCAGCGGAAGAGGATTTTGCCAAAGCACAGAACAAAACCGTTTTTCTGCCAGCAGGAGAGCCAAAAAGCCAGATGCTTAGCATTTCTGTTATTACCGCCAGCATTAGGCCGGAAGGCTTGAAGATGGTGCGTGACAGCTTAAAACGTCAAGGCTTTGACAGTCAACAGTTTGAGTGGCTTGTTGGTACGCCACTTGTTGATAAGTCAGGAGAGTTTGTTTTCTCGAAAGTTCCTGTGCGTTTTCTATGCAACAGGGTATTACTAAACCCGGAGTCGCCGGCCAAGCCGGTTGGCCATTACTACAACTTGAATAAGTCCTGGAATCAGCTAATTAGCTCTGCTCGCGGGCGCCTGCTTGTCTTCCTGTCTGATTATGTATGGCTGCCAGACAATACTCTTGAGTTGCTTTGGGAAGACTTCCAGAAGATGCCGAAGGCGTGCGTTTCTGGTATAGGGCATCACTACAAGGAAATTGTCGATGGCAAGCCAGAAGAGCGCTGGTGGACCGATCCGCGCTTATGGAAGGGCGGTAGCGACATACGTAGCGTAACGCCGAATGATATGGAGTTCCAGGTCGCATCTGTTCCAGCTGAGGCTGTCTGGGCTGTCGGCGGGTTTGATGAAGAGTACGACAAGGTTGCGGCATTGAGTGAAAAGGATCTGTGCAATCGCATGGAGTTGATGGGCTACAGCTTCTGGCTTGACCGTCGCGCCGAGTATCGCTCGTGGACGCATACAAAGCAAGAAGGCTGGGACGAGGCGTACAAGAAGGCAAAGACTATGTACAAGCAGCACTGCCAGCAAATCACCACGGAAGGCCACCGCCACGTAAGCTGCTTGGAGGCCAAATGAGCGAACACGAAGCCAGCTGGTTTTGCTATGGTGGACTTTGGTATATGATACCTGAGTGCGAACAGGATTTCATTGCGCACAACCTTGAAATACTTAACGCTGTTGGCGACCTGAATGGCAAGACTGTTATTGATATTGGCGCTCACGTAGGCACATGGGCGTTGCCAGCCGGCAGCCGTGGTGCCAGGGTGCTTGCAGTGGAGGCGAGCCCAGTAGCCTTTGCCAGACTTGTGCAGGGCATAGAGAGAAACTGCCTGTCAGATGTTGTGACGCCGATTTGTGGAGCTGTGTGGACAGAATCCGGCCAGATAGTTGAGATACGTGGCGCTGGTCGCGGGCTTGGAGCAAGCGGTATGTTTCAGGCTAATCGCCACGAGGCTGTTGGCTGGGCTGCAACGTTGACACTTGAAGATATTTTGGTGGCGGCTCCGTCACAAAGAATACACTTACTCAAGATGGACATTGAGGGCGGCGAACACTACGTTCTTCCAGAGGTTCCAGAGTACATCTGGGACGCTTGCAACTGGCTTGCTATTGAGGAACATGACATCGAAGACAGGCCGGCTTACCATAAGCCTGGGTCAAAGAACATTGATGTGGCCGGGCTGATTGCCAGCCACGGCTTTGAGAAGGCTGGCGCTGAGCACTTATGGAAACGGAAGTAAGGCTTGGCCTTGAAATTGCTGTTGGCAACAGGCCGACCTTGCACGGGCCAGGAGTAACGTATTGTGACTGGCGCGAGTGTGACGTAAGGCCGTTTGTCAAGTGCGACGTATTTGAGCCGTTGCCGTTCGCCGACGCGACATTCTTTCTGGTCAGGGCCAACCACATACTTGAGCACTGCTCGCACAGGTTTACGGGCAAGGTGCTAGATCAGTGGTGTCAGGTACTCAGAGGAGACGGCGTGCTGTGGCTAGAAGTGCCAGACTTTCAGTGGCAAGCCGAAAGGTTGGTCAAAGATCCTGGCGACGAAAGTGTGGCCGTGCTGGCTTATGGGTATCAGGACTATGCCAACGACTCCAACGTACACCGAAATGGTTTTACGTCAATCACACTGTCACGCCGGCTTGTTGATGTCGGTATGCTCGGCTTCGTTGCTCGTGAAGGCGGTTGTCTGATAGCCTGGGCCATGCACGACATACCGGGACAGAAAAAGGAAGAGCTGCACTGGCTTTATGATTACATACGGCGTGTTGGGTATAAAGGAAGGCTGAAGGTGTTTGATAAGAAATGAATAAGACACTGAAGGCTGTGCGGACCTGGAAGCGTGACGGCAGCGAGAACGTTATGAGCGTGGCCGCTGCTGTTGAGAACATTCATTCCAGAGCCTACCCGTCGCACGGCAAAGATGTTGTGCGCGAGTCAAAGGACGAGATTGAGCACAAACTTATGAATGGCATTGTGCTGGAAACGCCACTGGCCGAGTGGAGGCTTGAGTACAGATGACGCCACGCACGCTGCGCCGCAAGCTTCAAAAGAAGACCAAACGTAAGCCGTACCGGCGCTGCGGTGTGTGCGGTGAAAGGCGTGTCAATCTACGTGTAAGAGAGACAGAGCTGGACGTTTTCCGCTGCTTCAAGTGGTGCTCGAAAGGCCATGTTCAAGAGTTGTTTTGGTTGGGTGGTGGAAAGGCAGACACATACCCGGCAGCGTAAGCTGCGCATCGGGAAAGGCTTACCTGGTACGTTTCGTCAAAAGACAAGCGATCCAGATAGCTGTGCAGGTTCAAATCCTGCCCCAACCATTTAGGAGGTAGTATGATAAGCACCAACAGTTGCCGTGTTTGCGGTGGTTCTATTAGCCCGTTCCTGGACCTTGGCAAGCAGTGCCTGCACAACGTCTTTCCGAAGCCAAGCGAGCCCGAGCCGGCACACTACCCAATTGTCGTGTGCCGCTGTCAGAAGTGCGGCTGTGTTCAGCTGCAAGACGAAGTGCCACCCAAGGAGCTATACGCAAATTACTACTATCGTTCAGGGCTGAACGATACAATGAAGTTTCACATATCATGGCTGGCCAGCGAGGCGATGGATCTGCTGGGGAAGCGAGAGGGCTCGGCACTTGACATAGCTTGCAACGACCTCACGCTATTGAAGTGCATGCCTGACGCCTTTACGCGCGTTGGCATAGATCCGAGCGATGTTACCAAGAACACGCCAGCGCAGAGCGGAATCACCGTAATCAACGGTTACTTCCCGAACGACATGATGTTGGGCCGCGCCAAGCCGTTTGACCTGATCTTTACCGTGGCAATGTTCTATGATACACCAAACCCAATCGCCTTTGCCAAGGCGGTCAAGAAGCTGCTGGCGCCAGACGGGCTGTGGTGCGTGGAAGTGGCGTATCTGCCAGACGTGTTCAGGCACTTGAGTTATGACTACTTCTGCCTTGAGCACCTGATGCTCTACCGCATTGCCGACCTACAGAACATTGCGGGCGCGGCCGGACTGAGGGCTGTTCACGCGCGGAAGAACGGCTCGAACGGTGGCAGTGTGCGCGTGTACTTTACGCATGGACCTGAGCGGCCTATTCAAATGCTTGGTGACAAGGCAGGCTGGAAGATACCCGACGCAGTTTCAACGCGCGAGCATCCGTTCAAGGAAGAAATGGTGCGCAACTGGCACGAGCACTTCTTCTCTTCGGCGGAAGCCTGCAAGGATTTTGCCGACGCTGTGAAGCGGCACGCCGATAGGCTGCATTGCACGTTGCTGGATTTGAAGAAAGCTGGCAAGAGAGTGCATTTGCTGGGCGCGTCCACGAAAACTAATGTTGTGCTTCAGTATGCCGGAATCGACAGTGAGCTGATCCAAGCGGCCAGCGAGCGCGACGAGGCAAAGTATGGCAGATATACGCCTGGCACTGGTATTCCGATTATTCCTGAATCAAACAGCAGGGCTTTGGAGCCAGACGTATACGCCACGCTGCTGCCATTCAAGGAAGAGATACTGAAGCGTGAAGAGGCGTTTCTGGCCAGAGGCGGGCAATTTTTGTGGGTTCTGCCCAAGTGCGAGTTGACAGGTAAAAATTGATAACATATACATTGCAGCTTTTGTTGTTACTGGCACTCTTTTTGTTGCCGGCTTGGTTTTAATGGTGGTCAGGGCACTGTCTGGTGGCGATATTATCTGATACATATGAACGAAGCCGACTACCAACAGGCGCTCATGGCAATCGAGAAGGACCAAAAGCTGCCAACAGGCTGCCTACGCATGATTGAGCCACCACGCCGCAAGTGCTCTGGCTGCCTGTTTTGTGAGCCCGAGAAGTTTGCCAAGGCAAAAGAGAAGGGCAAGGCAAGGAAGAAGTGAACAGAAACATGGCCCCTGGTTGTGCCTGTCTTACGGTAGCCGTTATCGGCTTGGTGATTTGTTTCCTTTGCCGAGCATGTGACAAAGACAAACAGCATGACGATAGCAATACTTCGCATACAACACAGGAGAAGAAATGAGGAGCGAGAGGAAGCCGCTGGGCTCGGTAGCGTACTTGGGCGGGATTCCGGCAGTGTACGAGGAGTTTACTATAGCACTGGCTCAGCTTGTGCAGTTTAACTGTTGGTACATGGAAGACAAGGACAACTTCATCTACTACTTCCGCACCAAGCGTTCTTTTCACGCCGACGCACGTAACGACCTGGCCAGGGACTTCCTGGGCGACTGGCTATACATGGCAGACTGCGACAACCCGATGGAGCCAGACACGGTGCTCAGGCTGGCGGCTTGTGCGCATAGAAGCGGCTGCGGTGTAGTCTCTGGGGTTTATGTATCAAAGCTGTGGCCGTTTAATCCGGTCTTATGTATTTGGAATCAAGAGCTTCCGTCGCCGCTCGGCAGCTGGCAAGACGAGCCACCGGCTTTTGAAATCGGTTGTACTGGTGGGGGCGGACTATTTGTACGGCGCTGGGTTTTTGATAGAATACGTAAAGAGCTTGGCGAGGAGCCGTTCTCGATACGTGACGGGCTGTCGGAAGACTACTCATTCTTCAAGCGCCTGAAGCTGTTAGGGATTAAGGCTTTGGTGGATATGCGGGTTGAGATTCCGCACTTAACCACCACGCCGCTCTGGCTGGGCGACTACGAACGTGACAGTGTAAGGGTTGGCCCCGACCTAAACGCGCCGGGACTTGCGCATCGTTAAGTGGTGAACGAATACCAAGCCTATTGTCGTTTGCACGGCCCGTTCAGCCAACGGTTTGGCTGCCCAGCTTGTAGAAGGTTTGGTAGAGGCATACTCATTACGGAGGTTGACATGACTGAGTTTGAGAAGAAGGCCAAGGAAATTGCGGACGCCGAAGGTATTGGCAATGTCCACGCTTATGAGCTGCGCCTACAAGAGCTTGAGCGCGAGCTGGCCACCAAGGCTGCTGAGGAGAAAAAGCAAAGTGAAGCCAAGCCAAACTAGACCACCAGGCGTGAGAGTGCTTGGCACTTACCTCTACGGTGGTCCGCTGCCACGGAACTTACGTGTTGCTGCTGGTAAGAGTACGCGCAGCCTGAGAATCAAGAGGGAATTACGTGATGACCGAAAAGACGTTGATTGACTACGGTGGGTATGAGTGTCATATTCGCTTCTGGGTTGGTGGTCAAAACCTGGCCTCTGCCGGCGCGTCAAGGTCGCTCAGGGTGCCTGCGCCAGACCTGGACCAAGCGTTTGAAGATGAGTGTGTAGCCGAGTTTACCAAGGCATTGAAAGAGGCGTTTGCCAAGGCGCGCCTAGAAAAGAGAGAATGACATGGCCGAAGCAAAAGTTGAAACCAAGACCGAAAAGGTGTTGACGCTGGCCGATGAGCGGCTGGCTATCGCCGAGCATCTTGAGCAGCAAATGAAAGACTACCCGAACAGCGACCTGATTCGGAGTATCCTGCACAGAAACGCCAAGTGGGTCAAAGCCAGAAAGTGAGGCACGGATGGGAAAGCCGCTGGTAATCTATCACGCCAACTGCCAGGACGGCTGGGCTTCGGCTTGGACAGCTTGGCGCAAGCTCAAAGATAATGCCGACTTCGTGTCAGCACATTACGGTGACAAGCCGCCCGACTGCACCGGCCGCGAAGTTTATATGCTTGATTTCTCATGCAAGCGACCTGTCTTGCTTGAGATGGCAAAGCAAGCCAACTTTATCGTTGTACTCGACCATCACGTCTCAGCACAAGAAGACTTGGTTGGTGACACAAACGCTGTTCCGGTTGACCTGACGCTAGCTGCGCACGGAGCACCGAACGTGCGCATCAAGTTCGACATAAACGAATCTGGCGCTACGTTGTCGTGGAATCATTTCTTCCCTGGCGACAATCAGCCCTGGCCTGTGCGGTATGCCAAAGACAGAGACTTATGGCTCTGGAAGCTGCCGCACTCCAAGGAAATCAATGCCTACCTGGCTTCTGAAGAGAAGTCGTTTGCCAAGTGGAACGAGCTGGCCCTGCTTGGCTCAAGTGACAAGGCTTGGCGCGACATGATTGGTAAAGGCGAGGCGATCCTGCGTTATCAGCAGCAGCTTATCGACAGCATTGTTGCCAACGCCAGAGAAACAGAGATTGACGGGCATAAGGTGCTGATAGCCAATACGCCGGTGTTACAGTCAGAGGTCGCCAACAAGCTGGCTGAGCGGCGCCCGTTTGGTGTAACTTATTTCGAGAACAAGGCTGGTGAAATTGTGGTATCGCTGCGTTCAACTGAATACGCTGAGAATGTAGCCAGCTTGGCCAGGAAGTTTGGAGGTGGTGGACACACTCACGCCTCGGCTTTCAAAATAACTGACGTGGAGAACAAATGGAAGCAGCGTCTTTCAAATTCAAACTAGGTGACATAGTGCAGCTGAAAAGCGGCGGCTGCACGATGACTGTTGTTGATGTGGGTAGAGAGGAGTTTCCGCCGCATCGGCTTCTTGCGTACTGCTCGTGGCATGATTGTGGCGACTGCCCACAAGACGGCGAATATCCAGAAGAAGCCCTTAAACCGGCAGATTTTCACGTATGAAATCAATCTTTCTTCAACTTGCCAAAGCCGAGTCGTCCGATTACTACCGCTGCCTTTTGCCGGCACGCCATTGCGAGCAGAAGTTGCTCAAAGACGGCGTATTGCTAGAAGCTGCTTCAAAGCGCGAGCAGGCCGACGCTTACGTGCTGAATCGCTGGTCAGATATGTGGGATGAAATCTGGCCCAAGCTGCGACGGAAGCAGCGTGAGGGAGCCAAGATTGTGGTGCAGCTTGAAGATGACTTCAGGTGTATCCCGGACTGGAACCCGCGCAAGCCAGACTACCTGCGTATGCGCGATATGATCGACTGGTCAGTTGAGGTTGCTGACGAACTTTGGGTAACTGTGCAACCGCTGGCCGACCGTTTTGGTTCAAAGTGCAAGGTTTTACCCAATTTGGTTGATTTGGACGACTGGAAGTCGCATCAACGAACGCGGCCACGCGCCAAGCCGGACGATGTTGTACGTGTGCTCTGGTGCGGCTCTAATACGCATGGCGGCGACCTGGAAGTGCTGCCAGGCGTGGTTGACAGAGTGGCCAAACGCTTTGGCAATCGCGTGCAGTGGATCTTTTGGGGCATGCCGCCGCCAGCCGAGATTCTGGTCAGGCACTTCCCAGAGCGTGTTGCCTGTTCAGAGGCAGTTTCGACCCGCGAGTACATAAGGTGCATCTGTGGCCTCAAGCCAGACATTGGCGTAGCACCGCTGGCAGATTGCATGTTCTCACAAGCAAAGAGCGCTATTAAGTTCTTTGAGTACACCCTGGCCGGCGCCGCCTGTGTCCTGTCAACATCGGCGCCGTATGTTGACGCTGCTTCAGGGAAGGAGTGTGCTCAACTTACAGTAACTGACGAATCCTCGTGGGCTAACGCTATTTCTGAGCTGGTAGAAGATATTGAGTTACGGCGCAGGTACGCGGAGAAAGCAACAAGCCTGGTCACGCTAAAACACTCGTGGCAATTTGCACCGGAGGCCGAGACGTGGCTGAATGCGTTCAAGAACCTCGTCAAGTAGACAGTCAATATACGACACCGCCAAGTCTTGCCCTTCAAAAGACTGGCGTTTTCAGTGTGTCGATGCTAGCTAGCGCCAGCTGTCTCAAAGACGAAACGTTCAAGGAATACTTGCATCACGAACTTGCTGCCAAAATGTGGCAGCGTCTGGCTATGCACGTAATCGACCGCAGGATGTACACATTTCAATTTAGCAAACTGCTGATTACGGAAGGCGGCGAAAACTCGGTACTCGCTCTACAATGCGCCGTACTTTTGTATAAGTGGAGCGATGCTGAAGTTGATGAGTGGATCATTGCACCAATGCGAGCTTGCTGGCCCTGGCGAGCCTGCTGGAACGGTGATTACATATCCATGCCGCCAGAATCGCTGTGCGGCGAATGGCGCCACTTCAAGTGCATCAAATTCCTGCTGGATGGAGAAACGCATGAGTGCGTGGTGCGTATGCCAGAGGCCAGGGCTGTGGAAGGGCCGGGCTCGGCCGAGTAGTCAGCGTTCCTTGATATGATGGAACTCTGGCCTGTCGCCCTTTTGCTCTACAGGCAGCTTGGCTATCAGAAAGTCGTAGCCACAAGAAACGCACGTCCAGCCAGAGTGCTCATCGGGCCGACGTACCATCTTGAAACAGCTTGGGCATTGAATCAAATCTGGCTTAATGTCCATGAGTCAAGTATGAACTATTTCGGCTTTCTTGTCAAGTTTAATTTGACAAGGCTGAAAAACTGGTGTATACTTTATGTAGATATTTGGCATTGTTCATGGGTGGACGCTGCTGGCGGCAGCGACTCGATGACGCTATGCAACCACTGTGGAAAGGAAATCTAACATGGATTGGTGTGTGGCATTTTGGATTTGTTATCTATGTGCTGGATTTGCGCTACTTATGGCACTAGCTCCAGATATTAGGAAGTCCAAGCACCTTTGGGGCGAAAACGAAGCCATGACAGTCATATTTATTATTCCAGGAATCCTGCTCCTGTGGCCAGTGGCGGCACTGTTTGCGCTGTTTTGCAAGGAATAGTCGGCTGCTTATATTGCAGCGCGAGCCATGTCTGAATCACGTCTTGCGGCCACTTGTCTGTGACCGGAAACTCGGAGAGTAGCAAGGCGATCCTATTCTTGGCACAATCTCTATCAATTCTGGTGTTGTTCTGACAAATAGCAATTTCCAGGGCAGCACGCACATAAAGTACCTGCCGCTCAGTTGGAGCTAGAACAAGTTCTGGCTCGTACTTTACTGGCTCTGGCGGAATAATTTCGTCTTTGGTCTTCTTCACAGCGTCAGATAAAATGCCTTCGCCCGGCCTGAAGTCGCGTTTTACGGCCGCAGTATAGATGCCAGGCTCGCGCAGCTTCTGGGGCCGCGCTATCGCAGCTAAGGCCAGTACATAAGAGACGGCGGCGTCGTCGTGAAAGGGTTCTGGGGCTTTTAGAGAAGCGCCCTCGATAAGCGACAGCTGCAAGTACGTGCTGCGGCTGTGCAGGATGGTTTCCTTGTCGCGGAAACACGTTGACGCCGTGTCGTAGAGCAGGGCCTTAGACTTGCTGGTTGTGGTCCAGCCCGGCTTACCGTCAAGCCCTGTCAAGATACGAACATGCGAGTTATCGGCTAGCCAAAGAATGACAGCATGGCCGTGGTTGTTCAGCTCGCACATGACCGGCGCGTCGTTGTAGTAGGCCGAGACATTGGCGGCGTGCGAGGCAAACACGGCTGGTTCAAACTTGCCCGATAGCCCAGCACACTCTTCGCCAGTCACCTTGTCAAGAACATGCAAGCTAGAATCGTCTGAAGTTGGGTTCCCCGCAGCCGGGTCAAGGCCAAGAACGTATTCATGTCCAGGTATTGGCGCCACGTATACGTTGAGCCTGAAGATGCCTGGGGCACCTGGCGGGGTGCGCAGCGGCTCCTGCTCTTTGTAGCAACGCAGCAGCCACTCTGCCGGGATACGCTTGTCAGACGAGGCTGGTGACATGGCCTCGACATCTGAGCCCGGATAGGCTTCGTACATATAATCGACTGAGCCAGTCTTGTCAAGCCATGATTTGTACTCAGCATCATACCAGGCCCTGGTGCGCCCAGGCCGCGACCACCACGGCAAAAACACACCCTTCCACACTGAGCCCTGCTTACGCGCTTCAAGATACGTTGACTTGAAGAAGCTGGTCGGCTTGGTCTTGTCGGAGCGTGACAAGAGTATCAGTTTGCCGCCCGAATCCATCGTTGGTTTGACGGCGCGCATGACGTTAACCTGATCCTTTAAGTCAAGTAAGTCAAACTCGTCGCAAAGAACGTATGTAGCTGTATACGAATCGCCAGCTGTGGTTGGGAAACAGTGCGCCACCGAACCGTTAGACAGCATCCATGTGGCCACGTCGTTCTTGGTGGTGGCTGGCCGCATCCACTCCGGCAGGCGCTTGAACATGCCGCGTAAACGCTCATCACCCAGGAGGGCCTTGGCCTCTT
>Ga0307475_10002259_pt1 | contig 11616 bp, 9 predicted proteins | sample atmos_gasesECM1C_FD_203317 | JGI IMG/M metagenome (GOLD analysis project Ga0307475, IMG submission 203317) | Hardwood forest soil microbial communities from Morgan-Monroe State Forest, Indiana, United States - atmos_gasesECM1C_515 | ecosystem: Environmental > Terrestrial > Soil > Temperate...
TTTCAACCAATGCCGGCCGCTACCTCTCAAATAGTTTCGCAGTTGCAGCGCTCCATTGCGCGCGCCATCTACGGTAAAGAAGAAGCCATTCAGCTTGCGCTGATCACTCTTTTTGCGCGCGGCCACTTGCTCATCGAAGACGTTCCCGGCGTAGGCAAAACCACTCTCGCGCAAGCCCTTGCAAAATCTTTCCACTGCAGTTTCCAGCGCGTGCAGTTCACGTCCGATCTTCTCCCCAGTGATGTTCTCGGCGTCAGCGTCTATCAACCCGATGCGCGCGAATTTGAATTCCGCCCCGGCCCGCTCTTCGCCAACATCGTTCTCGCCGATGAAATCAATCGCACCACGCCGCGCACGCAATCTGCTTTGCTCGAAGCCATGAACGAAGCGCAAATTACCGTGGACGGAAAAACGCATCCGTTGCCGCAGCCATTTCTCGTCATCGCCACGCAAAATCCTGTCGAGCACCACGGTACCTACCCGCTCCCTGAATCGCAGCTCGACCGTTTCCTGATGCGCATTAAAATGGGCTATCCATCGCACGAAACCGAACGCGAAATTTTGCGCCGCCGCGCCTTCGATAATCCAATCGAGAATTTGCAGCCCGTCGCTGACGTCAGCGATGTGCTCGCGATGCAGGAATCCGTGACTCACGTAAAAGTCGAAGCCAGCCTGCACGACTACGCTCTCGAAATTGTCAATCGTACCCGCAACTCCGATCAGCTGGCGCTCGGCGTAAGCCCCCGCGGGACCCTGATGCTGCAGCGTGCAGCGCAAGCTCGCGCCTTCCTGGAAGGCCGCGACTATTGTGTGCCAGACGACTTCAAACAATTGGCGGTCTCCGTTTTCGCGCATCGCGTAGTGGCCAGCGCGCGCCACGCTTCGCTGCAAAAAAAATCCGAAACCACTGAAGCGGCCCTGCGCGAAATAGTAGACTCTGTCCGTGTCCCGTTGTAATCGCGGCTTTGCTCTGAAGTCATCGGCCATCAAGAAAGAGCCGTCATTCCGCGCGAAGCGAGGAATCTCTCTTCGATTGTTGACGCACCACGAATGCCACCCATGCCACCGACTACCTCCACCCTCGCGCAACTCTGGGCCAAAGCCGACCGCCCCGCCATCCGCGCCTTTTTCCTCTCTATCACCGCTCTCGCCATCGCATTACTCCTCGCCATCTACTCGGGTGCCGCTGCGGAACTCGGCAATATCGGCGTAGCCGCCAGCTCCGCGCTCTTCGCGCTCGCAATCGCCGGGTGGGTCGCCGTCACACTCCTACCCACGCTCGCCAAGCGCACGCCCCTTCGCTGGATTGGCCAGAAAGTCGAATACAAAATTAGCCGCGCCGGCTGGCTCTACTTCGGCGCAACGCTGCTTGTCGCTCTGGCCGCCTTAAATACCGGCAACAATCTTTTGTTCCTAATCCTTTCCTGTCTCGTCTCCGTCATTCTTATGTCGGGAATTCTTTCTTCGATTTCTCTCGCGGGCGTTGAACTGCGCATCGGTCTTCCCGACCATATCTTTGCTGGACAAACCGTTCGTGCCAGCGTCGAACTCATCAACGGCAAGCTGACCCTTCCATCATTCGCGCTGCGCGTCGAAGCCGTGGTCGCCAAAAATTCGCCGGCAACTGCGTTGCTCGAAACTCCGGTCTTCCTTCCGTACATCCCGCGCGAACAGAGCATGAAGCAGAGCGTCCCTGTCACCTTCTTGAAACGCGGATTGCATGTTCAGGATACTTTTCGCGTCGTCACCCGCTTTCCCTTTGGATTTCTGCAAAAGTCCCGCCGCGTCGCGCTGAAATCCGTAGCTCTCGTCTATCCAAGCGTCGAGTCGGATTCCGAGCTTAGCGAAATTTTCCCCGGTATTGAAGGCAGCATTGAGAGCTATCACAAAGGTCGTGGACAGGACCTGCACGCTCTGCGCGAATACGTTGCAACCGACAGTGCCAGCCATGTGCACTGGAAAGCGTCCGCCCGCGCCGGTTCGTTGATGGTTCGCGAGTTCGCGCGCGAGGACGATTTTCGGGTGCTGCTGGTTCTCGACCCGCATCCGGGTGATTCGCCTTTTCGAAGTGGCACAACGAGTCCAGCGCCCCATGCCGTCGGTGTAACGAGCGCCACGTCCCAGGCCGCCATTCCTCCCGCTACCTCGTCCGTCATTCCGGGCGAAGCAAGGAATCTTTCTTCTGCCAATGAACGCTTCGAGCGCGCCGTCTCCACCTGTGCCGGAATCGCCTGGCGTTTTTACGAGCGCAACGCCTTCTTGCAATTTCGCAGCGCCGGAATCGAAACCAGTCTCGCTCCAGCGGAAGAAAATATTTTTGTGATTTTGCGGCATCTGGCAGTGGCGCAGCCCCAACCTACCGAAGCGCAGGACGCTCTGTTGCAGGATCTCGCAGCTTCACCTGATCTGTTCAAAGTAATCGTCACTAGCCGCCCGCGCGGCACCATTCCTGCTGAATTGTGGCATTCTTCCTATGTAATCTTTCTCGAATCGCCCGAAGAAATCCGCCAAGCGCGCTAGCGGGGAGCGTTCGCGGCTGCCACGGGAACGCGAGACCTTCACAGATAGCCGAAGATCCTGCTTACCCGTCATTCCGAGGAGCGCAGCGACCAGGAATCTCTCTTTCTTTCGTTTTTCGCCTGAGATAGCTTTGACCAGGGTGGGAATTGGACAGCATCGAACTAAGACAATTTCGCGAGTCTCTGCTGAACTGGTTCCAAACCCATCGCCGCGCCTTGCCCTGGCGCAAAAATCACGACCCCTATCGCATCTGGATTTCGGAAATCATGCTGCAGCAGACGCGCGTGGCGGCGGTAATTCCCTATTACGAGAATTTTCTGGTGCGGTTCCCCAGTGTCGAATCGCTGGCTTCGGCTCCGCAGCAGGAAGTGCTGCGGTTGTGGTCGGGACTCGGCTATTACAGCCGCGCACGCAATTTACAAATAGCCGCGCAGCAGATGGTGGCAAAACACGCCGGGCAATTTCCACGGCAACGCGAAGAGCTTCTGGCGCTCGCCGGGATCGGCGAATATACCGCTTCGGCAATTCTCAGTATCGCGTTCGACGATAGGCACGCCGTGCTGGATGGCAACGTGGCACGCGTGGTCGCGCGGCTGGAAGCCGTCCGAGGTGACCTGCGCGAACCAAATCGCTGGCGCACACTGCAGTCGACCGCGGATCGCCTACTCGCGCACGAATCGGCCGGCGATTGGAATCAGGCCATGATGGAGCTTGGCGCTACGATTTGCCTTCCGCGCTCGCCGCAGTGCCTGCTGTGCCCGGTCGCAGGCTTTTGCGCGGGCAGAAGACTCGGCATCGCCGAAACTCTTCCGGAAAAAAGGAGAAAACGCGCCGCGGTCTCCGTGCACCTGGTCAGCGCGGTACTCCTCGACACAAAAAAACGTTCTCTGATTTTGCCGCCGCCCACAGCGTCAACCAAAAATAACGCTGATGATCACGTCCCTTCACTTGTCGCAAAACTCTGGCATTTTCCCACCGTCTCCGCTCCGGCAAACTCCCGGCAGGCTCTTGAACAATTGCTTCGTTGTGAATTACGCATAAAATCTGCGAAATCGATTCGTCCTGAGCTATTAGACAAAGTGCGCCACACCGTTACCTATCGCGTCATTTCCATGGCGGCATATCTCGTCCGCGTGAAACAGCTTCCGATAATCTCTGGCGCGCAACACTTGCCGCTCGTGGGAATCCAGTCACTGCCCATATCCAACCTCACCCGCAAGATCGCGCGCACCGCCCTGAGGCACCTCTCCACTGCTAAAGCCACACACTGACCGTAATTGATTGGTTCGCCAAAACCCTCCAGCTAACGCCGAATGTTACGATGAAAGTTCGGCCATGGCTGCCAACACGTCACCTCCGATCGCGCAACTCCTCCCCGCGGAACATTTCTTTCGCGTCTCGCTTTTTCTTTTGTTGTGCACGGCAATCCTCACTCTGATCGGTACCGGAAAAATCGATCTCTTTACTTCACTCATGGCAACGGCTGCTGTTCTCTTTCGTGCTCGTCGTTGGTGGTACGGCCACCAACCTGAGCTGACTTCCCGCTCCGCTACCTTCATGGTTCTCTGCTATCTGCTTTTCTTCCCGATCGATATGTTTTTTGTGTCACGCAGTCTTGCTGCGAACTCCCCGAATCCGCAGCTGTACGCCGCGCTGATCAGCTCGGTCCACTTTTTGATTTTCGTGCTGCTGGTCCGGCTGTACAGCGCGCGAACCGACCGCGACGCGCACTTCCTAGTGATGCTGGCATTCGCAGCAGTACTGGCTTCCGCAGTCCTCACTGTGGACACGACTTTTCTCTTTTTGTTTTTTCTGTTTCTTTTGTTTGCCGTTGCGACCTATGCCGGCCTGGAATTGCGCCGCGGAGCCACCGGAGCGTTGGTTCCTGTTGCGGCGGCTATGCCGGATGCGGAAAAGAGATTGTCACGCGCACTTAGCTTTGCAGCCATTAGCGTGTCCATAGGAGCGATCCTCTGCGGTACCGTTTTATTTTTTCTTCTGCCCCGCGTCAGTGCCGGCTATCTCGGCAAGACCAGCTTCAATCCAACGCTTCTCAGCGGTTTTAGCGACCAGGTGGAGCTCGGACAAATTGGCCAGATCAAAAAAAGTTCCGCGGTAGTGCTGCGCGTCGAAACTGGTTCGCTGATTCAGTATCCGGCGCTGCGCTGGCGTGGCAACGCACTTGCGAATTTTGATGGAAGGCGATGGACGTCGGCGGAGCGCGGCGCGGAGACGCTTCAGGCCAATTCCGATGGCTGGATCGCTCTGCGCGAAAAACCAAAACCGGGTGAGGCGCGCGGAGAGATTTTGCAGTTTACGGTGCTACAAGAACCGATGGCGTCCGACGCGCTATTCGTCGCCGGAACCATGTTGGCCATCCGCGGAAGTTTCACCGGAGAAACCGGCGGGTTGAGCCACCGACGCAATTATTTGTACCGGGATTCCGCTGGGTCGTTGATCAATCCGTTTCACAACTTCGTCTCCGTGCGTTATACCGGAATTGCGCAGCTGCCGACGTTCAACCGCACCCAGCTTGAGGTCGCGGGTTCTGATTATCCGGCGGCGATCACTGATATGTATTTGCAGCTGCCGCCAGAAGTCGATCCGCGCATTCCTGCTCTGGCGCGTTCGGCGACACAGCGCGCCTCCACGCCCTACGATAAAGCCGCCGCGCTCGAGACTTTTCTGAAAACCAAATATAACTACACTCTCGATCTGACGGGGAACCCCGGAAAAGATCCACTGGCACACTTTCTTTTTGAGACGCGCGCCGGCCATTGCGAATATTTCGCGTCTTCGATGACCGTCATGCTTCGCACGCTAGGCATTCCTTCCCGCGAAGTGAACGGCTTTCTTCCAGGCGAATTCAACGAACTTGGCGGCGACTACATCGTTCGCGCGAGCGACGCGCACAGTTGGGTGGAAGCATACTTTCCCGGAAGCGGCTGGATCGTTTTCGATCCCACACCGGACGCTCCCGTTGTCTCAGCGACTTTATTTTCTCGGCTCTCACAACTTGCGGATTGGGCCGAACTCACCTGGAACGATTGGGTCATCAGCTACGATTTCGCGCACCAGAACGTACTCGCACAGACTTTCCAGACCAAGTCACGAAACTGGCGCGAACTGGGAGCCGCCTGGTTCGCGGAAAAACAGCGGCGAATGAGAAACCGTCTCAGTATGTGGCAAGTGCATCACGGCAGTTTTTCCTTTGTGCTGCCATTATTGCTGGTGGCGATTCTTTTTGCTCTAAGGTATGGCCGGATCGGACGGCTACTGCGCAAGCTGCAAATCGCCCTGATCGTTCGCGGTAAAAGTGGCGGAGCGGCGAGTTCACAAATTGCCTCGCGCATGTATGCGGAAATGCTGCACCTGATGGGACGCCACGGTTACGCACGAACCGAAACGCAAACTCCCTTCGAATTTGCGGCGGCCGTCACAAAGCCGGTGTTGAGTCCGATGGTGCAAGAGTTCACGCAGCTTTATTCCGTTGCGCGATTTGGCGGCGCTGCATGCAATATCTCGCGCCTGCAAGAATTGCTCGGCACGATCCGCAGCGAACTGCGCGCTCGCTAATCACTGCCAAATATGCGCCGTGAGCCCATGCTGCTGGCAAACCGTCATTCCGAGCGAAGCGAGGAATCTCTCATCTCCTCGATTTCCGTAATCAATGTGCTAGGTTCCTGGATACACCGCGCGATCGAGCCGCCACCAAGCCGCGTGCTACAATAAACGATTGCGATAAGGCGCAATTTTCTCCATGACAAAGGTTGGATTTGTCAGTCTAGGCTGCCCGAAGAACCTCGTCGATAGCGAGGTGATGATGGGCATTCTTGCGCGCGATGGCTATGAATTGACGCCGCGCGCGGACCAAGCCGACATCCTGGTGGTAAACACGTGCAGCTTCATTGAGGCGGCGCAGAAAGAGTCCGTGGACGCCATTCTGGAAATGGCGGAACACAAAAAATTTGGCGCTGCAAAAAAACTGATCGTGGCAGGCTGCCTGGTGGAACGTTACCGCGATCAGATTCTTGAGCAGGTGCCGGAAGTCGATGCCGTCGTCGGCACCGGCGAAGTCGAACGTATCCTGGAAGCGGTGCATGGCGATCTGCGTGTGCTTCTGGCCGAGCCGCCCGCCTTTCTCTATCACGACTTTACGCCGCGGATTCTCACCACGCCCAAGCATGCGGCATATATCAAAATCGCCGAGGGCTGCGATCATCCCTGTACTTTCTGCATCATTCCGAAATTGCGCGGAAAATTCCGCAGCCGCCGTTTCGAATCGGTGTTGCGCGAAGCGGAAAATCTGGCCGCGGCCGGTACTCGCGAAATCACGTTGATTGGCCAGGACACCACGTCCTACGGCGAAGATCTCGGACTCCGCGACGGCCTGGCGCAACTGCTTGCAGCGCTTGCGAATGTTGACGAGCTGCTTTGGGTACGTTTTCTCTATGCTTATCCGAATCGCGTCACGCAAAAATTATTGGACACACTGGCCGCGCACCCGAGCCTGGCGAAATATATGGACATGCCGTTGCAACACGCGAGTCGCAGCATGCTGGCGCGGATGAAGCGCGGCTCGCACGGCGACGCGTTCTTGAAATTGCTCGAACGCATTCGCGCAACGATTCCCGGCATCTCGCTGCGCACTTCATTCATCGTCGGATTTCCCGGCGAAACCGATCAAGATTTCGACGAACTCTGCGATTTCGTGCGTGCCGGCCAGTTTGACTGGATGGGCGTGTTTGAATATTCCGACGTGGACAACGCCGCCAGTTTCTCGCTGGACGCGAAAGTCGCCCCGGAAGTGATCAACGCCCGCCGCAATCGCCTGATGGCCATCCAGAAAAAGATCTCGCGAGAGAAACTGAAGAATTGGAAAGGCCGCACCGAAACGGCTTTGATCGAAGGACCGTCAAAGGAAAATTCGCTGGTCTGGGAAGCGCGGCTACAAGGCATGGCGCCGGAAATTGACGGCAAGCTTTATTTGACCGACATTGAGCTCCCCGACGGCCGTTTTGCTGAGACAGGAGACGCCGCGCGCGTGGAAATCACCAAGACCGACACATACGATTTGATCGGACGAGTGGTGGAAATATTGCCACGTCGTGAAAATGGCGACCTAGAGATCGCCACTGCAAAAGACCCTACACGAACACTGAAAAACGAGCCTCCCGCGCACGAAAAGCTCCATCGCATTACAACTGGAGCGGCGCTGCGCGTTTTGGGATAAGATTTCGTCATGAAGCACCGTTGCCCCATCTGCAAAACAGCGACGGATTCCGATGTGCATAAGGAATTTCCGTTTTGCAGCGAACGCTGCCGTCTGCTCGATCTCGGTGCCTGGGCCAGCGAAAAATATGCAGTGTCCGATCCGGTTTTCGACGAGGCGGAGCTTGAGGAACTTTACCGCGAGACCGACGCGCGACGGAAACCAGATGACACCGTCAACTGAATACCAAAAACAAAAACCAAGTCTGGCTCTGGCGATCGCCACTGCACTAGGAGTGGGCTATGCGCCGAAAGCCCCGGGTACATTTGGCTCGCTGGTGGGCGTAATCACCGCGATGATGACCTCGCTTTTTTTTCTGCGGCCGCACAGTGTTGGAGACTTGCTTTCGCGACAACGCTTGGTCGATCGTACACTCATCGATCATCACTTTCTGGTTCCGGGTGGTGACATCCACGATTCCATGCTTGTGGTTCCTGTCACCTGCGCCATCTTACTGGTCCTTTTTCTCGCGTTCGTCGGAGTCTGGAGCGCAGGAAAAGCCGCCGATTTCGCCCGAATCAAAGATCCGCAGTTTGTAGTGATCGATGAAGTCGCTGGCCAGCACATCACGCTCATTCTTCCGCTGATTCCCCTGGCCATGCCGACTCTTGCCGCGCACATGGATTTTTCAGATTACGCGATCTATTCCGCGCTGAGCTTGCTGAATTGGCGATACCTGCTGGCCGGCTTTGTTCTTTTTCGCCTGTTCGATATCTGGAAGCCTTTTCCTATCCGCAACCTGGAAAGACTTCACGGAGGCTGGGGCATTATGGCCGACGATTGGCTAGCTGGAGTCTATGCTGCCATTCTGTTGAAGGTCGCGTTACACTTTACACTGTTATGAAATTCGGTTTAGGCCCGTCCACGGACAAGAACGGTATTCCCCGCATTGAAAGCGTCGCGCCCGCAGCTGCGATTCCCGGCGGCGAAGTGGAAATCCGCGGCAGTGGGTTTGCTACGCGCACGCACGTCCGTCCGCAAGTTCGTTTCGGCGAAGCAGAAGCCACGCTGGCATTGGCCAGCCCGCAGCGGCTGGTCGCGCGCGTTCCCGAAGGCGCAAACGGCGGAGTAGTTCGCGTGGTTGCGTCGGAACATGAGAGCCAGCCGTTTCCTATCGCAGTCGGAATGCAGATTGCCGACAACTTGCATCCCGTGGCCAGTCCTGCGGTCGACATGGACGGGAATATTTATGTCACTTTCAGCGGTCCGCGCGGACAACGGGTTCCGGTCTCGCTTTACAAAATCACCGCGAATTTCAGCGTTAAGCCGTTCGTGACTTCGTTGACCAATCCGAGCGGACTTGCCGTCGATCGCGCCGGCAATCTATTCGTTTCATGCAGAAATGATGGCACAGTCCACTGCGTTTCCGCCGATGGCCGCTCCGAGCAATGGATCGAGGGGATGGGCGTCGCCACAGGATTGGCCTTTGACCGCGATCATAATCTTTATGTCGGCGACCGCAGCGGCACCATTTTCAAAATCAGCCCGAGCCGTGAAATTTTTGTTTTTGCAACGCTGGAACCATCCGTCGCGGCTTACCACCTGGCGTTTCATCCGAGCGGCGAACTTTACGCAACCGGGCCGACCACTTCCAGCTTTGATCGCGTGTACCGCATTTCACAAGGCGGCGACGTAACGACTTTTTTCCGCGGTCTTGGCCGCCCGCAAGGGCTGGCGTTTGATCGCGACGGAAATTTATTTGTGGCGGCATCGCTTGGCGGACGCCGCGGCATTATTCGCATCAACCCGCAGGGCCGCGCGGAACTCGCGTTAAGCGGATCGGGAGTGGTGGGCATGGCGCTGCTGCCATCGGGACGTGCCATCGTTACCACATCCACCGCAGTTTTCACTCTGGATTGGGATGTGCGCGGGCTGCCGCTGCTCGGCTAATCCGTAATTCGATTCTCTACCTGTCTTTGTGACCGTTCCCGACGCTTTCGACTTCGATTCGGCATCGAACCCGCCTCGCAAGCTGGATTGCTTGTACTACTTGCACCGAACGAACAGCTCAAGGTTAAAATGTATAACGATGAAAGCAGAAATCATTGCAGTAGGTTCGGAGCTGCTGACTCCCGACAAAATAGATACCAATTCACTTTTCCTAACCGAAGAACTAAACAAACTCGGGATTGAAATTGTGCGCAAGACCGTGGTCGGCGACGATCGCGCGCTTCTGCTGGAAGCTTTTCGCGACGCGGTGAATCGCGTTCCGATGATCATCGCCTCGGGCGGACTGGGTCCCACCGAAGACGATTTGACGCGGGAGACCGTTGCCGAATTGCTCGACCGCAAGCTGGTACGCAACGATGCCATCGTGCGCGCGATTGAAGCCAGGTTCCGTTCCTTTGGACGCCAAATGCCGGATTCGAATGTGCGCCAGGCGATGGTGCCGGAAGGCGCCTAGCCGCTGGACAACCCTCGCGGCACCGCGCCAGGGTTGTGGATTGAAGCCCGCGACCAGACGATAGTCTTGCTGCCGGGGCCGCCGCGCGAATTGCGGCCTATGTTTCGTGAACAATTACTGCCGCGGCTGCGGCGCCGCGTATCAGCGGTGCGCATGTACCATCGCGAATTGCGCGTGACCGGGCTCGGCGAATCGCACGTGGACAGTCTGGCCGGTCCTGTCTACACGCGCTATCCCGAAGTGCAGACCACCGTGCTGGCTTCGCCCGGTGAAGTGCAAATTCATATGCGCGTATGGACAGCAGATTCCGCGCATGCCGAAGCGTTATTTGCCGACATCGAACGCGGCCTCGACCTGGCCCTTACCGATCGCATTTTTTCCCGCGACAGTTCGCCACTGGAAGAGGTGGTGGCGCACGAACTGTTGAAACAGAACGCGACCATATCCTCGGCGGAAAGTTGCACCGGTGGTCTTTTCGCGGAACGTCTTACAACCATCGCGGGAAGTTCCGCATATTTTCTTGGTGGCGTGGTTTGCTACAGCAACGAGATGAAAACCGCGTGGGCCGATGTGCCGCCGGAAATGATTGCGACGAAGGGCGCGGTGAGCAGCGAAGTCGCCATCGCGCTTGCCGACGGAATTCGCCGCCGGGTGGGAAGCACGTTAGGTATCGGCATCACTGGAATCGCCGGGCCGGGCGGCGGCAGCGAAGAAAAACCAGTCGGCACTGTGCATATCGCCTTGGCCAGCGCAACTGTAACGCGCGAACGGGCGTTGCGGTTGCCGGGCGATCGCGAAATGGTCCGCATGCAGGCCGCGCAGGCCGCGCTCGACATGGTGCGCGTGCATTTCCTGTATAACGGCCAGACTCCTCCCAAGCGGCCCTGACGATGCGTCTCTTCGTGGCCCTGGCTATTTCCGCGGGAGTGCGTGAGAGCCTTGCGTCCGTGATTCGCGAGTTGCGCGGCGTTGATGCAAATCCGAAATGGATCAATCCGGATAATTTGCACGTAACGCTCAAATTCATTGGCGAAGTTGCGCCTGAAAAAGTGACGGAGATCGGCGACGCGCTCGCCGCCGTTCACGCACAGCAGCAGATCATCGCCGAATTTCATGAGATTGGATTTTTTCCGAATGCTAGGCGTCCAAGTGTAGCTTGGGTTGGCATGCGGCCGGCGCAAATGGTTTCCTTTCTCGCGGCCGAAGTGAACCGTGTGCTGGCACCGCTTGGAATTCCCCGTGAAGAGAAACCTTTTCTGCCACATCTCTCAATTGCGCGCTTCAAAGAAACCCGCCTTTCGCCAACGCTGCGCGCGGAAATCGAGAAACGAAAGTCTCGTACGTTCGGTACGCTAACATCCACTGAATTTCATCTCATCGAAAGCAAGCGTAAAAGCACAGGAGCGGAGTACACTACGCT
>Ga0307475_10002260_pt1 | contig 11615 bp, 6 predicted proteins | sample atmos_gasesECM1C_FD_203317 | JGI IMG/M metagenome (GOLD analysis project Ga0307475, IMG submission 203317) | Hardwood forest soil microbial communities from Morgan-Monroe State Forest, Indiana, United States - atmos_gasesECM1C_515 | ecosystem: Environmental > Terrestrial > Soil > Temperate...
AACTCCTTGGCCACGCGCAGCAGCATCAGGATTTCGTCTTCGCGATAGCAGTGGGAATGAACGTAGCGCTTGCCTTCGAGCACTTCGACGAGAGGGTCGAGCCGCAAATCGCGCCGCGGCGGAATTAGATTCTTCTCGCCGGCAGCGGTGCGCTTGTTATACACGTCCCAGGCGGCTTTGTAGTCTCGCGCTTCGGCGAATGCGGCGCGAATGGTCTCCTCGACGCCCATGCGCGTCGCAGGATAGCGCGTCGAGCCGCGCCTGAAATTGGAGCGCTTGGGATTTTCGCCGAGTGCGAACTTGATGCCAGGCAACGCGCCTTCGAACGGGAGCTTGGAGGCGGGCTGGCCCCAGCGCAGCTTGATCACGATGGTCTGGCCGCCGATGGCGTTAGCGCTGCCGTGCAGCACATTGGCGACGGTGACGCCGCCGGCGAGGTCGCGGTAAATATCGACGTCATCGGGATTGAGCACGTCGGCGATATTGACCATGGAAGAGACGGAGATGCTGCCTTCGTTGACGCTGCCATCGATGGCGATGTGCGAGTGGCAGTCGATGATGCCGGGCATGACGAACTGGCTGGAGGCATCGATGACTTGCGCGTCTTTCGGGGCCTTTACGGAGGCGCCCACTTCGGCGATTTTTCCGTCTTTGATCAAGATGGAGCCGCGCTCGATGGTGCCGTGGCTGGCCGTCAAGATGGTGGCGTTCTGAATCAAAATGACGGGAGAGGATTCAGCGACGGGTTGAGCTTTGGAGGCGTGGGCCAATAGCGGCGCAGGCAGGGCGAGCAGCGCGGAGCAAATAAGGGCACAAGTCAGCGTTGGCGTTTTCATTGCGCACCTCCCGCGGAAATCTGGTGAGCGCCGGGCTTTGTGCCGGTAAATTCGATGTCCAATCCTTGCACGCTGATCGATCCTTTCATGATGGTGCCGTCGAATGTGCCGGTGAATAGCACATCAGCAGGCGAACCCTCGATGGGAATGTTGATGGTGAAGCTGAATTTGTCGGCGCTGAGATAGCCGCTGATGATGTTGGCGTTGCCACGGGTGCTGGAGAGCGTGCCGGAAAGGGAACCGTCGCTGGCCATTACCAGGTCAACTGTGGACTCTTCAGGCCCTTCCGGCGTGGTATAGGAGAACTTCCATTTTCCGGTGAGGTCGCCCTTGGGAGGATCCTTGGGCTTTTCCGGCTCGCGGATGGTGAATCTGCGGCCGTCGACGAAGACGAATTTGATTTTCGTTTTTTCGTCGAAGATGTCGCCATCAGTGACGACCAGGTTGGCGATCTTGCCGACTTCGATGGAGCCGAGGCGGTCCGCGACGCCGAAAATCTCAGCGGGCGCCAGTGTGAAGGCGCGAATAGCGGCGTCTGGGGAAAGGCCGGCGTCGATCGATTTTTTCGCGGCCTTCAGGATATCTTTCGGCGCGGTGATCGCACCGGAATAGAACGCAAACTTTACTCCGGCCTTGGCGAGCGCGGCTGGCGAAGAGGGCGCGCGATCGCGGAAGCGCAGGGTTCTGAGGGAAGGGACCTCATCGGGGTCGGCGTCTTTGTCAGCCTCAGGCCATTTCAAGTCGACGAGAACGTGCAGTTTCTTCGCGGCGATTTCATTGGCCACTTCGTAGCTCATCTGGCCGCCGTAGAGCACACCGTTCACATGCCAGCGATCGGCAAACTCAAGCGCGCGACGAATCTGCGTGGCATTATTCGCAGGGATGAGCACTAGCGCGTGATCTTCCAGTGCATCGGCGAGCGCTATCTCGGTGCGGTCAAAGCGCGGCCGGGCTACGCCGCGCGGATTTTTTTCGTAGATAGCCTGAGCCTTTGTGCTCCAGTCGGTGTCCAACCAAACCTGGTGCACGTAGGCCATCGAGCCCATCAGCGAGCCGGGAAAACTGCCGAAGTTGCCGACGGGTTGCAAAGACACGGGAACGGCAACGGGCGTTTTCACCACCATGTCCCCATTGCGCTCTCCAGCAAGATTCAACACGCAGGCTTGCCCGGGGAACATCCCGCCTTTGGGAGCCGAAATCACGCTGGTGAATCCGGCGGAACGCCAGGTTTCAACGCGCTTGTCGCTCAGGCTTGCTTCATCGGCCGCGGTGCGCCAGGGAGTCGATCCAGGACGATCTTCGGGACCGCGCGAGGCAGGCGGCTGCGGACGCGCACCGCTTTCGCCTGTGGAGGGCGCGGGAACGGAGGGAATGCCGACGTCCGTAAAGGAATCGATGAAGCCGGGATAGACGATGAGGCCTTTGCCTTCGATCACCAAGGCCTCATCGGGAATGGCAGCGTCTTTGGCGACAGCTTTGATCACGCCGCGCGAGACGATGACCGTGGCGTTTTCCATGCGCGGGCCGGAGACGGGAACGACGGTAACTCCGCGAATGGCGAAGTACTGCGGCTCACCACCCTGCGCGGCGGCGCGCGCCGGACCAAGCAAAGCGGCACCGACAGCCGCGACGACCCCCAGCGCATACCTCAACCTCTGAATCGAAGAACGCATTCGCCACTCCTTAGTTTTGGACAGCGCGGAAGGCGCGATCCACCCACCAACGATGCTGTAGACGCACGAGGCTAGTGGGAAGTTGCAGAAGAGTCAAGGAGATAGGGCCGCAGGTAGCAGATCAGTTTCCGCTTTGCGCGTTTATCGTGCACATGGATTACTTCCGAGTGCCCCGTTCGTTAGCCAGCTCGCCTGGAATGCGTGCAAAGCGCGAGAAGAGGAGCCTTCTTCACCGTGGCCCACCCGCGCTCATTTATCCCACTCGCTCTCTGGGCGTTGGCTCGGCTTTCGCGGCATGTCGGCGGTAAAGGCCCACAAACCATTGGAAGGCCGAACGCGAGGAATGAGACTCGAAAGCAATGCCGCCGGGGACACAAAGCTCCACCTCCGTCCCACCTCCTACACGGCTCAAGACTTTGAGCTTCGCGCCGATCCTCTCTGCTCGCTCACGCATGCCTGATAAGCCCCAATGTCCTTCCCGGCCAGCTTTGAGCACCTGGGAGTCAATCCCGCAGCCGTCGTCGCGAACAAGAACGCGCAATTGACTGGCTGAATATTCGAGTTCAACTTCGATCCTGCTGGCGTCAGAGTGGCGGAATGAATTGACCAGCGCTTCTCGCCCAATTGAATAGACTTCATCGCGGATTACGGGTTGCAATGATTGTCGATGGCCTTCCACGATGATGCGAAAATCGATTCGCTCTTTGAGGTCCAGTTCTCGCGGGACTCTAGAAAATGCCCTTTCGAGCTCCAGAGCCTCTGTGTCGCTCGAGCGGAAGCCTCGAACTGCGTCACGCCCTTCTTCCATCACCTGCCCCGTGAGTTGCAGGATGCGAGTAAATAACGGTTTCGCCGGGGAATCCGTCGGCAGCTGATCCGCAGCGACATGGAGCTGCATGGATATGCTGATAACCCCCTGCAGGAGGGTGTCATGCAGTTCTCGAGCGATTCGTGTGCGCTCGCGGATACGCTCTTCCAGGCGAAGTTCACTGATCCGCCGCGTTAGAGCCCAGGCAAAGAAGGCGGCGATGAAAAACGTTGAGATGGCTGTTACCGGCACGATAAATAGAATCCTGCGCTGGACGTTTCTCATGTTCGACACGGCTTGGGTCAACTCTCCGCTAACCTCCTGGTCAATACTCTTAACCAGTGCTGCAGTCTGAGTCTCCAGCGGTTTCATTTCGTTGGCCAGCCGAAGGCGAACGGCCCCCCAGTCGTCCGAAGTGGCCAGCGCGGTGATGGCCTCGAGTTGCGACGGGAGAGTGATTTCAATCGCTTCCAGAGTTGCCAAAAACGTTGGATCTACAGGGATTTCAGACGGCAAGTAAGTCAGGGCAGTCCTTGTTCTTCGAGTTTGTTCCAGGAGAGTTATGCGCAACGGCGTGGCTTCGGCGACCAGACGGTGCGCATCCTTGAACTGTGCAAGTTCGTCTAGCCGCTCATGAAATGACCGAAGGCTTTCCTGAAGGCGCAAAACCGCAATCAGCTGTTGGCTTACGGCGGTGAGCCGATCTGTTTGGAGGCTAGCTATATGAAATTCCCAAATCAGGAGGCCGTTCCCGCCTAAAATCAGTGCGATTAGGACGGCAAACGTGAGGGTCAGCAGGCGCGGACCAATGTTGAAATAGCTGACGTCCGGTGCTTTCATTCGAGTTCGCGTAGCCTCCGGCCGCGCTCCCTCGGCCAGCGATAGTGCGTATCGGCATAAGCAATCATTCGTACCAAGGACAGTCTAGTCCGCCGTCTTGGGCGGGCCCGTACGGAAGCCGGTTATTTTGATTAATTGCTTTTCCAGTTCAGCGGCAGCTTCTGGCGCCCGTTTCTGTCCAGTCAGCACCGCATGCACTGCCGCAATGTACGCTCTGGTGACTTTCTCATATTCGCTAGCGGCCACGTTGGAAGGCCGGCTGACCACGCCACTCTTTGGTTCATTCGGTGTGTCGGAATGCCCGTCCGACCCTAGTACCGACGGCAGGTCGTACACTTCGGGCTGGGAGGGGGGCTGAGCCCGCGCGCTCTCCTCCTGTGACTGGAGTTCTCTACGAATGAGAAACCGGACGAGCTCAACGGCCTCGTGTGGATGAGCGGATTGCACGGAGACCGCCAAGCCTGTGCCTCCCAATGTGCCGACTCGCCCTCCCGGGCCACCAGGCATGCTCGTATAGCCGGTCCGGTCTGACAGCACAGACTCTTGACGATGAGTCAGGCGATAATGCCATTGCCAGGTGCGCCTGAATGCCGCTCCTCCTGACTCCCACACGTTCATGCTATCCAGCTCCCTGTACGCCACGACGCTGGGCGGCGATATCCAACCAATCCAGTGCCTCGCTCGCCGCCACGCACGAATAGCTGCCGGATTGTCCACGCTGATCGTCTTGTCGTTCTCGATGATTCGCCCACCACCTTCGGCAAATTGCCACTCCAGGGCATTGCACGTTAACCCTTCTTCAGCGGCTCCTTGCCAGACGTAGCCCCAAAATTCTTTCCTCCCCTTGGCGCGTTCGCCTGTCTGGATCCGCGCGGCCATGCTCTCCAGCTCATCCCACGTTCTAGGAGGATGGTTGTATCCGTATTCTCGCAGAAGATCCGTTCGATACGCCAGGACGCCCACTTGGGCGTGATAAGGCATGGCCACCAACTTACTGTTCACGGTGTAGCTGGCGACCAGATCAGGATCGAGCGAAGAAATCTCCGTCGCAAAATAGGGTCTCAAATCGGTCAGATACTCTTCCAGGATTCCCGGCCAGATTACATCCATACCCAGCACGTCCGGACCGGGGCCGCCTTTCTGAAGTAGCTCGCGAGACAGTTCTAGTTGGCTCAGAGAGGTTTCCGGAACCGGAGGGTGCCTGAGCCGGATGCCTGTTTCCCGCGTGAACTGCTGCGCCGCATACTCGGCCCTCGGTGCTTCATCGGGTTGTGACCACTCAGGATTGAGGAAAGTCAGCGTTACCGGTTCTTTTGCCGATTGCCGGCAACCACCCAGTGCCATCACAAGCAAGAACAACCCCCAAATCCAGCGCGTGAGCCCCAAACCTGGGTGTACCGTCACCGGATCAGCCATACCATGCATCCGAGATTCTCCGATCTCTCAGTTCTTACTGAACTCTGGCCAATGTTTGTACCAGGATTCACTCCTGCACAAGTCAAACTACACCCGCAGATTTTTCAAGTCAGTTTTCGCGAATGCCGTTCGCACACATCCTGTATATCCTCCGCTAGGGTAAGGCGCAAGCCGCAGGCCGCAGGTTGCAGAATCCCTTCGCTCCGCCGCAAGAACCTCCTGCCCCCTGTTTTCTGTGGGAGAAAACACCAGACTTCTTCGCGTGCATAAAATCTGGAGATGTTTGGAAACAAAATGGGGGCGAGTTCCGTCTCTTCTATTGTTATCCCATAGGGCAGGCGGCGTGTGATATGGTTATCCCATAGGAAGAGGGGAAATCGAATGGGCATCCCGATTCTCGGCAGGGAAAAGTCATGAGGGCGCTGCGCGCGTGGGTGCTGCGTCTGCGTGCCGTGTTTCGCAGAGCGCCTGGCGACGTGGAACTGCGCGCTGAACTCGCGAGCCACGTGCAAATGCACATCGAAGACAATTTGCGGCGCGGGATGAATCCGCAAGAGGCACGCCGGGAGGCGCTGATGAAACTCGGTGGCGTGGCGCAGACGGAAGAAAGGTACCGCGAACGGCGGGGGCTGCCGATTCTCGAAGTGCTTCTGCAGGACCTGCGATTCGGCGCACGCATGCTGCGCAAGAGCCCGGGCTTCACGGCTATCGCCGTGGTCACACTGGCGCTGGGCATCGCCGTCAACGCCACGATGTTTAGTCTCGTAAGTGCTTTCCTGCTGCGGCGCCCGCCGGGCCGCGAACCCGAGCGCGTGGCAGTGGTTACTGCGGTCAACCCAACGCAAGGTTTCCAGTCCGACGCGAATCCCGTCTCCGCACCCAATTACCTCGCCTGGCGCGAAGGAAACAACGTCTTCGCGGACATGGCGGCCGCGGATGAATATCGCACGGTCAATTTGACCTTACAGCACCAGCCCGCCGTGGCGGGCCAGAGCGAAGTGCTCCGTTCCGCAGCCGTGTCTTCCAACTATTTCAGCGAGCTGGGTGTCTCTCCGCAACTCGGGCGCACTTTCGAAGCCGGCGAAGACCAGCCCGGGCACGACCGCGTCGTCATCCTCGGCTACGAAGTCTGGGAGCAGCACTTTGGTTCCGACGCTTCGGTCATCGGCCGTACCATCCGGCTAGACCGGGAAAACTACACGGTTATCGGTGTGATGCCTGCGAGTTTCCGTTTGCTGGGCTTCCCGCCGCAACTCTGGACGCCGCTGGTGTTGACCGCCGCGGATCAAACCGCAGCCGCCCGCAACGACCGCTCTTTGTATGTGTTCGCGCGACTGAAACCCGGCGTAACCCTGGAACAGGCCCGCGCGGAGATGGTGACGCTGGCGCGCCGCGCCGCGGAAACTTTTCCCGAAACTGAAAAGGGCTGGGGCGCTGCAGTGCGCACGCTGCCGGATTTCCTGGTTTATGGATTCGGCATTCGCAGCGCTTTAGCGGTGCTGATGACGGCGGTGGGTTTTGTTCTGATGATTGCCTGCGCCAATGTAGCCGGGCTGCTGTTAGCGCGCGCTGCCGGGCGCCGCAAGGAGTTGGCTATTCGCATCGCCCTCGGCGCCGGTCGGCCGCGCATTATTCGGCAATTGCTGACCGAAGGCCTGATGATCGCCTTCCTCGGCGGCAGCTTGGGCCTTCTGCTTGCCGATTGGGGCATCCATTTTGTTCGTGCCAATCTGAACTTCAACGAAGCCGTCAGCGCCGTACCGTTAAGTCTGGATAGGAACGTCCTGCTCTTCGCCATGGGCGTCTCGCTGGTGTGCGCGGTGCTGTGCGGCCTCGCGCCCTCGCTGAAAGCATCGCGAACCGATATCAACACGAATCTGAAGGACGAGAGCCGCGCGGCCTCGATGAACCGTTCGCAGAGCCGCCTGCGGACCGTAATGGTCACCGGCGAGATCGCGCTAGCTTTGTTTCTGCTGGTCGGAACTGGGCTGCTCCTCCGCGGAATTTTTCTCATCGAGCATCAAAATCTGGGCTTTCGCACAGACCATCTTCTTACCGCGCGCGTAACACTCGACAAGGCACGATACAAAGATGGCGCGCAACAAACCATCTTCGTCCGGGATCTGATTTCCCGCCTCCAACAGATTCCCGGGGCGGAGGCAGTTGCCGCTGCTTCCGACTTGCCGGCAACCGGAGCTGGCACGGTGACTCTGAAGATTAAGGGTCAGCCGGATTTGCCCGCAAACCAGCCGCTGAGCACTCTCGATTCGGTCGTCACCCCGGATTTCTTCCGCGCGACGGGCATCCCCCTGCTGCGAGGCCGGACGTTCACGGAGACGGATAACATCGCCGCGCCGCGCGTGGTCTTGGTAAACCAAGAGTTTGTGCATCGCCTTCTGCGGGACCAGGAGCCGCTGCGAAAACAGATCCGCTTGGACGTGAGCGGCGCCACGCCTGCGTGGAGCGAGATCGTCGGAGTTGTCGGCAACGTGAAGACCTACTCCGAAGGAATTAACGACGACCCGGAAGTGTACGAGAGCTTCCTTCAGCGGCCTGTGCCTTCTTTTTCTTTCGTGGTGCGCGCGAGTTCCGATCCGAACAGCCTGGCCTCCGCTCTGCGCAACGCCGTCGCGCAAGGGGATGCGGAGCTTCCGCTGAACCGCCTGATGAGCATGTCCGCCGTGATCGATCGCCAGAAGGGCGGAAATCCATTTTTCGAGCGGGTGATGGGCAGCTTCGCGCTTCTGGCGTTGCTTCTCGCGGCGATTGGGATTTACGGGCTGGTCGCTTATTCCGTTGGCCAGCGAACGCACGAAATCGGCATACGCATGGCACTGGGAGCGAGAAGCCCGGACGTGCTGCGCATGGTTTTGTGGGAAGGCACGAAAATGACGGCAATCGGCGCGGCCATTGGATTCGTGATGGCGCTGCCGCTGCCGAAAATTTTCGACGCCATGTTCTACGGGCTCCATCTTAGCGAGCCGCGCCTCTACATAATTGTCCCCATGGCTATTCTCGCCGTTGCCATATTGGCAACGTACATCCCCGCGCGCCGGGCCACACGAGTCGATCCGATGGTCGCGCTGCGGTTTGAATAAGGGCAGAGGTTAGAAATTGGTGGTTCGCGAAGCTAGGAGCTCGGCTTTGCACGCGACGACAAATTCAGCGATTATTTTTTTGTGTCTTTGGCTTGGATCGAGAGGAGCTCCACCTCGAAGATCAGGGTGGTGTTGGGACCAATTTGGCCGCCGGCGCCACGTTCGCCGTAGGCGAGTTCGGAAGGAATGAAGAGCTGCCACTTCGATCCCACGGGCATGAGCTGTAGCGCCTCGGTCCATCCTTTGATCACACCAGTGACGGGAAAAGTAGCCGGTTGGCCACGCTTGTAGGAACTGTCGAATTCCGCGTTGTCCAAGAGCGTGCCGCGGTAATTGCAGACGACGGTGTCCGTGGGTGCCGGCTTGGGGCCGGTGCCCTCCTGGAGAACCTTGTATTGCAAACCGCTGGGCAGCGCGACCACACCGTCCTTGGTCTTGTTGGCCTCGAGAAACGCTACCCCTTGCTTTTTGTTGGTATCGCCGAGTTGCTGCGCCATTTCCTGCTGCTTCTTGCGCACGTCGGCTTGCAGTTGGGTAAGGACGGCCTTCGCTTCGTCTTCGGTTAAGAGCGTCTTCCCGTTGGAAAAGGAGTCTCGCAAGCCGCGCGCGAGGATGGCCGGGTCGATGTCGATCGACTGCTTGCGCAGCCCGGTGCCAAAGTTCATGCCCATGGCATAGCTGGCTTTTTCTTTTTGCGTTTTCAGGGTGAGAGGGGCCGCGGGTTTGGCTGGAGCGCGCTTGGTAGCGGCACCAGGCTGGGATTTTGGCGGTGCAGCCGGTGGCGTTTGAGATTTTGGCGGAGTGGCCGGTTGGGTTTGTGCCGGCGGCTGCTGCGCAACGCTGTTGGGAAGCTGGCTTGCCGCAATCAGAAGAAGCAATGTGATGCGAATTGAATTTTGCATCCGAACATTGTGGCACGGCTACGCGGTTTGGCAAAAGTCGGAAAGCCAGCGAAGACTCAGGGCTTTTTCTTTTTGAACAGGCCGCCGAGGGCATCGATTGGGTTGTCCGTGTTTTGCTGCTGCAACTGCTTCAACTGTGAAGCCCCGGCGGAGCTGCCCGCACAGCCGAGCTGCGTTTTAAGCAGGCTCGCGGCGATCCCTCCAACGTCCGGAACAAATTTTGGATCGGCGGTTGTGCCACGGATCAAAAAAGGAATGGTGGCTCCCTTGCAGCCGCCCTTGCCTCCACCGATCGCCCCTAAGACGCCGCCGATACCTGACACCGGCCCGCCGTTAGAAGACGAAAAGGTCGCAGAATTGGCGAGCGTGGCGGCCATTTTGAAATCGAGGCTATTCTTGGCGTCGATAGTGCCGGCACCAACGAGCGTGCCGAGCGCAGGGACAACGGCGTCGAAGTTGTCCGCCTGTATCCCGTTCGGAGCCATGCGAACATTGCTGGTCAGTTTCTGAATGTCGAGATCCTGGCCGGTCTTGAGCCCGGTCAGCGTGGAGATTGTGGACATTTTCGAGCCAAGGTCGAAGCCCGCGAGTTTGGCGTTGAACAGACCAACGTTTCCGGAGGTCACGAGTTTGTTCGTGGGGCCGCTGACCTCCAGGTTCGTGCTGAGAGTCCCCCCTTGCAGCGACGCGCCGCTGGGCATGTGAATTCCCAGTGCGGGAAGGAATGTTTCCAAATCCTTGGCAGGCATGCCTTGCCCCTCGACCTTGACGTGCAGGATGACGCCTTCAGAATCCGCGGGAACTTCATATGTGCCGCTGAGATGGCAAACGGCATTTCCGATTTTTAGCGTGGAAGGTTCGAGGACGCCGTGATTCTTGCGCAGATCGTATTTCGTGTTGAAGTCCACAACAACGGGAACGGCGGCGGGCGAACCCCCGGCAATGAGCAAGGCCTTGGAGAGTTTTGCGTTCCCGCTGATGTTCGCTTCGCCATTCTGCGAAGCGAGGGTGGCGTTCAGGTCGAGCAAGCCGCCCAGCCCCGCAGAGGGATCGAGGATACCGGTGGTGGCAAGATTCAGGTTGTTGACGGTCAGCTTGGCATTCACGGGGGTGAGCGCGGTGTTTTCCTCGTGCAGAGGCCCGGCGGTGCCGTCGACTTTGAGGTCGCCGCCGCCGGGAAGACTGGCGGTAAGCGTTACAGGGAATTTGCTGGTGAGCGAAACGTTGGTGGCTGTGAGGTTCACTTTGTCGTAGGTGCTGCGTTTCTGGGAGTTGGTCGAGCCGAGCACGATGCGCCCGTTGCGGAGTTCCAGCTTCCCGACCGAAAACTCACCGAGGGATTGTTGGGCGCGCGGTGGCGGAGCCTGCTTCCCCTGCGACTTTGCGGCCGCGGCGCCGAAGGACGAGTAGTTCCATTCGCCGGCGCCACTGCGGAGCAGCGTAACCTCCGGACTGTCGATAACGATGGCCGTGATGTTGAGTTCTTTGCGCAGGATCAGAGGCAGCAGCTCAACGCCAACCTTGATTGACTTGGCGGTAAGGAATGGGGACTTGCTGAACTTGGGATCGTCGGCAATGGACAGGTTGTCGGCGGCGAGTGAGCCGGAGAAAAGCGAAAGGCTCAGGTTGCCGACATCCACTTTGCGGCCCAGCGCCGCAGAAGCCTTTTCTTCGAGGGTCGGCCGGAACTGGTTGACCGGGATCAGAAAAGGCGCGACCAACACAAGAACGATTAGGACGGCGGCGATGACGAGTACGATACGAAGTGTACGGCTCATGAGCCACCTCCAGCTCGGCAGGGACGGGAACGCGTTGCGGCGAGGGGAATAATAGCATGCGCACTAGGAAATACTCCTTTACTCGGCAAATTCGTTGTGTCGCGGACCGGAGAAGCGTACGATGCACGAGCCGGGTGTTCACGTCGGAAATTCCGGCCCCCCCTAGATGAGGAGAAATCGAATATGAAAATGCTGCGGGCGTATACGATTCTGTTTGCCGCCGCGGTGGTCTCGATGGGAGCCGGCTCGCTGGCCGCGCCCTGC
>Ga0307475_10002262_pt1 | contig 11613 bp, 8 predicted proteins | sample atmos_gasesECM1C_FD_203317 | JGI IMG/M metagenome (GOLD analysis project Ga0307475, IMG submission 203317) | Hardwood forest soil microbial communities from Morgan-Monroe State Forest, Indiana, United States - atmos_gasesECM1C_515 | ecosystem: Environmental > Terrestrial > Soil > Temperate...
CAAGGCGGCCCCTTGAGGGTTGAGCGCCGGCTGAATGGTGGCTGCCGGAGTACCTTCGCCAAGACCGCGGCGCTTGATCTCTTTGTTCTCGGCCGTGACAGTGCCGTCCGTCTTCTTTGTTTTCTTGTCGTAATAGGCTTTGACCACGTCGCGCACGACCGGACCGGCTGCTTCGCTACCGTGGCCGCCGGCCTGCACCAGGACGGCAACCACAATCTCCGGAGTGCGCCGTGGCGCATAACCCACGAACCAGGAGTTATCCTTGAACTGTTTCCCCTTGCCCAGCTTGGTGCGCAAGTCGTAGTTGATGATTTGTGCCGTGCCGCTCTTTCCGGAGAAATCGACTCCGGTCAGCTTCAGGGCGACCGCCGTGCCGTGGACTTCGTTCACCACGCCGTACATCGCATCAGTCACTTTTTCCACCGTGGATTCCGAAATATTAAAGCGCTCTTCTCCGACGTTGGGCGCATCCTTCAGCAAATGTGGCTGCTTGAACACGCCGCCCATAGCGATGCCGCCAATCACCCGCGCCAGTTGCAAAGGAGTCGCCGTAACCGCTCCCTGGCCAATGGCAACCGAGATCGTTTCTCCCGCGTACCATTTGCGGTGAAACACCCGCTGCACCCATTCCTCACTGGGTACCAGCCCGGTTTCTTCCGACGGCAGATCGACGCCGGTGCGGCGTCCGAGCCCAAGGTGCGAGGCATAATACGAAATTCGATCAATCCCCAGGCGCTGGCCCACGTTGTAAAAAAAGATGTCGCACGACTCGACGATCGCCTTGTGTAGGTCCACAAACCCGTGCGAGCTCTTTCCATACACCCAACACTTGAATTGGCGGCCATAGAACGTCGCGTATGCCGGACAAAACGTGGTGAAACTCGCCGGAGGCATCTTGTCTTCGAGCATAGCGGTAGCCATGATGATTTTGAAGACCGAGCCAGGCGCTAGTTGCGCTTGAATCGCGCGGTTCAGCAATGGTTTGGCGGGATCATCGTTCAATTGCTTCCATTCTTCATTGGAGATTCGTACCGCGAAATCATTCGGATTCGGTGCGGGATGGCTGACCATGGCCAGGATCTCGCCGCTGCGCGGATCGAGCGCGACCACTGCGCCATCGCGGGCGCCCAGCGATTGCTCCGCGACCTGTTGCAAATCGTAATCGATGGTGAGCTGGATCTGCTTGCCGGGAACAGCTTCTTGCGTCGGCAGGTGGTCGACTTCTTTCCCAACACTGTTCACCACTACGCGCCGCATGCCATCGGTGCCTTGCAGCAAATCATTGTATTGACGCTCGAGCCCCGATTTCCCCACGAAGTCGCCAGGCCGGAAGCGTCCGTTGCTGGCTTCAATCTGCTGCTCGCTGACTTCCCCCACGTATCCGCTGGCGTGGGCCATGAATCCTCCCGGCAGATACCGGCGGCGGTGCACCATCAACATTTCCAGCAGGGGTATATCCGTACGGTGTGAATCGATGAACGCGATATCCGCCTTGCTGGCTTCTGGCTTGATGACGATGGGCTGAAAATTTTTCAGGTTGCGCGAATTCTGCAACTGCTCACGTAAATCGCTGAGCGGAATGTCCAGGCCTTCCGCTATAGCCGGTAAACTCTTCTCTACCTGGGCGGGATCATCGCGAAGCAGGAGAACGCTGAAAGAGGGATAGTTATCGATCAGGACGCGGCCATCGCGGTCCAACATGCGCCCGCGCGGCGCAATCACCGGAATCGAGCGAACGCGGTTACGCTCGGCCCATTGCAGAAACTTATCGGAATCGATGACTTGGAGTTTCCAGAAACCGATGAGCAGCACACCGATCATCCCTACAATCACGTAGGAGACGATGGCCAGCCGCTGTTGCGGCAATCGATTGTCGTTGCCAAACCAGTACGACACAAAAACCCCGCGCGCGAGTCTCTTGTTTAGCGGCTGCTAGGGAGCCGCTTTACCTCAGGGCTGTTCGTCGCCCTCCCCGATTGCTTTTCCGGGACTGTCTCGCGTCACGATTCCGATGCACAGCGGAGTATCGAAATATCTTTGAAGAAATTTACCCACTTTCGGCAAAGAAGAATTTCGAAAACACCCTTCGGAACTTCCCGACCGCCGGACTTGCGCCTGGCGAACCTCGGCCAAGTCCTACAAAACGTAGCATCTGCCGAGGGCAAGCCGCAAGCCGTCCGCAAGGACAGGTTCCTGCACGGCACTAGCGGCCCGTACCCGGAGTCACGCCGTCGCCACAGCAAACTTGCCCCTGCAGCCGACGCACGTTATCTTGCTAAAACGGCGTTCAATGGTCGATCCATCATCTCCACCGCTTCGGCTCGCCCTTATCGGCATGTCCGGCGTCGGCAAAACTTTTTGGACCAAGCGTTTGGCGCAAGCCGGCCATCGATCGATTTGTTGCGACGATCGTATTGAGCAGCGCCTGAGGTCCCGGCTCGAGAAAGGCGGCCATGCCGGCATCCACGGAGTGGCCTCCTGGATGGGCTGGCCGGACAGCCCCACCTACGCACAACGTGAAGCCGAGTATCTTGCCGAGGAAATCGCCACGCTCGACGAAGTTCTCACCGAGCTCGAGAAAAATCCGTCCCGCGAACTAATTCTGGATACCACTGGCAGCGTGATCTATGCCGGCAACCATCTCTTGCGTCGTCTGCGGCGCCAGATGACCGTCGCCTATCTCGTTGCATCCGCCGAGGAGCAGCAGCTCCTGATGGACCGTTACCTCCACGATCCCAAGCCGGTCTTATGGCGCGGCGCGTTTCAGCCGAGGGCAGGCGAGAAGCCTAGCGAAACCGTTGCCCGTTGCTATCCCACGCTCATCGCCGCGCGCCGGCAAAGTTACGAGGCGCTCGCGCACTGCCGCCTCCCCGTCGCTGAACTGCGCGACGCATCCTTCGGCCCGGCCGCTTTCCTCGCCAAAATCAACGCTCGATTGGAACGCTCGAAGTGAGGTACCGCAGCACATCCAGGCAAGCTCCGTTGACTTCGCTGCGCGGTGCGGTGCTGCGCGGCTTGGCCCCGGACGGCGGCCTGTACATGCCGGTCGAAATCGCGCGCCGCTCGCCAGAAGAGCTGGAAGAGTTCCGCCGCTTGCCGTTCACCGAAGTATGTTTTCGAATTGTCAAGCCTTTCGCGGGGCCGGAAGTCCCAGAGGAAATTCTGTGGCAGGTGGTCAGCGAAGCCATCAACTTTCCCGTGAAACTGATTTCGCTTTCCCCGGCCCTCCACGTGTTAGAGCTGTTTCACGGTCCTACTTTGGCCTTCAAGGATTTTGGCGCGCGATTCATGGCCCGCTTGATGGGTTACTTTGTGCGCAGCGAAACGCGGACCTTGACTGTTCTGGTGGCAACCTCCGGTGACACCGGGAGTGCGGTGGCGCACGGCTTTCTCGGCGTGCCTGGGATCCGCGTGGTGATTCTCTATCCGTCCAGGCGCATCAGCGAGGCCCAGGAAAAGCAGTTCACCACCCTGGGCCAAAATATCACTGCACTCGAGGTCAGCGGCACGTTCGACGATTGCCAGCGCCTGGTGAAGCAGGCCTTTTCCGATTCAGATCTGAACAAGCGCGCGTTTCTAACCTCCGCGAATTCCATCAACGTCGGCCGCTTACTTCCGCAAATGTTTTACCACGTTGCCGCGTATCGGCAGCTTCCGGTGGCTTCCGTACCGTTGATTGTCGCGGTGCCCAGCGGAAATTTTGGCAATCTAACCGCCGGAATTTTTGCCAAGCGCATCGGCTTGCCGGTTGCACGCTTTGTTGCATCCACAAACGCCAACGATGTTGTCCCTGAATATCTGCGCACTGGAGAATTTTGTCCGCGTCCAGCGACACCTACCTTTTCGAACGCCATGGATGTTGGCAGCCCAAACAATTTTCCCCGCCTCCTCGATCTCTGTCGCGGCCGGCTCGAATACGTTCGTCGTGAAATTTGGGGACACGGGGCAACCGACGAAGAGACGCTCGGCGCCATGAAATCCTTGCACGAACGATTTGGTTACCTCGCCGATCCCCACACTTCTGTCGGCGTCCTGGGCTGGGAAGCCTATCGCCGTGAGCACCCCGAACCAGCGCAAGGGTTAGTCTTAGCCACCGCGCACCCCGCCAAATTTGCCGACGTGGTGACGCGCGCCATCGGAACGGCTCCTCCATTACCCGATCGTCTCGCCGCCTACCTGCAACGGCCCAAACTTTCGATCGCCATGTCCAGCCTGTACGACGATTTTAAGGAATTCCTGCTCGCACACTGATCCTGGGCGCCAAGATCTTGGGGGAGAAATACATCAGCTTCTAGGATTTTCGCAGACGGTCCAGCAAGGCGAACACCAGCACGGCAACGACCGCATTCACGGCCGCCGCGATAAACAACTGTAGCGTGAACCACGGCGCGGGTTCGGCAAGCAGCAGGCGCCGAGTCAGGGTAATAAAACCCTGGTGCACTGCAAAGAAGATCATCGTCATGGCAAACCGCGCCGCAGGATGTTCGGTATCGAGCCGCGCCCCGATCGATGACGCTAGATAACCGATGATCGTTTTGGCGATGCCATAGAGTCCCAGCGGCACCGTCGGACCGCTCAGACTGTCTTGCAGCAACCCGATCACCATGCCCAGCAATAGGCCGGTCGACGGATTGCGCCGGCTCAACCCAAAATAAATGGTCACCATCATCGGCAAATCTAAAACGGCAAATTTTGGAATATACACCGGCACAAAAACCTGAAGCACCAGGGAAAGGAACGTCGCAGCGACTATGGCACCGGTGCGAAACTTGTGCACCTCGATGTGCGTTTCCGTTAGCCGCAGGTCGAAGGCGTCGTTCATCATGGATTCACCGCGGCAGTCCCGCCGGTATTTTTGCCAACTGTTTCCGCTGGCGGACCTGCAGGCTCTTTCCTCTGTTCCAGCGGGTGTAGCGTCAGGAGCACAATCACTTCTTCAAGCCTGTGCAGATTCGCCGCCGGGCGCACGCGAACCTGTTGAAACGGCCGCGCGGTTTTGATTTCCGCGACGACACCCACCGGCAAATCGCGCGGAAAAATGCGATCCATGCCGCTGGTGACCACGTGCTCGCCCACGTTCACCGTATCGTCGGTCGGAATATATTTCATCGAGAGCAGCGGCTCACCCGTTCCGCCCACCGGACTCTGAATGCGCGACTCCGAGACCATCGCGCCCACGCCACTCTCCCGGTCGGTAAGCAGCAGCACTTGCGCTGTGTCCCGATAGGACTCGATCACTTTGCCGACTACGCCGTCCGGTGTGATCACACCCATGTTGCGGCGAATCCCGTCGCGCTCGCCGCGATCCAGATAAATCGTTTGGCTGGCGGTATCCGCGCTCGTCCCAATCACCCGCGCCGCGAGCATCGGAACGTTGCGTTGCGCTTGCCGAAAATTCAGCAATGCCGCCAGTCGGTCCGCCTCAGCGGCTTTGCTCTGCAGTTGATTCATTTGCATTTTGAGCTGGTCGTTCTCGCGCCGCAGTTCTTCATTTTCGCGTGACGCGTTTTGCAGCGCGAAGTAATGGCTCCACGTCCCGCGAATGTTGCCGATGCCCTTCGCTCCCGCTCGCTGGAATGGCGAAACCGCTCCCACTGTCCATACACGCAGCAGCCGCCCTTGCGAGTCGCGCTTGATCTGCACGGCCAGCAGCACCACCTGCAGCATGATTACCCCGGCAAGGAGCACCAGCGATTTATGTCGAGAGGGAATGCCTGCCATTGTTCTTCGCAGTTCTCAAATCAAATTTGTTTTAAGCAAAAGAGCAAGTGACCTGGAGTTTGCGGCCTGCGCCTGTGCGCTCGCCTCTTCAGTCGATGCAAACCTGTCGCAGCAGCCGGAAATCGCTCAGCATCTTTCCAGTGCCCAGTACCACCGAGGCCAGCGGGTCGTCCGCAATGGAGACCGGCAAGCCGGTCTCTTCGCGGATGCGTTTGTCCAGATTCTTCAGCAGCGCGCCGCCGCCCGTAAGCACGATGCCACGGTCGCTAATGTCCGCGGAAAGCTCCGGCGGGGTCCGTTCCAGCGCCACGCGAATGGCGTTCAAAATGGTGGCCACGCATTCCGCCAAAGACTCGCGTATCTCGCTATCGTCAATCGTCACCGTTCGCGGCACGCCTTCAATCAAGTTCCTCCCCTTTACTTCCATGGTCAGCGGCTTCTCCAGCGGATACGCCGACCCAATTTCCATCTTGATCTGTTCCGCTGTGCGCTCGCCGACCAGCAAGTTGTACTTTCGCTTCAAATATTGCATTACCGCTTCATCCATCTCATTGCCCGCGACCCGCACCGACCTCGAATACACGATGCCGCTCATCGAAATCACCGCGATATCGGTGGTGCCGCCTCCGATATCCACCACCATGTTGCCCGACGGTTCCTCGATCGGCAGCCCCGCGCCAATCGCCGCGGCCATGGCCTGCTCCACCAGATACACTTCGCTAGCTCGCGCGCGATAGGCGGAGTCTTGTACCGCACGCTTTTCCACCGGCGTAATTTCGCTCGGCACCCCAATCACAATGCGTGGATGCACCAGCACCCGCCGGTTATGCGCCTTCTGAATAAAATAGGTGAGCATCTTTTCGGTGACTTTGAAGTCCGCGATCACGCCGTCTTTCATCGGTTTGATTGCCACCACGTTTCCCGGCGTGCGCCCCAGCATGTCTTTCGCTTCGCGCCCCACGGCCACCACTTCACCGCTGTTTCTGTTGATTGCCACGATCGACGGCTCGTTCACCACGATGCCTTTGCCGTGCGAGAACACCAGCGTGTTCGCCGTGCCCAAATCGATCGCCAAGTCGGACGAAAACAAACTGAATACCGACCTGAGGTTGTATCCGTTCTTATTCATTCCCCGATCCCCCATGCGAAAAGCTGGCCGCCGCTGTCCGAAGTCATCTATTCTCTCCGGACCTCATCTCTAGCACAAAGTAGCGCGTTCTCTGGTTGTCGCGTGATAGTCAAGCAGCAGCGTGGATTGCGCGATTGCCAACCGCTCGCCTTCGCAACTCGTCGCCGGCTATTCGCGCAGTTGTTTACTTCGGCACCACAACCGACACTTGCTGTTTCGCCGTCCCTCCCCGGCGATTCTGTCCAATCACGACAATCGTATGTTCCCCAGGCAGCAGCGGCTCCGTGAAGTGGTGAAACGTTCCATCCCGCGCGATATTGGGCACCGGCTGCCCATTGATGATCAGGGCGGCGCCGGGCTCCGTGCGGCCACTGATTTCCACCGCGTGACCCACCAGCTGCGTATTCTGAATCTCCAGCAGCATGTCCTGCGTTTTGCCTTGCGCTACCAGCGTGAACTTATACGTCTCGCTCACTTCGCTCGACGATTTCTTTGCGCTCGTCGCCGTCACGTTCCAGAAGTAGTCGCCTGCATCCAAGCCGGTGATATCCACGCCCGTCCCGGATATCTTGGGTGCTTCCTTCACTATCTTCGTGAACATACTGGTCGTGCTGATGCGCAGCGAATACGACGAGGCATCCTGCACCGGCTTCCATTCAAAATGAACGGCCGCCACTCTGGGATTCTCCGCGATAATCGGAGTTAGGTTGATTGGCTCCAACAATTCTGGTGGCGCCAGCACGTCTGACTTCGAGATCGTGCCGGTCGTGGGGATGTTCACCTTTTGATACTGCGTCACTTCCACTTGCTCTTGTCCGCGCCGCACTTCCGCGCTTCCGTTCGACACCACGATTTCGCTCTCCTTGGTGTCCTTATCCAACTTTACCGCCGCACGGCTGTTGGGCCGCAATTCCGCTTTGGCATCCTCAACACTCACCGCTGCCTTCGATCCCGGTGAAGACCAGTTGCCTGTGGCCAAGTCCACTGACCCGGTGTTGATGCGCACCGCCACGCTTGTTGGCTTATTGCTCGCCATTAAGTTTTCTTCTACAGTGATCAGCGTGCCGGGCTTCACGGTATAGAACGTCCCGTCAGCAAACGTCACGCGCGCGTAGCCATCCGTGCCCGTTTGCACCAAGTCTCCCTTATCCAGGGCCGTGCGGTAGTCCGCATCCACCCACTGCACTGAATTTACTTTTTTCACTTGAACCCGGCCGTCCAGGTTCACGAATTTTGCCTGCGTCTGCGAAACCGGTGCGCCTTCGCCCTCCGTGTTAGTCATCGCCGTGGAAATTTTGTGCGTCACCGCAGAATATAAACTTGGAAATAGAATGAACAGGCCAGCCGAGAGAATCGCGGCCAGCAAGAGCCCATAAACAATCACCGTCTTATAAGTGACCGCGTGCCACTGCACTTCCACACGGTGAATCTTCGGCGGAGCCGCAGGCTCCATAGGACGCGGCGGTTCGATAGGTGTCTGTGTTGGCACAGTTCAGGCGCACTCGTAGCGCCATTTTCGCAATGTAGCACAGCGTTTTGCCCTGCGCCTGAACCCCGCGCCCTCGCGTACTCAATCTGCAAATAGCTCTTCCGTCGCTTTCCGCTTAGGTTTTGCGAGCCGCTCAGTGGCGCAGGAAGTAGTGGCTTTTGTCGAGGTTGGCCGCCACCGCCACATCGAAGAATCCGATCATCATTTCGTCGTACGTTTGCTCGCCCCAGCGCACCGCCGCAGTCGGATCTGGATTGTGCGGGTTCTTGGCGGAGTTGTCGTACCAGCCCACTGCCTGCAGTTCCGTACCCGCTTTCAACTGGCGCGGCTCCGCCAAGCGATAGCTCATCTGCCAGTGAAAGTGATAATTCACCCGCAGCAGCCTTTCAATCTGCAATTCCGCCGCGCCGTTATGCACCTCTCGCGATTGTGCGCCCGCTCCACGTTTCACCAGGTTGTACTCAAACCGCTTCCCGCGCAGGTGCATGTGCGGGAAAAAACTCAGCAGCGTCGCATCATTGGGCAGTGTGCCGCGAGCCTCCACGCGAAACTCGTCTGCCCCCGGCGGAATCACGAAATGGTCATTCGTTAGCTGTAGCGTGAGCACCCGCTGCGGTGGCGGCCGTTTCGCGAAGACCAGCCCAACTCTGCTTTGGTCCGCAACCATTTTTCCATTGGTGGTGTAGTGCATCTGAAAAACCAGGTCCGATCCAGCCGGAACAAATTTCGCCATCGTCTCCGGCCACTCATCCGGCGAACTTCCCGGCGCGTACACCAGCAGTATGTCGTTGTCCGTCCAATGCGCTCCCCGGCGATCTTCCGCGTCCTTTAAAGTTTCCGCGGTGAACGCTTCTCCCACCGGCGCGTGGCGCAGCCAATTTGAATTCGGCGGCCGGATATAGACGACTGCGTGATGCACATTGGCCCGTGCCGATGGCAGCACCTCCGCCATTTGCACCCAACGGCCCTCCGCGAAGTGCGTCGGCACGATTTCATTCGTGTAGTCGACATCCCCGTCGGCGGGCAGCTCCACCGCCTGTGTCATTTGCACAACCATTTCGGGCTGCGGGATACTCCACTCTTCGGCCCAATGGCGAGGCGCCGGAGCATCGTGCGAATCGCCAGCGGGCGTCTTAGCCTCCACCCAGGCCGCCAAGGTTGCAATCTCTTCGCTGCTCAGCGATGTATCGTTTGCAAACCGACCGATCCCCGCCTCCGCAAACCACGGTGGCATCGACCTGTTCTGAGTCGCAACCCGAATAGCATCCCCATATCTCCCCGCCATTTCGTAGCTTGCCAACGAAAACGGCGCAATCCCACCGCTCCGATGGCAAACCTCGCAATGCTTTTGCAAAATCGGTAGGACATCGCGGTAATACGTTGGAGCGACCATTCTCAATGGCACCCGATCGGATTGACCAACCACATGGGTCAGCAACGCGCCCACTAAAATCGCACCGGTCATGCGCATGGTTGCCATCTATTCGTAGCGCAGACAGTTGATGGGATCGAGATTCGCGGCCAGATTCGCCGGATAATACCCGAAGAACAGTCCCACGCCGACCGAAATAACGAACCCAATCGTCACCCACAGATAAGACAGAGTCGCCGGAACCGAAGGCACCAGCGTGCGCACCATCGTGGATACGCCTGCACCGATTAGGATGCCAATCGTCCCCCCAACAAGGGTAAGCGCCACTGCCTCCAACAAGAACTGCAGCCGTATATCTGCGCGTCGCGCTCCAATGGCCTTGCGCACTCCAATCTCCTGCGTTCGCTCGGTCACCGAAATCAGCATGATGTTCATCACTCCAATGCCGCCCACCAGCAGCCCAATCGAGCTGATCACCGTAGTAAGAATCACCAGCGCCCCGGTAAGTTGGTTCCACAAATTGCTCAGAAAATCCGGCGAGCTCAGCTCGAAATCATTCTCCTTTCCCGCCGGGATGCGTCGCAGCCGCCGCATGGCCTGAATCACCTCGCCCTGCGCGGTCTCCACGTTCACGTTTTCCGGCACGGTGAACAACATGATCAGTTCCTTGGCCTCCGGATACTGCTTCTTGAAGCTGCTCAGCGGAATGATCACAAAAATATCCACCCCCGGTCCCAGGAACAGTCCTTGATCGTGCTGGAACACACCAATGACTTCATACACCGCGCCGTTAATCCGCACTGTCTTGCCCAGCGCATCCGTATTCGGGAATAGCGATTCGCTGATCGCTGCGCCCAGCACCACCACCGGGCGCGCATGGTCTTGATCAAACGCGCTGATGAATCGCCCGCGCTCGATAGCGAACAGCGGTATCGCTTCGATGTACTGCGGCTCTGCCCCGCGCACGATCACTTTTTCCACGCTGCGATTCCCGCTGGTAATCAGGTTGGTGTCTCCGAAGAAAAATCCCCGCGTTCCCACGGTGGTCACGATTTGCACGTCCGGCGCCGCCAGCCGCACGAATCCCGCATAGTCATATTCAAGGTACCTGCGCGTGCGGATGCTTTCCGGCCAGCGCGAAGGGTCCGAACCCGGAGGGAATCGCGACAAGAAATACGTTCGCGAGCCGAGTGACTCCACCTTGTCCTGCACAAACTTGTTCAGCCCTTGAATGATCGCGGCCATGGAAATCACCGAAGACACGCCAATAACGATGCCCAGCACCGTCAAGGCCGAGCGCACTTTGGAGGAGCGCAGCGTGTCCATCGCCGCCAGAAAATTTTCGCGCGCCTGTGCCAGCGTCATTACCGCCATCAGTCGGACCTCAACGCCACAATCGGATCGAGCCGCGAAGCTCGCATCGCCGGATAGATTCCGAAGAAGAGCCCTACGGCCGAGCTCAGGAACACTCCCATCACCGCCACCCAGGTTTGCACCGAAGCCGGGAACGGCGTATACGTGCGCAGCGCCAGCGCCACCAGGAACCCCATGGTGATCCCTGCCAATCCCCCCGCAATGCACTGCATCACGCTCTCCACCATGAACTGGCTCAAGATGTCTGTCTGGGTCGCCCCCACCGCTCGCCGCACGCCAATCTCTCTTCGCCGCAACGTCACGCTCACCAGCATCACGTTCATTATCACGATCCCGCCGATCAGCACGGAAATCGCGCTCACCAAAATAAATACCGCGAAAAACGCCGAGCTGATGCTGCGCCAAAGGGCCATGTAGCTTTCCTTGGTGCCAATAAAAAAGTCGTCGTCCATCGTTGCGCCCAAGTGCCGGCGCGCTCGCAGCAGCAGATGCGCTTCGTCCTGCGCCCTCTCGAATTTCTCCTTGCTG
>Ga0307475_10002263_pt1 | contig 11613 bp, 6 predicted proteins | sample atmos_gasesECM1C_FD_203317 | JGI IMG/M metagenome (GOLD analysis project Ga0307475, IMG submission 203317) | Hardwood forest soil microbial communities from Morgan-Monroe State Forest, Indiana, United States - atmos_gasesECM1C_515 | ecosystem: Environmental > Terrestrial > Soil > Temperate...
AGGTAATGCGCCTCCTCGCGGCCCTGGGCATCATCGACCTCAGCGGGGCGCAGGTGGGCCGCCCTCCGGCGACGCTGCCAGAACGCGCGTAGCGGCAGGAACGACCACGAGAGCCGCTGCGAGCCCAGCCAAGACTCCGAAAGCGCCGACGGCGCCAAGATCGCGCAGCCCGTCGAAGCGACATGCCAATAGGGCCGCAAATCCGGCGGCCGTGGTGAGCGCGGTGGCCGCAACCAGCGGTCCCTGGGTTCGCAGGGCCTCGCTCATCGAATGCTCGCGAGCCGCGTGCAAGAGGAACATCGATTCGTCGATCGTAACACCAAAGAGAACCGGCAATACCAAGGCGTCGTAGACGTGCCACCGAACCGCGAGTGCGCGCATCGCAACACCCACGGCGCCGACTTCGCAGGCAAGCGTAGCCAGGGCCACCAGCGCGTGGCGACCACTCTTCAACGCCAGTCGCATCGCGACCGCGACAAGCAGGAACGCGACGACCCCGATGACCGGCAGGTCACGACCGAGCAAGGCGCGAAGCTCACGATCGATCGCGTCAAATCCGGTCACCGCGGCCAGGGGGTCCGCTCTCAGGACGGCTTCGCGAACGAGACGGGCCCCATCCGGATCGTCGCCAAGGCGAACATAAGTCGCCACCAGCGTTTCGTTGTCGCGCGCGAGGTGGCGAGCCACCACCCAGGACCGTCCGTCGGCACCCTCGGCGGGGTCCTGGACAACTTCGTGCGACGGTCGCGCGAACGCGTCGAGCGCCGGCCCGAACGCGCCCAGATCGAAGCCCACATCGCGCAACTGCTTCTCGAGCAGGAATCGTCGGGCAGGAAGATCGAGCGCGTCACGTTCGGCGAGCCTGGCGAGCTGGGTGACAGCCGCCGGCGCGAACGAAGCCAGGGCGTCGAATCCGGCGATCGTGCCTTTTTTTTCCAGCGGCTCGAGCGCCTCGGCGACCTGGTCGGCGCGTGCGCGCGCTCGCGCCTCGTCCTGATCGATGGTCAACACGATCGACTGACCCGGGGGGCCCCCGAACAGAGTCCGGACGTGTTCTTCGGCAAGCAGCGGCGGCAGCTCGCGCGGACGAATCGACACAATGGCGCCGGCTGCACGAGGCCAGCCGATGACCGCCAAAAGAGCCATTGGAGCCGCGCAGAACGCGAGCGCGACGTAGGCCCCGCGACGGGTCGAGGTGTGTCGCCCGAGCCACTCGATCCACGGCGTGCGACGGGGTGCCGGCGGCGCTCCCCGCTCGAGCCACGCGCCGATGTCGGGGGTAACAAGGACAATCGCTACGGCCGTCAGAAGCTCGCCCGCGCCGCACAAAAGTCCCAGCTGCCGCATCGCTCGCAGCCCACTCAAGCCGAGTGATCCGAAACCTAAGGCGGCGACCGCAGCCGCGGTCAAGGTCGGACGCCACGTCGCAGCTCGGGCGGCGCGTGCTGCATCGATTCCCGCAAGTCCGACCCGTCGGGCGTCGAGAACCGCCGCGTAAACATGCACCCCCGTGTCGACCCCGACGCCAACGACAACCGCAGCGAATGCGATCGCCACTCCACTCATTCCGCCGGGAATCAGGGCCGCTAGACCCGTCGTCCAAATCGTTCCGAGCAAGAGCGGCGGGAGCACGGCGACGAGCGCCCGAGCGCGCCGGAAGGTGACCACGAATGCAAGCGACGCCACGACGATGGAGAGAGCGGCGCTGACTTCGAGGTCGCGCCTCAGGAGCCGTTCGGTCGCGTACGCGATCGCGTGTCCACCCGCCAACTCGGTGGTGACTCCCGGACGGGCGGCAGCGGCCAATACCTGTTCGATCTCCTCGACGGCTGTCCGCGCGTCGTTCGAAGCAAACGGACTGCCGCGCGCTTGCGCGACAACGAGACGCGCCAACCCATCGCTGCTGACGAATGCGCTCGAAGGCCCGGCCGAAACGCCACCGGCATCGTCCGCGGAAGCCTCCCACGGCACCTGAGCCAGCCGCAGCGGGTCGCGAGAAAGCCATTCTCGCATCGACTCGTCAGCCGCCGGGGCGAGGAGAAGGGCGCGTGTCTCTTCAAGGCGGGCGCGCATGCCGTCCGGGGTCATGAGCTGCGCGAGTCGCACTCGAGCGGCAGATCCTGCGAGAGCCCACGCCAGCGTCGGATCTCTTAGGGCCGAGGGCGGCGGTGCTCGGTCGACGACGCGTACGATCGACGCCGCATGGCGCAGTCCCTCCGCGATGGCATCGGCCACGGCGGCCACCGCTTCCTGCCCGTCGCCATGCACGAGCACAACAGCGGGATCTCGTCCCTTGAACGCGCGCGTCCAGCGCAACAGCGAGCCCGCGTCGCCCGACTCGGGGAAGAGCAAGGAGAGATCGCTCGATACCGTCAGCTTTTCGACCGTGAGGTAGCCGCATGGCGCCGTAACGAGGGCGACGGCAGCGAGGATCAGCCACGATCCGCGAACGTGACCGCTCATGACTCGCGGGGGGCGCCATTCGCCGCGGCTGTGGCCTCCGGCGGCTTCTGCACCCGGACGCGCAGACGCGTCACACGGCGCCGGCTGACGCCCGTCACCTCGGCAACGACTCCGCGCGCCAGTTCCACTTTGTCTCCGGCACGCGGGAGACGTCCAAGGAGATCCACCACGAGCGCGCCCACGGTCTCGCCCAAGTCAGCGCCTTCCACCAACACTCCGATGGCGCGCAGGTCATCGATGGATGCACGACCGTCGGCATCCCACTCGTCGGCCTGCCCCGGGACGCGGATGACCTTTTGCGGTTCCTCGTCGAATTCGTCGCGAATCTCACCGACGATCTCCTCGAGCAAGTCTTCCATCGTGACCAGCCCACTCGTTCCGCCATACTCGTCGACCACGACGGCGATGGGTACCTGTTTGCGCTGCATCTCGCGCAAGACGTCCACCCCACTCTGTACCTCGGGAACGAAGAGGACGTCGCGCCGCAACGGCCACAGGTCCGGCAACTCGTTTGCCCCCACGTGGAGCAGGAAGTCTTTTGCGTAGAGGTAACCCGCAACCTCATCGAGCGAGCGGCCGTTGGTAAGTAGAAAGCGCGAATATTGATGCGCTCGAACGAACTCATCGGTCTCCTTGCCGCCCGTTTGAATCGGAAGCGAGACGATGTCGACGCGCGGGACCATCGAGTGGCGCGCCGCACGCTGCGAGAAACGCATTACACGTTCGAGCAGCTCCGCTTGCACGCGACCGCGTGCCGAGCGCGTCGCGCTCGCGGCAAGAATCGCAAGAATCTCGTCCTCGCTGAACCGTCCCTCGACGCTGGCCACGTCTGGCGACATCCCGACCGAGCGTAAGATGAGACGCGACGCCCCCTCGATGAGCCAGAGGAGCGGCAAGAACGTCAGATAAGTGATTCGTAGCGGAATTGCCGCCGCGAGGGCCGTTGCCTCCGACCGTTGGATCGCCACGAGCTTCGGAACGAGCTCGCCCAGCAGAACATGGCCGAAAGTAAGGACCGCAAACGCCACCACGTTGACGGTCACATGCAGCGCGACCGACGCCGGCGCAGCAAGCAGCGGAACGGCCGCCCTGTCAAGCAGGTCGGAGAGAGCAGGTTCCCCGATCCAACCGAGCCCGAGGCTGGCCAGCGTTATCCCGAACTGTGTCACCGACAGGTAGCGATCGAGACGGCCGACGATGGACTCGGCTAGAATGGCCTTGCGCTCGCCTTTTCGCGCTCTGGAGCGAATCTGCGTCGCGCGCACCTTGACGAGTGCGAACTCCGCGGCGACGAAGAATCCGTTGAGAGCAACGCAGAGCGCGGCGACGACCAGGCCCCACACGGAAAGCAAGTCGTATCATGACCGATCACGACGTCCTCGTTTTCCTTTTGGCACTGGCCACAATGCTTGGCCTTTCGCGCCTTTTGGGGGAGATCGCACGGGCGGTGGGGCTGCCGCTCGTCGTCGGCGAGCTGGCTGCCGGCATTCTTCTGGGTCCTACGGTTCTCGGTCACCTGACGCCGCGAGGCCAAGCTTGGCTCTTTCCGCGGAGCGGACCGGCGCAAGCCATGATCGGGGCATACGCCACGGTCGCGGTAGTGCTGCTACTGGTCGTCGTCGGGCTTGAAGTCGATCTTGGCGTTCTGCGACGCCGCGGGCGGAGCGCCCTCCTAACGGGGCTACTGGGGGTCGTGCTTCCAATGGCAAGCGGCCTTGCACTGGGCTTCTTGCTGCCGGACTCCGACCTCGTCGACCCCAGTCGCCGGAGCACGCTCGCGCTTCTGCTCGGCGTCGCTCTGAGCATTTCGGCGCTTCCCGTCATTGCAAAGACTTTGCTCGATCTGGGCCTCTTCAAGTCCGACGTGGGCCTCCTCGTCATGGCTGCGGCCATGATCGACGACCTCGTCGGATGGTTGGCGCTGTCCCTTCTGCTCGGGCCCGTCCGCGGTGCGGGTGTCGACTTGAGCACCTTCGGCAAGACGGTCGGCCTCGCGATACTGCTCTTTGCGCTCTTGCTGCTCGGGGGTCGCCGGCTCATCGACGCATTGCTGCTGCGGTTGGAGCGTTCTGGGACGGGCGCGTCGGGTCGCGTCTTGTCATTGGTCATTCTGCTGGCGCTGTTCGCCGCTGCCGCCACACAGGCCATCGGCTTGCACGCGGTTTTCGGGGGGTTCGTCGTCGGGGTCGCCGTGGGCGGCTCGAAGCGTGTCAAAGAGCGAACGCGGGTCGCAATCGAGGACTTTGTGGTCAACGTCTTCGCCCCCGTGTTTTTTGCGTCGATCGGTTTGCGCGTCGATTTTGCCCGAGCGTTCGATTTGCGCCTTTCCCTGCTCGTACTGGCGCTCGCGACGATCCCCAAGCTGCTGGGGTGCGCCATCGGGTCACGCCTTGGGGGCTTGCGATGGCGCCAAGCCATCGCTGTTGGCTTCGGAATGAACGCCCGCGGCGCCATGGGAATCATCTTGGCGGACTTGGCTCGGGCGGCGGGCCTTCTCACGGACCAGCTGTTCGTTGCGCTCGTGTTCATGGCGCTCGTCACGTCGCTCGTGAGCGGACCCGCGATGAAGCAGCTTCTGTATCGCAAGGAGCCGGAGGAAGACGTCGTCACCCTGCTGCGGCGGGGGGCGTTCGTCAGCGAGCTTCACGCGAGGACACCGAGCGAAGCAATTGCCGAGCTCGTGCGCGCCCTCGGTTCGTTACTTTCCGGAATAAAGCGATTCGCACGCGATGCGGTCCTCGAGCGCGAGCTCGTTGCGCCGACGGGCCTGGGTGACGAGGTCGCTGTTCCCCACGCCGCGGTCGAGGGACTCGAGAGGCCTCTCCTCGCTCTCGGCCGCGCTCCCCGCGGAATCGATTTCGATGCACCGGACGGGCGTCCAGCCCGCTTCGTCTTTCTTCTGCTGATTCCGCCCAAAGCCTACGAACACGAAGTCCGGATTCTTGCGTCGATTGCCCGAGCGACGTTCGACCCCCGCGCGCGCGAGGAGCTGGCCAATGCAAGCGGGCTCGAGGAGGTGACACGGGCGCTGTCGGAAAGTGCCAAGAGAACACGGCAGTCGCAGCGACCCAAGGGGCGCACAGCAACGGAACCCGGAAGTTGATCCGCGCCCGCGGTCGTCGGGCTACCGTGGGAGCCGAATGGCCCGCTTGATCCTCGTCTCCAACCGCCTTCCGGTAACGGTCCGGCTCGAGCGCGGGGAGGTCTCCGTGACGCAAAGCACGGGCGGGCTCGCCACGGGATTACGCGGACCCCACGAACAATCCGGAGGACTCTGGATTGGGTGGCCGGGGGACGTTTCACGTATGCGCGATGCGCAGCGCAAGACTCTCGAGAAAGAGCTGGCCGAGCTGCGCTGTTTGCCGGTGATGCTCAGTGCGTCCGAAGTGAGCCGTTATTACGATGGGTTTGCGAACGCCGTTCTGTGGCCGCTCTTTCACTACTTGCTCGATCGCATTCCCGCGCATTCACAAGAGTGGGATGTTTATCGAGAGGTCAATGAGAAGTTTGCCGAGGCCGTGGCGAAGGTCTGGCAGCCGGGCGACCTCGTGTGGGTGCACGACTATCAACTCGTGCTCGTGCCGCGCCTGCTGCGCGCTCACATCGCGGGCGCAACGATCGGGTTTTTCTTGCACATCCCATTCCCCGCGTCCGAGGTGTTTCGTATTCTGCCGTGGCGCGAACAGCTGCTCGATGGGATGCTCGGCGCCGACCTCGTCGGCTTTCACACCTTCACGTACCGTAGTCACTTTTCGTCGTCCGTCTTGCGCGTCCTGGGTATCCCCACTCAGGGGGATCGAATTTTCGCGGACGGTCGCGAAATTCGCTTGGGCGTGTTTCCGATTGGCGTCGATGCCAATGCCTTCAACAAGCTCGCGGAGGATCCGGGGGTACGCGAGGAGGCTGCGCAGATTCGTGCCAAGGCGCGAGGCGAGAGGCTCCTGGTCGGTATCGATCGCCTCGACTACACGAAAGGCATACCGCACCGTCTGCTTGCCTTCGAGCGACTGCTCGAGCGCGAGCCGCGCTATCGGGGCAAAGTACGGCTGGTTCAGGTCGCCGTTCCGTCGCGCGAGAAGGTCGCGAGCTACCAGGAATTCCGGCGCGACGTGAACGAGCTGGTGGGGCAAATCAACGGCGCGTTTTCGACCGTCGACTGGATTCCGATCCATTACGTCCAGCGACCTCTGAATGAGAAGCAGGTGGTCGCCCTCTATCGAGCCGCGGACGTCATGCTTGTCACACCCCTTCGCGACGGCATGAACCTCGTCGCCAAGGAGTTCGTAACTTCGCGCATCGACGAAGACGGCGTACTCGTATTGAGTGAATTTGCGGGAGCCGCGGCCGAAATGGGCGAGGCGCTCCAGGTGAACCCCTATGACATCGATGCCATGGCCCAAGCTTACGACGACGCGCTCACCATGCCCGAAGAGCAGCGACGCATTCGCATGCGCGCCCTGCGGCAGCGAATCGCTTCGCGCGACGTTCACGACTGGGCGAAGACGTTCATTGATACGCTCGGCGCGATGCGCAGCGACGGCGTGGAGCCTCGGGCAGCCTTGAGTTCCGCAGAAGATCTCGCCGCGCTCGCTGCGCGCTTGCGAAGCGCGGATCGCCTCCTCCTCTTGCTGGACTACGACGGAACCCTCGTCCCGTTCGCTCGCGCGCCGGATCTCGCGACTCCCGATCGCCAGCTGCGCGACTTGCTATCTGCGCTGGCGGCCAAGCCGGGGGTGCGCGTGCACGTCGTCAGCGGGCGGCCGCGAGAGTCGCTCGAACGGTGGCTGGGCGACCTGCCCATCGGTCTTCACGCAGAGCACGGCTACTGGTCGCGCATGACGCCCGAGGAACCGTGGGCGCCGATGGAGGAAGTGAGCGTAGCGTGGAAAACCGATGCGCGGAGGATCCTGGATCAGATGACCCAAAGCACACCCGGAGCGCTCGTCGAGGAAAAGACGTCCAGCCTTGCGTGGCACTGGCGTATGGCGGAGCCGGAGCTCGGTGCCGCGCGCGCCGAAGAGCTCGTGCGCCGTCTGGAGGAACAATTGCGTGCCGACCCTGTGGACCTTCTTCGAGGCGAAAAGGTCATCGAAGTGCGCCCGCGTGACGTGACCAAGGCGCGCGTCGTCGAGAGGCTCCTCTCTCATCTGGAGCCACCGCTGCCGACCATCGCAGCGATGGGCGACGACAGAACCGATGAGGACACTTTCCGCGCGCTGCCCCCCGAGGCCATTACGATTGGCGTCGGTTATCGACCGAGCATGGCGCGTTATCGTGTCGCGACGCCGCGCGCCGCACGCGCTCTACTCGCCCATGTCGTCGGCGCCCGCTGACGAACGCAGCGGGCGTGGTCGTGCGATCTCTCGCGTCGGAGAAGTTGCGCCCGCAGGACCGGTAGTGCTCAGTCAGTTAAGAGCAAGTCCAATCTTGGGAACGCCCGCTTCGCCCGCGCCCAGATAGCCGTAGTGAGCCAAGCTGCCCATGACGCGGGGCACGTACTCGCGCGTCTCTTTGAACGGAATCCGCTCGACGAATGTGTCCAACTGCATGCCCGGTGCGCGCGAAGCCCACCGTTCGACGGATTCGGCACCGCCGTTGTAAGCGGCGATCGCGAGCGGAACGTTGCCATGAAACTCGTCGAGCAGTTTGTGAAGGACCCGCGCCCCCACGCGAATCGCATAGGTGGGGCTCGTCAAGCGCGCGTCGTCCCGAGAAAGAGCGAGCTCTTCGACGATCGGTCGCGCCGTCTCCGGCAATAGCTGCATCAGACCGATCGCCTTCGCCGCCGAAACGGCGTCGGGGTCGAAACCGCTTTCCTGGCGCATGACGGCCCAGAGCAATCCGCGGGGCAAGTCTTCGTTTGCCTCCGCCTCACGGACTGCGTCGGCGTAGGGCACCGGAAAGGCGCAGTCCCAGGCCCACCGCGTTCGAGCTACCGGCGCGGCTGCAAAAAGGGACGATGGGAGCGCTTGCGCGATCTGATAGCGGCGGCGGGCTCGATCCAGCTGTCCGTAGGCAATGCAGAGCGCCTCGTGGGCACGAGCGCCCGCGCCGCTCGTGAGCACGCTTTCTCGTTCGCGCAGTGCAGCTTCGGCGTCCTGCTCCAACCCGAGCTGGTGAAGCAGGTCCGCGGGCGGTGGAATCGCGACGACGAGCGGCGGCGGATCGGGCAACGAAGGAGCCTCGGGAGGTTCGATCGGATGAGGGACCGGGGCGCCCACTTCGCTGAGGCGCGCGCTCGCAACGAGGGCCGGCCACGACAGAGGGCGGGATCGCGCCACGTCCGTCCAGCGCGTCACGGCATGCGTCCGATCTCCGTCTCGAAGTGCCGCCAGCGCGGCCATGTTGGCCAATCGTGCGCTCGCAATCGGATCGGGCTCATCTTCTACGAGCCGTTCGAATTCGAGCCGCGATGCCCTTGCATCGCCTCCGAGCAGCTTGCACAAGGCGCTATCGCTTCGCGCCTCTCTTACCTGTTCGGCGGCAGGGTGGTTGCGCACGTAGGCATCGAAGCCGTGGCTGCACTCTTTCCACTCGCCGTGCAGCATCCGCAGGTACGGCACGAAGAATGACGCTTGCTCGGCCCACGTCGTTTTCGCAAAGCGACGCTGGACATCCTCATAGCCGCGGATCGCCTCTTCGTCGCGATCGGCGCGGGACAACGCTCGGGCTGCGTGAAATGCGTCCTCTGCAGCGTCTTGCCCGCCGGCGGCTGCACACTCCGAAAGGGCTCTTGCGGCCTCGCTCCAGCGACCGCGCGCGCGGAAGAGCACTTGCGCACGCGTGCGTGCACGCTCGCCACGAAGCAGTTTCTCGATCCCCGGTGCAGACGCCACCAGCTCGATCGCGCGTAGCGCATCGTCGATGCGACCCGCCTCCGCCAGCGTGTGCGCGCGCACGAGCAACTCGCGGGCTGTCAGCGGGTGGCCCGGATCGAGTTTCGCCACTTGCGTCAGCGCGTCGGCCGCGGCGGGGAGGTCCGCACCCTGTGTGGCCAACCAGCGCGAATCGGCGCGCTCGGTGTCGCCGGCCGGCGACGCCAGATGCACGCGGATGGCCCGCGCCTCCGCCTCCTGGACTCTTGTCTTCTTGTCAGCCATCACGACGTGGTCCGCAGCGGCGCGAGCTCGACGTGGGTCGTTGGCCCTTTCGAAAGCGCGGGCGGCGTCGAGCTGCGGAGCTGGCCCCGAGCGCGCAGCAAACCATTCTGCCGCCTCCACGAAACTCCCTGTAGCAACCCGTGCTTCGGCGCGGCGACGCTCCACGTCGCCCGCGAGTAGCGGCAGCAGAGCCTCCAACCCATCGAACAGCGCCAGCGCGGAGGCGCCATCTCCGCGTGCAAGCGCGACGCGACCTCGGAGGTAACGCAATTCGGGGCGGGACTTGTCTCGATCGGGCAGAGCGTTGAGGGCCCGCCAGGCGGCTTCCCACTGCTCGTCGCGGACCAGCGCGCGCCAGGTGGTGGCCTCCCCGCCGATCGGAGTCGATGAAATCGCGCGTTCGGTGTCGCGCGCGGTGGCGCCCGACGCCGACGGCGGCGGGTCTGGCGTGTGCGAGGCGTCGAGGCGCCGACATGAGGCGCCTGCAACGACGAGCGCGAGCAAAAGACGCGCTGCGCCTTCACGTCCAGACATGAAACCCTCCCCCACCGGCCCAACGACACGCTCTCGTTACGCCCGCCGCATCCTGGCCGTCGACGACCCGTCGCAATCGAGGCAAGCACAGGGTGTCGACATGCGCACCGCGCTCGATTCCGATCCACCGCCGCCCCATTTTGAGCGCCACGGCGGCTGTCGTCCCGCTGCCCAGGAATGCATCGAGCACCCAATCGCCCGGATCGGTCGACAGCGCAAGAATGCGCGCAATGAGCTTTTCCGGCTTCTTGTTGCGAACGAAGCGCGCGCTCCCTTCGCGCGCGATCCCCTGGAAGCCCACGTCATCCCAAACGTTGGTCAGAGGCTCGACGAGCACGCGATGTCCATCGCGTTCGATCATCTTGTCTGCGAGAAAGAGCACCCGGTTGCCGCCACGCAGTATCAGATCCTTGCGTCCCTTTCGAACGAGACGAAATACCCGCCGCGGCTGATCACGAGAACAGTCAATGAGTTCACGAGCGGCGCGGCTCACCGCCTCGTAGCGCGGCTGAGCGAAGCGAACGATATGCCGCGCGTTCGCCAGCGCATGTTTCGCGATTTCGTCTCGGGAGGGAGCGCGACCGAGCTGCACGCGAAGGCGTGTGGCGAGGGGAGCGAAGCGCCACGTTTCCGGCGGATCGACGGGATTCTCCAGCCAGGTTCCGTAAGCATGGTCGTACCGAACGCGATCGCGCGTGAGCGGGTTGCAGCGCCAATGCGCTCGGTTCTTCGCGTACACGAGCAGAAAGTCGGTGACATTCACCGGGCCCCGGTTGATCGCCTTGTGCCCGGTTGCCGCGCTGCGCACGACGGTGATCGTCGAGATGCGCTCCTGCCGTCCGAACACTTGATCCATGGCCACTTGCAGCGGACCGAGCTCCGTGTCGTCGATTTCGACGAAAATCGCTCCGTCGTCGGCCATCAGATCTCGCGCGATCGCGAGCCGCGCGGTCATCATGGCGAGCCATTGCGGCGGTTCGAGCGCGTCTTCGTACTCGGTGAAGCGCCGCCCCGAGTTGAACGGCGGATCGAAATACACGCACCGGAATCGACCCGCAAAACCGGCACGGGCGAGCCGACGCATCGCGCCCAGATTCTCGGCGTGCACGAGCGCATTGTCGCTGCCGGGCTCCCCGTAGCCACGAGCGGCATCCCGCGCGAAGCTGTCCACGCGTGCGACTATAGCTCGCTACGGCACGGCCGGGGCAGGGCTCCGCAGTATTCCCATCCACCACCGGACTGCCTCTGGCGGAACTCCGAGCGCAGCTCACTTCGGGCATCCGGACCCAAAAGCTCAGAGGGATCGAACCAGTGCTCCGTGACGGCGCGCGCCAGAACCGGAGCCAGGTCGCCGGTGAATTCGGGCACATCCGGGCATCGCTCATGCCAGAGGGCCGAGCGATCGGGCACCTCTGCGAAACAGAGCACTTCCTTGATGCCGCCGTTGCAATTCGTTGCGATAACGAGCACCCGCCCCGGCAGCGTCGGCGTTGACGATTCGGGGAGAAGAAGCACC
>Ga0307475_10002266_pt1 | contig 11602 bp, 9 predicted proteins | sample atmos_gasesECM1C_FD_203317 | JGI IMG/M metagenome (GOLD analysis project Ga0307475, IMG submission 203317) | Hardwood forest soil microbial communities from Morgan-Monroe State Forest, Indiana, United States - atmos_gasesECM1C_515 | ecosystem: Environmental > Terrestrial > Soil > Temperate...
CTGGCAAGACCGCTTCGGCGTCGATTCTCCGAATTCGCGTCGGCTTACGGCAATTTCGCCGATAGTCCGCATTGCGCCGAGGAGCGGCATTTGGCAACATGGTGGAGGGGACGTCGCGGCCTGGCGGGATCGGCCAGGAGGAGACATCCAAGGGATGCCTGAGAATTGCTCGAAAGCGGTCCGTCGAGTTTCGGCGGTGCCCCTGTCTCTGTTCGCGCGGCCTAAAGCTAGCAGAGCGGGCAGCTTAGCTTAGCCGGCATGCGAGTCACGTCCGAGTGCACCATTCGTAAGGCTGAGCCGTCGGATCTTGCTGCGCTCGTGCGCTGTGATGCGTTTGCCACGTCGAGCGTGCGCCGTGAAGAGGCACTGCAACTCGCAGTTAACCAGAGGTCGTGCCTGCTGGTCGAGTCTGACAGCGAGCTGATCGGCTTCATTGTTGTCGAGCACAATTTCTTCGGGAATGGATTCATTCCGCTGGTGTGTGTGGCGCCCCAGTTTCAGCGCCGCGGCATTGGCCTTCGCCTCCTTGCGGCGGCGGAAGAGCACTGCCGCACACCAAAGCTCTTCACGTCCACCAACGCGTCGAACGCCGCCGCACAACGTCTCTTCGCCCGCGGAGGCTTCGTCCACAGCGGCACCATCGAAAATCTCGATCCTGGCGACCCGGAGCTTGTTTACTTCAAGCTCGTGCGAAAGTGAGAACGGGCGGCGGCGGGCACCCTGAATTCGTCCAATAATGGCGACCGTTTTCGTGCCATCGGTTGAAGCGGCCCCCCGCGTGCTCGCGCCCAGGTTTCGGTTTTCCCTCACCAACCCCGGTCTGTTGACCGCCAACGGCGGATGGGTAGGCTTCCACGATCCAGGCGCTGCGCGCGAGACGACATGACCAAAACCGCTGAACCAAAGCTGCCGGACATCGAGTTTCACGAGGATCACTCCAAGGTGGATTGGCAGGAGCTCGAAGCGCTGTTCACCATGACGAATCTTGGTGGGCGCAAGGGGGACAAGCTGCGGCGCGCCTTCCTGAACAGCCAGGTGGTTTGCTACGCATTCGACGTGGATCGTCTCGTCGGTGTGGGACGAGCGATCACAGACGGCGAATACCATGCGTTCGTGTACGACGTTGCGGTCCACCCCGGATATCAGGGTCGTGGCCTGGGCACGAAGGTGGTGCGGATGCTTCTGAACCGGCTCCCCGTATGGCGCACCATGCTGGTTGCCTCAGCTGACGTGCAGCCCTTCTACGCGCGGGTCGGGTTCGCTCCGTATCTCGATGTGATGGCTCGGCTGAATGCAGACAACCTATACGACTCCCCGGCGCTAGCTTGAACGCACCTACGGCGGATAATCCGAAAGCGGACTGGCGCTATCGGCCACGACCGGGCATGTGGGCACGTCCACTATCGGGTGGCGAATGCGATGGAGACGAGCGAGGTTACCTTAAAGCTTCTCGGAGCCAATGCGTCCAAATCCAGCAGGCGCAAACCAAATTCGTTTGGCGACGGGCGCATCGCTCTATCGCCAAGATAAAATTCAGGTTTCGGGCTCGTCGGCAACGATACAGTTGCTTTACGGCAGCATCCTGGCGAGACGCAAACCGTAGCCGCTGTACCGGTAACCTGTCGGGCCGTAAATGCGCCAAGCCGAGAGGGCGTCCTGTGGGCCGTTGCTCCACGAACCGCCGCGCAGCACACGATGATTGCAATCGCCCGCTATCCAGGCACTACCATCGCTCGGTGCGCCGTTGAAACTGTCCTGCCAACAATCCTCGACCCATTCCCAGACGTTTCCACTCATATCGTAAAGGTCGAAGGCGTTGGCTCTCTTTAGCGCGACCGGATGCGTGCTATCGCCACTGTTATTCATGTCCCAAGCTACGGCGTCTACGTCATTGCCACCACAGTATTCCTCTTCCTTGCCACCGCGGCAGGCCGCTCCCCATTCAGCTTCCGCCGGCAGCCTGTACTGTTGACCCGTCATGGCGTTCAGTTTTTGGACAAACAGCTGAGCGTCGTCCCAACTCACCTGCTCTACAGAGCAGTTATCACCGCACTGCGCGAATCGGCTTGGATTGCCCGACGAATTGGCGTTGGCGGCAGCCGACCTAGGAGCAGCCGCCGGGTTGGATCCCGCCACAGGTTGTCTCGGAAGCGAACCCGTCCGATGAAGTAGTAGTTTGAGCCTGCGCTCTGCAGAAGAGTGCGCGGGCCACAATCACGGCAGTGAGGAAAACTCTCATAGCGTCGCCCCTTCTGACCCCTGCCCTTCGCCTCGCGAGATTGTTGAGCACGCTGAATAGTTGCGCGATTGTCTTCCAAAGGTGTCAAATCAAGACCCGCAGAAAACAAACGACTAATCAGACCCAAAACCGATGTCAAGAAAATCGTAACTAGTCTCAGTCCAGTACTGGCTCGGGTATTCCGTTCTTACCAAGGCGCCTTCTTTGATTGGAAAGAAGTAACTCTCAACGGTAACGTCTTTATCGACTTGTAATCTGGATGCGGCCCCTATCCCGCTGGCGAACAATCCAATTGATTCGATGAGATAATCGTTTTTAATTTGCCTCACGACAATACCCTTGTTCGTTATTTCAATTTTGCATTGCACTTGGTACGCGTCACCCGATAAGTTCGGGTGCAGAGAGTTTGCAGGGACCTTTGCGCCACTCGTACAAGTCGAAGCCGTAGAAAGAGTAGTAACAGGTCCCGAGCTAATTGAAATTTCGGACTTAATGATCAATGCTTTCCCCGATCCAAGCGGAAATAGCGTACCGCTGAGGGAAGTGATGTTTGCATTTCTTACTTCATCATATTTACCAACGAAATCCGGCTTTCGTTCCCACTTGCCATGGTTGTCGACCGCACCTCGATTTGAATAGGATGCGAAGGAAAGAAAGATCAATCCCCCAAGCGCTCCATATCCACGTGCATCGGTGGTCCACATGCCGTCCGAGTCTAAAGTCGCCTCGTGATTTAGCACTTTATAAATACCGGAACCAATTGCTTCAATTCGCTTCGATCCACTTGTCTTCGACTTGTGCGTCGGCTCCGAGTCTCTCCATACAGATTTATTTCGGACATGCAATTTCATCTTTCCGACATTTGGCCACTCGTTATAAACATCAGAGTCTTCAAGCAACTGCCTAGTTTTTTCATTGATCTCCGCTGGAAGTTCTTGCACGCTCGACTTAATTTCTATAGGTTGCTGCGATTTCGCCAGCAGCAATCCTTCCGCGATCTTGCTTCTGCCTGCTTGATTTCCGGGCGCTGCAGTCAGCCATGCTGAGTAGGCGGCAACTGCACAGGAAAAGTCACTCGTCAGGTGACAGGCTTTCGCCTCCACCTTCATCAGTTTGAGGTTGTGCGGATTCTGCTGTCGCAGTTCATGTAACTTCGGCAGCGCGGCTTGGGCTGAAGTCGCATCGTGAACTCGGGCGCTTGAGATATATTCGTTAATCGCCTGGTCGCGTTGTGCTTCCTGCTCCTTGACCAGACTGTCCCTGAACCGTTGCAACTGCGGAACCGGTCCGAATCGACCAAGGTAGTCGTCTGCTTCATCCAAGACATCCGCTTGCTGGGCAGTTCTTGCGCGCTTTTCCGCCAGCGGCATCCAGTCTCCGAGTGTCAGACCATCCCCGAGCTTGAAGGTGAAAAGGTCTGGCTCGGGCAGCTTGGCCAGCATGTCGCGGGTACGGCCGGCCAGCTGTCCGTCCGGCTGGATCTCCAGCACCTTGGCGAACGCCCGCCGCGCTCCCATCACATCGTTGGTCTTGGTAAGCGACTGTCCCAGGAAGTGCCACACCAAAGCGTCCTGCGGATTTATCGCCGCCACTTCCTGGAACAGCGCCGTCGCCTTGACATACTCCCCAGCCTTGAACGCCTGCGCGGCCTGCTCCGTCTTCGCATCGACCTGCTGCTTGGAAATCGCCGTCTTGGGCGGCGGCGGTGGCGGCGGAGCGGCCTGAGCCGAATCCGTCGGCGCCGTCACCTTGGACAGCAGCTGTATCAGAGGCAGGTTGCCGGTGCGCTTTGCTCCGTCCAGCGCCGTCATTCCGTTCGGCGTCATGGCCGATGGGTCCGCACCGTTATCGAGCAGCAGCTTCGCAACCGCGACGCTGCCTGAGGCAACTGTCACCATCAAGGGCGTATAGCCCTGCCTGGACTTCGTATTGACCTTGGCCCCCGCCTTCAGCAGGGCTCGAACCGCCTCCAGCTTGCCGCCGTTGGCGGCCTTCATCAGCGCCGTATAGCCGGCCGGGTCGGCTGCGTTCACGTCAACCCCGGCGGCAATCGCCGCCTGAATGGACTTGACGTCGCCCTTTTCCGCTGCCGATAAAAATTGGTCGATATTTCCTTGACCAAGGGCGTGGGCGCTAAAAAACCCAAGAGCGATCGAAATAGCGAGGCGACCTCTTGGTGTCATGTCGATGCGCAGAAACGCGGGAGTTGTAATTTGCCTTGGTGGAACTTTAGTCAGAGCGGTGAAAGGAGCCTACCTGGCCCCGGACGAACATGCCCGCATCCCGTTTATCGTGCTTTCAACAGTCCCGGGTGGGCAGGCTTTCTGACAAAATCCATTGAGTAAGTTCGATCCCGCAGGACAATCCAAGCCTCCCGTACCGGGACCCACGGGGATATTGCTGAGCGAGGATCTACCGTGGCTTAGCCCGTTGAGCAACGCACCCCCAAGTGCATTGAAAAGGCTGGAGCTACCGTCATCGGAACTTTCCGCTTCGGCTTCCGCATCTGCTTGCCGCCTCGCGGCAGCGCGTGCCGCTTCCTGCTGTGCTGCCATCTGCTGCTGACGCAACTGCTCCTGACGAACCAGCTCCTGCTGCTGCCTTTGCAATTCGAGGCGCTGAGCCTCGTCGGCCTTCTCTTTTGCAACCTGATCTCCCATCAGCTGTTGCAGTGAGCCACCCCCGCTCCCAGTGGAGCTGGGCGAGCCGTTCAGCATGTCTTGCAGAGTTCGATCCCCTTCATTCGGGCGATCCGGGGGCGCTGCCAACCCAGCATTGCTAGCACTTGTGCCTCGCCCAGATGAATCCAACGAGTTGTTGCCCCCGGGGGTGAGGCCGAGCGAAGAGTCGCTCGAGCCGTTCAGCATGTCCTGCAGGGCTTGATCTCCCTGATTCGTGGGCGCAGGAGACGCTCCCGAGCCACCGTTGTTTGTATCTGTGTTCTGGTCAGGCGTATCGACACAAGAGCCCCCTGTGCATCCTTGATTGGCGTCAGCGGGCGTGGCGGTTCCAAAAATGGCATTGAGGGGAGTCTCGCTACGGGAGCTTTGCGTCGTCGGCTGGGTCGCATTGGGCGACGAAGTCCGCGGAGAGCCCATCTGCGACTGCGCAGACGGACAAAGGACCATCAGCATCACGAAGCTGGCGAAGCCGGCTGATGTGCGCATAGGACTCCTCGATTGACTGGAGAAACTCACGGCAGCGTTCTGGCGAGACGCAAACCGTAGCCGGCGTACCGTTTCCCTGTCGGGCCGTAAATGCGCCAGGCCGAGCGAGCGTCCTGTGGGCCGTTGACCCACGAACCGCCGCGCAGCACACGGTGATTGCAATCGCCCGCTATCCAGGCACTACCATCGCTCGGTGCGCCGTTGAAATTGTCCTGCCAACAATCCTCGACCCATTCCCAGACGTTTCCACTCATATCGTAAAGGCCGAAGGCGTTGGCTCTCTTTAGCGCGACCGGATGCGTGCTATCGCCACTGTTATTCATGTCCCAAGCTACGGCGTCTACGTCATTGCCACCACAATATTCCTCTTCCTTGCCACCGCGGCAGGCCGCTTCCCATTCAGCTTCCGTCGGCAGCCTGTACTGTTGACCCGTCATGGCGTTCAGTTTTTGGACAAACAGCTGAGCGTCGTCCCAGCTCACCTGCTCTACAGAGCAGTTATCACCGCACTGCGTGAATCGGCTGGGATTGCCCGACGAATTGGTGTTTGACGTACCCGCCAAAGCGGCAGCCGCCCTAGGAGCGGCCGCCACAGCCTGCGGAGCCACGACGGCAGCTCCCACAGACGACATCACGGCCTTCCACTGACCTTGCGTGACTTCGGTCTTGCCGATGGCGAAGGCATTATTGAATGTCACCGTATGTTTGGCGTTGGACTCGCCCATTTCAAAGCTGCCCGCCGAAATCACAACCATCTCTGGACACTCAGGACAGTCGCGGATGATCTCGCCAGTTACGTGCATTTTTTCCTGGACGTTTGATAGGGCCTCATGTTGCTTCGACTGCATCAAGGCCACAACGACCGGCTTTCTGCCGGAATCCTTGGCCGGCGTGGCCTTCAGCCAGGCCGCATAGTCGGCCTCGGCGCATTCAAAGTCCTGCGCAAGGTGGCAGGCCTTCGCTTCAAGTCGCAATAAGGTCAGGCTCTGCGGCGCAGCCTGCCGGAGTTGACGAATTCGCGGCAGCGCCGACTTTGCGCTTTCCGCGTCGACAATGCTGATGCCTGCTATCGCACTTTGCAGGCTCTTTTCCTCTGCGGCCTGGGCGTTCTTCTGCAGCTTGTCTCGCAGCACCAGCAATTGCGGTACCGGGCCAAATTGATCCAAGTACTTCTTAGTCTGCCCCAGAACCAAGCTCCCGTTCCCCTGCGCGGCTTGTTGCTCCGCGACCGGCAGCCAGTCATTTAATGTCAACCCATCTTCCAGCTTGAAGTTGGATAGATCTGGCTCAGGCAGCTTGGCCAGCATGTCTCGGGTGCGATCGGCCAGCTGCCCATCCGGCTGGATCTCCAGCGTCTTGCCGAACGCCCGCCGTGCTCCCATCATGTCGTTGGTCTTGACAAGCGACTGCCCAAGGAAGTGCCAGACCAAGGCGTCCTGCGGGTTTAACGCCGCCACCTCCTGAAAGAGCGCCGTTGCCTTCGCATACTCCCCAGCCTTGAACGCCTGTGCCGCCTGCTCCGTCTTCGCATCGATCTGCTGCTTCGAAACGCCTGGCTTCGGCGGCGGCCGTGGAGGTGGAACGGCCTGAGCCGATGCCGTCGGGGCCGTTACCTTGGACAGCAGCTGTACCAGAGCCTGGTCGCCCGTGCGCTTTGCTCCATCCAGCGCCGTCATCCCGTTCGCTGTCGTGGCCGATGCGTCCGCGCCGTTATCGAGCAGCAACTTGGCAACCGCCACACTGCCCGAGGCAACCGTCACCATCAAGGGCGTATAGCCCTGCTTGGACTTCGTGTTGACCTTGGCCCCTGCCTTCAGCAGGGCCCGGACCGCTTCCAGCTTGCCGCCATTGGCAGCCTTCATCAGCGCGGTGTAGCCGGCAGCGTCAGTTGCTTCAACATCAACCCCGGCCGCAATTGCCGCCTGAATCGCCTTCACGTCCCCCTTGTCAACAGCCGATAAAAGCTGCTCGATGCCGCTTTGATTTGCCGCAAATGCGCACAGCGGCCCAATGAGAGCGCCAGCTACTAGGCAAAGGATTCTCTTCACAAACACCCGAGCATCGTTCCGTACAGCATCGATCGGAGGGTTTGATCTCCAAGACCCTCGGGTGATGGTGGCGCTGCTTCCTCATCGACACCCTGGTTCAAATCTTGCGCTGTCGAATCGATACAGTGTGCAGGGTTGGCCACCTCGCCGCCGGCGCCGTGAACGACGCAGGCATGGCTCGCATCATCCGACGTGCCAGCTCCGTAGATGTCTCCAACTGTGGGCCCGTTCGCTTTGGAGGGACTGCTACTACGTATCGACGCTGGAGCAGATTGTCTCGCAGGCGCACCAGATGGCAAGGGCGCAGTCTGTGATTGAGCTTCCGAGCAAATACACAAGAGCAAAATCACAGTCGCAAATCCGCCAAGCGTGCGCATAGTGCATTCCCTTTGCTTTGGACAACTCCACGGTTTTAGCAATAGGTTAGGGCTGCGAGGAAACATACCAACTCATCAAGAAGCTTACATCGGACCCAGCGAACGCTTTGACATTAATCTCCCTCGACCTTCAAGTCCACGAAACCGAATTCATGGATGTCTTGAAAGCCGTATGACTGTTCACCAAATTTACTACTTACCGAAGCGCCCTCCTTCGGTGGAAAGAAATACGTCGTTACGCAAGGCGCTTCATCGCATTCAAACTTGTAGCCTGCCCCGATTACGCTTGCAAATAGCCCTAGAGATTCCACAAAGTAGTCATTTCTAATTGATTCGTTCTTCCAGTTCATGGCCTTGATTTCATCTGACTCTCTGCATTCTACTTTGTACGCGTTTCCCGAAAGGCTTGGATGCAACGAATTTGCCAGGATCCTTTCGCCGCTTCTACAACTAAGCGATTTAGTAATCGTGTGCCCTGTGTTTAAATAGGGTTCCTCATACTTGACGACCAAAATTTGTCCTGAATTGAGTGGAAAAAGTGTACCAGTCAATGATATAGCTTTCTTATCTGAGCTCAAAAATAGTAAGCCCCCAAGCGCAGAATAGTTCCCACCGTCGGAACTCTTCAATCCGTTCGTGTCTGAGTCGGAACTCTTCAATCCGTTCGTGTCTGAAGTAGATACGTGAACCTGCGAGCGAACGCGAAGAACGCCTGCGCCCAGCAACTCTAGCCGCATCGAAATTTCCGTGTATGTCGTCGAATCACCCGCGCTCCTCCGAACCGTATGCTTGTCTTTAGTTCGAATGAACAAAGCTGTTGCCTCAGCTTTTGGCCAATGCCTATAAGCGTCGGAGGCTTGAAGCAGCTGCCTAGTTTTTTCATCGATCTCGGCTGGAAGCTCGTTCGCGCTCGAGTTGACTTCTAAGGGCTGCTGCGATTTCGCCAATAACAATCCTTCCGCGATCTTGCTTCTGCCAACCTGAGCGCCGGGCGCTGCGATCAGCCATGCTGAGTAGGCGGCGACCGCACATGGAAAATTGCTCGTCAGGTGACAGGCTTTGGCCTCCGCCTTCATCAGGCTTAAGTTGTGCGGGTCCTGCTGTCGCAGTTCATGTAACCTCGGCAGCGCGGCTTGGGCTGAAGTCGCATCGTGAACTCGGGCGCTGGAGATGAATTCCTGTATTGCCTGGTCGCGTTGTGCCTCCTGCTCCTTCACCAGACCGTCCTTGAGCCGTTGCAACTGCGGAACCGGTCCGAATCGACCAAGATAGTCATTTACTTCATTCAAGACATCCGCTTGCTGAGCAGTTTTTGCACGTTTTTCCGCCAGTGGCATCCAGTCTCCGAGTGTCAGGCCATCGCCGAGCTTGAAGGTGAAAAGGTCCGGCTCTGGAAGCTTCGCAAGCATGTCGCGTGTACGGTCGGCCAGCTGTCCATCCGGCTGGATTTCCAGCGCCTTGCCGAACGCCCGCCGCGCTCCCATCACATCGTTGGTCTTGCCAAGCGACTGCCCCAGGAAGTGCCATACCAGGGCGTCCTGCGGATTTATTGCTGCCACCTCCTGGAACAGCGCCGTTGCCTTCGCATACTCCCCAGCCTTGAACGCCTGCGCAGCCTGCTGCGTCTTCGCATCGATCTGCTGCTTGGAAATCGCCGTCTTGGGCGGCGGCGGTGGCGGCGGAGCGGCCTGAGCCGAATCCGTCGGCGCCGTCACCTTGGACAGCAGCTGTATCAGAGGCAGGTTGCCGGTGCGCTTTGCTCCATCCAGTGCCGTCATCCCGTTCGGTGTGGTGGCCGACACATCCGCACCGCTATCGAGCAGCAACTTGGCAACCGCCACACTGCCCGAGGCAACCGTCACCATCAGGGGCGTATAGCCTTGCTTGGACTTCGCATTGACCTTGGCCCCTGCCTTCAGCAGGGCCCGGACCGCCTCCAGCTTGCCACCGCTGGCCGCCTTCATCAGCGCGGTGTAACCGGTAGCGTCCGTCGCTTCGACATCCGCCCCGGCCGCAATCGCCGCCTGGATCGCCCTCACGTCCCCCTTGTCAGCTGCCGATAGCAACTGCTCGACGCTGCCCTGACTGACCGCACCGACGCAGGAAAGGACAAAGACCAGCGTTAGGCCGAAGCGGAGCCAAGAGTTCGAGTTGGCAACATGGTTGGGCCGCATTGGAAAGTTATTTGGCGCAGGTGCAGCCACAGTTGTCGCGAGTAGGAACGCACGGCCTCATCGAGGATGAAGGCTGCGGCGGTGGGCCGGGAGGCCTGAAACCGTAATTGCCAGCAGAAGGGGCACCGCTGCGCCCCATACCCTGAGACATCGTGCCCATCAGTGAATTGAAATTTGCGGACTGGGCATCGTCGGCGTTTTCCACATCCGCATCGGCTTGCCTGCGCGCGGCCTCTTCCTGCTGAGCGGCATATTGCTTCTGTAGACGTTGCTGCTCAGCCTGCTGCCAGGCAGCCTGCTGAGCGGCCTGCTGTGCCGCTAAAGCCTGCGCCTTTCGCTGGGCTTCAGCCTTCTCCTGCGCCGCCTGGTCTCCCATCAATTGTTGCAGCGCAGTGCTTCCCTTGCCAGCTGCACCGGGAGAGGAACTGCTGGATCCGCTCGTATCGGGCACCCCGGTCCGGGTCCAGCCATCCGGGGGTCCCCCTCCGCAAAGTGCGGTTTGTTCTGCGACCGCTTCCTCATATCTACCGTACTCGTTAGTGTACCGGTCCGGGTCCTGCGACATGCAAAAGTAGAAGTAGTTCGCGTACGCGGACATCGTGGCAACCCTCTGCTTGGCCGCATCGCAGGTTGCGCTTTTGGTAAATGCTGCCCTTTGGCCAACAGCAAACTCAGACTGGCGACCGGCGCAACCATACTTGTCGTACGACGCTGGATGCGAGGAGCCTGCCGCTGCCGATCCAGGTCGGCTCGTAACGATCGGCGATGGCGAGGGAGTCGGCGTGGGCGAACTGGTTGAACTGGAACCATCGTCGATTCCGGTATCCGCGCCCCATCTCTTGGAACAGGCTGCCTTGGTCTCCCAAAAATGGCACTGAGGATCCTCGTAACCGCCGCCCGAATTGTTAGGTGTCGTGGGCCCGAAGATGCTTTTTAATTTATTTCCAAACGCCTTGGCCTTGTCGTATCCGGGGGCAAGGCCTTTCGCGTCTTCAATTGTTTGCTGATCCGACGGTGGTGGGTCCACTGGGGCACTCTGAGCCTTGCCAACTTGGCACAGAGGTAGAAGCATCGTCAACGCTATTAGGACGCTTGTGGCGCGCATCGTCTTTCCCCCGTCTTTGGCCCTGGTAACAACTATAGCCACTACGTGATGGACAGGGAAGACTGCGGCGTAGCCGCTTCGGCGTTCGGTATGCGAGGCACTCGCTCGCCGGTGCGAATAGGCAAAGTTTTCTTAAGCTAGCCCTCCGTCAATCACAGTGGCGCGCCGCACTGACGTTTCGAGCGAGGGCGTGCCAACTCGCCGGGCGCGCAGACGAAGTTCACCTGCTTATCGAAACCGATGTCCGGTTTTCGGCCACGAGTTCTCTTGGACGAGAGTCAGCAGTGGGTCGGTAGCGCGAAAATTCGACCGGTATCGAGAGCCCGACGCCTGTTACGGTTCCGGAGGACAAGCCGTCGTTAAGACCCGCATGACCCCTTGTCCACCACATCGCGACCAGTGGCAGAACGCTCACGAACACTTCAGGAAATCGGCGCTATCGGCCATGAGCGGGCGTCCTGCCTGAGCACATGAAATAGGCGGTCGAAGACC
>Ga0307475_10002267_pt1 | contig 11602 bp, 10 predicted proteins | sample atmos_gasesECM1C_FD_203317 | JGI IMG/M metagenome (GOLD analysis project Ga0307475, IMG submission 203317) | Hardwood forest soil microbial communities from Morgan-Monroe State Forest, Indiana, United States - atmos_gasesECM1C_515 | ecosystem: Environmental > Terrestrial > Soil > Temperate...
CAGGTCGATCATCTGGAAGAGCGTCTGCAGCTCGTGGTAGCCATCGGCGCGGCGAGCGGTCACGTGCAGGAACAGATTGAGCTTGGCCGGGGCTGACCAGTGGGTCAGCGTCGGCGCGGATATCGTCATCGCTGCCAGTCATCCACGAGTAGCCGGACGCGCACCGCATCGCGCTGCAGGGTCAGCCGCGCGGGCAGCGCCTCACCGCCGGCTGGAATATAACTCTGATACTCCACGTGCCAGCCGTCCTGAGTCAGTGCCGAGAGCCGCTGCTGCGCCGGATCGAGCGACTCGCTCGCGGGTTGCTTCGGATCCGGCACACCGAGCACCCAGTAGCGTAGCGACGACAAGGGCGGATCGAATCCCAAGCGGGCGGCGAGTGCCGCGTGCGCCGCTTGGCTCTCAATACGCTCACCCTGCGAAGTGACGACCGTCAGCTCATCACCCTCGGCACTGAGCTGCGCACCACCGACGCCGAAGGGGCCCTCGAGCATCACCTGCGAGTGGTCGCCATCCTGAGTCCAGCGCAGGTTGGCGTTGAATCCCTCACCGCTGGAGGCCACCGCGACGCGGCCACGCAGTTGAAAGTGCTCGAGCGATTGCAGTTGCGGTCGCCGCACGTCCCAGCTGACTCCCGGCGGTGGGGCGGGCGGCAGCGTACGGCAGCCGCCGAGCGCGGCGAGCACGAAGAGTGTCGCCGCGCCGAGGCGCAGCGCGCTACTGCGCATCGGGTATGAGCCGCTTGATGGTCGCTTTGAGCGGTTTGGAATCCGGGTCCCGCGCGAGCGCCGACGCAAACACGCGGCGTGCCTCGGCCTGCTGGCCGCTCGCCCACAGGGCCTCGCCCCAGTGCGCGGCAATCTCGGGGTCGTGACCCAGGCTGTAGGCATGTGCAAGGGTACCGGCGGCGCCCCGGGCATCGCCCTGACGAAACTGCACCCAGCCGAGACTGTCGACCGCGGCGGGGTTGTCGGGGGTCACTGCGAGCGCGCGGCGGATGAGCCCCTCGGCGTGCGGCAGCTCGAGCGTGTGATCGGCGAGTGTATAGCCGAGGGCATTCAGCACCGTCGGATCGTCAGGCCGCTCGCTCACCATCTGCTCGAGCACCTCGACCGACTCGTGCACGCGCCCGGCCTGCTCGAGTATCACCGCGCGGTCGTACTCGATGGAAGGATGCTGCGGGTGCCGCTCGAGCGCAGAGGAGAGTAGCGCGAGGCCGGCATCCGCTTCGCCATGATCGGCGAGCAGGCGCGCTTTGGCGAGTGTCAGGTCGAGCTCCTCCTCCGGGTGGTCGGCAGCGTAGTCATCGAGCAGCGCCAGCGCCTCGGTGCGCGCGCTGCGGTCGAGCAGCAGCGCCGCCGCGCGCGAACGTGCCGAGAGCGCTACCGAGGAGTCGTACAGCCGGCGGTATGCGGCGATCGCCCCTTCGGGGTCACCGTCGCGCGCCGCGATGTCGGCGAGATAAAGCTGTGCGGCATCGTTGCCCTCGCCAGTCGCGAGGAGCTCGGTGAAGCGCTGGCGCGCCTCTTTCATGTCACCCGAGTTGAAGGCCAGCAGCGCCAGGCGCCGGTCGACTTCCGCCTGTGGCGCGCCGCCCGCGCGCAGGTGCTCGAGCTGCTGATGGGCCTCTTCGCTGCGATCGAGCGAAGCGAGGATTTCGGCGAGCTCGAAGCCACCGCGGGTCGCGTCACGGGCCTGCGCACGGCGCGCTGTTGCCACCGCCTGTGGGGCGTCGCCGCGCATGACATAACCGCGCGCCAGCACGCGCATCGCGGCGAGATCCTGCGGATCGAGCTGTAGCGCGCGCTGGGCATAGCCCTGGGCGCGCTGGCCGTCGTAGGCGGCGAGCGCGAGTTCCCCGAGCAGAGTCAGGGTGTCGGGCGAGTTGGCAGTCGGCTCGAGCGCGCCGCTCATGGCGATTAGCACTGCGGGTGCATCCGATTCTTCCAGCAGCAGCGCTGTCAGCTCACCCATGCTCTTTGTCGCACGCTGCTGCGCCCGCGCCGTCACTGCCGGCGTGGAGGCGGAGGGATCGGGAACCGGGGTGGCCGGCCGCGTGCCGGGCGCAGTCGTTGAGCCGGCGTCGAGCCGCTCCTCGGCTCGCCAGAAGTCGTTGATCGCGGCACGGGCTTCCGCGGTGCGGTAAAGCTTCAGGGCGATGGCGGCATAGAGCGCATTCGCTTCGCGATCGTTCGGGGCGAGCGAGCGCCAGCGCTGCGCCGACTGCCACGCGGCCGGCAGATGTTCGCAAGCCATGGCCACCTGGGTTGCCTGCCGCGCGACCTGCACGTCGCCAACAGCGGCCGCCTGCGCATAATTCTCCGAGGCCCCGCGGCAGTCACCGCGCTTGAGATCGGCTTCGGCGATCACCGACAGTGCGGCGGCGTCGCGGTGCGCCGGCGCGGGCGCCGGCTTCGCCGCGTGCTCGCTCGCGCAGCCCGCGAGCAGCCCGGCGAGCAGCGCCAATCCGTGGAGGCCCCGCAAAAATGGCCAGATTCTACGATCCATCCTCGACACCTTATCACTATAGAGCGTCCCCGCGGCCGCCGCATTGCGCAACTTGTCACAAAGCGCAAACATCCCGGAAAATGCCGCGCCCGCGGTTGACCTGTACGGCGACCCCACGCCCGCTCCGGGCCGATATCCCATGAAGGACTCCATCCACCAGCGCCTGCAGAAACTCTCCGATCGGTTCGAGGAGGTCGGACGGCTGCTGTCGAGCGAGGAAGTCGCGGGCGGATCGCGCCAGTTCCGCGAACTGTCGGTGGAGTACGCGCGGCTGCAGCCGCTTGCGGAACGGCTGCAGCGCTATCACGACCTCGAGCGCGATCTACAGGCGGCGCGCGATCTGCAGAGCGATGCCGATGCGAGCGTGCGCGCGCTCGGCAGCGAAGAGCTTGTGCTGCTCACGCGCCAACTCGAGGCCGAGGAGCTCGAGCTGCGCCGCTTGCTGCTGCCCAAGGACCCGCGCGATGAGCGCAGCATCTTCCTCGAGGTGCGTGCCGGCACGGGCGGTAATGAGGCCGCGATCTTCGCCGGCGATCTCTATCGCATGTACGCGCGTTACGCTGAATCCAAGGGCTTCAGCGCCGAGGTGCTGAGCGAGAGCCCCGGCGAGCACGGTGGCTACCGCGAGATCATATGTCGCATCGCCGGAGCGGGCGCTTTCTCGCGCCTGAAGTTCGAATCCGGTACGCATCGTGTGCAGCGCGTACCGGCCACCGAAGCGCAGGGGCGCATCCACACCTCCGCGTGCACCGTGGCGATTCTCCCCGAGCTCGATGAGGTCGAGAGCATCGAGATCAACCCGGCCGATCTGCGCATCGACACCTACCGCTCCTCGGGCGCCGGCGGCCAGCACGTCAACAAGACCGATTCCGCGGTGCGCATCACTCATCTGCCGAGCGGCATCGTGGTGGAATGTCAGGATGAGCGTTCACAACACAAGAACCGCTCGCGCGCCATGGCACTGCTGCGGGCACGGCTGCTGGCCGCAGAGCAGGAGAAACAGCAGAGCGCCCAGGCGCAGTCGCGGCGCCTGCAGGTCGGCAGCGGCGACCGCTCCGAGCGCATCCGTACCTATAACTTTCCTCAGGGCCGCGTGACCGATCACCGTATCAATCTGACACTTTATCGTCTGCCGCAGATCATGGACGGTGACCTCGATGAGCTGATCGATGCCCTGCAGCAGGAACACCAGGCGGAGCTGCTGGCGGAGGAGGCGTGAGCGTCTCGCTCCAGGAGCTCACCGTTGCCAGCGCTACCGGCATCGACGTGTCCCTGCCGGTAGCCGGGGCCGGTGCGCGCGCCTATGCCTTTCTGATCGACTGGTGCATCCGGCTGCTGCTCGCCCTCGCGTGGTTCGGCGTCGCGTCACTCACTTACAACGGCAGTCTGAGCCTCGCGCCGCCGCTCGATACCGACGCCCGCTGGTTTGGCGCGGTGCTGGCACCGGCGCTCGCGATCTATTTCCTCTACCACTACCTGCTCGAGCTGCTCATGCGCGGGCGTACGCCCGGCAAGCGCATGGCCGGCGTTCGGGTGATCGGCCGTGATGGCGCCACACCGAGCATCGGTGCGCTGCTGATCCGCAACGTGTTCCGCCTGGTCGACAGCTTGCCGCTGTTTTACGGCGTAGGGCTCATCGCGGTGATCGCCACCCTCGAGCACCGGCGGATTGGCGATGTGGCCGCCGGCACCGTGCTCGCCTACGAAGCTCACACGGCCGCCGCGCCGGCTGCTCCCGAGCTTGCTATCGCCTCCGCGCCTTACGATGCGGCGGCGGCCGAGCTGGTCGCCGAGCTGTTGCAGCGCTGGCCGCTGCTGACCGCCACGGCACGCCGCCGCCTGGCGCTGCAACTGCTCTCCCGACAGGGCGTGCCGGTCGAAACATTGACCGGGGCCGACGATGCGAGCCTGCACACCCATCTGCAACGTCTCGCGGCAGCCGCGGCGCCGCGTGCCACATGAGCGCTGCGGCGCGTCGTCAGGCGCTCACCGCGAATCTGCTGAGTCGTGTGCCGCTGTGGCGCGAGGCGGACGCGCGCGCCCGCCGGTTAAATCTCCGGCAGGTCGATGAGGCGACGGAGGCCGTGCGGCTCGCTCAGGACTATCGGCTGCTGGCGCACGATCTCGCGCGCGTGCGCAGTTTGCTGCCCGCCACCCGCACCCGGGAGTACCTGGAGGGGGCGTATGCGCGCGTCCACCTGACACTCCACCACGGCGCCTGGCGCGCCGACCACGCCCTGCTCTCGCTGTTCCGTGACGAGCTGCCCGCGGTCGTGCGTTGGCTGCTTCCCTACATTCTCTGGTGCACGGCGATCTTCGCGCTCACCGTGCTCGCCGGCTACGCGCTGGTGCGCGCTTATCCCGATCTCATCGCGCTGTTCGCTTCGCCGGACCTGATCGCCACGGTCGAGCGCGGCCAGCTCTGGACCGAGGGCCTGCTGAACGTGGTGCCGTCCTCGCTGCTCTCCGCGCAGATCCTCACTAACAACATCGTGGTGACGCTGTTCGCCTTCTGTGCCGGAATATTCTTCGGTCTCGGCACGCTCTATATCCTCGGCCTCAATGGTCTGATGCTGGGCGCGATATTCGCGTTCGTCGGGCAGCACTCGCTCGCCAGGCAGCTGTTCACCTTCATCCTTGCGCACGGCTGCGTCGAGATCTCGGTCATGTGCCTCTCCGGGGCTGCCGGCGCCGCGGTGGGCGAAGCGTTGGTTCGTCCCGGCCCGGGTGGACGCAGTGAATCGTTCCGCAGCGCGGCGCTGCGCTCGAGCCGGCTGCTCCTCCCGTGTGCACTGCTGCTGGTGGGCGCGGGGCTGCTGGAGGGCTATGTCTCGCCGAACCCGCGCATCACGCTACCGACCAAGGCGATCATCGGCGTCTGCTACTGGCTGTTCATGGTGGCGCTGCTCGCGGGACGACTGTTTCCGCGCCGCCGCAGTTCGGCCTGAGTCACACGCGCCGCGCGCGCCGCAGCGCCTCGTACTCCCGGAATACTGCCTGCTCGAGCCGCTCCGGGGGCGCCGCCACCACCGGAGCACCCAGTCGTTTCAGCAGCAGCCGCTGCGCACTCGACTGCGCCTCGTGCTCACCGGCCGCCAGTGCCACCCACGGGTCCTGCCAGTCGCTCGCCACGCGCCGCCCAAGCGCACCGATCTCCGCGCTCTGCACTCCCGCGATCAGCACCAGGTGCGGCGGCGCCAGCAGCCGCACGGCGCGCGCGAGCTCTGCGGCCACGTTGGCATCATCGAGATCGGTGAGCAGCACGATGAGCCCACGGTGCTTGAGCAGCCGGCGCACGCTGACCGCCGCCGCCGTGGGATCGGACTCCGCGGGCTGGACCGCGAGCTGCTCGAGAGCGCGGCGTATGGCGACGATCGCCGCCAGGCCGCGCGTCGGTGCGCACCTGGCGAGCACGCGATCGGCGTACACCACCAATCCCACGCGGTCATCCAGCCGCACGGCGATTTCAGCCAGGCGCGCGGCGAGGTTGGCATAAAGTCCCAGCCGATCGAGCTGTGCGGCGCGAATGCGGCTCAAGCGGCCGGCATCGATGGCGACCAGCACATCGAGGTGCTGATCTTCGCTGAACTCCCGTGCGACCAGCGAGCCGGCACGCGCGGTCGCTTTCCAGTCGATACTCGCCAGCGGATCCCCGCGCACGTAGCCCCGCAGTTGGTGCAGCTCCGCGCCCGCACCGGCGAGGGCGCGCGGGCGCGTGCCGCCGCTCAGGCCACGCAGACGCGCCGGTGCGCTGCCTGCATCGGGTGCGATCACGCCGTGCTGTCGCGTCTCGAGGATGAGCGACCACCAGGCGAGTCCCAGCGGCCCGAGGGCCCGCACCGGCACGGCGGGCCAGCTCTGTGGACCCAGACGTACCGGCAGCAGGCTGAGCGAATCCTCTGCGACGCCGCGCGCGGGGGCGCGCGCGCGGCGCGGTCGCTGCGGCGCCTCGAAACCGGCGGGCGTCGCCGGCAGGTACTGTAGCGTGAGCTCGCGGCCGGAATGGTTGTCGAACGCGAAAACGGCGTGCTGCTCGCGGCCGAGAAACGCCCGGGCGGCCGTGGTTACGCGCGCCTCGAGTGGCCCGCGGCGCATGAACAGTCCCTCGAAAACCAGCCCCAGCAGCAGCAGCAGCGCCGGCACGCGCCACCAGCCCTGCAGAGCCGCCTCGTTCGACCAGATCCCCGCGATGGCCAGCACGGCCGCGAGCGCGAGGAGGATGTGAGCGCGTCCGGAAAGGTGCACGCCGTCGCCTTAGCGGGGCACCGGAGTTTCCGCCAGCAGGCTCTGCGCTGTTGCCACATCGGTGAGGCCTTCGAGCGCGGCCTCGGGCGTCAGCAACAGCCGATGGGGGAGCACCCACGGTGCGGTCTCCTTGACATCGTCGGGTGAGACGAATTCCCGGCCGTGCAGGCCGGCCGCGATGCGTGCCGCCTTGAGAAGCGCCAGCGCACCGCGCGTCGAGAGACCGAGCGCGAGACGCGGATGCTGGCGCGAAGCTTGCGCGAGGTCGAGCACATATGCCGTCAGGGCAGGCGCGACGTGAATGTGCTCCACTTCCGCCCGTGCCGCGCTCAGCAACGAGCGCTCCAGCACGCCGACTCCGTCCAGCACCTCCTGCAGCTGCAGCACGACCCCACCGTAACGCGCCAGAATGTCCGCTTCCACCTCGCGCGCCGGATAGTCCATGTCGATTCGCAGCATGAACCGATCGAGCTGGGATTCGGGCAGCGGGTAGGTGCCTTCGAACTCGCGCGGGTTCTGCGTGGCGATCACCAGGAAGTCTGCCGGCAGCTGGAAAACGGAGCGCTCGACACTTACCTGCCGCTCCTCCATCGCCTCGAGCAGCGCCGATTGCGTCTTCGGGCCGGCGCGATTGACCTCATCGACCAGCAACACATCGGCGAACAGCGGCCCCGGGCGAAATACGAAGGCGCGCTGCTGTTCCTCGAACACGTGCACCCCGATGATGTCGCTCGGCATCAGATCCGCGGTGCCCTGGACGCGCTTGAACTCGCCACCGAGCGTGCGCGCGAGCGACTTGGCGAGCAACGTCTTGCCGAGCCCCGGCGCGCCTTGCAGCAGCACGTGTCCGCGCGCCACGAGGGCGATGAGCAAGGCGCGCACCGGCGCTTGCACGCCGAGCACGACCCGGCCGAGTTCCTGCATCAGGGAATCCTCGAGTTTGCGGAGTGCCGCGCTCATAGGGCGAGCTGCCTTTCGGTGCGAACGATGAGATTGTGCAGGCGCCGCAGCGGAATGCGGCGCTCGGAGTACGCATCCGCGTACCAGTCGCGCAGCTGACGCACCTCCGCGGCGGAGAGACGCGGATGATTTTCCAGCCATTCCCACGGCGGGCCCGCCGCGGCGCGCTGTCCGGTCAACCGTTGCAGTCGCAGGAAGAACTGTTCGAACAGCCGGCGCGCCGCCGCCGCCGGCCGCAGGACGCGCGCGAGAAATAGCCCGGTGACACGCACCAGCTCGGCTTCGCGTGGCGCGCTCGCGCGCTCGGTCGCCGGACGCAGCCGCGTGCTCCCGAGCACCCATGCGAGCCAGACCGCCACCAGCACACCGAGCGTGGCATACAGGCGCCGGTCGGAATAGAACTTGGCTGGATCGTAGCTCGCAGTGAGCCCCTGGTGGTTGTCATCGAACAGCACGGCTCCGCCCGGACCGAGACTGGTAGTGACGATGTTGGCCAGCAGCCGCGCATTCTCCGCAAGACCGAGCGCGCGATTGGAAAAGAGCGAGCCGAAGGCGCTCACGATGATCGTGCCACCGCCCTCGGGGGTCACCCAGAGCACGCCCTCGCCGAGCTCGCGCTCGTGTGCGAGCGCCAGCATGAAGCTGGCGCGCGGCACGACCGCCTCCCAGGCGTTGTGCGCATAGTCCGAGAAGGCCAGGGCGGAATTGACGCCGGTCAGATAGGGATGGGCGCGGTTCGCGATCAGTGTGCTGCGCAGCGGCTGTGGCAGCTGCTGGAAAGCCAGCTCGGCACTGCGCAGCTGGCGGGCGCTCCCGGCCGGACCCGGCGGCGCTTCGGGCGAGGAGGCTGGTTGTCGCTTCGCCAACACGAACTCGAGGCCGCTGAGTCTCTTGAGGTCGGGTTGCACCGGAGCGAGCCCGGCCCAGGCGGGGCGATCGGACAGCGCCGCGAGCAGCAGCAGCGTATTTCCCGCGTCCACCCAGCGATAGAGGCTGATCACCTCGGAGGTCTTGAAGGTATTCACCGCCGGGACGCTCACGATCAGCAGATTGCCCGAGTCGCGCAGCTCGTGGTGCTTCTGCAGGGCATCGAAACGCTCGCGCAGCGATACCGTGCGAATACCTTCCTGCTCGAGCCAGCTGCGGGCCGCAAACAAGCCATCGGCGCCGCGCTCGCTGCTGGTGGGTGGCGCACTGCGCGGCGCCTCCATCGGTCCCCGCAGGAATAGCGTCGCGAATACCAGCAGCGCAGCGAGCGCGCACAGGAGCGTCGTGACCCGCTCGCGCACGCTAGCTGGCCCCCGATGGGCGTGCCGACGGCGTTTCGAGGGAGCGGAGCAACTCGCGCCCGCGCGCGGCCGCCCCCGCCAGCGACGCCGCTGCCACGTCCTCGGCAAAGCGTGCACGCTCGCAGGTGGCGGTGAGCGCTGCAAGGCGTTCGCGATCGAGCTGATCGCGCAGCCGTGCCGCGCGCTCCAGCTCACTGAGCGTGAGCGCACGAGGCGGAGGAAGCCGTTGCTGCTCGCGCAGGCGTTCGATGATCAGCTGCAGCAGCAGATGCGGCTGCTCGGCGGCGGCGGCGCGCTCCACCTCATCGAGCGCGGACGCGCTGCTCCCGGAGACAGCGTGCGCTGGCTGGCCGCTGGCAGCTCGCTGGCGTGCGCGCCACCAGCCCGCTACGCGCAGCTCATTCGCGACGATGCCGCCGGCGAGCAACACCAGCAGCAGCAGCGCGCCCCAGACGATCCCCCGCGTCACGCTCTGCGACAGGTCGATGCTGCCGATCAGACGCTCGAGCCAACTGCGCTCTTTGATCTCCGGTTGCGGTGTGAAAAGATCCCGCAGCCACTGCTTGAATCGCGCCCACCAGCCGAGCTTCACCGAATCGTTGCGGTGCAGCCCGTTCAGCACGGCCGCCAGCTGCGTGACGCGCGGCGCGCGTACCGCCGCCGGCGCGTCCTGCCGTGTCAGCAGCCTGCGCAGCTCCACGAGGCCGCCGATCGACAGGGCGTTGTCCGGCCTGTTCCAGTCCGGCGGCAGCCACGCGGCGTAGCGACTCGTTGCCAGGCTGCGTGGCACCTCGGGACAGCGCTCCGCAACGCGCTCATAACCGACATCGAGAGTGGGGTCGAGACTGTGAATACAGCTGTCGATGGCGGCGATGACATCCTCGCCAGCCGCTGGCGCCGTCCCGCATGCCATCAGCAGCAGCGCCAGCAGCGAGCGCTTCATGCCGTTACTGGATCGCGGGAGCAGAGATCCGCTGTGCCAGATCCGCGCCTTCGCGGCGCGCCGAGAGCTCGCCGAACACCGAAAGGATGAGTGCGTGATAAAACGGCGTGAACAGCGCCGCCAGCAGTGCAATGACGGTGGATGAGACGGCGACCCATAGCACGAGATCTCCGCGGCCCAGCCACATCGCTACCATCCCTCCGGCGATGGTCGCGAGCAGGTAGAAAACCAGGAGTAGTGCCGCCCCCACGCTGTAAATGATGGATAGTCGCCAGAAATTGCCCGCGGTGAGCTCCCAGCTGTGGCTCATACTGGCGACCGGACCACGCTCCGTCAGCAGGTAAATAGGCACGGAACACGCCCATCTGATGGCGACCCAGGACCCGGCGAGCAGCATAGCGAGCACGATCCCGATCCCCAGCCCGATGGAGGTGGAGGTCCCAGCCACGGAATGGGTCAGGCCGAGCGCCGCCCCGATCGCTGCCAGCACCAGCACCACCGGGATCAGAGTGACCACAAATGCCAGCGCGATGATGACCCCGATCAGCAGTGTGCCGGGAGCGCACCGCAAGCCCGTGCCGAGCTCCGCACGCATCGATGCTGCCTGGCCGCTCGCGAGAGCGTATTGGCGCAGGAACACCGCGTTGGCGAACATGGTGCTGCCCACGATCACGGCCAGCACCAACCCCCACCAGACTGGACTCGCCAGTCGATCCATCTGTACGGCCTGCAGCGCGGCTGTCGTATTGCCGTGGCGGTGGAGCACGTCATACAGCGACAACAACTGCCCGAGAATCACGCTGGCGAAGCTATACGGCAGGCATCTCAGCAGCGTAGCGCTGTAGATGCGGAACGCGGAGTCGAGCACCTCGCCGACGGACTGCGGCCGGGAGGGTGGGTACAGTACGTGCACCATGTGCACATTTTACCGGTGAGGAGCGCGATTGACTGCAGGGAATCCGACAATCGGTGACCTGAGGGACGAGGGAATCCGGCGACTGCAGCCGATGGCCGTGGCTGGCAGCGCCGCGACCCCGGAGCTCGACGCGGAGGTGCTGCTTGCCCACGTGCTCTCGGTCCCCCGGGCGTACCTGCGCTCCCACCCGGAGGCATCGGCCGGCCAACGGGCCGGCGAATACCACGCGCTGCTCGAGCGGCGAGCCCGGGGCGAGCCCCTCGCCTACCTGACCGGAACGAGGGAATTCTGGTCGTTGCCGCTCGCGGTCACCCCGGCAGTGCTGGTGCCGCGTCCGGAGACCGAGCTGCTCGTGGAGCGTGCACTCGCCCTGCGCGGTGAGCCGCACGGTCGCGTCGCCGACCTCGGCACCGGCTGCGGGGCCGTGGCGCTGGCGCTGGCGAGTGAACGCCCGCGCTGGCAGGTAACCGCGACGGAGGTATCGGCGCAAGCGCTGGAGGTGGCGCGCGCCAATGCCGCACGGCTCGGTCAGGTCGGCATCGACTTCCGCCTGGGCAGTTGGTTCGCGCCGCTCTTGGCGGAGCGCTTCGACCTCATCGTCAGCAATCCGCCGTACGTTGCCGCCTGCGACCCGGCGCTCTCCGATCCGGCGCTCGCTCACGAGCCACGCCTGGCCCTGACACCGGGAGCGGACGCGCTCGCCTGCCTGCGCATCATCGCCCGCGACGCCCCGCAGCACCT
>Ga0307475_10002268_pt1 | contig 11601 bp, 8 predicted proteins | sample atmos_gasesECM1C_FD_203317 | JGI IMG/M metagenome (GOLD analysis project Ga0307475, IMG submission 203317) | Hardwood forest soil microbial communities from Morgan-Monroe State Forest, Indiana, United States - atmos_gasesECM1C_515 | ecosystem: Environmental > Terrestrial > Soil > Temperate...
GGCTAGTTGCTCGGGGCGGGCAACCAAGCCTTCGACAACTGGCAAGCCAGCACCACGAAAGATCGCCTTCGCGGTCGGCTTGTGCATCGCCAAGGCCGAGGCGAGAACGCCCGAGTGGGTATAGGGAACGCCCAGCATCTCCAAGACGCCTTGGATCGTGCCGTCCTCGCCGCCGATCCCGTGCAAGGCGTTGAAGATTACGTCGGGGCGAGGATCAAGTGCGTGCAGCAATGCCGGCACATCGCGCCCGACATCGATCACCCGCACCTTGTAGCCGCGATCCGCTAGCGCTTTGGCGCACTCGTACCCGCTCGATAGTGAAACCTCACGTTCCGGCGACCACCCTCCCATCAGCACAGCCACGGTTTTTGTCACGGCGCGCACCCCGGGTGGAGGCGATCGTCATTATGCCCATCACCCCAACCTTCTTGCCGCGAGCAGCAGGAGAGAGGGACACGTACCGTGGAAGGCTGAGGGGCGCCAAACGGTGCGCCCCGAGCATCCTGGGCGACCGTCCCGAAACCTTGAGTCGGACAGCCGATACGGTGTATCTCCCACTCGAGCATGATTCCGGTCATCTCGTAGACTCGGCGTCGCACCTCCTCGCCAAGATCCTCGATATCGGCCGCTGTGGCGCCTCCGGTATTTATCAGGAAGTTGGCGTGCTTCTGCGAGACCATGGCGCCGCCTCGCATCAAACCGCGGCACCCGGCGGCATCGATCAGGCGCCATGCCGCGTCACCGGGCGGGTTGGCAAAGGTCGAGCCCGAGGTGCGAGCGCGCACCGGCTGAGTGGCTTCGCGCATTTCACGAATCGTCATCAACCTTTTGGCGATATCCGCACGATCGCGGGCGATACCGCGCAATCGAGCTTCGAAGAAGATCCAACTCGGGTCAACCCCGCAATGACGATAGGCAAGCTTCATTGAGGCGCTGTCGAGCGTATGGCTGCGGCCGCCGCGGTCGAGCGCCATCGTCGAAACGAGCACTTCCTTGATCTCTGCGCCATAGGCGCCGGCGTTCATCCGCAAACTTCCGCCGATGGTTCCGGGGATGCCGGAAAGGAATTCCAGCCCGCCAAGCCCCGCCTCGGCCGCCGCGAGGGCGACGATACGGTCGAGTGCGCCTGCGCCGACACGAACCTCCCCGTGCCCAATGGCAATGTTTGCAAGGCCCCGGCCGAGGCGGATCGTGACGCCGGGAACGCCGCCGTCGCGTACCAGCAAATTCGAGCCGACCCCGATTACCGTCACCGGAATTTCCGCCGGCAGCGCCGCGAGAAAGGCGGAGAGATCCTGCGCGTCTGCAGGCCGGAACATGACTTCCGCCGGACCGCCGACGCCGAACCAAGTCTGCCTGCCGATCGGCGCATTCGCGGTCAGCTCGCCGCGCACCAGAGGAAGTTTTCCCCACATCGCGTCTTCGCGTCGCTCCGTCACGCGAGGTGGCCCGAGGACTGAAGGCAAGCGAGTTCCCCCGGCAGGCTGTTCGCCCAGTTGGTGATCGAGCCCGCCCCCAGGCACACGACTATGTCGCCCGGCTTCGCCAGCTCCCAAACGAGCAGGGCGAGACCCTGCGGGTCATTAAGCGGGCGCACGTTGCGATGGCCGCGCTCGATAAGACCGGCGACAACAGCCTCCCGGGTGACCCCTTCGATCGGGGTTTCCCCAGCGGCGTAGACATCTGCGACCAGGACAATGTCGGCGTCGTTGAAGCAGGTGCAGAACCCGTCGAAAAGATGCGACACGCGGGTAAAGCGATGTGGCTGAACGACGGCGATCACCTTGCCCTCGACAATTGCGCGTGCCGCCTTCAGCACCGCTGCTATCTCGACCGGGTGATGTCCGTAATCGTCGATCACTGTCACCCCGTTCCATTCGCCGGTCTTGGTGAAGCGCCGCTTAACTCCCCGGAAGCTGCCCAGCGCGACCCGCAATGCCTCGTCGCCGAGCCCCATCGCTTCGGCCACGGCAACCGACGCAAGCGAATTCTGCACGTTGTGCTCTCCGAACATCGGCAGGAACAGGTCAGCGATCGTGCGCCCTCGATCCGATAACGCGTCAGACACGATGGCGTCAAACCGGGCGCCGTCGGACCCGAGCCGGACGTCGACGGCGCGGATGTCGGCCTGCGGGCTGAAGCCGTAGGTTAGCACGCGGCGGTCCGACACCCTGGGGATCATTCCCTGCACGACGGGATGATCGATGCACAACGCAGCAAAGCCATAGAACGGAATGTTGCTGACGAAAGTCTCGAACGCTTGGCGCAGCGCATTGAAGCTGCCATAGAAATCGAGATGCTCGGGATCGATGTTGGTAACGATTGCGATCGTCGCCGGCAGTCGGGTGAAGGTGCCGTCACTTTCGTCGGCCTCGACCACCATCCAGTCGCCGGCTCCCAAACGGGTGTTGGTGCCGTAGGCGTTGATGATGCCCCCGTTAATCACAGTCGGGTCGAGCTGCGCCACCTCGAGCAGCGTGCCTATCATCGAGGTCGTTGTCGTCTTGCCGTGGGTCCCGGCGATCGCCAGTGACCATTTGAGCCGCATCAGCTCGGCGAGCATTTCGGCGCGACGTACCACCGGCAGGCGGCGAGCCCGTGCCGCTACGACCTCCGCATTGTCGGATTTGACAGCGGAGGAGGTCACCACGACCTCCGCGGCACCCAAATTTCCCGCGTCATGCCCTATTGCTACCGGGATCCCGAGGTCGACGAGCCGTCGCACATTGGCGCCGTTCGCAAGATCGCTGCCTTGAATCCTATAGCCGAGATTGTGCAGTACCTCAGCGATGCCGCTCATGCCGATCCCGCCGATGCCAACGAAATGCAGAGGGCCGATCGTCCGAGGCAGCGCTCTCATGCTGCGCGCCCGTGAAACTCGGAAGAGTGCCCAGCGCCGGGAACGAGACCGAGGGCCAGTCGCGCCAGACGCTGGGTAGCATCGCGCCGCCCGAAGGCACCCGCGTGATGCGCCGCCGCTGACAACGCTGCTCCGTCAGCGAGCAACCGATCGAGGTAGGGGACGAGGGTGCTCGGGGAAAGGCCCGACTGCGGGATGACCCAACCACTGCCGGTCTCGGCGAACGCACGGGCGTTCGCGGTTTGATGATCGTCTGCCGCATACGGATACGGAATTAACACTGCCGGCCGGCCGATCGTCGCGAGTTCGGCGATGCTCGAGGCGCCGGCACGACAGATCACGAGATGCGCCCGCGTCAGCCTCGCAGGCACATCGTCGAAAAAGGTACTCAGCTCTGCGGCTATCCCTGTTCTCCGATAGATCTCCGCTACGATAGCGAGATCCTCCGGGCGTACCTGCTGGCTGACCCGCAACACCTCGCGCAGCCCCCGCGGCAAGGCCCCCAAAGCCGACGGCACGACCTCGCTCAAGACGCGCGCCCCCTGACTGCCGCCCATGATCAGCAGCTCGATCGGCCGGCCGGGTTCCGGTGCCCTGTAGCCTGCATCGCCAACCGCCAGGATCGCCGGCCGCACGGGATTTCCGGTATGGACGGCACGGCTGCGGTCGGCAAGGCGCAGACCTGTCGTCGCGGGAAAACCGGTGGCGATCCGCCGGGCACGCGGCGCCAGCAGCCGATTGGCACGGCCGAGCACTGCGTTCTGCTCGTGAACGAGCGTCGGTATCCCAAGATAGGCGGCCGCGAGCATCGTCGGGACCGACGGATAACCACCAAAGCCGATGACGAGGGTCGGCGCCAGTCGACGCAACAGCTGACGTGCTTGGATAACGCCAAGTGCCAGCTGGGCGCACGCCTGGACCGCCCGACCCGGTCCGCCACCGAACCGCCCGGCACGCACGCGATGGGTTTCGACCCCAGCCAGACCTCGGGCGATTGCGTCGGCTCGCCCGTCGCTCGCGAGATGGATGCTCACCCCGCGGCCCAACAGTTCGCTTGCCAGCGCCTCCGCCGGAAACACATGCCCACCGGTCCCGCCCGCAGCGAGCACAAAAGACACGCTCACGGCGCGGCTCCCGCGAGTCGCCGACGGGTCAGCGCGAGCATCATTCCCATCCCGAGCCCTAGTGCTAGCAACGAAGATCCGCCGTACGACAGAAAAGGCAGCGTCATTCCCTTAGTCGGAATCAGGTGCAGGCTCGATGCCATATTTATAGCTGCCTGAAGTCCGAACTGGATCAACAAGCCAGTCGCAGCGAGCAGTACGAACAAGCTCCCTTCTTGCAACAGCCTAGAAAATCCACGCAGCACGATGAAGGCAAACAGCCCGACGAGGACAAGGCAGACAATGAGGCCGAACTCCTCGCCGGCGACAGCGAAGACAAAATCGGCGTGCGCGTCGGGGAGGACGTCCTTCACTTGGCCCTCGCCCGGGCCACGACCCCACAGTCCGCCGCTGACAAAGGCCTCGATCGAGCGGTTCACTTGATAGCTATCGCCGGTCGATGGGTCGAGAAAATGATCGATCCTGATCTTGACATGAGGCAAGTAGAGATAAGCACCCACGAGTCCCGCAAGCCCCGCGAGAGCACCCGCCACCACCCAATAGAGCCGCAGCCCGGCCATGTAGAATTGTGCAAACCACACGATGGCCACTACTGCCGCCATACCGATATCGGGCTGCTTGATCAGCATGCCGGCGACGATGAGAAACAGCGCGCCGGAGATCAGATTACCAGGGAAGCCCGGGCGCAACTTCTGCTCGGAGAACAGCCATGCGCCGACCACAGCGAAGGTCGGCTTCACGAATTCGGACGGCTGCACCGACAACCCCGGCAGATTGATCCACCGTCTCGCGCCTTTGATCTCGGCGCCAATGACGAAGGTCAGAGAGAGCAGCGCCAGAGCGATTGCGAATCCGATTACGGCGATGCGGCGGATCGTCCGCGGCGGCTGCAGCGACACCAGAAACATCAGGCCTATGGCGAATGGCAGCAGGGCGACGTGGCGGCGGACGAAGTGCAGCCCGTCATAGCCGATCCGCTCGGCAACTGCCGGGCTGGCCGTCAGGCTCAACACCATGCCGAACGCGATCAGTGTGCCGAGCGCCGCGAAGCTCCAGCGGTCGACGGTCCACCACCAGCGCGCCACCGGGCTCTGGTCGATCCGCGTAAATCTCATTCGTATCGATCCCACGAGCGGATGGCGCGAAGCGCGGGGCCGCGTACTCCCTTTATGCCGTAGTTTGGTGATGTGACGGAGTCGTTCGACCCCAATATGTAGAATGGATTCTTATATGCGGGCATTACGTGTATATGGTCCGCGGCAAGCATGGCACTTTCACCGCAATTTCAGCGTGGCGAGCCCAGCGATAGCCAGAATCCAGGCGATGATCCAGAAGCGGATGACAATTGTCGGCTCCTCCCATCCCTTCTGTTCGAAGTGATGGTGCAGCGGCGCCATGCGGAAGACGCGGCGTCCCGTCATCTTGAAGCTGGCGACCTGCACGATGACGGAGACCGCTTCCAGAACAAATAGCCCGCCGACGATTGCAAGGACGAGCTCATGCTTCGTAACCACGCTGATCGTCCCTAGGGCAGCGCCGATCGACAACGATCCCGTGTCGCCCATAAACACCATTGCCGGCGGGGCGTTGAACCACAGGAAACCGAGGCTCGCCCCGACCATTGCACCGCAGAAGACGGTGAGCTCACCAGCGCCGGCGACGTGATGAATCTGTAAATAGTTGGCAAAGATCGAATTACCAACGAGATAGGCGATGAATGCGAAGCAACCGGCCGCGATCATCGAGGGGACGATGGCAAGCCCGTCGAGCCCGTCGGTCAGGTTGACCGCGTTCGAGGAGCCGATGATCACGAAGACGCCGAAAGGCACAAAATACCAGCCGAGCTCGATCAGAACGTTTTTGAAGAAAGGCACGGCGAGAGCATTGGCTAGCCCGGGCGGCGTGACGTAGGTCACGGCGATGCAGGCAAGGGCGCTGAGCAGGATTTCCAGGCCGAGTTTGGTGCGACCGGACAGCCCGTGATGCGAATTCGCGTGAAGTTTCCGGTAGTCGTCGAAAAAGCCGATCAGCCCGAATCCAACGGTGACGAGCAGCACGATCCAAACATAGGCATTTGCCAGATCCGCCCACAGCAAGGTTGAGATCGTCAGCGCGAGCAGGATCAGGAAACCTCCCATGGTCGGGGTCCCCTTCTTGCGCTCGAGATGTCCATTGGGACCATCGGGGCGGATCGGTTGGCCATTGGCCTGCTTGGATCGCAGCCAGGCGATGATGTGGGGGCCGAACAGAAAGCTGATCAGCAGCGCGGTGACGGCGGCCCCTCCCGATCGGAAGGTAATGTAGCGGAACAGGTTGAAGACCTGAAACTGATCCGCGAGAGGAAAAAACAACGGATAAAGCATCCGATCATTACTCTGGCCGCGCCGATTCCGCGCGCAGCCGCTCCACGATGCGGCCGAGGCCGATGCTGCGCGAGCCTTTGACAGTCACGACATCGCCAGCTCGCAGGAAGCAAAGCAATTCGTCGATGGCGTCACCGGCCTTGGGCCACAATCCGCCACGCTTCCGCTCGGGCAGAGCGTCGTACAGCGCCGCCACGGCCCTTCCCACGAGAAAGACGCGATCGACCCCTGCCGCGGTGAGTGGCCCGGCGAGTTCGCGGTGGAGGCGCTCCGTTGCCTCGCCGAGCTCCAACATGTCGCCGAGCACAGCCACGCGCCTCGCGCCAACGGCGGCCGGGATAGCGGCGAGCACCGCAAGCGCCGCTCGCATTGCCGCCGGGCTCGCATTGTAGCTCTCGTCGATCAAGGTCAACGTGCCGCCTCGCCACGAGAGTTCGTATCGCCGACCACGCCCCGGCAACTCCTCGAGCCCTACCAGCGCCTCGGCGGCGCGATGCGGATCGGCGCCGATCGCACTCACCGTAGCGAGGACGGCGAGCGCGTTCATGACCCAATGCCGGCCTGGCACTGGAAGCCAGCAACGCAGGATGAGTTCCGGAAGCGCGGCGTCAATCGTGCTGCTGCGCGGCGCGAGAACACAATCGAGGAGCCTTACAGTGGCCTTGGGGTGGGTACCAAAACAGACCACCTCGGCCACGCCGGCTCGTACCGCCGCCGCCGCAAGCCGCTTATAATGCGGATTGTCGCGGTTCAATACAGCAATGCCATCGGGTTCGAGCCCGAGAAAAATTTCGGCCTTGGCGTCGGCGATCGCCTCAACCGAGGGGAAAAAGCCGAGATGGGCGGGCTCCACGGTGGTGATCACCGCGACGTGTGGCTGCACCAGCCGAGCGAGACCAGTTATCTCGCCGGGATGGTTCATGCCCAGTTCAAAAATTCCATAGGCGGTATCGGGCCGCATCCGGGCGAGTGAGAGCGGCACACCCCAATGATTGTTGAGGCCGCCGGGAGAGGCAAAGGTCGGGCCGCAAGCAGCGAGGGCCAAGCGCAGCGCCTCTTTGGTGCCGGTCTTGCCGACACTGCCGGTAACCGCGATGACCCGGGCGCGGCTGCGCTTGCGCGCAGCAGCGCCGAGCGCAGCCAAGCCGGCAAATGTATCGGCAACGCGCAGGAGCGGCACCGCCGACAAACCGGGTATCTCGCGGTCCACCATCACAGCGGCGGCGCCGCGCCCGAGAGCGGTACCGACGAACTCATGGCCGTCGTGGTTGGGTCCGCGCAACGCAATGAACAGGTCACCTGTGGCGAGGCTGCGCGTATCGATCGATACACCCCTAGCGGTCCAATCCGCCATGCTCGATCCGCCGGTCGCAGCCGCAGCATCTCGCGCGGTCCAGAGCGGCATCATCAGCAGGTTCGCCAAGCCCCGGGAAACGGGGCCAATTGGACGATTTCGCGGACAATCGCTGCGTCGTCGAAAGGGTGCGTCTCATGACCGACGACCTGACCGGTTTCGTGCCCTTTGCCGGCGATGACCAGCAGATCACCCGGGCGGCTATCGGCAATTGCGACGGCGATCGCCCGGCGGCGGTCGGCGATTTCGATGGCTTCCGGAGCCGCTGCGAGGATAGCCCGCCTGATTTCTGCCGGCTCTTCGTTTCGCGGATTGTCGTCCGTCACGTAAACCCGATCCGCCAGGCGGGCCGCTGTGCGCCCCATCAGCGGGCGCTTGCCGGCGTCGCGGTCCCCGCCACAGCCGAACAAGGCGATGAGCCGCCCCGGCGCATGTCGACGCAATGTCTCGAGGACGGTCGCAAGAGCGTCCGGCGTGTGGGCGTAGTCGACAACGATTCCCCCGCCGTCCTTACCCTCAGCGACAAATTGCAGCCGACCGGGTACGCCGGTCAAATGAGCGAGGGCCTCGACGGCCACCGCCGCCGGGCCGCCGGTCGCGATGACAAGACCGAGCGCCGCCAGCGCGTTCATCGCCTGGAAGGCGCCCGCGAGCGGCAATACCAGCCGTCTGCGACGCCCAAAAATATCCAGGAGAAGAACCTGGCTGTTGCCTCTTGGCTCGCAAGCAAGAATTCGGAGATCCGCGGCCGGATCGGCGCCATAGGCGAGAACCGGATGGCCCTCATCGCGGCATAATGGGGCCAAACAAGAGAATTCGCTGCTGTCCGCGTTGAGCACGGCAGTCCCGCCCGGTACTAGAAGCTGGCTGAACAACCGGTATTTTGCAGTCCTGTAGTGCGCCATGTCGCCGTGATAATCGAGATGGTCCCGGGTCAGATTGGTAAACCCGGCTGCGGCGACCGCGAGACCGTCGAGCCGATATTGGTGGAGACCGTGGCTAGAGGCCTCGATCGCCACGTGCTCGATGCCCTTCGTGGCAAGGGTGGCGAGATCATGATGAAGCGCGACGGGGTCCGGCGTCGTCAGGGCGCCGGGACGTCTCTTGACGGCGGTTACCAGCCCGAGCGTCCCTAGGCTCGCCGCGGCAAGGCCGAGCGTTGCCCAGATCTCGCGGACGAAGTGCACGACCGAGGTCTTGCCGTTGGTCCCCGTAACGGCAACAACGGTACGCGGTTGCCGACCATAGAAGCGTGCTGCCAGAAGTGCCAGGCGGCGCTGCGGGCTTGCGTCGACCAGGATCGCAAGGCGCTCTCGGCGCTCGGGTGGGAGTTCGAGAGCATCGGCATCGTCAGTCAAAATTACGATCGCGCCACGTGACACCGCTTCGGCGGCGAACACCCGCCCATGCAGCCGCGTACCGGGCAGAGCGGCAAACAGAAAACCGGGTCGAACGGTCCGCGAGTCGGCGCTGAGCCCCACGATCTCCGGATCGGCGACCGGCAAAGCGGCCGTGGCTAGGCCATTGAGCTCAGTAAGCCTCAATCCGCTTACCTTGTAGGCTCTCGACCATTAGCGCTCGCTCCACTTCGGGCGAAGATTCATCGACTGGCTGGACTCCGAGAAGGGGTGCGATGCGCTGGATTATGCGGCTGGTCGCCGGGGCCACGGTCCAACCCGCTGTCGCGTAGCCGTGGCTCTGTTTATTCGGGTGCGGTTCGTCGACCATCGTCAAGACGAGATATTTCGGGTCGTTGATCGGAAAAACCCCGACAAAGCTCGAGAGTAGCTTTCGCTCAGCGTAGTGCCTACCCGAAACCTTGTCCGCCGTTCCGGTCTTGCCACCGACCAAATAGCCTGGTGCTGCGGCCATCGTGCCAGTCCCATGTTCAACCACTAATCGCATCAGCCTGCGCATTTGTTCCGAGGTCTTTGTTGAGATCACGTGCTGACCCTGCGGCGCATAGCCACCCGGAAGTTTGACGAGCGTAGCCTGCCGAAGAATCCCGCCATTGACGAGCGCCGCGGCGGCGGTCGCAAAGCTCAGCGGGGTCACCGAGATCCCGTGACCGAACGCAATGGTCATCACATTGACTTCGCGCCACTTTGCCGGATAGTGCGGCGCCGCCACCTCGGAAACCTCGATCTTCTGTGTCTTCAACAGACCAAGTTGCGCGAGGAACTCCCGCTGCTTTTGGGCGCCGGCGGCCACAGCCATTCGGGCCGCCCCGACGTTCGAGGAGTACATCAGGATTTCCGGGACGCTCAACACCCGATGTTTGCCATGATAATCCGAGATCGTGAAGCGTCCGATCCGTATCGGATGACTCGCGTCGTAGGTGCTCGAGATCGTCGAGGTGCCGGCTTCGAGTGCCATTGCTACGGTGAAGATCTTGAAGATCGAACCGAGCTCGTAGACGCCCAGAGTTATCCGATTGAACATCCGGTCGGCGAGAGGAACGGAAGGATGCTCGGGATCCGGGGCGGCGGGACGGTTGGGATCGAAATCGGGTAGCGATGCCATCGCCAGGATCTCGCCGGTGTTGACGTTCATGATCAACCCGGCCCCGCCTTTCGCGGTGAAATCGTCGATGACGTGCTGTAATTCCTCGTGAAGAATGTATTGCAGACGAAGGTCGAGCGAGAGCTGAAGCGGCTCCCGGCGTCCCTTAAGCACATCGTCGAGGCCCCGCTCAACCCCGGCGAAACCTGCGTTGTCGATACCGCTGTAACCGACGACATGTGATGTCAGACCGCCGTCGGGATAGACCCGGCGCTCCTCATGCTCGAACTCCAGCCCCGGGATGCCGAGCTGATTGACCTCGTACTGCTCGGCAGGCGTCAAGTGGCGTCTGATCCATACAAAGCTCTTACCCGAGGTGAGCTTAGCGTAGACCTCAGCAGCACGAAGCGTCGGCAAGACCTTTACCAGTTTGTTCGTGGCCTCGGCTGCATCGACGATCTGCTTTGGATTGGCGTAAAGCGACGGGCTGTCAAGGGTCGCAGCGAGGACATTGCCGTTGCGATCGACGATATCAGCATGGCTCGGCACCGGCTCCGTCACGACCCGAAAGCGCCCGATCTGAGATTCGGCGGCGCCGCCCCCGACAGCCACGATTTCGACAAGCCGCAAGGCCACGACAGCAAAGACGAGAGCAAACAACCCGCCCGTCACGAGTAGCCGAGTGCGGCCGGCTTCGAGAGCCTGCTTTGCCGGCCCGTCGGGAACAATGGCAGCACAAGGAGGCGGCTTGAAATGCCGCGGCCGGCATGGATTGTCGCCGAACCTTTGTGTTGCAATCGTCATCGGCTCGCCGCAACCTGCGCGATCAACTCATCGAGCGACCTTGGGTGCCTTGGCGGGGGTTTTGCAGGCGCCTTTGCCGGCGCCGGCTTGGCGAACTCCGCGGCTTCCACCGGTTTTTCGAGCGATGCCGGCGCGATGGTCGATGCCGGGATCGTCGGCGGCGCGGTCTCTGCCGGTGGCTCGGCGGCGGCAACGACCGGGGCGTCGACTGTTGCGGGGGCCGCGGCGCGCAACGGAATGTCGGTGAGGGCGGTACGGAGTTGTTTGGTTGCGATCGGACCCAGCGACAGGTGACGCCGGTTCATCTCATCGAGGGTTTCGGGTCGGGTCAGGTAAGCCCATTCAGCCTCGTCGGTGCGGATTGCGTGCTCTTCCGCGATTATCGCCCTCTTGGTTCGATTGAGCTCATCTTCCAGAGACTGCAGGCCGTATTTGACCGCGAACATCGCAAAGCCGGTCGTCGAAACGATAACCAGCCAAAACAAGGTGCTGAGCTTGATCATACCCTTTGCCCCTTCCGGTGGCGATCCGGACCTGCGCAGCCCGCCGGCCAGGCGGGCGCCGCGGTCCTCTCTGCCGCTCGCAGCCGCGCCG
>Ga0307475_10002269_pt1 | contig 11598 bp, 9 predicted proteins | sample atmos_gasesECM1C_FD_203317 | JGI IMG/M metagenome (GOLD analysis project Ga0307475, IMG submission 203317) | Hardwood forest soil microbial communities from Morgan-Monroe State Forest, Indiana, United States - atmos_gasesECM1C_515 | ecosystem: Environmental > Terrestrial > Soil > Temperate...
AATCGGCGCAAACACCGCGATTTTCAGCCTTGTCGATGCCGTGCTAATCAGGATGTTGCCCGTGCAAAGGCCGGAGCAGCTCTTCCGACTGATAGACGTGAGTAAGGAGGGCAAGACCATCGATGCCTTTTCGTATCCGACCTTCGAACTTATTCAGGAGAACAATCAAACTCTCTCCGGCGTCATCGCCTTTCACCCCCTTGGTATTGTTGATTTTGTAATGAACGGGAAAGGGGAGCTTGCCCACGGGCAAGCCGTGTCCGGCAGTTATTTCACAACGTTGGGCGTCAAGCCCATACTTGGACGCACCATTACCACTGCCGATGAGGCTCGTGGCGCGAGCCATGTCGCCGTGATCAGCTACGGCTATTGGACAACGCGATTCAATCGCAGTCCCTCAGCGGTCGGCGCGGAGGTTGTGCTAAACGGATCGCCCTTCACCATTATCGGGGTCACGCCGCCCGAATTTTTTGGTCTTGAGCCCGGCCAGTCCGTGGATGTTTCCATAGCGCTTACTTCTACAGCCACCGTACAGCCCCAATTTGCAGCGGCAGGTTCTCCCTACGACGTCTTGACTGCCCCATTCCGGCATTGGCTTCATTTGATGGTCCGACTCAGGGATGGGCAGACCGAAGTGCAAGCGCTAGCGAATCTCGGTCCGATCTACGAACAGGCTATGCGCCAGGCGGCGGAGGGAATGAGGGGGCTACCCTTTGACTCTCCGAGCGCAAGCAGTGATTTACCCCAAAGCAGGCTCAAATTGGAATCTGGCAGCCGGGGCCTCGCCGCTCTTCGTGAGCAATTTTCAAAGCCCTTGGCGTTTCTGATGGCAGTTGTTGGAATGCTCCTTCTCATCGCCTGCACGAATGTGGCGAACCTGTTGCTCTCGCGCAGCAACTCCCGCCAGAGCGAAATAGCATTGCGACTTGCACTCGGTGCTGGGCGGGCGCGGGTCCTTCGCCAGCTACTTACGGAAAGTGTGTTGCTGGCGGCAGGGGGCGGTGGTTTCGCCACAGTAGTGGCTTTTGGGGGGAGTCACGCGCTGGCGAACATAATGTCCCATTCAACCTCTGCCGTGCATTTGGATGTCCAGCCGGACATGCGCATTCTTGCTTTCACGGCGTTAGTTTCGCTTGTCGCAGTTGTTGTTTTTGGACTCTTTCCCGCGTGGCGTGCCTCCCGGCTCGATCTCTCAGAAGCCGTCAAAGAAGGCAACCGAGGCGCGAGCGTTGCTTCAGGACGCTCACGAATAGGAGAAGGTCTGGTCATCCCTCAGATTGCCCTCTCGCTCGTTCTGACGGTGGGCGCGGGTCTTCTCGTGCGCACTCTCGAGAACCTCAAAAACTCCTATCCAGGTTTTCGTGAGCAGAACGTTCTCCTCTTCTCAATCAGGCCCGGCATGATCGGTTATACAGACACCCAGGTTGCTGAGCTCTACGAGCGGCTCTCCGAGCAGATTAAGGGGACTCCGACGGTGAGCGCTGTGACCTTCTCTGCTTTCAGCCCCCTGGCAGGGTGGTCCGGTTTCACCGATGCTCGGGTCGAAGGGTACACGCCCCGACAGGGGGAATACCCGGCAGTCAGCGTGAATTTTGTGGGGCCGCGCTATTTCAGGACCCTGGGTACGGCAGTTCTGTTGGGGCGTGATATTGCAGAAGAGGACAGGGCAGGTACTCCAAAGGTTGCTGTAATTAATGAAGCAATGGCGCAACATTTCTTTGGTGACAGCAATCCGATCGGCAGACGGTTCAGCGTACCGGGATGGAAGGCCGATAACAGCCCGCTGGAGATCGTGGGCGTCGTTGAAAACGCTAAATTCATCAATCTGCGCGATCAGGTTCCACCGGCTGCGTACATCCCGTTTTTCCAGTCGCCGGATTCGTTTCTTGCAGCGACTTTTGAAGCGCGTTCCAGCACAGATCCAACTGCTCTGGCTGCTTCCATTCGTGAAATGATTCAGCAGGCCGACAGTCGACTGCCGCTCTTCGGAGTCAAGACTCTTAACCAGCAGATAGACGAAACCCTGGTCCAGGAGCGCATGGTTGCGTTGCTTTCGAGCCTGTTTGGGTTGCTTGCCCTATTTCTAGCGTGCGTTGGCCTTTACGGAGTGATGTCGAGTTTGGTCGTGCAAAGAACGCACGAAATCGGCATCCGGATGGCTCTCGGTGCCGAACGGTTGCGCGTGCTAAGGCTCATCCTCGGGCGGGGCATGGCGATAGCTGTGATTGGAGTCGTTGGGGGTGTAGTTGGCGCTGTGGGCGTAACACGGTTCATGGCCACACTGCTTTTTGGTGTGAAGCCCACAGATATTCAAACCATGCTTTTCGCATCGCTCGCTTTGATCGGAGTCGCCACATTCGCTTGCTACATCCCAGCACGGCGCGCGATGTGTGTCGATCCGATGGTCGTTTTGAGATACGAATAGCTCGTCCGTGCGTCAGAATTGACGGGCTGCTTCGATCGCTTTCTTTCAGGAATTCACCGCCCCTAACCGAACCTTCTGGCCGGAGCAAAGGATGAACCATTAAAACCCGCAGCATGGAATGAGCCGAACCCCGGTATTGCGTCACCTTCGACGGATTCCGACCGAATTGTCGGCATATCCGGAGAGTGGCCAGAACCCGGCTTCTGGGAAATCGGCATCGAACCGATCGACTATCCAGAAGCAAATTCAGTCTTCGACCCAATGTGATGAGTAACGAGAGGCCTGGTTTGGTTGGAAATCGCTTGCGGAAGAATTGATCGGACGGCCAAAGCGCTTGCACCGGCGTCGGGTGCGCCGGCGATTGCCCACTTGGCCGGCACCAGCTCCGCACTGCCGGCGATCCCAAAACAGGTAATGGTTGTCCGCGAGCCGGTCGAACCATGGCCCTAGTAGGGTCGCACCGCTTGCGTCGGTATCCGGCTATTCTCCTCTGAGGTTCTGGATGAGCTGACGTAGGTAGGCTTCACCGCCGATTTTCTCGATCAGCTTGGCGCCAGCCGCAACCCATTGTTCGACCGGAACCAACGGTCCCGGTGGTTCCGCGATCCAGGGAGCAACCCGGTCCAAGCAGTAAACGGGGTTGCATAACATCTTCCTGATGTCCTCGGTCGACATCTGCCCGCGGGCCCCGTCGGTCGCCGCAGCGCGCCCGGCCAGATGTTCGACCACCACTCGGGGCATTTGCAATTCATCTTGAAGGCGGGCGACCGAGGGGTTGGAGGACGGCTCCGGCGCCTTGCGGTATATGGGCTTCTTCTCGTGTTTCAGGGCTTCGGTCAGCTCCTTGACCGTCGGGTTCGGGTTCGTGCGGACCTCGTTGTACACCGGGTATGCTCGCTCATCGATCGAGGACTCCAACTGCTCGCTCATACCTTCGAACCGCAGAGGCAGCGTTCCTTCTGGACCGGGCCTCGTGCCCAGTTTGAAGTGGACGGCAATCGCGTGGTCTAGCTGCATCAGCTCGGCGGCATCGGGATTGTCGACTTCATCCAAAACATCGGCAACTTCAACCTCAGACTCGCCCGCTGCAAGTGACACATCTCCGTTGGGCCAGCGACATAAGTATACGGGCATCAGTTTCCCTCCCGGCTCAAAGCCCAAATGTCGTCGACTACGGACAAGCTCGTCACCGCCGGACTAGTTAGCCTATTCGGCCCGGCTTCGACTTGCTTGCCCGCACGAGCTTTTCGAGCAGCAACGATAGTAGAACAACTGGCCGTAATCCTAAAGATCTAGACGATTGGCCATATCTCGCAGACCCGATTGGGAAGGTTCCCGGGAGCTACGCTAAGACTGCAGTCCGTCGGCCACAACTCAGGGCAGACAAGCGGTGCCCCCTTGCGCGGTCAGCCGCGGAGCGAGACGGGCCTGTGCACCGGTGCGGCGACTCGAGGCTAACGGCTCGTGGGGCTGCTTCGGCCAGTAGGGAGCGGGCCAGATGCGGGTGCCCGCTCAGGAGAGTGATCACAAGGGCGTTTACCGCTACGAATCCAGCATCACAACGGGATTGCGTCCGGTTATGCCCGTCATCCGCTCTCAATCGGGCCGACGCGGCATCGAATGAAACATCCGATGGCTATTTCAACGATTGGCCGGGCGCGGACATACCGCCAATGATGACCCACACTCCATCGGTTTTGCGCCAAGTGTGCATGCACCGGAATGCCACCACCTCGTTGCTGCCGGCCTTCGGGGTGTACGCAGCTGTCACCGAGTAGTATGCGATCGCCACATCCTGGAATAACTCGACGGCCTTCCGCTCAAGCTGGAACTTCTTCAGTCCCTCAAATTTTCCGAAAGGGTCTGAGCGGACTACATCTTTTCGAACGGGGGCCGGGGAATCGCAAGGCCAACCCACAAAACCCTCGTCCCAAAGGGCAATGTAATCTTCGCGGTCTCGCGCCTCGACGATTTGCCAATACGCTTCCTCCATCCTCCAGACTTGCTCTTGTTCCGGCGAAAGCCTCGATTCTTGGGCGAAGGAAAGCATCGCTATCAACATGGGGGAAAGACTAACAATGAATTTCGGCATAGGCTACTGCAGTGCCTGGGGCCGCCGCTGTTGTGCTGCTCTTCCAGTTCCTCAACTCACCTTGGCGCCTAAGGTGCGCACGATCACCCATTTGCCGGCGCGGTTCTTGAGGAGATCCATAAAAACAAACTTACCGCTAATGTCTTTTCCATCCCGACGCCTCTTTTCGGTGACACTGGCTTGGACTATGGCAACATCGCCGAGCACCTGCACGTCCATAGGTCCGTTTTCAAACGACAAGAGTTTGTTCTTGCCGGATTTGAAATCGCTTAGAAGGCTCTCCTTAGTGAACATTTTGCGGGAGGAATCGACGGTCGCCCAATCGTCGGCGTAAGTCTCATTGAGTTTGTTGATATCGCGGGCCACCATTGCATCCCCCACCGCTTGTTCGAATTGCTTGACGGTCTCGACAACGCTCGGATCTTGAGATTGCACTTCGGACCAGTCGGCCAGAACCAACTTGGCGGCGGCGCTGCGCACGACCACCCACTTGCCTTCGCGTTTCTTGAGGAGATCCATCCAAGCAAACTCACCGCTAGTATCTTTTCCGTTCCGGCTCCTCTTTTCCTTGACACTGCCCTGGGCCACGGCAACGTTGCCGAACACCTGCACGTCCATCGGTCCATTTTCGAACCACTCGAGTTTGTCATGGAAGGATCCAAAATCGCTTAGAAGGTTCTGCTTAGTGATAATCTTGCCGGAGGATTCGACGGTTGCGAAATCGTCAGCATAGATCTGATTGAGCTTGTCGATATCGCCGGCCACCATTGCTTTCCCCATACCCTGTTCGACTTGCTTGACTCGGTCGATAACGGCTGGATCTTTCGATTGCGCCTGGGGCGAGTCGGCGAAAGCCGATGCAATGCACACACAGGCGAACAGAACGGACGCGATGAGCTTTTTCATCGGTTGGGTCTCCTATCTGGTTTAGCCGGAACCAACGACGGTCGAATACGGCCGACCGGTGTCCCGGAATAATGCGATGCTCTCCGGATCAGTATTGAATGGAGGAAGAACGCTGTCCATGACCTCCGAGGTCATGGCAAGGCACGGCGTCTGAGTAGACGGTTTCGTCGTTAATGCAACCTGCTACCTCACGGACTACCTGGCGGCCAATAGCTCGGCGCGCGTGGCCTCATCGGCGGGGAAAAAGCTTTCGATGCGCATTTCCTGGAGTCCCACATCCTGCGGCGTTCCGAAGGTTGTAAGGGTAGAAAACAGCCGCAGCGTGGAGTTGTTCCATATGTAGTTGATGGTCAAAAATGGCAAAGGCGAACCGCAAAGATCCGGCACCCGCCAGTTGCTGGGCACCGCCGGATAGCTGAGCAATTCCTCAAGGAAACACTTCATCGTCTCGTCCGCAGGGTTAGCCGTGACTTCACGATGCACGCGCTGAATGATGCGTGCTGCGACGCTCTCCCAATTCTCGATGTATGGCCGCAGCCCCTTGGGATGAAATACCAGCCGGGGTCCATTGTGTGGCTTAACCGACTCGCAGACCTGGAATCGCGCCAAGAAGCGCCTTGTTCCGGAATTCATCTTCAGCGTGTTCCAATACCGGTCGACGACAATTACGGGATAAGGCTCCTGTTGCTGCAAGAGAAGGTCCACGACTCGACGCGCTGCTTCCATCTCTGGTGTGTCGAGGTTGGTATGCCGATAAACCGGCGCGTAGCCGGCCGCCAGTAGCAGGTCGTTGCGCTCGCGCAGCGGAACTTGCAGCGCCTCGGCAAGTCGCAGAACCATCTCGCGGCTCGGTTGTGCGCGGCCCGTCTCGACACAGCTCAGATGACGCGTTGAGATGTCGGCATCGAGTGCTAGGCTCATTTGGCTGACGCGTCGAACCGTGCGCCAGCGACGCAGCAGTGCGCCAAAGTTGGTATCAGACTTCACACTGTGAGGGAGGGGAGACGTTGAACTCACGGTAAGATTATAAGAGGAGTTTTTCTCCGGCGATTAACAAGCAGACCTTTCGAGCTGGGCGCGTTCCAGGAGTACCCCTGGATCTGCCGCCAATTCGTGAATCGTCGGCAATAGGACGTGCATGCCGGCAGAGTTTGCTGTCCCCGCCAACCACGAAGCAAGAATAAGACGCTATCCTGTTGTCGCGTACTTTACGCTGACCTTCTTGATCTCTTGGACGGGTGCGCTTGCCATGGCTGCGCCGCACCTCATCCGCGACGAACCTCTGCCGAAGATGACCGCCATTCTGATGTTTCCGGTCATGCTTCTCGGCCCAAGTTTTGCTGGCATTGTGTTGACGAGGATTGTAGACGGGAAACGTGGTCTACGAGTCCTGTTCTCTGAAATGTTCCGGGTATGGATTCCCCTGAGATGGTATGCGGCGCTACTGCTTCCACCGGCCCTGGTTCTGACCGTTCTCCTCGGCCTGGCGAGATTCGTCTCCCCGGTTACGCTCCCAATCGCTTTTTCATCGGCATCCTGTTCCGGATTCCGGCTGGTTTGTTGGAAGAAATTGGCTGGACGGGCTATGCATTCCCTAAAATGCGTTCCGAGAATAATGGCGTGGCTGCAGCTATCTTCCTTGGGCTGATGTGGACCCTCTGGCACCTGCCTGTAATTGACTATCTTGGGACCGCCACCCCACATGGTACCTATTGGCTGCCATTTTTTCTTGCGTTCAGCACGGCCATGACGGCCATGCGAGTGCTGATCGCCTGGATTTATACGAACACGAAAAGCATTTTCTTGGCGCAGCTCATGCATGTGAGTTCGACAGGCTCCCTTGTCCTTTTCAGCGCAACACGCGTGACACCCGCGCAAGAAGCGATGTGGTATGCCCTGTACGGCACTGTTCTTTGGACTGTCGTAGGAGTCGTTGTCGCGACATTCGGCAGACGGTTGCGCCGCCAGGAAGGCTAGGAACACAATCGGATTGACTTTCGACGGTCTGCCGCATGCCAGGGATCGTTTTTCATCGCCCGCAACGTAACACGCCAGCAGCGCGTTTGAACCAAGCCGTCCGGCATTCCGGATGTATCGTCGGCATAACCTTCCCTTACCGGATTAGGGACGGAGTTGCCCGTCATACGCCACGCTGGGTGGCATATTTGCACGTAGAATCTGTGGATAAAACGTTGAAAGGGGAACTCGCATGTATGCCGCGGTCCTGCACACGATTGGAACGGTCCCTCGATACGAAGAATTCCCGGAGCCGGTCATTGAGGACAAAGATGATGAAGCGATCGTGCACGTTCACGCCGCATCGCTAAAGCCGGTTGACAAGCAATTGGCCAGCGGATCGCACTACGCAAGTCGGCGCGAGCTACCCTGCGTCTGCGGCTCAGATGGAGTCGGGCATCTAGACGACGGGCAACGGGTCTTCTTTGGTGGACCTCGAAGACCCCACGGTGCGATGGCACAGCGTACGATTGTGCCACGCGCCTTCACCTTTCCAGTCCCGGAAAATGTGAACGATGAGACTGCCGCCGCTTTGCCCAACCCTGGTGTCTCAGCCTGGCTTTCTCTGACCTATCGTGCCAAGTTGGTGCGAGGTGAAAACGTACTCATCCTTGGCGCGACGGGAGTGACCGGCAAACTGGCGGTAAAGATCGCGAGGCTTCTTGGGGCTGCTCGGGTCGTTGCCGCCGGGCGCAATCAACAGGAATGGAACGCGCTTTACGACCTGGGCGCCGACGCTACCATTTCTCTCGCGCTGCCGGCGACTGAACTTGGCGACGCATTTCTCGGTGAAGCCGGCCAGACTGGGTTCCAAGTCGTGATCGATTACGTGTGGGGAGGCCCTGCAGAGGCGTTTCTCGCCGCGATGACACGAAGGGAATTTGCGGTTATCCAATCCGACACCCGCTTTGTTCAGGTAGGGGAGAGTGCCGCGCCCACCATCACGCTTCCAGCAGCCGTGTTGCGAGTTAAATCGGGAAATTTTGCTAGCTGCTACTTAGGGGGCCCAGGCGTGTTCGAGCGCTTCACATGAAGTTTTTCGTGTGATAAGCAGACATTTGGGACGCGGCGGCTGGCTCAAAGCCAAGCACTTGCAAGCGTTCCCGGCGCGTGCGGTCCATCTCCTGCTGAAGCTCGGCCACGTAACGCGCGCCCTTGCGAATTTGTTCGATCGAAACGCCTCCCCCCGCGTAAACCACTAGCGCGTCGTGGACGTAAGGGCTGAGGCCTGAGATTGACGCGAGCATCTGGCTTCGGCGCTCGACGGCGGCGGTCAGCGAAAGGCGCTTTTGCGGCTCACGCTCGAAGACATAGCGCATGTGCTCGGTGCCAAATGCCACGTGCCGCGCCTCGTCTCGGTGCGCCAACAGCGCGAGCGCGGCGGTAACGGGGTCGGGCGCGTGTTCGGCGAGGAACTTCAAGAGAGTGAGGAAGGTTCCTTCGCCCATGACGCACAAAAGGAACGTGGCGGTGGTGAAGTCAGGCTCCTCGAGAAGAGTCTTCAGCGAAAGCTGCCCGCTGATGGCGGTTGTGCCGAGTCCTGCGTCGCCAGCTTCGGCTCGGCGAGTGAACGCTTCCGCGTGCCGCGCCTCGTCGACGACTTGCATGGCAAGCACTTCGACCACCTCGCGGTAATGAGGGTGAATGCGGGGAATGAAGCGCGCAGGCACGTATAAAGCCGCAAACTCATTCTCCGTGAGAAAGGTCATAATTTGAGCAACTGCGTGTTCGACCTCCATGGGCAACTTGGGAAGCTCTTCCCACGGGACGTCTCGCCCTACCGACCACTGATTCGCAGTTGCCTGGCGGTAAATGGTATTCAATTCCCTTGCCCAGACGTCGCGTTTCTTGCGCAGGGTGAAGCCGAAGTCGGGTCCGCCGCTTTCGACGCGCGCGCCACGAGGGGCGACGCCCCAAGACGGATCGGCCGTTTCGGAAACCTCAATACGAGACGTGGCGATTGACGGCGCGAGTCCGGCCGATTGTATGCGGCACCCTCCGGCAACACCCAGCTTTGGCTCACAGTGATGACCTTCTTTGCGGCACCATGCCGCGAGCTGCTCGACAAGTTGGGGTGAATCTCCGCGAACTTCGAACCAATCGCCCGCGCGCAATTGCGCTAGCGTACGGCGCAACAGGACCGTGGCTCCTTCGTGCAGCGCCAGGTCTTCGAGATCAAGCTGCTGTTTGGGTGTGGAATTGGCCATAACGGATTCGGCTACAACTCACCTGGATTCTTGCTATCTCGCTCCCTGGTGTCGCTGACGCGAGATTCTTCGACTGCGTGTGCTCCGAACATTCCTCCCAGAACGCGGACGAATATTGCAGGAGCTTAAGCGAAGTCTCAGTTACCGGCTGTTGAAGCGGCTGAGCCATAAAAATTGAATCTGTGCACCGCTTTTTCGAGTTGCGCGTAGCCGGTTGTGCGCGCGGGCAGCCACTGCTTGAGCCCTTCGAGTTCCATAAGGACGCGGACTCTCGGATCCTGAAAAGACATTGCAAGCAGAGTATCGATGAACGGCTGGATCCGTGCGTCTGGCCGGTCGGCGCGCACCGTAAAGTTGCAGTGATCAAAAGGGGGCGTCGAGGCCAGGACGCGAGTGGTCCCGGGATCGAGCGTGCCCTCGTTGATGAAGACGAGATAGTTGGCATCCAGGATGCAGGCGGCGTCGGCAAGGCCGGTTGCGAGAGCCTTGGCAGCGTCGCGTTCGCCCCCGACGTGATCGCCGTGCTTGCCAACCATTACTTCGTTGTAGGAGACGCGACAGTCGCGGCGCGGATCAATGCCTGAGTCAGCGATCATTCCGAGTGGAATCAGAGTCGCCTGCGGCGAATCCGAAGCGCCAACCGCGACGGTCTTGCCCTTGAGATCGGCGAGCGAGGCCAGTCTGGAATTGGCGCGTACAAGGATCTTCGTGGTTAAGTCGCGGTCCGAATCGCGCATAGCAATAGCGCGACAAGCGCCGCGGCTAACGATCTGGCTCTTCACCCAGGCCAGCGGCGAATTCCATGCGACGTCGATTGCGTCGCACAGGTTTGCTTCGACCTGAGCGTCGTATGTGGAGTAGAGGATGAAGTCAATCTCGACACCGCAGGCGGCGAAGTAATCCTTAAAGCCCTCCCAGATCGTCACGACTTTGGGATCGTAGGCAACAGCGCCAATACGCAGCGCCTTGCTGCGAGATGTAACTGGCATGGCTCCTCCATTCTCTAGAGATTGCTAGAACAAGGGCAAGCCGAGGCAAGCCTTGCCCATGAAATCCTTCAGGACATCGCTCGACGGCGCCATCACAGCAGCCGCCTGGGCGTCCCGGAAGTTCCGCTCGAGACCGCCTCGGCGTCCGAATGCCCAACCACCACCAAGGGTCATGGCACGCGAAACGACATTCAGGCAAGCGTCCGCTGCTTTCACTTTGATGGCAAGCACGTCCAGCATCGCAGTCGGATCGCCGGCAAGGGTTTTGCGGATCGTTTCGGCCAGATAAGCTCGAGCCGAGTTCAGTTCGAGCGCCATCTCGGCCACAAGGAACTGGACGCGCGGAATCGATGCGAGCGCAGCCCCGCCGGCGTGTTCATATTTTCGGGCCCCGACACGCGCTACAATGCTCTGAAACGCCGCCGTAGCGATGCCCAGCGAAACGGATGCAACGCCGATCTGAAAGTGCGGAAGAACAACTTCCATCATGGATTGAAATCCGCTGCCCTCCGAGCCTAGGCGCGTTTCGTCATCGATGGAGACATCGGTGAGCGTCATCGGAGCACTGGCGTTCCCCGCCAGGCCGAGACCTTCGAAACATCCCTGGGCAGCCAGACCGCTGGCACCCTTGGAAATCAGGTAGAGATTGGATTCCGTAGGACCCGCCGCGCCCGTTTTGCGAGCTGAGACGACGTAGCTGTCAGCCTCACCCGCGCTCGTCACGAAGCTCTTGCTTGCACTCAGTCGTTTTTGGCGCACCTCACTCACGGGGGCGTAGAAGTGTCCTCCGGAACCAGACTCACTAAAGGCGAGCGTACTGAGATGCCCGGCACGCGCGAAAGAGGGCAACAGCTCCTGCTTCAGCCTGTCACCGCCTTTCGCGGCTATCACGGCTGTGGCGCAATAGTGCATGAGCGTGACCATCGCGGTAGAGGCGCAGGCCTGGGATTGCGTATCCAGCAC
>Ga0307475_10002270_pt1 | contig 11598 bp, 8 predicted proteins | sample atmos_gasesECM1C_FD_203317 | JGI IMG/M metagenome (GOLD analysis project Ga0307475, IMG submission 203317) | Hardwood forest soil microbial communities from Morgan-Monroe State Forest, Indiana, United States - atmos_gasesECM1C_515 | ecosystem: Environmental > Terrestrial > Soil > Temperate...
AACTCTTTTACACGCAGACCTTCGAACGCCTGCTCGACGTCCTCGGCATAGACGTTTTTTCCTTCTTCGGTGACGATCATGTTTTTCTTGCGGCCGAAAAGCTGCAGGTGGCCGGCGGAATCGAAGCGGCCCATGTCCCCGGTGCGCAGCCAACCGTCCACGATGGCTTCGGCAGTGAGTTCGGGTTCGTTGAGGTAGCCGGCCATCACGGTTTTGCTGCGGACGGTGACTTCGCCGATTCCGTCGTTGTCGGAATTGCGGATTTGCACTTCCATGCCCGGGAGCGGTTTGCCGACTGTGTCCGCGCGAAACGGTTTTAAATCGTTTACGGTGACAGCGGTTCCGGCTTCAGTGAGGCCGTAGCCGTTGGCGACGGGAATTCCCAAATCATAAAAAAATTGCAGCGTTTGCGGCTCGGTGAAAGCGCCGCCGACGATGATGGCTTCCAGCTTGCCGCCGAAGGCTGCGTGGACTTCGCCGAGAAGTTTGCGGCTGAGCCAGAGGCGCGGGCGGTCCTTGGTGAGCGCTCGATTGATGTTGCGAATGGCGTCGAGCGCTTTGCGCTTCGATTCGGGAAGCTCGTCGAAACGCGTCTGCAGGCCCTTTTGCAGGTTTTTCAGGACCAGAGGGACGAGACTGACGTAGGTGATTTCGTATTTCGGAAAAGCTTCGCGCACGTATTCGGGCCGCAGCGTTCGGAGGTGGACGACGGCGGCGCCGCAGGTAAACGGGCCGAAAAATCCGACCATGAAATCGATGGCATGATTCGTGGGGAGAATACTGAGATAGCGCACGCCGGGCCAGAAGGGATAGAGCGACGTCAGGGCGACGCACTGCTCGAGGTAATTTTCGTGCGTCATCATGCAGCCCTTGGGCGTACCGCCCGTACCGGAGGAGTAGACGATGCAGGCGATGTCTGGCCGTTTTTGCGGAACGAAGACGGGCGGGTTGGCGCCTTTGACGTTTTCCCAGCGCTCGGCACCCGCCGCATCGGCGTTCTCGGGGGCTTCGGTGGCGAGAACGGTCTTTAGATTCGCGGCGGCGGAGCGTCCGGGAGAGCTGCTGAGTTGGCGCCAGATGCCGTATTCGGTGATGAGCACTTTTGCCCCGGAGTGTTTCAGGAGCTGCCACTGCTCTTCAGGCTTGAGCTTGAAGTCAAGAGGAACAAGCGTGGCGCCGCAGAAGAAAATCGCGTAGGCGGAAATCAGCCACTTGGATTGATTGGTCATGATGATGGCGACGCGGTCGCCGGGGCCGATGGCGAGATCCTGCAGGGATTTCGCGAGCGGAAGAGCCTTGTCCTTGAAATTGCGATAAGTGAGGCGCTGCTTTTCTTCGCCGCGGTCGGATTCGATCAGGCAGACTTCTGTGGGCCACGTATCCAAAGCGTCGCGAAGGGCTTCGCCGACGGAATTATATTTTTTTAAATCTAGCATCAGAGCCGGGCTTGGATGCGCTGCGCGAGGGTTTTGAAGTCGCTGACGCCCTGCACTTCGTAGTCGGGCAGCTCGATGCGAAAATGATTTTCGAGGCGGGAGAGCATTTCGAGAGCCTGCAGGCTGTCGATGCCGAGTTTTTTGTAGAAATCGTCGTCGGCCGCGAGAGAACCCGCGGGAACTTTGAACTGCACTGTGGCGAGTTCGAGGATCTCCTGCGTGGTCTGTTCGATGGTGCGCATACACAATCAATTTATCATCCCACGCGCGGGAAGGAAAACGGGAAGCAGAAGAAGAGAAGGCCAAGATTTCACTACACAGGGCACAGAGGACACAGAGAAAATAAGAGGAAACTCTTCCTTACGAAAGGTGGCCGCTACAGGAGGATGAGGCCGTTGCGCATGCCGATCGAGACGGCTTCGGCACGCGAGGCTGCGCCCAGTTTGCCAAGGATGGAAGCGACATGGAATTTGGCCGTGTGTTCCGAGATCTTGAGTTTTGCGGCGATTTCCCTGTTACCAAGGCCTGAGGCAAGCAGGCGCAGCACTTCCCTTTCGCGGGGAGTGAGGGGCTCGGTCAATTCATCCGCGGGAACTGTGCGGCTGGCAGCGGGACGAATCGGAGAAGCCGCTTCGGAGTCGAGCACGACCAGTTCACGAACAACTGCTTCGAGCGCGGCGGCCAGCTGCTGCGGTTCAGGAGATGGAGCAAGAATGCCGCGCACGCCGAGGCGCAAGGCTTGGGAGACCGCGCCAGACGAAGCGTCTGGAAGCAGAAGGATCGCCGGTGTTTCTCGCGCCACGCCAGTTTCCTGCAGAGATTCGAGAAGATCCTCGACGGCATAATCGCTGGCATCGATGACGATGGCGTCGAGATCCTTTTCGGCGAACAGATAGGCAGAGTCTTCAATACTGGCGAAGCTACCCACGACCTCAAAGCCCTGCGCGTGAAGAAGGGATTCGAGCGCTCGCCGTGCGCGGGCCGCGGCCGCGACGATGTGCACGCGGATCACGCGGCGACAGCTCCTCCCCGCCCGCTTCGGGCGCGGAGTTGCACGCTGACTTTGCGCACACGGGTGTAGTCTCCGCGCAGAAAAGCGAGACGCAGCAGGCCTCCGCCGTTTTCATCGTGGGCATCGGCGAGATCGTCAGGGGAGCGAAATGTCTTCTTCTCGGAACCAAGCAGAATATCTCCTGGAAGAAGCGAAGCCGCTGAAGCTGGGCCGAATGCCTCGATGCCGAGAACGAGGAGGCCAATGTCCTGGCGGCTGACGCTTGGAAGGCGCACGGGCGTAAGCGTAACGCCGAGCCAGTTTTTGCCGGCCTGGCCGTGGAGAAAACGGCGCACATCGTTGCTGGGGATGGCCAGCGCGAGACGACCCGCGACCATCGAATTGATGCCGATGACGAGGCCGTGCGCATCCGTGAGCGGCCCGCCGGAATTTCCGGGCGCGAGTCGGACGTCCGATTGCACCCAATTTCGGGAGCCGAGTCCCCGCAAAGGTCCCACCGCGTGAACTATGCCGGTGGTGAGCGCGCCAAGAAACCCGAAGGGATTGCCGACGGCCAGCGCGATTTCTCCGGCGCGAACTTCGGAGGAGTCACGGCTGGTGGCCGCGGGCAGATCCTTCGCGGAAATACGCAGGGCCGCAATGTCGCGGCGCGAATCTCTTGCGGTGACTTCCGCTTGAAATTCGCGGCCATCCCAAAGAGAGATTTTTGCGCGAGGCCCGCGCGCAACGTGCGCGTTGGTGATGATCAATCCGTCGTCCGACCAAACCACGCCGGAGCCGCTGCCGCGGCCGCCGGGTTGAATGAGAACGGTGGAACGGCGCACACGTTCGGCAATTTCTCCAAGTCCCCGGATGCTCATTTCAGGCGCTCCCGTTGGGGCGTTCGGCGACGGTGATAGTGACGTCGCGGGGGGCGCCGCCGCGCAGAAATCGGGCGGCGACAGATTCGCCGATGTTCTCACCGTGCAGATGGGTCTGCACATCCTCGAGGCGCGCGACGGGTTTGGCGTTGAGCGAAAGCAGAATGTCTCCGATCACCACGCCGGCATTGTGAGCGGGGCCGCCGGGTTCGACTTCCAATACGATGGCGGCGGTTTTTTCGCGGCGTTGCAGTGTCTCTCTGAGATTCTCGGGGAGGCGAACCGGTTGTAGCCCGACGCCGAGGTAACCGCGCGGAATGCGGCCTTGCGCAAGGAGCGCATCGACCACGCGGTTCACGGTCGCAACGGGCAGAGCGAGGGCTCCCGCAGGCGCGAATTTCGGCGTGGCGATGCCGGCCACGCGGCCTTCGGCATCAACTACCGCGCCACCGACAGCCGTATGATGCAGAGCGACGTCGAGGCGAACGTACGGAGCGAGCGTCAGGCCGCCCCACAGGCGACGCTCGTTGGCCACCATGCTGACGAAGGCCAGCGCGGCGATGGGGCCGCTGCCTCGGGTGCGTCCGACGACGAGCGTGACGTTGCCGGGGTGAAGCGTTGTGGTATCGCTGAAGGACGGAACGGCAGTTGTTGCTGGTTCGGATTTCAAGACGGCGATGTCAGTGGACGCATCGCGTCCCACGAGCTTCGCGGCGGCTACCTTGCCATCGGGCAGCGTCAGTTGAATGTCTTCGTCGCGCTGCAGCGCGTGTTCGGCGGTGACGACGATGCCAGGCCGCCAGATCACGCCGCTGGACGAGCCGCGGGATTCGGTGTGAACCGCGACGGCGTGTACACCTGATTTCGCAGTGGTTTCGGCTAGTTCTTTCGAAAGTGTTGCCCATTCGGACGACATGTTTTCTACCTCCATCATTAGAGTGGCAGAGGGAGAAATTCGGGACATCCGCCATTTGGCTAGGTAGGAGGAAAAGAGAGGAAGGATTTCACCACAGAAAGCGCAGAGGGCAACAGAAGAAGAGAACCGGAAGGGTGGATTACGATTTGGAGGCGACTGGGAGGTGCTTCATGGGGTCGTCGGATTCGACGAAGCGGCGGAGGTTTTCCATGACCTGTGGGCGGTTGAAAAGTTTGCAGAAGAGTTCAACTTCTTCGCGGAGTTCCAGATACGGGATGGGCTTGATGAATTTTTTCGCGGCGACGCGGGCTTCGGGATCGAACTTGGTGATTTGCTGGGCCATGGAGCGAGCCACTTCGAGAGCGTAGCCCTCGCCAGCGAGATGCGAGACTAGGCCGGCCTGGTGCGCGGCTTCGGCTTTGACGGTGCGGCCGGTGAAGAGCAGGTCGCGGATGAAGCCGTTGCCGACATCACGCCGGAGGCGGGGAATGCCCCCGAAGCCAGGGATGAAGCCGAGGCGGAGCTCGGGAAAACCAAAGCGGGCCATTTTGTCGGCGACGATGAGATCGCAGAGAAGAGCGAGCTCGAGGCCACCACCCATGCAAAGGCCGTGAACAGCGGCGAGCGTGATGAAGGGTGCGGCATCGATGGCATTGGCAACGCGGTGGATACGCTGGATAAAGGTTCGGAGTCCTGCGACACGCCTCTTGGGCGAAAGATTTAGCGCGTTGTTATAGAGCTCTTTCAGATCACCGCCCAGGCTAAAGCCGCCGGGGCGGGCGCTGGTGATGATGCAGGCGCTGGTGATAGGGGCGAGTCCGTCGATGGCAGCAACGAATTGCTCGAGTTCACCGAGCAGCAGCGTGCCGATTTCGTTGAGGGATTCGTGGTCGAGCGTGAGTTCGACGACGCCGTCGCTCCATTTCCAGCGCAGGCCTTTGCCGCGGAATTCTTTTACCGGGAGAAGATTGCGGCGTTTTTTTGTCATGCGTTGGTTCCCGCGGCCACAGCGTGCTTGCTGTACATCTGATCGATTTCTTCCCGGAAACGTTTGTTGATGGCGTCACGTTTCAGCTTGCCGTTGGCGGTGAGGAGTGCGTTTTCGGGAGAGAAAACTTCCTGAAGAGTCGCGAAGTTGCGAACTTGGCGATAGTGCGGCAATTCGGAGTTGACTAGATCTAGAGCGGCTTGCACGGCGCTGGATTCAACAGCACCGGTGACCAGGGCGCAAAGATACCCGCGACCGTTGCCGACGATGACGACCTGCTGCGCGCCGGGAAGATGTTGGCCGATTTTCTCTTCGATGGGCTCGGGAGCGATGTTGTGGCCGGAATTCAGAATGATCAGGTTCTTGATACGGCCGCTGATCCGCCAGTTGCCGCGGGAGTTCACTTCGCCCTGATCGCCGGTGCGGAACCAGCCGCCTTCGAGGACACGCGCGGTTTCTTCAGGGCGATTCCAGTAGCCCGGGAAAATATTCGGGCCCCTGACGAGGATTTCATCATTCTCTCCGGTTTTCATTTCGATGCCGGGAACGGACTGGCCGACGCAACCGGGTTCGGAGGCGATGCGCGGGTCATCCATGGTGCAGATGCCGCAGGTTTCCGTAAGGCCATAGACTTGCCAGATGGGAATGCCGAGCATGGCGAAGAAATCCTGCGTTTCAGGGGCGAGCGGCGCGGAGCCACAGACAAGACCGCGGAGATTAGAGCCGAAGCGTTCACGGATTTTGCCGAAGATGAGTTTTTGGGCCGCGAAGAGCCAAAGGCCGCCGCCGGATTCACCTTCGTTTTGCTTTTGCCAGGCGGCACGACCTTTTTTATAGATGGACTGGATGAGCGTGCCGCGTTTTAAGAGCGCATCTTCGACGCCGCGCTTCACGCGTTCCAGGAGCGTGGGCACGTTGAAAAAATAGTTGGGAGCGGAGAGGTGGATCTCGTCCGCGAGCTTGTTGAGATCGGTAGAGAGCGTGAGAACGGTTTCACGGGTGAGGCAGGACATCATGACGATCCACGACGCGGCGAAATTGAACGGCAGGTATTGGAAGACGCGCAGTGGCTCGCGGGTGTTTTTGTCGAGGCGGTCCATCCAGCCCGTGGTGCAGGAGAGCATATGGTGGAGATTTTTTGTATTGAGGCAGACGCCCTTGGGTTCACCGGAAGTTCCCGAAGTGTAGATGATGGTGACGAGGTCTTCGCTCTTGCGGGGATTGGGCTTGGCAGCGATTCCCTTCCCTGAAGGAGCCGCCTGAAGAATTTGATCGTACGTAATGCGCAACGGTGCTTCGGGCCACACCTGCGCCACACCATCGCCGAGAGCCTCGTCACTGGTGATTAAGAGCCAAGGATTGCAATCCTTCATCATGGCGACGAGCTCGACAGGAGCCTGGCGGGAATAGAGCGGCACGACCACCACGCCTTCGGCCATTAGCGCAAGATCAATCGCCGCCCAGCGAATGGAATTGGGGCCAAGCAGCGCGCAACGGTCCCCAGGCTGAATGCCGTTCTGGCGGAGATAGGCGCGTACGCGAGCAACCAGGTCAAGAAGTTCCGCGCCGGAGACGCTGCCGAATTCGGTTCCACGGATTTCGCGCAGAACGACCCGGCTGGAAGCTTGCTGCAATTGCGCGAACGTATTTTCCAGAAAATTGGGCATGGCTTCAGCGGCTAGCCGCCAGGGCGGCAGGCGAGGAATCGTATTCTTCGACCAGCTTGCGCAGATTGTCGCTGAACGGAGGCAAGTTGTCTTCCCAGCTCAGGACACCTTGGCGCAACGGAAATTCAGGGTACGTTTTGCGGAGTTCGTCTTCGAAAAAGATGGCCATGCGCGACATCGCTTTGAGGTTGGAGACTACGGTGCGACCGATAGAGTCGCGGATAGAATCGGCTTCGACAACAAGTTTTTCCATCACGTCGAGCAGCTTGGGGCCGAGGTCGGGGTCGTCGACGTTGAGCAAGAGGTGCTGGTGGCCGCGCTCGCGCATCAGGTTGCGGATGCGCTCGTCCATCGTGACGCCCGCAGAGACGACGCCCGCGGGCATGCAGGTGACGATGCCGTGATAGCGCGAAGAGACCATGTACGTGCAAGCGCGCAGGATGGACACGAGTTCGAACATATCGTAATCGTCAGAGGTGAAAATCGGCGTGCCGGGAATTTCTTTTTCGATGGCACGGCAGGCGACGGTGTCGAGGCGCTCCATGGCCACAAGAATCGGAAAAACTTTGTGGCGCTGCAGGAAGGCTTTCGCGGCTTGCGCGTACCCGCCGACGTAGTGGTTGAACTTGCGATCGACTTCGGCGCCGGATTCAAAAAAATACACGGTGCGGTACTGGCTGTCTTTGTAAGCGCCGGCAGTGGCGCGGGCGATGTATTTGGCGATGGACGCGCGCACGGGCCAGACAAACGGATGAATCGGGCAAAGAACGAGGATGGGAGTTTTTTCGTCCCAGCCTGCTTTGCGCAAAGTGTTGCGCGCGTAGTCTGGCGGGCGCGGCTCGAAGGTCCACGCAGTGTCGGCGCCGAGTTCGTTGGGCACGCCCAGGCCAGAGAGAAGTTGCTGCGATTCGAGGCTGCGCGTGATGACCAGCGAGTCGCGCGTGTAGCGCGCGCACATCCATTGCAGCAGGTCGTCCATGTGGCCGGCATCGCCCGCGTAGGCCACGGAAAGTTTGTTCTCCGCGGAGGCGAGACCCAGCGATCCGATCATCATCGTGGTCAGCGCGTTGGCGAATTTGCTTTTGAACATCGAGCCTTCGCAGGCTACGACACCGTGATTGGCGTGGGCCTCGCGAAAAAGAAACGGCGGATACACGTCGGGGAGATGCACCTGTCGCGAACCATCGAAATAGCCCTGCGTGCGATCGAAGTTCTGGGTCATCACGCTAAAGTCGACATTTTCGGCGCCGAGGACGTGCCGGATCTGCCGCAGCGTTTCTTGGACGCGGACATCGCTGCCGGTATTGCGCGTCCCGTTGTAGCCGGCGAAGAGCAGCTTCAGTTTTTCGCCGGGCGTCCAGCGCTTGCCGATGCCGAACTTCCAGGCGAAGCTCCGGAGCTCGATCATGGCGCTGACCCAGGCGACGAGAAGGAAATCGGTCATGCGCCGGCTCCGCTGGCAGTTACGACTGCGTCCTTGGGCGAATCTGCGGGCCAAGGTCTTGCGGGATATTTAAATTTGTTGGCGCGGCTGAACTGTAGGAGCGGGTAGGCGTACGAAGAAAACTTTGCGGGCGCTTCGCCCATTTCCTGCACGATGCGGGAATTATCGAACACGGTGTTCCAGTCGAGATACGGCCAGAAAACTTTCAACAAAGAAGCTCCATAGCCAACCGGGCCGCCCTTGAAGGCCAGCCAATTCACGGTTTTGGAGAATGGCCCGCCGAGCCACGGCTGGTAGCTGGGCTTGGACCATCCGCCAACTTCCGCCAGCGCATCGGTGAGTTCCTTGTAGGTCTGCGCGCCGGTCCCAGAAGATAGATGATAAATGCTGTAATTCGGTTTTTCCATCTGGTGAATTTTCACGATGGCCGCGCCAACGTAGTTTGCGGGCACGATGTCAATTTTATCGTTGGGCCGCAGCGGGAGAACGGGAAAGCGTGCGAGGGTATCGAAGGCCTGCACCATGTCGAATTGTGAGGTTTCCGGGCGACGTGAGTCCCCGAGGACGATGGCGGGACGAAATATCGTGCGCGTCACGTCGGGGAGAAGCTGGTGGACCATGTGCTCGCAGAATTTTTTTGTGCGGGCGTAAGGATCGTAGTCGGAGCGATTCCAGTCGATAGAAGCGTCTTCCGTGACGACTTCGTTCTGGCGCTTACCGGCGACGGCGACCGTGGAAACGTGCGAGTAACGGCGAAGGCCGTGGCGATTCTGCGCGCGGCGGGCGAGTTGGATCACTTCGAGCGAGCCGCGAAGATTGACGTTGAGGCACTGCTTTTCGGATTTGCGATTCAAGGAGGCGGCGCAGTGGAGGATGGAGTCCGTGGAATCGACCAGCGCGTGATACTCGTCGTCGCTAAGGCCGAAACGTTCGCCGGTGAGATCGCCGCGGAAAATGCGCACACGACCGTTCACATATTCGAGAAATTCGGGAAAAGTGAAATGGAGTTGCAGCGATTGCCACAGGCGTTCGCGCGCTTCCTGCTCGGTTTTCGCGCGGACGAGAAGATTCAGGCGGTCGGCGTGGCCGGTGAAAAGACCCGCCACGAGGTAGCTGCCGAGATATCCGGTGGAACCTGTCAGGAAAATAGCCATAGACGGATGACGGCGCCCTAGCGAATCGCCGCCGATGCAGCTTCCTCCGGGGGCGCCGACCAGTTGAGCGCACGCGGCTCGCGAGCCTCGAGCGGCTTCCCTTCCATTAAGGGATAGCACCAGCGGCGGAGAGCCGGTATGTGGATGTTAATCCAGTAGTCCCACCAGTCAATGGTTTCCGGCGAAAAGTCGAACATCTTTTTTTCTTCGGGCGAGAGCGCAGCGGAAAGCAGGCGCGCGTTTTCGCACTCAAATACGTGTTCGTTGTGGAGGATGAAGGGTTCGTAAAGTTCGATGAGCTTTTCGGCGCGCACGAGGTCACGCTCGGTTTTCGCGAGCGGCGGCTTGCTGATGTTGAGCGACGCGGCAACTCTGTTGATCCGCGAGACGACCGCTTTCTGCATGGGAATAGAAAGACGTTCGTAGCGCTGCTTAGAAACGGGAATAGTTTCGAACTTAACTTTGAGCCAGTGCTCGATGCCTTGCTGCGTTTTGTAATGCTTGCGGTGGGCGAGACCGGTGAGCTCGATGGAGCGAGCCATGTTGACGGGATTAATGGCGGAGGTGGCGAGTTGGTAGAGCCGCGCGTGTTTTCGCTGGACGAGCGCGGCGGCGATGAGCGTCATGCCGCGCGTGACCATGTCCACGGGGATGACGTCGAGGCACTTGCGCTCATTCGAAGGCAACTGGCGAAAATTCGTGCCGAGGAGATACGAAAGTGGACCGGAGGTGTTGATGCCTTCGTTCCAACCGGTGAAGGGAGTTCGCTCGGAACTTTCAACAATGGATGGACGAACGATGGCGATAGAAAGATCGCGGCCCTGTTGCGCGAGGATAGATTCGCCGAGACTTTTCGTGAACGTGTAGGTATTGGGCCAGCCGAGATGCTGGGCACGCTTCATTCCGGCGCGCACCAGGCGGTTGCGGACCCAGCGGGCGCGGTTGCGCTTGGTAACGGCGTCGAGCTCGTCGGCGGCGACTTTCGAAGAATCGCCGGCGCGGCCGAGCGCCTGGCGTCGCAGCGCTTTCGCGAGTTCGGGGCTTTCGGCGCGCTCTTCGATCCGCTGCACCATTTCGCGGAGCGAGGCGATTTCCTTTTCGGCGTCAAAATCGGGATTGCCGCCGGGATTGTAGTCGGCGCGAAGCTCTTCATTGACGCGGCCGTCACGCATGCCAACGACGTAGCAGGTAGAGAGATGCATCAATCCGGCGTGGTCACACTGGCGCAGGAAATCGAGGAGATAATGCGTGGAATCGACGTTGGAGGCGAGCGCGTCGCGCAGGTCGGGATTGAAATCAGTGAGTCCGGCGCTGTTGGCGATGACATCGAGAGAGCGCTGGAGGCGCGACCGCGTGGCGGCGTCGAGGCCCAGACCTGGCTGGCTGACGTCGCCTTCAACGACTTCCACTTTATCGCGAAGAAACGCGGCGAGATTCGCGCCGTGAGTTTCTTGCAGCCGGTCGAGCGTGGGGGACTCTTCGACAATTTTTTCGAAGCGGCGCTGGGCGGAAGTGGTGCGGTTGCGGCGAATGAGCAGCGTGATTTTGGCGATGTCGGGAATTGTTTCGAGCAGGTCCACGAGCCAGACCTTGCCGATGAAGCCGGTGGCGCCGATGAGCAGGAGGTGTTTGCCGGCGAGGGAGTCACGGACGGAGAGGCGAGCGACCTGCGGCGTGCTGCTGAGGCGCTCGACGGATGTGCGCGCAGGGAGTTGCGAGCGAAACGCGGGCTGCACAGCGGAGTCGAGCCGCTGCGAATTCTCTTTCCAGCCAAGTTGCGAGAGCAGTTTTTCTTTTGCAATGCGGCCATCGACGGAACCGCTGGCCAGCCAGGCGAACGGACCACGCGGGCGGATGACTGGCTCGCAAAGGCGGCCGGTGGTTTCGCCGTCGCGAAATTCTAGGCGATTGGCGATAAACCCTTCGGCGCCGAAGTATTCGGTCATCGGGCGCAAGATGTGTTCCAGAAGCTGGCTGACAAGGATGACGCGATCGCCGCTGCGGACTGCGTCGATGAGCTTGTCCACGGCTTCGCGGCGCATTTTGGGCTTCAGTTCGTACTGGAAATACTCTTCACCGAGGAGATCGAGGCGGTCACGCGTGATGCCGCTGAGGACGCTG
>Ga0307475_10002271_pt1 | contig 11592 bp, 9 predicted proteins | sample atmos_gasesECM1C_FD_203317 | JGI IMG/M metagenome (GOLD analysis project Ga0307475, IMG submission 203317) | Hardwood forest soil microbial communities from Morgan-Monroe State Forest, Indiana, United States - atmos_gasesECM1C_515 | ecosystem: Environmental > Terrestrial > Soil > Temperate...
CAGTGCTGGCTACGGTGAATACGGATGCCGACCGTATTTCTGCGCATTTCCCCCAATTGACATCTTTCCCTGTCTCCTGTGAGAGTGGCAGCCTACTTCTAATTCACCGGGAGGCCGGAGATGCAAGCACCCAGGCACTCCTGTCTATGCGCGCTGATCTTGTTGGCCGCATTCACAGTACTAGCGCCGCAAACGCTCGCCGAGCATCTGACCATAACTAGTATGCCAGCCGGCGCCACCATCGAAATTGACGGCGCTGCAATTGGAGTGACGCCCTACACAATCGACTATCCGTCCTCGTATTTTCACAAGCCGCATACCGTGTTCAGCTCTCGTCTCGAACATGCCCTCATCCTCAAGATCCACAAGGACGGGTACACACCGCAGCAAATCACCTTGACCGATGGCCCATTGCAGTGGATTTCGGTGACGGGCCGGCGCCATGGCAGCTATTTTTTGTTGAAGGGCGGCCATTTCACTTTTCAGCTCGAACAAGTTTCTGAGGCGAATGCGAAAACGCCTGTGGCACCCCCAGTCGGACACGGCGGAGCAGGAGCCAGCAGCGAACAATCCGGAGCGCTGATGAAGGCAAGTCTTGAAGCGGCGCATACCGCTGCGAGCACGGTGAGTTTCAGTTCCGAACCTAACGGCGCGGACATCTACATCGACGGAAAGTTCGTCGGACAAACACCAGCAACGATCAGCGTGCAGCCCGGGTCGCATGTTGTGGTGGTCAAAGACGACGGGACGCAAGAACTGGCAGCGCGATCTCGAGGTATTGAAGGATAGCCAGGTGGCGCTGCGTCCGATGCTTGTGCAGGGTCGCCCTCTGCAACGCACAGGTCTGGCTCGGCTCCTTCACTAGTGAGCGACGTCTAATCGGGACTTGTGATATCAACTTGCGTGCGCACTCTTCCTCGACCGGCGAGTGTGAGGGCTTTCTCGAGGTAGGCTTCGAGTTCCGGCACTCGTAGAATTTTTAGTAACGCTGCAAGCACCACGATTCCAATCGTGGTCGCGATCGCAAGGAGTAGCAATGCGCCGAAAGGTTCTTGCCAGGACATGCGCATTTCAAGCCAGCCCACCAATTTGTAGCAAACGAAACCTGCCGCGGCGGACGCAGCCGTTACCTTGCAGAAAAAGAGGGCAAGACTGGCCTGCTCACGGTTCTTGGTACGGCGGTTGAGCAGAACAAACAGCACCACCGTGTAGGCGATGATGCCAAGCGAGCTTGCCAGCGCCAAGCCGAGATGTTGGGAGCGCCGCACGAGCCACCAATAAAGCGGCAGATTCAGCGCGGTCATGACGGTGCCCACGACAGCCGGCGTGATCGTGTCGCGAGTGGCGTAGAAGCCTCGCGCCAAATTGTACTGAGCGCCCCAGGCAAACATCCCAATCGAGAAAAAGGCGAGGGTGACGGCGGTGGCCTGCATATCCGGCGCGCGCAGCCGCGTGTGAGAAAAAACAAGATGCACGAGCGGCAGACTCTGAGCGATTGTCAGCGCCGAAATCGGAACGAGCAGGAAGACGATTCCTTTGAAAATTGAATTCAGAACGCGGTTGAGCTCATCGAACTTTTTCTCCGAATAAAGCTGCGCTAAAACCGGGAACGATGCGACCCCAACTCCCTGCCCCACGATGCCGAGCGGCACCCGCATCAGAGTCTTGCCGTAGCTGAGCCACGTGATTGACGCAGGCTGAAGATAGGAGGCGAACCAGCGAATGATCCAGTCGTCCGTGAAGGAAAGCGAAACAGCCAGCATGATGGGCACGGAAAGCTTCAGAAAAAGCCAGAAGCCAGGATGACGGACGTTGAAATTAGGAGAAAACCTCGCGCCCGCTCGATACGCGCCATAGATTTGCAGCAAAAAATTACCTGCAATAGCGCCGCCCAGAACGCCTACCGCAAATCCCGTCATGCCGATTCTTGAAGACAAAAGTACGCCACCGAGAATAATTCCGATGTTGTAGACGAGCGGGGCGAGCGACGGGATCACAAATTGCCCCTTGGCATACTGCACGGCGCTCAGGATGCTGCCCTGATAGAAACAGAATTGCGCCGGGAGCATCAGCCGGGTGAGAAAAACCACGCGCTCACGTTCGGCAGGACTGAACCCGGGAGCGATGACGAGTACGAGTTTGTGCGCAAAGATTTCGCCAAGGACTATGAGCGCCACTAACGCGAAGCCCATCACGCTAATGACCGTCGAAAAAACGTGCCAACCCTCGTCCTCAGACTTCTCAGCGACGTATTTGGCGAAAACCGGAATGAAAGTGACACTCAGCGAACCGCCCGCGATCAGGTAATTCAGGAAATCCGGCAAGGTGAACGCGGCGTAGTAGGCGTCGGTGACCGCATTCGAGCCCATCTGATGCGCGACGGTCCAGTCGCGAAAAAATCCGAGAATGCGGCTGAGCAGAACGCTCGCCATCACGATTCCGGTAGCCGCAAAGATTCGACGATGGAGGGTGCCGGTCGTCACGACCGACATGGTAGATGGTTTATTGCTGCGGAACTAGAGGCTTGGCCGCGGGTGTTTCCGCCGAAATAATCTGAAACTGCGATTTACTCCGCGGCGCTGGTGCGCACCGATACGCGACGGGCGGGTTCGGGTGATTCCAGCGGCTCGCGCGCGGGTGTTCCCTGCGGAGCTGCTCGCAGATATTGAGCCGGCCATGGGGTCTGGAAACCTTCGGCGTGTGCCGCGTGCAGCGGCCAGTATGGTTCGCGGAGGAACTCGCGCGCCATCAGGATCACATCCGCCCGGCCTTCCCGTAAAATCGTGTCTGCCTGATTCATTGATGTGATCATTCCGATCGCGCCAGTAAGAATTCCGGTCTCGCGCCGAATCGCTTCCGCAAACGGCACCTGGTAATTCGGCGCAACTGGAATCTTGGCATTCGCAGCGGGAGAAATTCCGCCGGATGAACAATCCACGAGATCGACGCCCAGCGGGCCGAGTTGCGCGGCCAGAGCGATCGATTGTTCGATGTCCCAGCCGCCTTCGATCCAGTCACTCCCAGAAATGCGAATGAAAAGAGGCCTGCCTTTCGGAATCACGCTGCGAATCGCGCCAACCACCTCGCGGACAATACGCGCGCGGTTTTCGAGCGATCCACCGTAGGAATCGAAACGGAAATTCGAAAGCGGCGAAAGAAACTCATGCAGCAGATAGCCATGCGCCGCATGGATTTCGATCAAGTCGAATCCCGCATCGCAAGCGCGTCGGGCGGCGTCGGCAAATGCCTCCACGGTGACGCGAATCTGCCGATCATCGAGAGCGATCGGGTTCGGATAATCGTCCGCGAATCGCACATCGCTCGGCGCCATGGGAATCCATCCTCCTCGTGACACGGGAACTTCCTTGCCGCCCTCCCACGGCCGAGCAGTGCTGCCTTTCCGGCCTGCATGGGCGAGCTGGATTCCGGCTACCGCGCCCTGGCTATGGATGAATCGGGTAATCCGCGCGAGCATCTCGATGTGCTCGTCTTTCCAGATTCCGAGATCCTGGGGACTAATACGCGCTTCGGGAAGAACTGCCGTTGCCTCCGTAAAAACGAGCGAGGCCCCGCCGACGGCGCGACTGCCGAGATGTACGAGATGCCAATCGTTGGCGAAACCGTCCGTGCTCGAGTACTGGCACATCGGCGAAACGATGATCCGGTTGCGAAGCAGGACGTCGCGAATCTGCAAGCTATCGAAGAGCACTGGGCAGCTCCCTGGAGCGAAAGTTCTCGGCGTTCACGGCAAAGGAAGAATAGCAAGGAGTACCGTAGGCGTGAAGCTCAGCCATAGGTGAAACTCTCAACAGGCTCGCGAGGGCGCGATCAGTCATCGCGGCGATGAGCTTTCATATGACGATGGTCGGCCACCGGTTCGAGCAGGCGAAGCACATGCTCGCCGGCCTTCGCGTCGAAGCGGTGAACCAACACCGCGTCCGCAGCGCGATCATCGGCAGCAAGTTCAAGCTCAGGATTGTCGATCACGATGTCGCCATTGTTTTTAATTCGAAGCGCGGAGCCGACTTGCAGTGAAATCTTGGTTTCGTTGGAATTGGAGGCCATGCGGAGTCTCCTCGCTGGATTGAGCGGCGATGTCTTCGCTCTCAAGCTATTCGATGAGAAAGAGGATGGAAAAGTGGCGAAAATTACTTGCCCTTCTTCTTACCTGGCGCCGGCTCGTCGTGACCTCCGGTCCATGCCGGTGGATCGCTCGCAGGAAAGGACTCACGCGACGCTTCGTCGACCTCTTCATCGAGGCTGGGCGGCTCCGCAGCCGGCACTGGTTCCGGCGGGCGGGTTTTCTTGCGTGCAGACTTTTGGGACCGACGCGCTCCGGGCATCCTGAGTTCTTCTCGCGGATCGCAGACCTTAGAACTTGAAGCCGACTCCGCCGTAAACTTTCGGGTTGAATTGATTGTTACTGAAATATCGCGTCCCAATCATGTCGGCGCCGGCGCGAAGGACGATCCTGCGCCAGGGAGTGGGAAAGTCTGCTCCGCCACCCAGCTCATATCCGAATGCTTCCTGGTTTCCGAACGCGGTCTGCGGGGTCAAATGGGAGTAACCGATGAGTGCATGAGCGAAAACTTCGATCCCCCTTCGAGCCTGCCAGCGAAATCGAGGGCCGCCGCCGCCAAACAGGAACCACGAACTCTGGTTGTTGGGCGAGTCGTGCGTCGCAAACATCTCCCCCTCAACTCCAAACCAAGAGTTGAAGTAGCGTACGATCCCCAAATTGAAACCGTTTTGATTGCGGCTGATACCGCCTTGGGCGCTAAAGTGAGTGTAGGTGTAGCCGAGATATGCCTGCCAGTTATAGTTCACGAATACGCCCTGCACATATTGCGGGTCAGGCGCGGCATTAGGCGCCGGCGCGCTCGAAACGGACGTACCCGAAAAAGGATTGGCTGCTAAGGAATCACCAGAGCTAGGGGCGACCGACGCTGGTGAGAGTGAAAGAGCTGTCGAGGAGGCCGATGTGGAAACCGCAGACACATCTCCCGTGGAAGATATTGTAAACGGAGCAGCTAGCAGCAGAGGATTTGCCGCGCTGCTTTGTGCGTACGAAGCGCAGGTGACAAGGAACACCAGTCCCAAGAGAAATAGAACATGTCGCATCGCCCAAACCCCCAGATAACACTGCCTCGTGCTACATCCATAATTTGACATGAGAATAGCCCGGTGTGTCCACCTGAATTGTTTCTTTTCTGGTGAGCGGACCAACGAGGGCGGCTCGGTTGAAGTACAAGATTCTCGCATATGGTGATACAGGAATCATTCGAATCAAAGCAGTTCCAACCTGGTTCAAGCTAGGGCCATAGCGGTCCGGCCAAGCAACGTGATCGCAAAGCGCGAGTTATGGAAAAACCTTCACATTATGAAGAATTAAGAAGAGGCCAGGAGCATTTGCGGTATCAGTTCATCTCGACGGAGCTCGACCTAGCGCTCACATTTGTCGGCATTTCTCAATCGACAGATGACGAACAACGCTCCGAACGCAATCTCAACCATGCGAGGAAAGCCGTTGAAACAGCGAGGAAGTATCTAGGAGAGACGAATCTGACGGCGTGCATGAGGGAAGAACTGGTCGAAAAGTTGCAAAACTAGAGCCTCTGGTGGAGTCCGACCATCGGGTCACGAAGGCGAAATGAGGTCAAGGCGTCGTCCATCGCAAACGGAAGTATCACGCGTTTTGCGCCTTCGCATTGAGCGAGCTATAGAACTCTTCTCCGCGTAGCACCGCGCGAATTCCGCGGATCAAATCCTGTGTTGCATTCGCCTTCACCACAAACCCGTCGCAATCCGCCGCGCGAGCGATACGTTCCAATCCAGGAAAGGTGTGCGTTGTGTAGATTAGAATCTTTGGCGTAAGGCCGGCATTGCGAATCCTATTCGCGGCGGAAAAGCCCCCGCCTCCGGGCATGTTGAGATCGAGAATCACTAAATCCGGTTTGAGTCTCTGAACCTTCTCAAAGGCTTCCAATCCATCTTGTGCTTCGCCGCAGATTTCCAGGTCGTCCTCGTCATTGAGCAGGAAGCGTATGCCTTTCCTGGCGACTTCGTGATCGTCCACTATCAGGATCCGCTTCGCGAGGCCGGTAGGCGCCTGTGTGGCTTTATCCTTCTGCTGACGCCGCGCGCGGGCACTATCCGGAGAAATGGCGGCACCATCACGCAATGGAACGCTCGCAATAACTTCAGTGCCGTGCGGGTCCGATTGCAGGTCCAAGCTCCCACCCAGGGATCTAAGGCGTCCCCTCATCCCTTCGATGCCAACACCTGATGGCGCAGAACCACCATGAGACGTCTGGTCGAAACCTCGCCCTGCATCACGAATTGACAGTTTCAGGTAATGCGCATCGAGCTCGATCCGAACCCATGCTTGCTTGCTTTGAGAATGGCGGATCACGTTGGAAAGGCTCTCCTGCATGATACGGAACAGGGCAGTCTCTGCCTGCAGCGTGAGGCGCGGTAAATTGTCCGGAACCGACAATTGCACGGAGATGCCAGAGCGCTTCGAGAAACCTTCCATATACCAGCTCAGCGCCGACGCGAGACCCATATCGTCCAAAAGGGGCGGGTGGAGCAAATAGGAAAATGTGCGAATCTCGGACTCTACCTTGCGCAACCAATCGACCGCTTCGAGCAGATTCTTTCGAGCATTCGGATCGGGCTTGTCCCACGTGCGCGCAATCGTATCCAAGGTCATCAGGACGACAACGATCTCCTGGCCGACTGTGTCATGCAGGTCGCGCGCCAGGCGGCGCCGTTCTTCGTCCTGCAATTGAAGGACGCGCGCACTCAAAGAATTCATGGAATCCTTCGATGCCTTAAGTGCAGTCTGCGCTTTTACGAGATCGGTAATGTCGGTGGCAGTGATTTTTATGGTCGCTGGCGCATCCAAAAAAGGAGAAAAACAAACCCGTATCGTTCGAAGGCCATAATCAGAACTCGGAACTATGATCTCGCCTTCCGTCGTCTCGAGAGCGCCCTGAGACATTGCCTCTTCAAGCGAACGCCACGAAGCCGCCGCGACGAATGATTTGAGATTCGACCCCGACGGATTCTTACGGGGGGGTTGACCGAGTGTTTCCAGGAAGCGGCTATTGGTGTACAGAAGGCCGCCGTTGCGAGTGGCCACGGCCACCCCAACCGAAAGCGATTCCATTAATGAGGCGAAGGTGCCGTCGAGCGATTTTCCATAGGGCCCCTTCGATTCGACGGGAAATCTTTTCTCGCCGCGGATTTTCCTGGGGCGGGCCCGATTCGCACTGGATCCGCGTTTGGAGTTGTTTCGCACCGGGAGCTCGGGGATGAAACTATCCTACAGCCGGAGCAGCAAGAGACAATACGCAATTCCCTTTAGCTCCAGGCTTTTTAATGTCACTATCGCCGTCCTGAAGCCATAATAGTTGTTTATCCAGTATCGTTAGGACTAGAATTACTTGTTCGGCCCAGGCCCATGAGATTTTCCGTGCGAGGGTCGACAAATGGCATCGAAGCGGCTCAAAGCGAAACCGTTAAACAACCGAAAAAAAGACCCCGTTTCAACTTCGTCGCCTCGCCGAGCCGAATTTCTAATTGCCGGCGTGGGTGCCTCCGCCGGCGGCGTCGAAGCTTTCACCGAACTCCTGACCAATCTTCCCGCCGATACAGGAATGGCCTTCGTCCTGATTCAGCATTTGGATCCAAAACATGAAAGCCTGCTGAGCGCTTTGCTTGCCAAGAAATCCACGATGCCTGTCGTCGAAGTCCGGAAGGGTATGAAACTTGAGCCAAACCACGTTTACGTAATTCCGCCCAACGCAACAATGACCATCTCAGATCATTCCCTACAACTCGAAAAAAGAATTGAAACGAGCGGAACACCGATGCCCGTGGATCTTTTCATGCGATCTCTTGCCGAACAACAAGGCAATCGTGCGATCGGTATCATCCTTTCGGGATTGGGTAGCGACGGTACCCTGGGTATGGCGGAAATTCAGGCGCAAGGCGGAGTGACCTTCGCGCAGGACGAGGGTTCGGCAAAATATGACAGCATGCCACGTAGCGTGATCGATGCTGGATCTGCCGATTACGTCCTTCCTCCAAAAAGCATCGCGCGCGAACTCGTGCGGATCGCGCGACACCCATACACGGCGCGCCCTAAGAGCGAGTCAACCGACGCCCCGGCTCAGCAAGGAAATGGGCTCGCAAGCATATTTCAGCTATTGCGGCGCGCCACCGGACTCGATTTCACGCATTACCGGCAAAGTACGATTTTGCGGCGGATTCAAAGACGGATGGTCGTCCACAAAATCGACAACCTCGATCAGTACGTGCGGTTTCTGCAGGTGAATCCGCCCGAAATCAAAGCCCTTTATCAGGACATGCTGATCAACGTTACGAGCTTCTTCCGGAATCCCGGGTTGTTTGAGGCTATGCGCAACGAAGTGTTTCCCGAGATTCTGAAAGGATCGGGTGCCGACCGCACGATTCGGATCTGGACTCCCGCGTGTTCGTCGGGTGAGGAAACCTACTCCGTCGCGATCACTTTGCTGGAATACCTGGGAGACAAAGCTGGCGCAAATTCGATTCAATTCTTCGGCACGGATGTGAGCGAAAGCAACGTGGCACGTGCGCGAAGCGGTCTATATCCCGACAACATTCAAGCGGACGTATCTTCCGAGCGCCTGCGCCGATTTTTCAGCAAGGTTGACGGCGGTTACCGGATCAGCAAACTGATTCGGGACATGTGCATCTTCGCGCAGCATAACATTTTGAGCGACCCGCCGTTTTCCCAGATGGATTTGATTTGCTGCCGCAACTTATTGATTTATCTGGAACCGATTCTACAAGCCAAGGTAATTTCTCTGTTTCACTACGCCATCAGGCCTGAAAGATTCTTGATCCTCGGCGCCTCGGAGGGCATCGGCTCGGCCAGCAGCCTTTTCACGACAGTGGATCGCGTCCAGAAGATTTTTTCCAAGAAAACTACGGCGGTGCGCCAGGTGGTGAGCTTCTCCCTGGAGCATCCGCCCGGACGCGCCGGGGCACCCGCAATCCGCACCTCCCTGAAACCAACGGACTCGGCTTGGAATTTTCTGGAAGCGCAAAAGGAGTTCGACCGCCGTGTGCTGAACCAGTATTCGCCCGCCGCGGTATTCGTCAATGAAGATCTCGAAATCATTTATACACGGGGCAACCTGGGTCAGTTCCTGAAGCTGATGCCGGGCCGAGCGAGCCTGAGTATATTAAAAATGGCGCAAGAAGGACTCTTGCTCGAACTGCGCAATGCCATAGCCCGAGCGAAGAAAGACAATGTCGTGGTGCGGAAAGAAAATGTTCAAATCAAGGATGAAGACAGCGGCGAGAATGGTTCTTCCTCATCCAACCTGCAAGTCCTTCGATCGGCGGCCTTTGAAGTTACGCCCGTCAGCGTACCCAATCTGAAAGAACGGTATTACATGATTGTTTTTCACGACAAGCCGGCCGAAAAGCCAGCGTCGCGAGCCGCGAGCAAAGGCCGGCGGGCAGCCGATTCGAAAGTGTCCGCCGCTCAAATCGCCAAGCTCCAGCAGGAGCTTGCCGCCGCGAAGGAATATTTGCAGTCCGTGATCGAAACGCAGGAAGCCACGAACGAGGAATTACAATCGGCAAACGAAGAAATTCTTTCGAGTAACGAGGAACTTCAGAGCACCAACGAAGAACTGGAGACGGCCAAGGAAGAATTGCAGTCGGCGAATGAAGAATTGACGACGGTGAATGACGAGTTGCGCGGGAGGAATCTCGAGATTACGCAGGTAAACACCGACCTCACCAATCTATTTGGCAGCATCGAAATTGCCGTGGTGATGATCGGCAGCGACTTGACGGTGCGCCGGTTTACACCGGAAGCCCAGAAATTCCTGGGACTGATATCGGCGGACGTGGGACGCCCGCTTCTGAATATCCACCCTTCGGTCGAGATTCCTCATTTTGAGGCGCTTGTGAAGGATGTGTTGTCCACCATGAAGCCCATCAATAAGGAGCTCATCGACCGCGACAAGAATCGTTACCTTGTGCGGATCCTCCCCTGTCGCACGCTGGAAAACAAAATAGATGGAGCGGTGATTACGATTATTCCGGTTGCGGCTCGAAACGCTGCGGATGCCAGCTGACGCTTTTATGGGCGAACTGCGTTCTTACAAAGGCATGCGGATCGCAGCATTGCGAAGATCTGCGATTGTGGGATAGCCGTCGATGGCCATGAGCAAATCAGCCTCGGCGAGTATGGAACGAAGCACGTGAACGATTCCGTCCACTCCATCGAGCGCTAAGCCGTAGCAATAGGGGCGCCCGATACCCACCGCCGTTGCTCCGATGGCAAGCGCCTTTACAACATCTGAACCGGAACGAACGCCCGAATCGAACAGCACAGGCGTACTACCCGCCGCCTTCACTACACCGGGAAGCATGTCAATTGTTGCGATGCCGCCATTCGCCTGCCGTCCCCCGTGGTTCGAGCAGTAAATCCCGTCAACGCCTCCATCGATCGCCCTGCGCACGTCATCGGGATGGCAAATACCTTTCAGCAACAGTGGCAACTTCGTGAGGGAACGCAGCCAGGGCAGATCTTCCCACGTCATGGGATTCGCAAACACCTTCGTCCATTGAAGGATCGCCGCGCGAGGATCGTCTTGAGGAGGTTTTTCCAGCTTGGCCCGAAATCGAGGGTCGGAGAAGTAATTCGCTAAACAATGACCGCGCAGCTGCGGGAAATTCGCTTGATTGAGGTCTCGTGGGCGCCAGCCGGTGATCCATGTGTCCACAGTAACGACAATGCCCTTGAATCCGGCCGCTTCGGCCCTCTGCACGAAACTTTCGGCGAGCCCGCGATCGTTCGGCGTGTAAAGCTGAAAAAGGCCGGGAGTTCGTCCGAATTCTTTCGCCACGCTCTCGAGCGGATCGACGGTGAGCGTCGAAGCGATCATCGGCACTCCGCTTCGCGCGGCCGCTCGAGCAGCGGCCAGATCGCCATGGCCGTCTTGCGCGCAGAGCCCGAGCACTCCGATGGGAGCCATGAAGATCGGCGCAGCCAGCTCCATTCCGAATAGTTTTATCGAGAGATCGCGAACCGGCCGCGCAGCCAGCATCCGCGGAATCAGCCCCCAGTGCTCGAAAGCTGCAACGTTAGCTCTTTGCGTGTGTTCATCTCCGCAGCCGCCTGCCACGTAAGACACCAACGAGGGCGGCATTGCCGCGTGAGCTCGCTTTTCGAGAGCTGCAAAATCCACGGGAAGCTTGGGAAGCGTGCCCGTTAATCCCGCAAAGTAGATTTCGTCTTGATATGCGCCAAAGTTCTTGCCAGAGTTCGTCCCAAATCTCGTCATGGATGTCTCGTGTGGAACCGTCGTGTCCCGATCAGCAACACGATGGGCGCACTTATACACCGGAGGCTCCTCCGAGTGAACGAAATTGTCGATGAGCGAGCAGGGTCCCAAAATCGGGCTGGAGCAACTTCTCCCACCGTGTGGTGCTGGAATTTCGAATGGCACTTCTGAAAGTTGCTCGCTGCGAAGAATGCGCCAAACGCCGTAAACTGAGCTAGTTCCGAAGCCGCGCCATCTG
>Ga0307475_10002272_pt1 | contig 11590 bp, 9 predicted proteins | sample atmos_gasesECM1C_FD_203317 | JGI IMG/M metagenome (GOLD analysis project Ga0307475, IMG submission 203317) | Hardwood forest soil microbial communities from Morgan-Monroe State Forest, Indiana, United States - atmos_gasesECM1C_515 | ecosystem: Environmental > Terrestrial > Soil > Temperate...
CGAAGCGAGAGAGTTGCCGCCACTGAACGCCCCGCAGGTCATCGGCGGCTTCCTGGCGGGCATTCGCGGGTACGCTGTGCCAGGCTTCGTGCGCGATGACTATCTCGCGTCGTATGAGGGTGATCGGTTGACACGGTCGGCAGCGCTCGTTCGGGCGTACCCGAAGGACCTGTCTCTGCTGGCGCCGCGCCTGGCGGCGATCGCGCTTCCGGTGGCGATCGTCGTGGGGCGGAACGACCCCTACGGCCTGGCACGCGACGCGGAGGCTCTCCGGGAACGACTTCCGAATGCTCGCCTCGACGTTCTCGAGGCCGGTCACTGCGTCTGGGAGGAGCGAGCGCCCGAGTTCGAGGCGATCATCAAACAATGGGTGAGCGGTGGCCACCGAGGATAGCCGGGCCGGAAGGCCGCCAGGAGGCGGCAGGTAGATGAAACGGGATCTCGACCTGGAAGAGCGGAACAAGGCGCTCGTTCTGGAGGCCTTCGACGCGCTTTTCAACCGGCGGGACTTTGCGGCTGCGGAGAGTTACTGGTCACCCGGATACATTCAACACAGTGCTGCGATCGGGCCGGGAAGAGACGGCCTTCTCGCACTGGTGCGGTCCGTGCACAGGCGCCACGAGAGCGCACTTGCCGTGGCGGAGGGCGACTACGTCATGATTCACGGGCGCTTCAGCGGAGGCGGGCGACCGACGAGAATCGTCGTCGACATCCTTCGGGTGAAGGAGGGTCGCATCGTGGAGCACTGGGATGTGATGCAGGACGAAGCGACGAGCGCCGAGTCGAAGAGCGGCCTTCCAATGTTCGGCGATCGGTTCCCCGATGCGTGACGCCGGCGCCGCGGGCCAGTTCAGGATCGGAGACACCACGATCAATCGTCTCGGCTATGGCGCCATGCGGATCACCGGTCCCGGCATCTGGGGTCCGCCTGCTGACCGCGATGCAGCGCTGGCCACGTTGCGCAGGCTTCCCGAGCTCGGCGTCAACTTCATCGACACGGCCGACAGCTATGGCCCGGATGTGTCGGAGATGCTGATCCGCGAAGCGCTGCATCCCTACGACGGCCTGCTGATCGCAACGAAGGCCGGCCTGATGCGCCCGGGGCCGGATCGCTGGACGTCGAATGGACGCCCGGCCTATCTGATTGACCAGGCCAAGAGCAGTCTGAAGAAGCTCGGCGTCGAGCAGATCCATCTGTGGCAGCTTCATCGCATCGACCCGCGCGTGCCGCGTGACGAGCAATTCGGGGCCATCCGGCAGCTCCTGGACGACGGCATCATCCGCCACGCGGGGCTGAGCGAGGTCTCGGTGGCCGACATCGAGGCCGCTCGTCAGGTATTCCCGGTGGCCACGGTACAGAACCGCTACAACCTCGTCGACCGCGGGAGCGAAGACGTGCTGGCCTATTGCACCGCCAACAACATCGGCTTCATTCCCTGGTTTCCGCTGGCGGCTGGTGAGCTGACCCGACCGGGTGGCGTTGTCACCCGCGTCGCGAAGGCCCGTCGCGCCACCGCAGGACAGGTCTCACTGGCATGGCTGCTGCGTCACAGCCCCGTCATCTTGCCGATCCCCGGTACTCTCGGCGTTGCCCATCTCGAAGAAAACGTGGCGGGCGCGAGCCTGTCGCTGACGCCGGAAGAAGTTCGCGAGCTGGATGCATCTGCCTGAGTCCGTGCGCTCGCCGCGGCTATTTGGAATCTCCGCGTTCCACCCCGCCATCCGGCGCACGGGCGATCATGCCCGAAGCACCTACGAGATCGTGGGGCCGGCGAGGCTCGAATGAACGCGTCGCCGGCCCACCGGGCGCCGGGCCTCACATCGGCATCGTGAACAGGTCGTTCATGGTGCTGACGGCGTCTGGCTGCGGGGAGCAGGGGAGGGGTTCCAGGCCCATCACGGTCTCCACGGTTTTCAGGTACGAGCTGGTGTCGTAGTCGGTCTGCGAGACGAACCCGGGCTTCGCGTTTGGAGAGATGGCCAGGAAGGGCGGGTCGTCGGATTGGCCGGAGCCTTCGTCCCAGAGCAGGAACAGGACGCCGCCCTGCTTGAAGGCGTCGGTGGCCAGGATCTTGGGCACCTGCTGGGAGAGCCACTGGTCTCCTTCGGCGATGGTTCCGTCGTGCATATCGTCCATCAGGTTGGGCGTGATGAACGCGTAGCTCGGCACGGTGCCGGCGGCAATGTCGGCGTCGAGCTGCGAAAAGTCGACTATGTGCGCGTCGCAGCGAGCAGAGGGCTGAAAAGCCGTTCCGTCCCACCCATTGATGTCGCTGAAGTAGGCGAACGGGTTGTGCTTGACTGCGTAGGTTCCCTGAGACTTCAGGCCGCAAGGCTGGCCCATGCTCTCCTGGTACGACTTCCAGGTCAGGCCCGCTTTCTCAATTTGATCGGCCAGATGGGAGGTCGACGCGATGGTCTGGGTGGCGCTGGGGTCATCGTCGTTCAGGATGCCGAAGTTCTGGCCGGCCACCATCCAGATATAGTTCGGCTCGCTGGGGTGGACGTATGAGTCGTGGTATCCAGCGGCGACGCTGTATTTCTGGGCGAGACTGTTGATGAACGGCGCGTCTTTCGTGTTGCCGATGATCTGACTCTCACTGTGATTCTCCATGACGATCGTGAAGATCGTGCCGCCCCAGCCGGCGGGACGTTGCGCCGCCGTCGCGGTCAAAGGCCGACATTCGTTTGTGGTGCTTCCCGAGGTGTTGCTGCTGCCGCACCCCGCGATGAGACCAAGCGCGGAGACGAACATCGTGACGAGCGGCTTGCGATTCCCTGTCATTGCGGACGCGATCATCTGTTCTGCTTTCTGCGACGGTGAGTTGTCGCGCTCGAGTTGTAAGCACGGCGCCGCGCTGTCAAGAGGGCGACGGGTGCCGACAAACCGGCGGCGCGAGAGCGACGCCAGACTCGCCCTCGCGCAAACGTTGCGCGTGGGTTCGCCAACGCGCGCAAGTCTCGCCGCTTGTCGATGGCGAACATCGCAAATCAACGCGCCCCGCGGTCGCACCAGGCGCTGGAACCACGATTGCTTGATGTAGCGTTCATGGAGGCCGGTGCGACCGAGCTGCGGCTTCTTTCAAGAGTCGGGTTCAGGGAACGAACCGCCGGCGCCGCGCAGGAATTGCCGGCAGACGCGCCCGTTCCGGCGGAGCTTGCGCGTGGCGGCCGCTGATCGGCGCCTGCTGGCTGGCGCGGACGCGGGCATGGGTCTTGCGTTGCAGGTCCGCCGACATGACCGCCGACATGACCGCCGCCGAGACCAATCTTCTGCGCCCGACCGAGGCGCCGCTTTTCGTTCGGCTGCTCGGCCGGACGGGCCGCGCGGCCTTTCGCTTTGCCGGTGACACCGGCCGCATGGCGCTGTTTCTGCGCACCATCGTCAGCCGCCTGTGGCGCCGTCCGTTCCGTCCGCTGGAGGTGATCGTCCAGATCGAGTTCGTGGGCGCCCGCTCGGTCGGCGTGGTGGCGCTGTCGGCGGTCTTCACCGGACTGGTGCTGGCGCTGCAGGGCTATAACGTGCTGGTTCGCTTCGGCAGCGAGAACCTGGTGGGCTCGCTGGTGACGCTGAGCCTGACCCGCGAGCTGGCGCCGGTGCTGGCGGCGTTGATGGTCACGGCGCGCGCCGGTTCAGCCATGGCCGCCACCATCGGCAACATGGCGGTCAGCGAGCAACTGGACGCGCTGAAATCGCTGGCCGTCGATCCGGTGCAGTACCTGGCCGCGCCGCGCCTCTTGGCCACCGTGGTGTCCCTGCCGCTGCTGACGGCCGGGTTCTCGCTGGCTGGTGTTGGCGCCGCCTATCTGTTCTCGGTTTCGGTGCTTGGGCTGGACGGGCTGGCGTTCATGTCGAACGTGCGTTCGTCGGTGGAGTGGGAGGACGTCTCCATCGGTCTGTGGAAAGCGCTGATCTTCGGCGTGTTGATCGCCTGGAGCGCCACCTTCCGCGGTTTTCAGACCACCGGAGGCGCTCGCGGCGTGGGCCGCGCCACCAGCCGTACAGTGGTCGAGTCGGCGGTGTTGATCCTGTGCGCCGATTACATGGTGACGGCGCTCCTCTCCTGAACATGAAAGGCAAGGACCACATCGTGTTCGACTATTCCAGAGCCGAGATCGTCACGGGGGCCTTTTTGATGCTGGGCCTGGCCGTGCTGGGCTATCTGTGCATTTCGATCGGCGGCCTGCGCATCTTTGCGCCGGACGCCTATCAGGTGTCGGCGCGCTTCTCCAACGTCGGCGATCTGAAAGAGCGGGCGCCGGTGAAGATCGCCGGAGTCACCATCGGGCGGGTAGAGTCGATCCGCCTGGCCGATTACTATGGCGAGGCCAAGCTGAGCCTGTTCCGCAGCGTGGTCCTGGCCAAGGACACCATGGCGTCGATCGCCACTGCCGGGCTGCTGGGCGACTCTTACGTCTCGCTGTCGCCCGGGGGCGCCGACGCCAGCCTGCGCGCCGGCGATCGCATCACCCACACCGAGCCGGCGTGGAACATGGCCGACATCATCGGGCGCACGGCGTTCGGCAGCGCCGCGCCCGCGTCGGGCGGCGACAGCGCCGCGCCCGTCCCCGCACCCACCAACGCACCGAAGAAGAAGGAAGACACACCGTGACTGCAGCAAGAGGGCGACCGAGATCGATCATCATCGTGTTGGTGGCCGCGGGCGCGCTGTCTGTGCCGGCGCACGCGCGGACGCTGGATCGGCGCGCCGCCATCCGGATGGCGCTGGGCCAGAACCCACAGATCGCCGCCGCCCGCGCCGAAGAGGCGGCGCTGGTGGCGCAAGGCAAGCAAGTGGACGCCACCCGCATGCCCAACGTGACCCTGGATGCTGGCGTCGGACCGGCGCTGGTGGCGTCCCTGGTACCCGGCACCGCCGTGCAGTCGGTGCAGGAGCAGTACGGCAACTACAGGTGGAGCGATCTGTCGACGGTCTGGATAGGCGAGCTGCGGATCGTCCAGCCCCTGTACACCTTCGGCAAGATCGCGCTGCGCGCGGAGTCCGCCACCCACGGCCTGCACGCGCGCGAGGCGCAGACGCGCATGCAGAAGGCCGACGTGGCCTTCGTCGTCGCGCAGATATACGAAGGCTACCTGTACGCCCGCGACGCCGAGCGCTTCTTCCTCGAGATCGATCACTGGTTCGACAGCACGCTGCAAACCACGCAGGAGAAGCTGGCCCGGAACATGGCCGGGGTCAGGGAGCGCGACGTCCTGCGCCTGCAATCGGCGCAAGGCTTGATGGCGATGGGCCTGCACCAGGCGCGCGCCGGCCTGGCACAGGCGCGCGCCGGTTTGATCGCCTACCTGGGTCTGCCCGCCGACGAGACGCTGGCGTTCGTCGAGGATGAGCTGATGCCCGTCGGGCAAATTCCCGACGAGTTCTCGACGATGGTGCGCCAGGCCGACGAGAAACGCCCGGAGCTGCTGGCTCTGCGCGAAGGGCAGCAGGCGCTGCTGGCCCTGGGACGGGCGGAGGCGGCCGGCTGGTGGCCGAATTTTTTCTTGATGGGTTTTCTGTCCGTGGCGTACACGCCCGGGCGCGACTGGGTGCAGTCGCGATTCATCGTCGACCCGCTGAACCACTTTGCGCCGGGCGCGCTGCTGGGGCTGCACTGGGAGCTGCAAGGAAACCTGGCCGGGGCGCGGGCAGCCGAACAGCGGGCCCATGCCGACGTGCTGGACCACATGGGACAGTGGGCGACGGCGGGCATTCCGGCGGAGGTGCGCAAGGCCTACGAAGACGTGATGCGCGCCAGAAAAGACGTGGACGCCGGCCTGGTCGCGGTCAAGAAGGCCAGGCAGTGGATGGTGCAGGCGTCGGCCGACTACGGCGTCGGGTTGCTGGACGTGCGCGAGGTGTCAGACGCCGTCGACGCTTACTTCACGCTGCGAATGGCGATCCTCAAAGCCCGCTATGACCACAACGTGGCCATGGCGTCGCTGTCGAAGGCGACCGGCACGCTGGACAGCGGCGGCGATCTCTTCTACCTGGCGCCCCCGGCCGCGCAGTCCACGAACCGAGGAACGACAAAATGAAGACGAACGGAGACTCTCGAGGGTGGTCCGGGTGGATCAGCCGGCCGCGCGGGCGCGCCTGGCTGGCGATGGCGTCGTGGCTGGTCGGCGCCGGCATCAGCGTCGGCTTCGCCACCACTGTCCACGCGGCGGTTGGCGACGCGACAGCCGAGGGCACGATCCGCCAGACCGTCGACGACGCTTTCGCGGTCCTGAAAGACAATGGGCTGGCCGGCAAGGACAAGCGCGCGCAGCGCATCGCGGCCCTGCGCGCGATCACCGATCGCAGCTTCGACTGGCCAGAGATGGCGCGCGGCAGCCTCGGCGCCGCCTCGCGGACACTGAAGGGCGACCAGCGCGCGCAGTTCGTCGAGGTGTTCAAGAACATCCTGGCCCAGCAGTACATGGAAGACCTGGACCGCTTCCAGGGGACGGAGACCGTGACGGTCGACGGTTCCGAGCGAGACGGAGACGACGTGGTGGTCCGCACCACGCTGGTGACTTCCAGCCGCGAGCGGGTGCCCATCGACTATCGGATGCGCGTGGCCTCCGGTCGCTGGCTGGTGGTCGATCTCAGCATCGAAGGCGTCAGCATGGTCAATCATTTCCGAAAGACGTTTTCTCAAGCGTTGACCAACATGACAATCTCCGAGCTCATCGATCGACTGAAGAGGCAGCTTCCGCCTGCCGAACGCTGACGCCACCGATCGAGAGGTTCGCGATGAACGCCAACATCTCCCAGCTCCGGTTGGGACGGCGGCGGCCCATCGCCGCCGTCCCCGTCACCGCCGCGCTGATGATCGCCTTGCTGATCGCCGGCGCGACGCCAGCCCGCGCCGCTGATCCGTACGCGCCGCGGCTGAAAGACAACGAGCACTTCACCATCGATCCGGTGGTGGACGGCGTTCTGACCATCGGCGGCGCCGTGTTCGCCGAGCTGCTGAGCCTCATCCTGTCGACGGGCGAGATCCGCCCCGGCGAGCCCGGCGATCCCAGCAAGCTGCTGTCGATTGATCGCCCCGCCGTCACCCAGACCATCGATCCGAACGCCGCTTCACGGTCGGACTGGGCCTTGTACGCGTCTTTCCTGTACGCGGCGACCGACGTGGTCCTGTCCGGTGTGCGCGACGGACGAAGAGCGCTGCTGGTCGATTTCATCATGTACGCCGAGTCGATCGCCATCACCCAGGCCTTCACCGACGCCACCAAGATCGCGGTGCGCCGGCCCCGCCCCATCGACTACGCCAACTGCGCGCCCGCCGTGGCGGCGTCGCACAATTGCGCCGACACCGATCTCGAGCTGTCGTTCTTCTCTGGGCACGCCTCCGCGGCCGGGGCCATCACCGGGACGGCGACGTACCTGGCCTTCGTGCGCAGCGGACCGCGCTCGCTGCGTCCGTGGCTGACCCTGGGGCTGGGCGCGGCGTTGACGGCGTTCATCAGCTACGAACGCGTGCGCTCGGGCGAGCACTTTCCCACCGACGTGATCATGGGCTCGCTGGCGGGAGCGTCGATCGGCGTGCTGGTTCCGCATTTTCACCGCCGGCCGCACTATCACGACAACACCCTGGAGGAGCCGCCGGTCTGGATCGGCTTCGCGCCGACGCCGCACAACGGGGCCTCGGTCTCCCTGGGGGCGCGGTTCTGACCACCCGATCCGCGCGATGGACGCGCGTGGCAGGCGCGGCGGCCGCGGTCGTAGCGGTCGTGGCGGGAATGGGCGTGGCGCCGCACCTCCTTCGCGGGCAGCGCCTGGTCTGGTTGGTGGAAAGGTTTGTGCCGGAGATCCGCGGGCAGATCCACGTCGGCGGCGGCGGTGATTGGACCTGGAGCACCGCCTGGAACCTGGTCCGCGGACAGCGGGCCCCTGTCAACCTGGATGACGCGCGCGTCTCCGATCCCGAAGGCACCGAGGTGCTGCGCGCGCGCCACCTGGCCTGTCAGATCGAGCTGCACAGAGACCCGCTGCTGGTGCTGGTCCACGACGTCGCCTTGACCGGGGTGACGTGGCGCTTCGGCCGCATGAAGGGTTCGGAGGAAATTGGGTTCCTGGCGGCGCTGAAACCGCGCAAGCCGCAGGCCAGCGGCACGGCGCCGCCGACGGTGACGTTCGACGGCGTCCACATCGACGGGCTGGACGCGACGATCGACTTCGCCGAGTGGGGGCTGGTGCTGCGCAACGCGCGGGCGCGCGGCGAGCTGTCGTTCGCGCCCGACGCCGCCGGGCAAACGCAGTTTGGTTTCCAGGTACACCACGCCGACATCCGCGGAGGCGGCACGCTGCGAATCTTGGCCGGGGCACGGGCGCTGGAGCTACCCTTTTCCAACGCCCGGCTGGAACACGCGGGCAGCGTGTCCTCGACGGCGGGCGGCGCCCCTGATTCGATCGCGGTGCGCGCATCCAACGTGGTGACCGGGCGATCCGCGATGGCGCTGGATGGGACTTTCTTCGCCCTCTACGGCCAATCACCGAGCGCCCCGACGGCACCGCCGAACGTCGAGCTGCGCGCACAGATCACCCGGCCGGCCGACGCTCTCGGCGCCGTGCTGCGCGGTCACGCCCCCGACGAGCTGCAGGTGACCGACACGCCGCCGGCGCTGCTGACCGCGGCGTTCCGCGGACCGCTGGTGGCGGTCGCCATCCAGGTTGTCGCGCAAGGAGTGGGGACCAGCTATCGCGGACTGGAGGCGCGCGATATCACGCTGGCCGGCGACGCCGAACCGGCGGCCGGCAAACTTCGCGTCACCCATCTCGAGCTCGCGTCAGCGGGCGGTGGACGCCTGGGCTTGACAGGAACGCTGGACCTGCGCCGGGCCACCGCCCACGTTTCTTGCCAGCGCCTGCGCGTCGCGGACAGCCCGATGCTGCCGGGATCCCTTCGGCCACTGACCGAGGGGATCGCCGACGGCACCGTCACCCTGGGATTCAATCGCGCCGCCCAGAACATCTTGATCGACGACGTCGCGCTGGATTGGACCCGGCCCGCCGGCTCCGCCGGGCCGCGCACCATTCACCTTCGCAGCGCCCTGACGGCGCAGGCGCGGCGGGCCCGGCGTCGTTCAGGGGCGTGGGGCGTGCACGGGGCGCACATCGTGCACGGGGTGCTGAAAATTCCGACCATCACCGCGCCTTTCGCCGGCGGGACGCTGACCGCGCACGGGCGCATCACGCTGTGGGACAGCGAGGCCGTCGACGAGGCGGCGCCATTGCCCACTTTCGACCTGTCGATTCGCGTCCAGCAAGCGTCGGTGGCCACGGCGTTCGGCGAAGGATTCGTCACCGGCACCGTCTCGCTGAAGGCGCGCGTCCGGGGATCGCTGAATGATCTGGCCATCACCGTCGATATTCCGCCCGATCAGCGCATCCGGGTGCTGGGCGAGCCGTTCCGATTACCGACCGGCGCCACCCTGCACCTGGGTCGGGAGGGGTTGTCCATTCCGGTCGTTCGCATGCATGGCCTGCGCCCGCCCATCGGCGACGCTGATTTCACGGCGCTCAGCACAGCGGGAACGATCGGGTTCGACAGCGAGCTCGATCTGTCGACCACGCTGGATGACTTCCCGTTCGGCAGGCTGCCCGCCCTTGCCGAGGCGGCGCTGCCGTTTTCCGGCCGTCTGTCGGGTCAGCTGCGCGTGCGAGGATTACCAGGCCATCACGCCATCGCCGGCCGGCTGATCGTCGAGGGCGCCCTGTTTCAGGGGCGGAAGATCGGCGGCGGCGCCCTGGAGATTCGACCGCGTCCCGCTGGCGCCATCCGTGTCACCGGGCAGCTCATCGAAGGCGTGTCCATCGACGGTGTGCTGGCGCCCGCCGGGCGCGGACTGCGCGGCGAGGCGTCGCTGCTTCTGCGGCGGGTGCGCCTGGATCCGTTCCTGGGCCGGCTGCCGGGCGATCTCAGCGCGGCCGGGATCCTGTCGGGCCTGGCCATCGTTCGTCTGGAGGCGGGACAACCCAGCATCGAGGCGCGCCTGGACGAGCTGAGCCTGTCGGTCGTCATTCCCTGGCTGGCGCCGGCGCAGGCGCGCGGAGCGCCGCCCAAGATCCTGTCGCTGCACGCCGCCGATCCGGTCGTCGTCTCGGCCAGACCGGACGAGCTGCGCTTGCAACCGGCGCGCATCGTCGGAGCGGCGGGCACCCTGCTGATCGCCGGCGAGCAGCGCGGTGGCGTCACACAAGGGTCGGTGCAGGGACGGATCGAGCTGGGCGCGCTGGCGCCGCTGATGGCGCGCTGGCTGGATCGCCTGTCGGGCGCCATCACGCTGGATCTGGCGGCTCGCGCGACCGAGGAAAAAGGCAAACCTCCCGCGGTCACCGGCAACCTGGTGGTCGCGGCACCCATCTCGTTCGAGACGCCGCTGCTGCCGTTCGACGTGCGCGTTCCCAGCGGACGGCTGGAGGTCACCGGAACGGCGATCGTCACGACAAAGCTGCCGATCGTGCTGGCGGGCAGCGCCTGCGCCGTCTCCGGCGGCCTGAAGGTGCCCGATCGCGGCGCGCGGTCCCTGGGGTTGAACCTGGACGGCGTGGCCCAGGTGGCGTTGTTGCGCCGGCTGATGCCGCCCGATGCCGGCGTGAAGGTCGAGGACGGAACGGTTTCAATCAGCGGCCGCCTCGACGGCTCTTTCGCCCGACCGCACTTCAGGGGCCAGGCCAGGCCGCGCAACGTGATCCTGTCGGCGCCGGCGTTGAAAGGAGATTCACTTCGAATCGACGGCGGCACCGTCGCCGTCGACCAGGAGAGGGTGACCGTGCGGGCGGTCGAGGTTCGACTAGGAAAAAAGGTCCAGGCCACCGTCGGGTCGGAAGGCAACCCGGGCGTGTTGCGCGTGGCCTGGGCGCATCCGACGCGCGTGGTGTACGGGGATCTTCCCGGGACCGGGCGCGCCACCGACCTCACCTTCGCGCAGACGACGATCGAAGCGGCCACCTTCGGCCTGCGTCTCAACGGCGATCCGCGGCGGCGCCTGCGCCTGGCCGGCACCGTCGACCTGCAGTCCGCGCGGGTGCGCTCGTCGGTGGCCGAAGGGACGACCGGTGGCGACGGCCCGGCGGCGGCCAGCCAGCTGCCGGCGACCGACCTGGACATCCACGTCGCCGCGCCCAGCGGCGCGGTCACCGTCGATCTCCCGCACGCCCCCAACGTCCACGTGGGCCTCGATTTCCAGGTGCGCGGCACCATGGCCCACCCGTTACCGACCGGCAAGGTGCGGCCCGGCGGTGCCTATAGCACCATCGCCCTGATCCTGTACCGGCTTCTTCACTGACGGCGTTTCGAAGAACGCCGCCAGGTTCTTCGGGTTGTAGCCCAGCTCCTGTCTTCGTCTCTCGGTGCAGGCGGCCACTTGCTCGTTGCCGCCGGGATTCGTGCCGCCGATTCTTCGGGTGCCATCGCCCAGCAGGCGATACCAGAGGGTCATCGATTCGTGCGCCGTGGCCGCGTGGGAAGGCCCGAACCCGTCGAGGGCGGCGAACGAGAGGCCCGCGTGTTGCGCGCCCGCGATCATCCAGAGCAGGGAACAGTCCGATAGCCCCGCCTCTGCATAGCCGCCCCCGACGTCGCCATGCACGCC
>Ga0307475_10002273_pt1 | contig 11588 bp, 6 predicted proteins | sample atmos_gasesECM1C_FD_203317 | JGI IMG/M metagenome (GOLD analysis project Ga0307475, IMG submission 203317) | Hardwood forest soil microbial communities from Morgan-Monroe State Forest, Indiana, United States - atmos_gasesECM1C_515 | ecosystem: Environmental > Terrestrial > Soil > Temperate...
AGCCTTCATCCACATCGTCGATTCCATGTTCAATCAGCACGCCAAATGGCTCAAAGTGACGCGAGATATTCCTTGGCGTCGACCAATCGCCTCGTTGAATTACCTCCTAACCTCACACGTTTGGCGCCAAGATCACAACGGATTCACGCATCAGGACCCGGGCTTCATCGATCACGTCGTGAACAAGAAGGCTGACATCGTGCGCGTTTACCTGCCTCCGGACGCCAACACTCTTCTTTCTGTAGCCGATCACTGCCTTCGCAGCCGCGACTACGTCAACGTTATCGTGGCCGGAAAGCAGCCCGCGTTGCAGTACCTCGACATGCAATCGGCCATCGAACATTGCACGAGTGGAATCGGAATTTGGCAATGGGCTTCGAACGACCAGGGAACCGAGCCCGATGTGGTCATGGCCTGTGCCGGCGATATCCCCACTCTCGAAACTCTAGCCGCCGTGGATCTCCTCCGCCGGCATTTCTCCGATATCAAAATCCGCGTAGTCAATGTCGTTGACTTGATGACCATCCAGTCTTCCACCGAACATCCCCATGGCCTCCCCGATCGGGAATTCGACTCCCTGTTTACGATCGATAAGCCCGTCATCTTTGCCTACCACGGCTATCCCACGCTCATTCACCGCCTCACCTATCGCCGCACCAATCACGATAATTTCCACGTCCGTGGATACAAAGAAGAAGGAACAACCACCACTCCCTTCGATATGACCGTCCTCAACGACCTTGATCGCTTTCACCTCGCTGGCGACGTCGTCGATCGCGTTCCGCGCTTGCAACGCCTTGGTGCGCACTTCAAACAGTTCCTGAGAAACAAGCTCATCGAACACAAACAATACATCCGCGAGCATGGCGACGACATGCCCGAAATCCGCGATTGGAAGTGGCCCTATTAGTCCAGGCCTTGCTAGCCCATGAAAATCCTGGTGCTCAATTCCGGTTCCAGCAGTCAGAAGAGCGCATTGTATGAAATCTCCGGCGCCCTTTCCGGACATCCGCCGGCAGCCGTCTGGGAAGGCAAGATCGAATGGAACGCTAACCAGGCCGACATCCAGGCGCAGAATGCGCAGGGAACGCAGTTGAAAGGCCGCGTCAAGGTCACCTCGCGCGCTAATGCAATCGACCAACTGCTGGACACTTTGTGGAATGGAAAGCTGCGCGTCGTTTCCGCGCCCTCAGAAATCGACGTAGTAGGTCATCGTATCGTTCATGGTGGCAAAGACTTTGAAAAAGCAACCGCCATCACGCCGGACGTAAAGTCCGCAATAGCGCGCATGTCCGCTTTTGCGCCGCTCCACAATCGCGCCGAACTGGAAGGCATCGACATCATCGAGAAACGCCTTGGCGCGGTTCTCCAGGTCGCCGTCTTCGACACTGGTTTCCACAGCCGATTGCCGGAATCTGCCGCCGTCTACCCCGGTCCTTTCGAATGGCTCGCGCAGGGCATTCGCCGTTACGGATTTCACGGTATCAATCACCAGTATTGCGCCGAGCGTACCGCTCAGCTCCTCGGCAAGGATTTGCGCTCGCTGAAACTTGTAACTTGCCATCTGGGGAACGGTTGCTCTCTGGCCGCCATTCGCGACGGCCGTAGCATCGATACGACCATGGGTTTTACTCCCCTGGAAGGGTTAATGATGGGTACGCGATCCGGTTCCGTTGACCCCGCAATCCTCACTTATTTGATGCGCCAAGGTTCGCTCACCGCTGAGCAGCTCGACGATTTGCTGAACACCAAATCAGGTCTACTCGGAATCTCTGGAATCTCTGGCGATATGCGGCAGATTGTCGCCGAGATGAACAATGCCAATCCGCGCGCTAAGCTGGCTTTTGAAATCTTCGTGCATCGCCTTCAGACCGGTGTCGGCGCCATGATTGCCGCATTAGGCGGAATCGATGCTTTGGTCTTTACCGCGGGCATCGGAGAAAATTCACCCGAAGTGCGCGCTGCCGCTTGCGCCAATTTCGGATTTCTCGGGTTGACACTCGATCCCGTAAAAAGCGCTCAGTCTCCCGTGGACCAGGAAATCTCCCTATCCGATTCAGCCGTTCGCGTCTTCATCGTGCGCGCGCAGGAAGATTGGGCAATTGCCCGCGACTGTTGGCGCCTAGCCTCATCCGGAATCCACCGCAAAATCGCCAACTAGAGCGACCTTAGCCCGGCCAGACCCCCGGCGCGCCCCGCCCTCCTCAGACCTGGTCTGTCCACCGGCAGCCTTCCGAGACTTGGTTCCCAGCTTCGTCGCGCGGTGCCACTAAGCCATCCAAGTTATTGTGTATAAAGCACTTGCGGATTTACAGTACTAAGGTCCTAGTATTTACTTTTTAGCGCCGTAGTACTTTTTCTTTCTCTTTTATTTCGCACAGGATTTGTATACTGGGTGTAAGAAATCAGGCTTGTACGCCTCGCGTCCCCCAGAGGCCAGGCCTTCCAAGCTAGGTCACGCACGAGCCAGCCTCAACGTCCCCGCTAAAACTGGCCACAGGCACTTTCTTTGAACTCGGAGAAACAGCCGATAGAGATGCCTGCTTTTGGAGCCGCTGATCGCCAAGGAGGTCTACCGTGCTTCATCCCAGCCGATGCAGCCAGATCATCACCGTTGTCAGCTTGGGCCTGTCATTGATGTGCGCCACCGCCCGGGCGCAACAGTTCTCTGTGCCTACAAATATCTCTAGCAACTCCGATTCCTCCGTCACTCCCCAGGTCGCTGGGGACGCTGCCGGCAATATTTACGTCGCGTGGGAGGATGACACTGCTTCTAACTCCAATATCTTGTTCAGCCGTTCCACCGATGGTGGTCTCACGTTCTTGCCGCCAACAAACCTCTCAAACAGTACGGGTTACTCCTTCAGTCCCCGTATTGCAGTCGACGCCGGCGGCGGCATCAACGTCCTTTGGGTGGACACTACTCCAGGCTATCGGGCCGTCATCTTCCGCCGCTCCGCCGATGGCGGTGCGACCTTCTCGGCCCCGAACAATCTCTCCAGCGGCGCTGCCCCTGCTGACTCTGTAAATCCTGAGATCGCCGTGGATGCCGGCGGCAATATCATTGTCGTGTGGGAAAACGATAACATTACTTTCGGCGTTTTCTGCACTCACTCCGCCGACGGCGCCAGCTTTTCAACGCCAGTAAATCTTGCTACCGAAGCAAATCTTGAAACCAACTACACTGGGTCGTTTAATCCGCAGCTCGCCCTGGATGCCAGCGGCAATCTTTACGTCGCCTGGAAAGACGATTTCAACTCCCAGTCTGACATTTTCTTCCGTAGCATCTCGAACCAGGGCGCCTTCTCGGCTCCGACAAATCTCTCCAAGTCCGGCAGCTCCTCGGGTGCGCAGCTCGCCGTGGACTCGAGCGGAAACGTCAACGTAGTCTGGGTCGACGGCACTTCCAAGATTTCCAATATTATGTTCAGACGCTCAGCGGACAAGGGTGCATCCTTTTCCAGCCCAAAGAATATCTCGAACAGTCTCGGCAGTGCGACTAATCCACAAATCAGCGTGGATGCAGGCGGGAATATCTATATAGTGTGGCAGGGCAACGTCCCTCCTTCCTTTAGTCGCGATATTTTCTTTGCACGTTCGGCCGACGGCGGTGCTACGTTCGCCACCCAGAATCTCGCTAATTCCTTCGGCAGTACGCCGCTCCCCTGGCTCACCGTGGATGCTGCCGGCAACATCAATGTGAGTTGGACGGACACAAACCTGGGCAATCCCCAAATTTTCTTCAAACAATCGATCGATGGTGGTGTCATATTCTCCACGACACAGAACCTGTCCAATGACGCGGCCTTGGGCTTTGCCTCAGAGGTACAGATGGCTGCAGATAGCAAAGGCAATCTCGATGTGGTCTGGTCCGACACCGACGATGCACTCGGCGTCAACCAAATCTTCTTCAGCCGTTCCTCCAATCCCAAGAAGGCAAACCAGCCGCCGGTCGCGAATGCCGGCCCTGACCAGACCGTTGAGTGCACGGGGCATGGCTGTGCTTTGGTGACGCTGGATGGCTCGAAATCGAGCGGCCCCGACGGAGATACACTCAGCTTTGTGTGGCAGGACGAGTCTAACAAGCAGCTGGGCACTTCCGCCGTTACGCAGCTCGCTGTGCCGATGGGCGCGCACACATTTACGCTGACGGTTGCCTATGCCGGAGGCCTCGCTTCCACAGCCGTAACCCACGTGACCGTTCGCGATACGACTCCGCCAACCTTGCAGGTCTCGCTGTCACCGAATGTGACTCGGTCGCGGGAACAAGAACTTGTTCGCGTCAACGCGACCGTCAAAGTCAGTGACGTCTGCGACCCCAATCCCACAGTGAAGTTGCTCTCGATCACCAGCAATGATCCAGCCGAACGTGGGCGTCGCCGCGTCAGTGACGTCCAGGCAGTTGGCGGCGGACCGCTTCACTTCGGCACGGACGTGAGGTCGTTCTTGGTGCGTGCAGAGCAGTCCGAACGCGGCAAGGACATCGTTTACACCATCACGTACTCAGCTACGGATGTTTCCGGAAATACAACTTCGGCCACAGCGCAGGTGCGTGTTGGTCACTACTCATCCGGTCCGTCACACAACGGCTCACGGGATGACGACGACAAGGGCGATAAGCGCGACAACAAAGAACACAACCGATCGGGTCACTAGCGTTTACGGAACCTTGGATGGCGGGGCGCGGCTCGGAATTCCCGCGAGCAGGGAGCCGCTCCCGCCATCCAGAAGTTCTAGGCGATTCACCATCTGCTTGCAGTGACTTCGTCGACGGGCGCGCCTTCCTTCCTCAGGCCCGGAATCCGGCCCAATTACCCAGGCGCGAAAATCAGTTGAAGCGTTCGATGCAAGGCTAAATTCATACGACACCAACTCCAGCCGAGTCCTTGTTGCGGACGATTTCTCGGAGTATCAATGTAAGCAGTTTCGACGACTCGGGCCGAGCTTGGTTCGATCGAATAAGTCAGGCGCCTTGGGAGCAGTTTGCCGCACCGCTCGCTTTACCCCCTTCCTGAAAATTTAATCTACCCGCGATGCGGCTGATTCTGTGCGAATCCCGTCGCAATAAGAGTGTGCGCTGAATATGCCTAAAATTCTGATCGTTGACGATGATGCCACCAGCCGGCGGCTATACACTTCTTTGCTCGCTCCATACGGCTATCGCGTCCTTGAGGCTCGCGATGGACAGGAAGGCCTGTCTATCGCGCAAGCGGAAACTCCCGATCTCGTAATCTCCGATATCGTCATGCCTACGATCAACGGATACGAATTCGTTCAACATCTCAGAAAACTTCCGCAGCATCAGCACACCCCGGTGATATTTCACAGCGTCAACGTATTGGATGAAGAAGCACGCGCGCTAGGGTCGGCCTGTGGCATCTCTCGCTTCATACTGAAGCCCTTCGATGCGCAACAAGCGCTTGCGACCATTCAGGAAGCGCTAGAGTCTGACCTTTCGGAGGCGCATGCGGCGCTTCCTCCCGCCGCAAAGCCCGACCCCATTCCCCTCCTGCTCAATGCTTATTTTGTGAAAGGCAAGAAGCTCGACGCCAGCGTCCAACTGGCGTCGTTGGTCGAGGTCGGCATCGCGCTTGCTCACTCTCATCAGCCCGGCCAACTACCCGAAATCGCGATGACCGCGGCACGCAAATTGACCAACGCAAACTTCGCGGGCGCCAGCATTCTTGGAAAATCCGATAGCCTTGAGACGCAAACTCTGGCCCTCAGCGGCTTCGACGAAACCACTGCCGCGCAACTGCGGCAAAGCTCCTTCTCGCCCCCATTCCTGCGCGAGCTTCTTGCGACGCGCCGGCCGCAACGTATTTTCAATCCCCAAGAATCGCTGAATTCGTTTCTTCCGGCCCTTCACCCCACGGTGCGCAGCATCTTGGTTGTACCGTTGCAATCGAGCGATCGCGCGTGTGGCTGGATGATGGTCGCCGAAAAATCCGATTCGCAGGCGTTTACCGACGAAGACGAACGCATGCTCCAGGCGCTGGCTTCGCAAACCATCACCAGTTACCAAAGCGCGCAGCGCTTTCGCACCATTCAAGAGCACGCCAAATATCTAGAACTCGAGGTCGAAGAACGAAAGCGCGCGGAACATCGTTTCCGCATGCTCCTGGAAACGTCGCCCACCGGCATCGTCATCTCCGACGGTGCGGGCAGGATCGAGGACGTGAACGCGGAAGCGCTTCGCCTGTTTGGATACGAGCGCGAAGAACTGGTCGGTCAGATGATTGAGATCCTCGTACCCCGGCGCCTCCAGCATGCTCACGAGGGTCATCGCTCCCGCTACGCTCACGACCCGCGTACGCGCCCTATGCGGACCGGCATGGAGTTGTCCGCCCGCCGCAAGGATGGGACAGAGTTTCCCGCGGAAATCGGTTTGGGGCCGCTCGCAACTAAAGAAGGCGTCCTCATTTCCAGCACGATTGTGGATATCACCGCTCGAAAAAAGATGGAGGAACAAGTCCGGCTATCGCAGCGAATGGACGCCATCGGCAGGCTCGCTGGCGGCGTGGCCCACGACTTCAACAATCTGCTGACCGTGATCCTGGGGAACTCCGACGTCGTCCTTGACTCCCTTCCACCTGGTCACGCCGCCATCCAGAAACTCGAAGCAATCAGGAAGGCGGGCGTTTCCGCAGCCGACTTGACCCGCCAGCTTCTCGCATTCGGCCGCCAACAATTGGTTCAACCTAGAATCCTCGATCTCACCGAGACGGTCCAGAAAATGGAGGTCTTGCTGCGGCGCCTGATCGGCGCGAATATCGAACTCAAAATCTCGCTCGATTCTTCCCTTGGCGCTATCAAAGCCGACCCCGGACAAATCGAGCAGATCCTCCTGAGCCTGGCGGTGAACGCCCGGGATTCCCATGCCCAAAGGCGGGCGCCTCAGCATCGAGGCGCACAACGTCGAACTTGACGAGTCCTATCAGGAACAGCATCCGGCTATCATTCCGGGCCGCTATGTCGTGCTGGCAGTCACGGACACGGGCTGTGGAATGGATCGCGAGACGCAATCGCGAATCTTTGATCCGTTTTTCACCACCAAAGAACTCGGTAAGGGCACTGGCTTGGGCTTGGCCACGGTGTACGGAATTGTAAAACAAGGTAGTGGTTGTATTTGGGTTTACAGCGCGATCGCACAGGGAAGCGTCTTCAAAGTCTACCTGCCGCGCGCCGAGCAATCGCCTCAGCCGCCCAAACGAGAAGATGAAGACGAAGTCTGCAATGGCAACGAGACCATCCTCTTGGCCGAAGACTCTGACCCCCTCCGCGAAATAGCCCGCGAATATCTGGAAAGCGTGGGCTACACCATTCTGGAGGCGGTTTCCGGTAAAGACGCTTTGCAACGCGCGAAGGACTTCGATGGAACCATTCACCTCTTGCTCACCGACGTCGTGATGCCGGAAATGAGCGGTCCCGAATTGGCGAATCAGTTGACACTCCGCCGCCCCGGAATAAAAGTGATCTTCACCTCCGGTTACACCGACGACGCCATCGCTCGTCAGGGAATACTCGATTCCACGGTCGCATTTGTCCAGAAGCCATATCGCCCCAAGGCCCTGGCCAGAAAAATTCGCGAAGTGTTGCGCGACGCGCCCGCCACCGTCGCATCATTGGAACCGGGGCCCGGCGAGAGTTGCAAACAGTCCGGCAACGAAACCTCGCGCTGAACGGTGAGAGATTTGACCACGCAAGGAATGCGCGGTCTTCAAACATTTCTGTTCCAGAGATTACAGCTTGATTGGCACCTTGATCGCGCCTTCGCGGCGCTCGCCAAAGACCTTGTGCGCCTCAGTGATGTTGTCCAGCGAAAGCATATGTGTGAGAAATGGCGTCAAATCGAGCCGCCCATGGAGGAAGAGTTCCATCAGCCGACGCATTCGCTGACGGGTTTTTGAGTAGGGAAGAAGTGGTGCGCCCGGGGGGACTCGAACTCCCGACCTTCTGGTTCGTAGCCAGACGCTCTATCCAACTGAGCTACGGGCGCGCCGTGTGATGCGAGGGAGATAGTTTACCGCAGGTCATTGCGTGCGTCCAACATCGTGATAGCATCGCGCGCATGTTCAACTTACTTTTGGTGATGCTGAGCCTGACTGGTGCTATGCCCTCAAACGATTTGCCAACGAAAAAATATTTGGACCTGGCCGCGATCAAGACCATGGTGGCGGCCGCGGAGGCGGAAGCGAAGAAGCGCAACGTCGACGTGACGATTTGCATTGTGGACGACAGTGGGAATCTGCTTTTTCTCCAGAAGGGCGACACCGCGCCGATCAACACCATCGAGTTCGCGCAGAAGAAAGCGCGGCACGCGGCGCTGTACAAAAGTCCGTCGAAGGATGCGGCGGACGCGGTGAAAAAGGGCAGCGTGGAAGCGCTGGCCTTCCCGAACTTTTTCCCGAACCAGGGCGGACTGCCGATTATCGCCGATGGCTGGATTCTCGGAGGCATTGCCGCGAGCGGCGCGAAGTCGGAGATCGACGAAGCCATCGCGCAAGCGGCCATCGACGCGCTGTTCAAGAAATAGCGACTAGGAGCGTGTGCTGCCGCGGGTTGAGGAGGAGAGAGTGGCGTATCGGGATTTGCGGGAGTTTGTGCGGAAGCTGGAGAAGGAAGGGGAGCTTACGCGCGTTCGGACAGAAGTGGATCCGATTTTGGAGATTACCGAGGTCACGCAAAGAGTGACGCGAGCAAAGGGCCCTGCGCTGCTGTTTGAGAGACCGCGTGGGTCGCGGGTCCCTCTGCTGGTGAATGCGTTTGGCAGCGTGCGGCGGATGTGCCTGGCGTTTGAGGTGGGGGCGCTGGAGGAAGTGGCGGGGCGGATTCGGGGATTTCTGGATATGCAGTCGGCGGCGGGATTATTGGACAAAATAAAAATGCTGCCGAAGCTAGCGGAGTTGGGGTCGTTCTTTCCGAAAACGGTGAAGACCGGGGGCTGCAAGGAAGTGCGGCGTCACGGCAACGACGTGAATTTATTCGATTTTCCGATCTTGAAGTGCTGGCCGCAGGATGGCGGGAGGTTCATTACGTTTCCGCTGGTGTTTACGCGCAATCCGGAGACGGGTAAGCGCAATGTGGGGATGTATCGCATGCAGGTGTACGACGAGCGGACCACTGGTATGCACTGGCAGACGCAGAAGCATGGCGCGGAGCATTTTCGTCGCGCGCGGGCGGCGAATCCGGATGGGCGGATACCGGTGGCGGTGGCAATTGGGGCTGATCCGGCTACGGCGCTGGCGGGGATGCTGCCGATTCCGCCGGATCTGGACGAAATGATGTTTGCGGGATTTTTGCGGCGGGATCCGGTCGAGATGGTTCCATGCGAAACAAATGATCTGGAGGTGCCGGCGAACGCGGAGATCGTGCTGGAAGGCTATGTAAATCTCAACGAGATGCGCACGGAAGGGCCGTTCGGGGACCACACCGGGTTTTATTCGCTGGAAGGAGAGTTTCCGGTATTTCATGTGGAGTGCGTGACGCACAAGAAGGAGCCGATTTATCTGACGACGGTGGTGGGGCCGCCACCGCAAGAGGACTTCTACATGGGCTACGCGGTAGAGCGGGTGTTCTTGCCGGTGATGAAGATGCAGTACCCGGAAATTGTGGACGTGGCCATGCCGGCGGAGGGAATTTTTCACAATTTGATGATTGTGGCCATCCGGAAGTCGTATCCGGGGCACGCCCGAAAGATTATGAATGCGATTTGGTCGCTGGGGCAGGCGATGTTCACCAAGGTGATTGTGGTGGTGGACCACGAGGTGGACATTCACAATTACGGCGAGGTGGTGTGGAAGACGCTGTGCGCGATGGACCCGGAGCGCGACGTGCAGTTTGTCTTTGGGCCCATGGATACGCTGGATCACGCGGCGCGCATGCAGGATTACGGGTCGAAGATGGGGATCGACGCAACGCGGAAGTGGCCGTCGGAGGGATTCACGCGGCCGTGGCCGGATGAGATTCGGATGGACGAGCTGACCAAAGCGAAGATCGACGCAATCTGGAAAACGTTGGCGCTTTAGCGCGAACTCACAAGAGAACGTACGCAGCTTGCTGGGAATGCACACAAACGGATACCGTCCGACCGTACAGCCGAGAAACCGTGGAAAGCACTAGTAATAGTGGTTCTACACGAGTGGTACTCTAGTACTGGCATTACTACCCCAGAATACCCATTGATTGCCTGAGATAACCCCCTATTCTTACAACAACTGCGGCCTAGAATCCCTTGACGCTCGGTGTGGCGCGGTGTCATAACCGAGTCACGGGGAGTGCCCCAAAGTTCCGCAGCGTCAACTGGGGTACACCAGTAGTCGGGTTTAGCGGCGTTGTCTTTAATGCGCCAGGGGTAGTGTCCTCGTGAATGAATCGCGCGAAGTGATGAACGTGCGGCAAGCGTCGCAGTATCTGGGAATTTCCCCGGATACGTTGTATCGTTACATCACCGAAGGCGAGATTCCCGCATTTAAACTCGGCAATCGTTGGAAACTAAGGAAAACCATCCTGGATCGCTGGATGGAGCGCAAGATGAGCCAGGTGCAAAGGCGCCGGTAGTTTTGCGGGGGTTGGAGAAAGAGGCCGCGTTATGTCGTTATTCGGCGGAAAGAGCAGGCAGTTGGTTGGGCTGGACATTGGGTCCAGTTCAATCAAGGCCGTGGAGTTGAAATCCACCAAGGGTGGATATGAGCTAGTGAGTTTCGGCACCGAAAACCTGGCGCAGGACACGGTGGTCGATGGCGCGATCATGGACGCGCCGCAAGTGGCCAACGCGATAAGCAAAATCTTTGATGCGCAGCGGATTAAGACGAAAAATGTTGCAACCTCGGTTTCCGGACATTCCGTGATCGTAAAGCGCGTGCCGCTGCCGTTGATGACCGAAGACGAACTTTATGATCGCATTCCCTCAGAAGCCAGCCAGCACATCCCGTTTGATATTGCCGACGTGAATTTGAGCTATCAACTGCTGGAGTCGATGGACTCGCAGATGGACGTGCTGCTCGTGGCCGTGAAGAAGGACAAGATTCTGAACCATACCAACGTTCTGGCCCAGGCAGGGAAGACGCCAGTGGTAGTGGACATCGACGCGTTTGGCTTGCAGAACTGCTTTGAAGTGAACTACGACCCCGACGCCGGGCAGACCGTGGCATTGTTGAACATCGGCGCCAGCGTCATGAACATTAATATCGTGCGCGGAGGAATCCCGCTGTTTACGCGCGACGTCAGCGTGGGCGGCAACCAGTATACCGACGCGCTGCAAAAGGAATTGGACCTGAGCTTCGAGGATGCCGAGCGGCTGAAGAAGGGCGATTCGCTGCCCAGCGTCACCGACGAGCAGAAGCAGCAGATTTTGCGCAGCGTCTCTGACATTTTGACCCTGGAAATCCAGAAGACCTTCGACTTCTTCCGCGCGACGGCCAGCGGCGAGAACATCCAGCGCATCGTGGTGGCGGGTGGTACGGCCCGCGTCCCCGGCCTGGTGGACCTGCTGCGCGAGGAATTCGCCATGCCAGTCGAGGAATTGAATCCCTTCCGGAAAGTGCTCGTGAATCCCGGAAAGCACAGTGAGGATCAGATTCGCGAAA
>Ga0307475_10002277_pt1 | contig 11573 bp, 8 predicted proteins | sample atmos_gasesECM1C_FD_203317 | JGI IMG/M metagenome (GOLD analysis project Ga0307475, IMG submission 203317) | Hardwood forest soil microbial communities from Morgan-Monroe State Forest, Indiana, United States - atmos_gasesECM1C_515 | ecosystem: Environmental > Terrestrial > Soil > Temperate...
CTTTCAATAAGTAGAACAAAACACGCGAGATATTTTTGGTCGGGGCGCCGAGATTTGAACTCGGGACCTCCTGCGCCCAAGGCAGGCGCGCTACCAGGCTGCGCTACGCCCCGACATGAACTGCACTACTCATTCTAAAGCACTTTCCGATTTTCTGCCCGTTCCTACTCGTGGTTTCTTGGCCTCGACCGTGCACTTACCGTGCATTTATTCATGCCGTTTGCTTATTGGACCATGACCGTGCACATTCGTTCCGCAGGTGCCGGAGCTGTTTCGCCCGCCAGGCGGTTGAGCTTCTCCAGAGCTTCGCGCTTCATCTGCAGCTTCATCTGAGAATACTTCTTCATGACTTGCGCGTCTCCCTGGCGCAGCATCTGAGTCACCCATTCATCCGCTACTCCTCCAGCACTCAGCCGTGTTGCATAAGTGGATCGAAGGTCGTAGATGCGGAAATAGGGGACCTTTGCTCGCCGAAGCGTCTTGCTCCAAACCGTTTTGAAAGTGGCTTGGTGCCCGCTCCCATTCCGATCGCTCGGAAAGAGAAACGGACTCTCCTGTGCGATTGCCATTTGCCGTCGCAAAGCTTCAAGCGCCAACGGAGTCAGGGGAACTTCGGCTATACCGTTTGGAGTTTTCGAGTCCGGGATCCAGACGACCGCGTTCGGTAGGTCCACTTGGTCCTTCCGTATCGGAGCCAACTCCTTATAGACTCGCAACCCCGTTTCCGTAATGATCCGCACGATATTGCGTAGATACTCCGGGCCGTAAGATTCGATCCTTTCTTGCTCCGACCAAGTAACGTAGTGTGGCCTGAACAATCCCTTCACGGCGACCGGAAATTCCACCCCCGAGCAGGGGTTGGCTATGAGCAACTTCTTGCGGACTGCTACGTTCAACATGCGCCTAAGCACCCGAAACTCCTGGTGCACCGTTGTCGACTTGAGAGGTCCCTTTTCTCGGTAGCCGCCGTTAAACCTAACGCGAACCCGCTGTTGTAGACGATCGCGAAGGTACTGCTCGATTGCATCGGCTGTGAGCTCCACCAGTTTTTTGCCCGCGAAGGCGGCTGCCAGGTGGGTTACGCAGCGAGTGTTCGTCTCATGGGTCTTTGCGGCACGTATGGGCGGTTTCGAGAAGTTCTTGAGAAACGAATCCGCCCAATCTCCGAAGCTTAGGGCTTCTCCTTTACGAATCACCTCTAAAAGGTTGCCATCCCTGGCTTGAAGCCTTTCCCGAAGTTTCCGGTTGGCCTCATCCCAGTTCGCAGTATGGCTGGATTCTCTGCGGGGTTTCCCGTTTCGATCCCAATATCGAATCCACCAAATCTTGCCATCCTTGCGAGCGTAGACAACCCCATCGTGCTTCCGTGGTTTAGACATTCTCCATCTCCTGTCTGAAGGACGCGCGGAATGGCTCGAGATCCGATTTCAGGAAACGGATATTTCGACCCATTACGCGGAGATGGGGAATCTGCTTTCGTTCAACCCAAAGATACACAGTTTGAGGACTCACTCCAAGAAATTTTGCTGCCTCCTTGACGGTCATTGGGCATTCGGTGTCCGTTAGGAATAAGGGTGGTGGTTCCCTAATAGCGGTTTCGCCCATGGCATTCGTATACCGGAAGATTTCGACGAGAAAGCGAATCTTAGGCCTAGCGAGGGCGCTGTCAATTTGGGTACGGACAGGACAGAGGGAGTTAGACCTTACCCTGCGGTACGGGGCAAGGACAGGCGCCAGTGCAATCTATTGGCCGGTGGGGCTTTAAAATCACGGCATCGCAGAGAGCCGAAAGAAGCAAATGGCCGTTTGCTCATCAGGCTCGTCTTTTTGGCCAATCCCAAGATTCATGACTAACTCTCGGTGCTGTGCCATTCCTTCGGCCTGAATAGAACGCAAGACTCAATACGCCAACCCTTCTAAAGGCTTCAATTCGAAGCCTCGGCATAGTCGACAGGTTCGTTGAGGCGCGTTTTCAGTTCTTTGATCCAAGCTCTTGGATTATGGCCGTGGATGAGACGCCCCAAGAAGCCCAGCCGTCCCGCTACATTGCCTCGGTTGTGCCGAATATCGTCCTTGGTTACGTTCCTGTACATTCCGAGGAAATCGGACATGCTGGTGGGCTTGGCAAACAGATACGTCGCATGGCCGAGCTGGGGGGTCTCCACAATTACGGCTTTCTCAAGCTCGAAAATGTATTCCGACCGAAACAAATAAAGGTAACGACCACGCTTGGAGAGCTGCCCGTAGTAGAAGGTGTCATATTCTGGCTTCCATGTGATCCGCGCGATGTCGAAATCGGCAGGCAAGTCTAACGCGGCGCAGAGTTTTTGCAGGTCAGCTCTCTCAACCGGCGTGGCTACGATGCGCGTGCGGATTTGATCGAGGGCGTCGGCAAATTGTCCGAAGCGATGGTACGTTTGCTGCGCTTCGGCGATTTGGTCAGTGATGTTTGCGGGAAGTGCGACTTCGATGCGGCTCGGCAAAGCGGTTTGCCACTTCACCCACGCTCCAGCGCGGTGCTGATATTTGCCACTCCGAATGAAAGTCGCCTTTACGCCGATCTTGCCTCCCAGTAGATGCTTCCACTGATTCCAACTCGAATCCCACAACAATGACAATGATGTTTGGTCGAAGAGTATTTCCAGTTTTCGGCGCGAATCTCGGCAAATTGCGTGGTCATCGCAAAATGCAACCTTTCGCAAAGGTGCTCGAAAGTGTCTGAACGGAGCCCTGGCTTTACGCTCATCGCCATGCTTGGCCTAGCCTGCGCAGACAGGCTCCCTCGAACCGCACGAGGAACGTGCCGTGACGGCACGGCACCACGCGCCTTCTTCACACGGAAACAGATGCGACGGCGGCGATAAGCCAGAGGCCAGCAGTTATTACGGCCACGAGAGCGCCTGCAACACGCCTGAGCCCGCTCCCGAACAGAGCCGTGACCAAGGCACCGCAACATAGGATCACTCCGATTAAGATAGCGGAAGTTTGAATAGGATTTCCCGGGTAAAACCTCACCCAGGCGAATCTTCCAGCCGCAGCATAGGCCAGGAACAAGATTTGGCTACTGCCAGCCATTGCGAGGGCAGTTGTGCCGAGCAAGCTCGCCGTTCTCGAGGGATGTTCCTCTGACGATTTGTGATGGCCATAAATCAGACCAAGAGATCCAAGCCCGAAGTTTGCGCATATTAGCAGCAGCAGAATTATGGTTGTCTGTTGCGGAATATGGATTTGCGCGATTGCGGGGACTGGATCAAAGCAGCCACCGGGACTGTCTATGTTGGTCTTACCTGCGTCTTCTGCATTACCGAGTTTCATCACTTCAGTGGTGGCCAGAAACCGTTCATTGGGTTGAAACCTACTTGCGTTCCACTCGCCTACTCTAACCAGCGTGGCTCCGAATGGTTTGCCGGTATCCATATATGAGACGTCAAAGACTACGGGGGCACGAACAGAGCGAAACCTCTCTATGTATTTTAGTGACGAGTTGTCGTAGAAGTTGAGCGAGCAGTCGACTAAGCCTTTCTGGAAGTGCAGGGAAGCTCTGTCCTTTTGCCCAATTGCCCCTTGCTGCCACATCATTTCGACCGTAACCCTCCTCAATGGGCCCGCGCTGCAGGCGCCGAGAGACAGGCTAGCAATGATGACGGCAATGTGTTTCGTCACGCGTCGTCGCATCGTACCCTCCTCTCGCAGCAGACTAAGCAACCAATTTATGCCAAGTCAGAGGGAGGTGCAAGTCCGGCTCGGGCTCGGACGGGCTCGGAAGAACTACTACGGTTTGAGCCGTGGGTTAATACCGCAAATTGTTTCGGCAAGCGGGTGCCACATAGTGCTAGGAAGCACCAATAATTCAGCCCACGGCCTGCGGGAAAGCGAGGCTAACCGGAATTCGCACTTGTCGATGAGCAATGCCTCGTCGTCGTGCTCGTCGCCCTCGTCAGGAATCCAAGCATCGCCGCCGCCTCCACCGCCACCACCACCTCCGCTATCTCCTTCGCCATCTGATCCGTCAGCTCCCGTAACGACGGCGCTTGCGTTTGAGGGATCATTACTGACGTCTGGGATCTCCTGATTGAAGGAGCCGAGATCGGATTCTTTCGTTTCTTGTATCGCAAGTAGATTGAACGGGTCCTGTCCAGATTGATACGTCCAGGCTTCGATTGAGGGAAATGCACTGCGCTCTCCCCCGTCTATGGATACAGTGCCGTCAGGGGAAATCGTCAAAGACATGTCGAGCAGGATTGGGTCAGCTGGCGCCCCAAACATCGAGAAGTCCGCGAACCCATTGACTGATGCGGTGTCGATTGAAACCGTCACGCTACCATCACTGTTGGCGACCATGTCGACGGGTCCTGTCGTATCACCTGTCGACGAGGCATCTAGTCCAAGAATTTCAACGTGACTGGGCGAGGTAGTGACGTCTCTAGTTGCAAAGCCGTTTTGCGGGTCGTAAATTATTGAATATTCGACTCGGTACGACGCATTCGGGTCGTTTCCAACCGGTCCCCGATTGTCGCCCAGGCCGCAGAACACAGGGCATGCACCCACCCCGACTGTCGGACTTGCGATGTAGAGGTCTATGCATACCCCGATTTGCCCGGGCTGAAGGCCTGCTGGTTGTGAGCACTCCCCGTTGGGGTCTATCATGCTCAGTGGATTGTTTAAGGCGTATGCGTAGCGGTTCCACGTTTTGGGATTCATGGGATTTACAGAGTGTATCCCTACCGGATCCGGTGAGAGCCAGCGCCCCTGAAAAGGAGCATATTCCCTGGCCGGAAAGTCATAGAGACCCGAAGCGGTGTCTTGATTTTGACCTGTGAATGCCACGTCCGTGCTCCCATATTGCGCATAGGATTGACCGAATGGCGAATACGCGGAATCCGAATAGATAGTCCGGGTGGTTGTAGACGCCAAGCGGGAACTGCCGAGCCAATCGGCATGCCGATAGTAACTCAGCCCGCTGGACGTGTACACTGCGGTCGCTCCAGATGGAAGGGACACGTAGGCTTTGCTGAGTGATTGACCGTTCATCAAAGCCAACTTGCTGCCGGTGGGTGTGTAGACGATCTGTGTGTAAGTGCCGCTGCGATTCTGCTCAACCATACGGCCCATCGCATCATAGGTTATGGAAACCGAGTCAATTGAGACGGGTCGTCCGTCAACATTCCAGGTGTAAGTATGGGCGCTGTCAGAGAGAAGATTCCCGTTCGCATCGTAAGTTGGCGTGAACCCAGGTAGCGAAGTGAAGCGATTTGTTGCACTCGAGTAGGTAGGCTGAAATGTACCGTTTCCGCTCATCGTTATGTTCCCGAACGGATCATAACCGAAGGTCTGCGACCACACCGCGCCGCAATTGCCTGATGCTAGACGCTTCAGATCGTCGAACAAATACGCACAGTTTTGTGTATTCGCCGAATTGAACGGATCGGTGATGCTCAGTGCCGATAGAGTCCGATTTTGGTTCCAAGTCAAATTCCCAAATACGGACTGTCCGTTTACCGTAAATTTGTACTGCGTGACGCGGCCTGTGTTCGGATCGTACATGAAGCTATCCGCGTCAGCCGAGCCGAAGGTAACGGACGTAGGCTCTTCGAATACATTGTACAGAGTACTCTGAACGGGGTTTTGGCCCGAGTTCGCCGTCACGGAGTAACCGCGCCCTTCCCCATCGACCCCGTAAGTCATGGCTGGCAGCCCTGGAAGCCCGCTCATCTGGTTAACCTCCCTGTTGGGCCAATAAGTTGACGTCAGGTGATAGTAGCCCCCTGAATTCGGCGTTGATTCATAAACATCGCTCACATCACCGCGAGCGCCATAGCTGTAGCCAGTGTCACTGATTTTCGTGCAGGTGGAACAGGTTGCCGTGTAGGCTTCCGCGAGCCGAGTCTTGGCGTTTGTCATCGCGACGCCATTCACTGTCGCCGAATCGTACACAAAATACTTATTTGGAGTGTTTGCCGCGTAAGAACCGGAATAGGTAATGCTGGTGATGCGATGCAATGCATCATACGCATAGCAGGACGTGTTACCGACCGCGTCAACCTTCTTAATGAGGTCGCCATTTGAGGTTCCTGAACACCCTGACGCCGAGTCGAAAGTGTAGGTCGTCGTGCCGGTCTCAGGATTCGTTTCAGAGGTCATCCTGCCAAGCATGTCAAAGACGAAGCTCCTGGTTTGCATACTCGTGCCCTGCGCATTCTGGGTTACACCGGTCAGGTCTCCCAGGGTATCGTACGTGTACGTGGTCCAATAGCCCGTCTGGGACGAGGTCTGAGCACAGCTTCCGCTTCCGCTGGCGCTAGTAATTTCGCAAACTGAGGTGAGCCTTCCAAGACCGTCAAATTCCAACTGCTTTCGCTTTGTATTTTCGCCTATGGGTGCGGGGCTCAGAACTCGAAGAGTATCGTTTTGTGTATATGTTTTGGATAATACACCACCGCCGCCGTCTGTGGTTTGTGTGACTCGCTGCAGCGGGTCGTAGAGATTAACCGTCGCCGGCCCGGAAGGGTTGGTCTGGCCTGAAGTTCCCACATAAGGAATCGTAGTACGGTACGGATGCCCGAGAGCATCATAGTCTATTTCAACTGAATCGAAATTCGCTGACCCCGGCGCCTGCCTCAGTTGTGACAGCTTGGGACGACCTAAGCCATCAAGGGTCGTCAGGACGTCCTGAGCAGATTGCCCTCCGTTGAAAAGCAGAACGCTCTCTGAGATATTGGCGCCTGTATATGTGAAATTCGTCGTATTACTTTGGCCGTCTGCCACAGAGGCTGGTCGCCAGTAGTACGCGTCGGTAAAGCTTGTGGTCGCGATTTGACCATTCTCATCAGTAACCGAAGTTATGACTGCGCCCACACAATTCCAAGCCATTGTCCGCGACAGACCAAGGGGCATACTTAAGCTTGTTACGAACGAATTTCCGCACGAGCCGGTGCTGCTGTAGTTGTAGGTCGTGACTGTGCCGTTTGTATCTGTCAACGTCTGGGTGTTTCCCGTATCATAATAAACATATGTGCGGTTAAGGTTGGTTGTACCTTGAACCAATCGAGAGACAGTGGTCAGATTCCCGCGGGACCCCGATATTCCGCTGTGTTGAGGCGCTCCAGATGTCGCTGTGACAGCGCTCTGATCGTATCCATAGCCGACCTGTGCCTTGGTGTTGCCGCTCCCGTCTTGTATTGTGACCGTGGCTGGTCTCCCCACAATGTTGTTACCCAGGCTCGCATAGCTCGTCAGCGTCTTTCTTAACAAAGCTCCAGGCGCTCCACTCCCATAGTCGTACTCGTCAAACTCCGTCGGCAAGCCGTAGCCATTGATAAAGGTATCTGTCTTCGACTGTTTGCCGCCTGGAAACTGCATAGTCACCGTGCGCCGTGTGGTGGGTGTCGCCACTGCAGTTGTCGTGCAATTTGATGCATTTCCGTTATAACAAGTGACCAGCGTCTGCAGCAGCGTGCCGGACGTAGAGGAGCCTTGATAAATCTGACGCTGCGTTTCGTAGAAATTGTTTGTGCTGGTGAGAGCAGAATCTTTTTCAAAGTCGATCACGGTCTGATTCGCAGTTGGGGTCGTCGGGTCGGTGATTGTAGTTTGCCAGTGATTACCAGAGACCTGCGTCCGGGCGTAAGTCCAAGTGCCGTCGGGAGTCGTTCGAGTAAGAGTGGCGGCCGAGCCGTCGGCGCACACGATCCCATTGTTGCCGCCGGAGTAGGAGTAGGAGATCGTGCCGCCCGTTGCAAGCGTGACGGAGGCGAGGCGGCCTGTGACGAAACCTGAGTGACCGGGCGTCGGTTCGTAGCTGAGTGTGTATTTCGACCCGTTGGGAAGGTCAATTTCACTAACAAGATTTGCAGTGGTCGTGCCGTTCGAACCATACTCGCCGGTGCCAGAGCAGCCGAAATTCGTCTCAATGGAATAGTTAGTGTACTTCATAGCGTACGAGGCGGAAGCGCCAGAGGGAGCGGCATAGGTAAAGATCATGGGACTGCTTGGTGTGCCCGAGCCAGAAACGGTGAGAACAGGCGTTGTGCTACTCAGCGTATCGTAGAAATGGCCGCTGTTGTCAGCTGTGATCTGGTTACCGTTGCGATCTGTCGTTGTTGCAGATCCCGAGCTAGTATTAAGAGGTGCGCCGACAACCTTACCGTCGCTGCCATAAAGAGTGGCGGAGACGCTAGGGCCCGGTTGAGCCGTGGCCTGAATCGTAAAACCGGAGCCGTCCGCAGCTACTGTGTTTAGGCTACCACCGCTGGGAGTACACGGGTAAGTTATGACGGTAATCCTCCCGACAAACAAATGAGAGACGCCAAATGGATCGTGGTAAACGAAAGGTCCGATAACCGAGCGTTCGAAATACCTTTGGCCATGGCTGTCCTGACACTGTCCACCGTCCAGCTCTTGGTATGAGATATATCCCGTAGCCATCTGTGTGACGCCCCGCCAGCCCCAGTTCGTGACCGGGGTCCACGTTGTAGTGCTGCCTGAAGTGACCGGGTACCAGACAGAAGAGTCATAACCGAGATCGTAAGTGAAATTCGTGCCGCGGCCGGGTTTGTGGAGGACGGAGATGGACCAGTGAGCGTTGTTGTTGCCCAGATTAATGATGTCAGGACCGCCGCCGAATGAGCCCAACGGAGGAGTGCCGGGCTGGACTTGGGCAGAGGTGTTTGGAGGAACTAAGCACGCAACGAGGTAAGTAAGCAAGGAGAACAGGACAGTGGCGAGTGAGGAGTGGCGAGTGGCGCGCAAAGAACGAAGAGTGCGTGACATGAGTTCCTCCTAGGCAGGGCTTAAAGCCCAGCCTCTACAGTGAAATTGCTGGCCGAGAGGCCGCTGTTGAGGGCGGCGTATTGGAATTGGAGGTCGAGGAGGAGGCTATTGTTCAGGAATTTCTGAACGTTGAAGGGAACCAGGGGAGAAGAGGCACCTGCCAGGCTGAAGCCCCGCGCAACAGACGAGACGGGGCGGTAGTCGGAGAAGCGGATTTCCACTGGGAGATCGAGGAGGACGTTGTCATCCGGGTGGGTGTTGAAGGCAAGAGCCACAGGGAGGTGGGTGCTGGGGTCAAGGAAGATTTCGGTTTGTGTGAGATGCTGCTTTAGCGACGTACTGGTGGGAAACTGCTGGAAAGCAGTGATGTGGATGACGGATTGGCCATCGCGGGCTTCCGGGTCGACATAGGTGATGACGGCGTTAGGCGCCGAGAGCAGGCTGGAGATGGTGAAGGCAGGGAACCAGCCGGGGTCGGTGAAGAGGTTGTGGTTGGAAATAGCGTGCTGAACGCCATCGGGGCCAGACCATGAGCCAACTGGTTTGGGACCGGAAGTGTTGCGCAGTTCGCTGCGAGGGCCGGAGGGGAGACTAAGCTCGAGGCGAGCGCCAGTGCCAGCGATGGCTTTGAGTGTGGCCGCGCCGGATTCATCTTCGGAGCCGACAATGCGGCGGGCCGTCCCGGAGAGAGTAACGTCCGTAACCGATTGGCCCCCGGTGAGGACCGCCAGGGATTGCTGGAGAAGACTCAGCGCCTGATGGCTGCTCTGCTCGGCCGAAGTGCCGGCTGGCTGGGCGAGCGCCGGAATCACGAGCGCAAGGGAGAGAATTACGGCGACGTACGTTCTTGGGAGACACATAGAGCCTCCAAATTCTGGGGCGGTGTGCCGGAACGAGCAGTGCGGCGGGACCACCCTATTAAATTCCCCGGCGGCACTGAGTGGGTAGGCCACTCGGGTTCGAGCGGGGCAAACGTTGCTACGGCCGATGCCCTCAGGGCAATAGCCAACATGAGACGGAATGTGCAAACAAGAGACGGTTTGTGCATTTCAATTTCAAAAGCTGAGACGCCCAGATCCGACTTGGGAAAGACGAGTAGTCATGGAAAAGAATTGGAGCTTCCGTACAAACGCACATCGCAGAAACTCCCTCTAAGAGGAGTTAGGCTAGGATGTCAACTCTCGACGTCGATGCGTCGGCCTACTTCTTTCTTGTCTCTTCCCTTGTCGGGAGAGACAGCTTGTTTTTCATCTTGAAGAAGCTGGAAGATTATCCGAGAACGTAGTTGTGCCGGGGAAAAGCCGCAGGCCCGCTTAATGGCCCGAGCGAAAGAACGAGGAAACTTGAAGCCAAGCTCGAAGGACAGTTCCTTAATTCCTAACGTTGGGTGCGATTCCAAAATACTTTTAACCCTTTCGACCAACAGTTCGTCCCGAAGATCGCGGAACGTGTTTCCTGTGATTATGTTTATCGCGTTCTGAAGCGTGCGTCTGCTAACGCACAATTCACGCGAAAGGTCCCCAAGCGGGCATGAGGGGGTTCGTCTCAGCTGATGGAAAACGGCGTTTAGGAGCAGTTGGTGTTTGTGTGACATGGAGAAGCTCAATTCGCCGAGTACGCTATGGAAGGTTATTTCGGCCCCCATTATCTCTACCTTGCTTGGAATTCCAACCAAGTGCCCTTTCAGAGGCCATGACGTGGCGAGCCTCGTCCATGCGGGCACGTATCATCCTCTCTTCTACTATCGCGGCCGGACCCGGTTGGCTCGATGACATAATCGGGAACGCCGTGTCGATAATGGCTTTCCTGGAGTTCACCGGAAGGATAGGCTCCACAACGCTGAGGAAAATAGAAATTGAAACAAAGAGTCGGCCGAGTCGCATGTAACCTCCGACGTATGCTCTACGGACCGTTCGCGTCGTAATCGGTGAAAGCGTGGGCGACGCTAATTTTCTAAACAGCAGCGAGTCGATTGGCTGGAGAGTTGGACGGGCGATTCTTATGGCAGCGGTTAAAACATGTCAATAGTACTGTGTAACAATAGCCGAAATAGGTCTTCTCGTACTGGTACCGTTCCTTCATCTGCGTTCAAGGGCTCAGCTATCGAAGGCTACAGGATTAACGAGGGTGTGAAACGTGCAACGCCTGATATGAGGGGCTATCCTTGATTCACTGGAAATACGTTGGGAGGTGCATGTGACCCCACTCGGGGCCCAGAACCCAGGCGTGTGGCAACCAGTAATCTCATGTGAGCTTGGCAATGACAAAAAGACAATGAAAATCGTTTTTGGTTACCCAAACCGAGAAGACCCGGTCACTGAGCGGTTGCGAAAGAACTGATATTTCAGCTGCGGATATCTAGAAAATTAGTTATTCTAGAATGGGTTGGTGAAAAGCTACGAGAAAAATGGCAAAGACTTTCGTTCTCGGATCTATTCTTGTCCTGATTTTTCTCACACCGGTGCAAGCGCAGACGGGGAACAGCGCGCAGGCGGATACCAACCCGACGGCGGCAAGTCAGGTGCTACCGGGCACACGGACAGCACTGTGATAGACCCTGCGCTAAGAACGGCCAAAAAATGTTTCGAGTGCTTGCTCTTCGCCCCGCTGTCCAGCGAGTATCAGCTGCTCCTCGCTCTCTGACGGCTCTCGCCTTGGATTGTCAGTCATAGATGCCTCCCTATCGGTACGCACTTTCGTTTTTCGCGAAAAAACTCGTCTGCAGCGATGCGGATGGGAAGTCCTTATCCGATGTACACTCGTGCCGGAAACCAAGCGTCGCCACACAGTCCGCGTCCAGTTCG
>Ga0307475_10002278_pt1 | contig 11567 bp, 13 predicted proteins | sample atmos_gasesECM1C_FD_203317 | JGI IMG/M metagenome (GOLD analysis project Ga0307475, IMG submission 203317) | Hardwood forest soil microbial communities from Morgan-Monroe State Forest, Indiana, United States - atmos_gasesECM1C_515 | ecosystem: Environmental > Terrestrial > Soil > Temperate...
CGACGACGCGGCGTCCACCATCGCGGCGAGGTCGAGTCCCAGCGGGCGCGAGACGCCCGCAAACGCTCGGTTCGCGCTCTCCAGGTACCGCTCCAGGTTCTCGCCCGCGTGTTCAGCGGCCACCCCCGCACCATCGAGCAGGACGTCGCGCACGCCCCGCTGCACGACGCGCGTCGCCTCCCTGACCTGCTGGAGCGCCGTCCGGGCTTGAGCGGCCGTGAAGGAGTCGGCGCCCGGCCCCTTGACGGCCTGGTCGAGTCGTCGTTCGAGATCCTGTTGGGCGCGCGCCAGGATCCTGCGCGTCCGGTCGACGCCGAGCCGCCTCAGGAGCGAGAGCGCGTCTTCATGATCCCGGGCAAGCACGTCCCTCGGGTGGGCCATGCGCTAAGCCTCCTGGCCGTCGTCTCCATCTTGTTGATCGTCGCCGCCCGGCTTGGGTTTCTTGCCGCCGAACGGTGCGCTCGACCCGCCGAACTTCGGTTTGGGTTTGGCGCCTTGTGGCATCCCGTCCGGTCCAGGCGCGCCTCCCGCGAAATCCCCGTTCGCGCCGAACGCCTTCGCCTGATCTGCCGCCGCTTCCTTGTCGGCCGCCGAGTCCTTTTGAACCCGGGCCCATTCGGAATTGGGGTCTACGCCGAGCGCGGCGGCCGCTTTTTCAACCGCTGTCTGCTGCGACAAGATCGGTTTCGCGCCCGCTGCTGCCGAAAGCGTCGTCAACTCCGCCTGCTGGTCGGCAGGTGTCGGCATGAAGTAAGGCGGCCAGTCGAGCTCGACGTCGCCACCCGCGCCGGGCGCACGGTCGACCTTCTTGACGTCGACTTGCGGCTTGCCCGTCTGCTCGTCGAACACCGGTTGTCCCTCGTCATCTTGCTTGGGCGTCTCGACGATCTTGGGCGGCAGCGCGATCACGTAGCGTCCAGGCTTCTCGACGTCCTGCCCGTTTTCGTCCTTCACGACCACGACGGTCGATTGTCCGACCTTGGCGCGCGCCGCGCGGTTCATCTGGTCGAACATGCGCTTGATGGGGCGCCCGTACTGGTCGCGCAACGTCTCGCACTTGCCCATCATCGGCCCGAACATCGCCTTCAGGGCGACGCTCGACACGCCTTGCGCCGCCACGTCGGCGGGGTCCGGCACGATGCACTGGGCGGTCTCTAATCCGTTGCGGCGCTGCTCCTGCAGGAGCTTGATGCCCGCCTCGAGCGAGCTGCCGGTGAGCTCGAGGTAATCCGCCCCGCCCTCCTCGCCGACGATCAAGCTGTTGTCACTCCCCTTCTTGACCCCCATCGCGCCCGCGATGTCGCGGTCGATCTTCAAGACTAGCGTCGGGTCGAGGTTCAGGATCGCGCCCTTCACGACCACGCTGTTCAGGACGTCGACCGCGTCGAACAGCTCGTAGAGGCCGTCGTAGTCGGGCACGCCGTCCTCGCCCTCCGCCGGCAGGTTCTGGATCCAATGAAGGTGGCAAAACCCGTCTTCGTGCCGCACCGAGTTCTTCTGGTCGGGGATCCAGTCGGGCTCGACGCCCTTCTGGTACCGCACGTCGACGAAAAGGACGTCCTGGTCGGGCATCCAGTCGCGCCGGTGCCAATACCAGTTCGTCAGGAATTTCTTCTTGCTGCCGTCCCACTCGGGCCGCGACGTCAGGTACACCTCCGTCACCCACTGGGGGATGAGCTCCTCGCGATCCTCCCACTCGTGGACGAACAGGTACTTGCCGTTGTGCACCTCGATGCTGGGTCGGCCTTTCGCGTCGAAGCACCACGACAGGCCGACCGTTCCGACCGACCCGCCGATCGTGCGCGCCCGGATCATCTTGGTCGACAGGTTCGTCGCCCGGACGAGCTCGGCGTCGAAATCTTGCGTGTCGGCGTCGCCCGACACCTTGATCGTCGGGAAGCGTTGCGCGCCGAACACCATGTTCGTGAACGCGTTCGTGATGACGCGCGCCAAGCGTGCGGGTGCGTGCGGACGGCGCGCCGAGAGCGGCACATAGAACGGCGCGACTTCGCTGTTGATGAGCGGCTGCGTCGCGCTCGCTCCCGAACCGCGCTGGTCGATTATCCGGCCGTCGAAATCGTACTTCTTCTCGTCGTGCTGGGTGCAGTCGTAATACTGCTGGCGACGATCGAGCTCCCGGTAGCGAGGGCTCGACAGGACGCTCGTGCCCCGGAACTCGGTCGGCTTGCTGCCGAACATCGAGTTGGTGTCGACCGTCCCGGTGGCGCTCGGTGAAGGCATCGCGTCACAATCAGTAATTACAAGCGATCGTGTTCGTTCCGCGCGGGTTAGCGCTCACGATCGCGAGCGTGTTGACGAGCGACGCCCCGATCGCTTGTGCAGGGCACGTGCCAGATCCGCTCTGAAATTGAAGCGTTCCAGTAGTGGATGTCAGACCCGACAAATCGAATTCGTAGTGTCCAGACGAATTCGGTACGACAACGATCGCGTTGTTCGATCCAAGAGCACCGGTGAGCGGAGTCGTTGGCTTTCCTGCTTGTGCCCCCGATAGTGTGAAAGTGCCGCCTGCCCCAATCGCGATCGCGGCGTTCGCCGCAAAGTTGAACGGAACGGTGGAAGTACCCCCCACTGCTCCGTTCAACATAACTGACGTCGTCGCACCACCGCCGAGCGTCAGAGCAACCGTGGCTAGCAGATTTACCGTTCCTGCTTGCCAGTATTGCGTCCCGCCACTGCCGCTGAACGCGAACGTGTAGTTGCCGCTATTCGGAGAAACGGCGTCGGCTGCTGCCCACAACGCAACGAACGATGTTTCTTGTCCGATAAGCGGCGCGATCCTGAGACCCCGCTGGGAGGAACTCGTATTGCCGATCACCGCCCCGGTAGTGTCCGCCGATATGACGGCCGATCCGTTCGATGGTTTTATCTGAATCGGCGACGGTCCCGACGCAGACAAGACGCGCGGGGCAGCATTCGTGTTTCCGAGATCACCGGCAAGCTGAATACCAGTCACATAGGACCCTATTCGTCCCGTATTGGTCGGTTGCTTGTTCGAACAAGCAAAAACCCAAACCAAAACGCACAGTAAATACAACGATCTTTTCAACATTTCGTCTCCATCTAGCTACCCTGAAAAACCCACACATTGACGGTTATAGTGCCAATTACTTGGGACATCCCAGACAGGTTCAGCAGGTCAACCCCGATGGATCCATTCAAAACACGCACAGTCAGGTAACATCCCCCGGGGATGCCAGATGTCGCGCTAGAAGCAACCCCAACATCCCCCAAAGATGCAAACGAGACTGCGGCGCCTCCGACAGCGACAGTTGCGTTTGCCACCGTCCCATAGTTCACCGCAAATGAGACCTTGCGAACAGCACGAACTGTCACCGGCGATGTCTGGTCCGCATAAACACTAGGGTCGGGTCCAATTCGAATGCCCGTTACCTTGTTTTGGGGCTGACCCCCTACGATGACAGGCAACGCAGTGGTTTCGGATCCGTTATCGATGAAAGTGTTGCAATAGGTACCCGCCCCGATGACGCTCTGCTGCGACCAGACGGGGAAAGCCAGTACATTGAATCGAATTGAGTTGTTGAGGATCAGGCGTGCTTGGGTCGCGGCATGGAGATTAGTGGTCCTCCTGACCCACATGGGAGACATGTTCGCGCAATGACAGTCGTTTAGTGTCAGGTTCGTTATGATCATCTCCGTTGAGGATGTCTCGTTAGTGACGTCCAAGACCAAACCAGTGTCTACCTGGCCACCAGTGCCCGGAGCGTCGAACACCGATCCTTGTAAGTCGAAGTTGTTCGCATCGATCACACTGATGACGAACGAACCATTGGCGTTAGTGCTCCCAACTACGAGTGAGATGCCCAACAACGTGCCCGTTACCAACCCATGATTGGGACAATTGACGCGTATTAGGCCACCCCCGTTATTCGAAGTCGTGATGATGGGAAAAAAATTCCTTTCAAACCAAGTACCATCAAGCACGACCTGCTCGACGAGCACTGGGTTCGCGGCGGGAGTGTTCGGTTTGATGCGTACGCCGATCCTGTTGCCTTGAACAACGCCACCAAAAAACTTGATCCCAGAACCAGCCTGAATATCAACCCCCAACCCGTTATTCTGCGCGATCGTTCCGTAAAATTGGCTGTTGGTGATCTGCGAATTGCCAGATCCCACCACATGCAGTTGTCCGGTGTTGTTGTAGAACATCACCAGATTATTGGTCGTCAGTTCTTCGGCATTGCGTGGATCGAACGCGATGTTCCATCCCGCCAAAAAGACGTTGTCGATCACCAAACTGGTGTAGGTGCCGGGCGCGTTTAGGTTCAATCCCGTCGCAGTGTTGCTCTGAACGGAAGACACGGTCGCCGACGCTTGCACCAATGCAAGATCACACAATCGATGCGCGATATTGTTGAGCGTCGTACCCGATCCCAAAGTGAACGCGTTTCCTGCAGCAACAGTCGAACGAATGTATGTGCCAGGAGATGTCGTGGTACTGGTGAAGTTGTTCTGCGACCAACCGCTCCCTTGAGTGATTCCGTATTTGCCAAAATCAATAGATGAGCTGACCTTGAAATTTCCCGAAGGAAAAAACAGGATCCCTCCCAGTGCGGCTTCCTTGTCGGCGATCGCCGCTTGGATCGCCGCCGTATCATCCGCCACGCCATCCCCCACTGCCCCGTAGGCCATCACGTTGAATACGCGTGTGGAGTTCTCCACACGCGTAAGCCACGCTTCCATGTGGGTGGACCACCCCCTAGAGTTGTTTGCAAAGTTCAATGCACTGCCGGGCGCATCGAATGGCGGGACAAATCGTCCGGACGCGTTCTTGACGCCGACACACTTGAGATCGACCGCCAACACGCCCAACACGTCCTTGACGCCGAGTTGGATCAGGTAACCGCCCGGCACGTCGGGCGTGAACGTCCACGTGGGAGTCGCCCCGTCCTGCACGATGCCGGTCGGCACCGAGCTTCCGGGCGGCACATCAATGACGGTGAAAGTCCATTCGACGACGCTCGTGTCGACGACGTTCTTGGCCGTGACGGGAGCCCCGGCAGGAACGAAGAGCGCTAGCCCGTCGCCACCGACGAGTGCGCCCTGTTGGAACTTCAGCAACGCGGCCGGCATCGCGTCGCTCCTAAGTCCCCACGGTCGTCAGGTCGGGCCCCGCCACGAACGTGAAGACGCCGTTCAACTGCGAACCGGGATCGCTCGGCACTATCATGACCGCCATCCCGCCCGCCTGCGCGGGGGAACCCGGGTTCCCGAGCATCGCGTTCGTTGCCCGTTGCTCGAGGATCGTGACGGTGTCGAAGAAGTAGAGCTGCGCGGGCTTCGCGTCGATCGCCGAATCGTTGATCTTGAACCATTGCTGAGTCGCGTCTTCGAAGAAGTACGCGTCCAGGTTCATGTGCGTCGTGGCGGCATGCGACGTGTAGACGTTGTCGTTCGTGTAGGGACCCGCTGAGAAATGCGCCGTCAAGCCAGTCGTGCCGAGCACGAACGACGCCGCTGTTGCTTGCCCGGCCTGCTGGACGACGCCGTTCAGCTTCCACTGGAAGAGTGCTTGTCCGAGCGCCGTCCCTCCCGCCGTGTTGTTCACGTCGATCTCGATCGCGACGAGCGTCGGAGTCGACCCGGTGAGCGTCACGACCGGGGGCGCGGTGCCGGCAGACGTGATGGTGTACAGGAAACTCGATTGAAAGAACCCGACGGCGATCCGTTGGCACGGCCAACCGTTGAGGTCGCGCAACGCGCAGAACACGACGTTGTCGGACTTCGCGCTCGCGGAAGACGTCGAAGGGACGGCATCGGAACCGAGCGCCGGATCTGCCGACGCCGACCCCTTCTGCCGCCTGAAAACCGTCGGGAACCGCATCGAACCTCCGCGGTCAGTCAGATTGACTCACCGCAGCCCACGCTACCCGGAGCCCCGGACCCGAACAATAAAGGCCCAACCCGATCGTGATGTCGCTCGCGACGCCGAACATCGCATCGCCGCCGATCGTCCAACCACCCCACTCGTCGGGATGTCCCGGCAGCTTCGCCAAGTCGACCGCCGTACGGTCCGTGACACTCAAACCACACCCGAACGCCCCCTGTTGGCCCGTGTCGGACGCGATCCGGATCGTTCCGACGTGGTGCGGATGCGGATCGTTCGGCACGAGGCGAGCCGCCCAGTAGATCCGCATCGGTGCGTCGGGCTTCGCCGAATCGAACGGGGTGGCGCGGAGCGTCATCGGACAGCACATGCGCGGCACGCTGCCCTCGAGCGGCCAACCCGCCCCCCACGACCGGAAAAAGAAACCCGAGATCGCGCCCGCCTTGAGCAGTTCGCGCTGCACGGGAAGTAGGCAAACGCCGCGCGCCGCCAACGGAACGGCCGTCTCGGCGTCCACGATCCCGCCCTGCCAGTATTCCCCCTCGGGATCCCACACGACGATCCTGTCTTGGCTCATGCTTCTCTCCTCCTAGAGAAAAACTCAGATGACGTTCCAGTCCGTCCCGTCCGCCCGGAACGTCGCGCTGTTCGACGGGGGAATCGAGAAGTTCGCTGCCGCGCCGGCCGCGGTCCAAATGTTTTCGGCGACGTGCGGCAACACCGTGACGGATTGCGACGTGCTCCGGTTCGTGATGGTGAACTCTGCGCCCGCCGTGGGGGCAGGAAGAGTCTCCTGGCCAATGCCCGCGCTGTAGTTGTAGATCACCCAGTTCTCGGTCGAGAGACCCGCGTCCGTGGCGGTCGTGACGATCCGGACACTCGCGAGCTTGAACGATTGATTGGCGGACGGCAGCACGCCCGTCACGTCTGCCGTTGCGAGGTTCACGGCGCGTGCGGCAGCGTCCCACGCGCCTGCCGTAACGTGAGGAAATCCCGTTGATGTCGGCGCGCCTTCATTGGCGAGCGGCAACGTGCCGGTGACGGCCGCACCCGCGCCGACGTTCACGCCAGGGTTCGGATACGTGCCGGACAGAGCACCACCCGCCGGGATGCCCGTGATGGCGGACGAATCCGCGACCGAACTCGACACGACGTCCACTCGGCTCGCCACGTCGAACGTCGGATCCTGCCCTTCGCGCGACGATTGCTGCAATTGAGAAGCGATCGCAGGCGCCCCCGTGTCGGTGAAGGGCGTGAGGAGCGCGCCCGCCGCCTGCAAGTCGGCGATCTTGTAATGCGCGTCACTCACGACCTTGCCGGCGCGCAGGCGCGTCGCCATGAAGTTCACGTCGTTGCGCAGAACGTATTTCGTCGCCATCGCGCGCTCCTACCGGCAGAGGATGTTGCACGACGCGAGGTCGAGCTTCGTGATCGCCGCCATGACGCACGCCGGACCGGGCGTGAAACGCGGGGGGAGGTTCATCGTCGCGACGCACATCAGATCCCAACCGAGCGGACACCCCATCGCGGCGAGCTTCTCGCACGCCTGGACGGCGGGGTCCGACGAATCGCCCAACCCGGCGTCCGGGACGGTCCAGGACGCGTCCGACGCTTCCGGCATGGGGGGTGGCACGGGCGGAGCGTTCGGCACGCAAGCAGCGAACATGGTGACAACAATCAACGGTCGGAGCATCTCGATCCTCACTTGAAATAAGGAACGGTTTGGAACACCAAAAAGTCGCTCGCGCGCGGGTCGCTCAGCACGCTCTCGTCGAGCCAAACCCAACCGCCGAACCCGAACGTCGGGCCCCACGATCCGGCATTCAGGAACAGGCGCCGACCGTTCACCGTCTTGACCCCGAGGATCGCGACGTCGTGACCGCCGAAGATCGTGCCCTGCGCGGGCCCGACGGGCGTCTCGGAATTGCAATTCTCGTACTGGGAGCCGACCGGGATCGCCATCGAGAACGCGAACCCCTCGAGCAGCGTCTGGACGGCATCGTCGACGCGGTTCAGGCCGTCCGAGTCGATCGTGTGGACGGCCGTCACCTTCATGGCGATCGCCTTCGCCAACACCTCGGCCGGCATGTCCGGCACGAGTCCGTTCGGGTACTGGTCGACCTCCGGGTAGTCGCGTTCGAGCGGTACTCCGACGTCCTGCGTGACGGCTTGCACGAGCAGTCCTGGGACCGACCCCTGGTCCTGCATGGGGGTGTCGGCGAACCGCTCTTCCTCGAGCGCGAGCGTGTAGAGGCCGCACTCGCTCGGGTACGGGACGGCGAAGTTCGGCGCGCCGTACTGGATCTTCTGAGCGCACACGTGGATGACGCGCGCGCACGCCGCCCCTACGCACCGCGACGTCTGCGCCTGGTCACGGATCGACTCGACGTACGCGCTCAGGTCGGCGTTGCCCGACAGTCCCGAACGTCGCGCGCCGAACAACTGCTTGGTCGACCCCGTGCTGGCCGGCAGAGGTCCCGCGCGATGTCCCATCCCGCGCTTCAATCTAGGCGTCAGGTTCGGCGTCGTCGCGTGTGCGTCGTCGGGTTGGAACCCGGGTTCCACTTTGGTCTTGCCCACGCCCGTACCGTACAGGCTCGCGCGTGGGGGCGGCAAAGTCGCGAACCCCCGGCCCCCGTCAGATCAGCGCGATCGCCGAGGGCCAAACATCGATCGTCCCGACCTCCGCCGTGAACTCGTTGCCGGACGGATCCTGCACCTTCAGGCCGTAGAACAACTTCGAGACGCCGTCTGGGAACCCCCGGGTCTTGATCGGCGTCACGATCGCCTCGCCCTTGCCGTTCACGACGTCCGTGATCGTGACGCCGGTGCCGATCCCCAGGAACGCGATCGCTTGGTTGTCGGGATCCCCCAGGTGGTACTTCACGGCGAACCAGATCAGGTAACCCGTGAGGTTGACCGGTTGCGGGGGCGTGCCGTCGGGCGAACCCGTCGGAGGTCGCTGGATCTGGAAGTCGAACACGAACGAGTCGCCCCGGTACATCGTGCGTTTCGGATACTGCTTTTGCAGCGACAGCTCGCGGCTCGTGTAGCGCGGACGCTCCGACGGCGGGAAGTCGCTCGGATGGTCGGAGGGGAATTCGGAGCTCACGGGAGCCTCGTCGAAACGCGCACCGTGCGGGTGTTGATGCGGGCGGTCGAGTAGCGCACGACCTTCGCTTGGAACTTGGCGATCGAGAAATGAGAACCGGCGCCGATCGGTTGGGGCACGACGTCGGGCAGGGTCTGGATCTCGTCAAACCCCCACGGTTCGCCGCCCCAAGTGCCCGCGCCCCAACCGGCCCGCTTCTGCATCACCGAGTACTAGCGCTCGATCAGCCCGATCTCGAATTCGAAGCTCGGCGCCGTGCTCGACGTGACGGACCAAAGATGAAAGAGGAGCGACTGCATGCCACCAGGCCCGATCACGCAGGGGGGCATCGGCACGACGTACCGGCCCGCTACCGTCGCGCTCGCGATTACGCTCGCCGACTTCTCGACCGTGCCGAACACGAACAGGTACTCGTCGCCCACGATGGGCGTCCCGACCTTCACGGTAGCGCGCGCGACGTTTCGCGCCGCCGACGCTGCCGCGACCGTCGGGTTGTAGAGGATCTGCGTGATCGGCCCCTGGTTTCCCGAATCTTGGTTCGGGTTCGATTGCGTGACGGCCGTGCCGGCCGAACCGCGCGCGACGAAGTCTTCCGTCACCGCGACGTCAAACCGCGTCCCGGCGGTCGGGATCGCGGTCAAGATGAGCCGGATGTAATCGAGGTATGCGCGGACGCCGCTCACCCCCGCCTTGTTGAAGAACGAAAAGAGCGCGGACGTCGCGGAGAACGCGGCGACGTTCGGCCCGGCGATCCCCGTCCCGAACGTCGGGTTCGTGACGGTGAAGTAACTGCCCTCGTCTGCCGACACCTTGAAGTCGGGCAGGACCGGCATGACGCCGATCTCGCGCCGGCTCCACTGACGCGGAGGGGTGGGCTGGCCATTGTCGGGAAACTTGGGGGCGCTCAGTAGGTCGCGCGCCGCTACGCCTTCGCTGCCGATCATCGTCTTCTCCTAACCGTAAATCGTCGCGCCCGCGAACGAGGACGATCCAGATCCTTCGTACAGCCCCGACTTCTGATCCGCCGCAGAATCATTCGGCATCTTCGGCGAGAGACCGAGCGACGCGAACATTGCCAGCACGGTCTCGAGGTTGGTCGCGTCCGTCGGGTTGACGGCATCGCCGACCCGCACCGGGACCAAGAACGAATTGGTCGGGTCGAGGGCGTTCATCTCGCTGCCCGACGGTCCGCTCGAATTCGGCGGAACGACGACGCCGGTCGCGATCGAAGGTCCCCCCGTCCCGAGCCGGAACGATTGTCGCGACGTGCCGTCCAGTTTCGCGTAAATCATCAGGAGTTAGGCAAGCAGTAGTCGACTATGACCTGCCCGGCCCCCGCTGCTGGTGCGCCCCCGACCGTCACGAGCACCGCCAGCGCGCTCGCACCCCACGCGACGTCGAGGGGATTCAGGTACTGGTTCGCGATCGTCGCGGTGTTGTCGCCGGTCGCCATCAGGAGCGAAGTCGACCCGGTTTGACCGACCGAGATCGTCGTGCCGGCCGAATACGGTGTCGTTACGTCGAGCATGCACGACGAGATGACGGCGTTCGCGGGGATCAGCGTCACGTCGTTTTGCGCGGCAGCCGTTCCAATCGGCATGCGGATGCGGTAGACGGCGCCCGCCACCGACGGGGCGAGGTTGAGCCACGTCGAGCCTGTCCAGACGTAGTTGCTGTTCGCGCTGAACGCGAAGGTGCCGCCGACGAGCGAGGTCGTGACGATGATCTCGTTGCCCGCCATTGGCCCCAGCACCGTGACGTTGCCCGCCCCGCTCCCGTCGTCCCACAAGACCGAACCCGCGACGTACGCGGCGGCCGCACCCGTGCCGGCGGTCGACACCACGATGTAGTGCTCGACGCCCGTGTTGGCGATCAGTGCCGACGGGGCGTTGGATTGCGCCGTCACGATGAGCGGCTTGAACGCCTCGTCGACGTACGCCTTGGTCGTGAAGTCGTTGTCGCCTACCGGGAACGCTCCGCGATGCACCGCGAACGCGCTGTTGGCGGCGTTCCTGGTCTCGAGCGCCGCGCCGTTCGCGTTCAGGCCCGGGCCACCGGTCCCTCCAAATTGGAAAAACGACGCGACCGTTCCAGCGATTTTTGCGAACAACGACACTTTCGATCACCCGATTTCGTAAACGAGAATCCCCGCGCCGACGGTCGAACCCGCGAGCGAAAGCGTCAGCAAGAACAAGTCGGCGGGAAGCACGTCGAGCGCGTGACTGGAATCGTAAGTGACAGTTTTGCCGAGCAGTACTTCCGTCGACGAGAACACTTGAGACGGGTTGGTGCTGGTGCCGAGCTGCGCGGACGCGCCCGGCCCGTCGAACGCGGTCGTGATCGTGATGGCGGCGTAGAGGAGGACGCTTTGCGACGTGACGGCTTGCAGCACGAACTGCGAAGGCGACGACGAGTCGAACCGCACCTTCTGGACGGGATTCGCTCCGCCCCCTCCCGACGGCAGCGCGTACAGGGACGCGCCGATCGCCCCCACCATGAGGGCTTGGATCTCTTCCAGCCCCGCCCCGCCGCGCCGCAATTTCGCGACCAACTTCGCCGCCTTGGCGCAGTCGGGATTGGTGTCGGGCG
>Ga0307475_10002279_pt1 | contig 11561 bp, 9 predicted proteins | sample atmos_gasesECM1C_FD_203317 | JGI IMG/M metagenome (GOLD analysis project Ga0307475, IMG submission 203317) | Hardwood forest soil microbial communities from Morgan-Monroe State Forest, Indiana, United States - atmos_gasesECM1C_515 | ecosystem: Environmental > Terrestrial > Soil > Temperate...
GCTACCACAACCTCATCAAGCTCGTTTCCGCGGGTTTCCTTGAAGGCTTCTACTACAAACCCCGCATCGATTACGATCTCCTTTCCAAGCACAGCAAGGGGCTCATCGCTCTGGGCGCTTGCCTCCGCGGCCCCGTCACCGAATCCATCGTCGACGACAAATACGACAAGGCCCGCGAAAACGCCTATCGTCTCCGGGACATCTTCGGCAAAGGCAATTTCTTCCTCGAGATTCAGGACCAGGGCCTCGACATCGAAAAGTCCGTGAACAGGGAATTACTGCGCCTCTCGAAAGAAACCGGCATCCCTGTAGTCGCCACCAACGACTGCCACTACCTGCACCACGAAGACGCTCACGCTCAGGAAGTCCTCCTCTGCATCCAGACCGGCAAGACCATGAGCGAACCCAATCGCATGAAGTTTCCCACCGACCAGTTCTACTTCAAGTCCGCCGCGGAAATGGCTCAAGTCTTCCGCGAGGTTCCCGACGGGCTCTCTCGCACTGTCGATATCGCCGCTCGTTGCAACGTCAAGATCGATCGCATCCCCAACGCCCTTCCTGAGTTCAAGGTCCCCGAGGGCCACACTCCCGACAGTTATTTCGAGAAGGTAGCGCGCGAAGGCTTTGCTCAGCGCGTCCCCTACCTCGAGCGCCTCGCCAAGCAGGGTGCCCTGCGAAATCCGCTATCGGAATACGAACGTCGCCTCACCGCCGAAATCGAAATGATCAAGAAGATGCACTACGAGGGCTACTTCCTGATCGTATGGGATTTCATTCACTATGCCCGCGCACAGGAAGTTCCCGTTGGCCCCGGCCGCGGTTCCGCCGCTGGCAGCCTCGTTAGCTACGCTCTTCGCATCACCGACGTGGATCCGCTCCAATACAATCTGCTGTTCGAACGTTTCCTCAATCCCGAACGCGTCTCCATGCCTGATATCGACATCGATTTCTGCATGCGCCGCCGCGGTGAACTGATCGACTACGTCACACGCAAATATGGCCGCGAAAACGTCTCCCAGATCATCACCTTCGGGACCATGGCCGCCAAAGCCGCCATCAAAGACGTGGGCCGCGCCATGGACATCCCCTACGGCGAAGTCGACCGCCTCGCCAAACTAGTCCCTGCCACTCTCGGCATCGAACTTGAGACCGCGCTAGCCGAATCGCCGCAGCTCAAATCCGCCGTCGAAGGCGATGAAAGACTCAAAGACCTGATGAACGTTGCCATGCGCCTCGAAGGCCTCTCGCGTCACGCCTCCACGCATGCCGCTGGCGTCGTCATCTCACCGCAGCCTCTCACCGAACTCGTTCCCATCTACAAAACCAATCGCGACGAAATCACCACGCAGTACGACATGAACGCCCTCGAGCGCATCGGCCTTCTCAAGATGGACTTCCTCGGCCTCACTACGCTTACCGTTCTTCACGATGCCGTCAAAATGGTCCAGCAGAATCGCGGCATTGCTCTCGACCTCGATAGCCTCCCTCTCGACGACGAGGCAGCCTATAAACTTTTCGCCCGCGGCGAAACCACTGCCATCTTCCAGTTCGAATCCCACGGCATGCGCGACATCCTCCGGCGCTATCAACCCACACGCATCGAAGATCTCACTGCGCTCAACGCCCTCTACCGCCCCGGCCCCATTCAGGGCGGCATGATCGACGACTTTATCAATCGCAAGCACGGCAAAACCAAAGTCTCCTACGAACTTCCGCAGCTGAAAGACATTCTCGAGGAAACCTACGGCGTCATCCTCTACCAGGAACAGGTCATGCAGATCGCCAACCGCCTGGCCAGTTTCTCTCTCGGCGAAGCCGACCTCCTCCGCCGCGCCATGGGCAAGAAAAAGAAAGAAGAGATGGCCGCCCAGCGCGCCAAATTCCTGGCAGGCTGCGAGAAAAACAGGATCCCCGACAAGAAAGCCGTGCGCATCTTTGACTTGATGGAGGAATTCGCCGGCTACGGCTTCAATAAATCGCACTCCTGTGCCTACGCTCTGCTCGCCTATCAGACTGCCTATCTCAAAACGCATTATCCCGTCGAGTTCATAGCTGCTTTGCTCACTTCTGAAACCGGCAGCACCGAGAAAGTCGTCAAGTACATCAATGAAGCCCGTGGCATGAGCATCCCCATCCTTCCGCCTGACGTGAACGAGAGCGACCTCTACTTCACTCCCGTTGGCGACTCTATCCGCTTCGGCATGGCCGCCATCAAAAACGTCGGTGAAAACACCGCCAAGGCCATTCGCGAATCCCGCTTGAGCCAGGGCGAATTCAAGTCTCTGTACGATTTCTGTGAACGCATCGAGCCTCGCTTCCTCAATAAGCGCGTCTTCGAAAGTTTGATCAAGTCCGGCGCGATGGATTCCCTCGGTCCTCGCGAAAACATGCTCGCCTCCGTCGATGACGCGATCGCTGCGCTCCAGCGCACCGCCCGAGCCAAGGAGTCTGGTCAGCATGGCCTTTTCTTCGGCGGCGCTGTCAACGAGCCCAAGGTTCACTTTGAACTCCGTGATGCCGCTCCCTGGAGCGAGGAAGAGCGCCTCACGAGCGAATACGCGATGCTCGGCTTCTATGTCTCCGGCCATCCTCTCGAAAAGTACACTTCGCGCCTCAAAGACCTCGGGGTCCTCACGCTTGGTGAAGTCGAAGGCCAGCGCAACGGTAAAGAGATCACCGTCGCCGGACTTATCGTCGGTTCACGACCCTTGCGCTCCAAAAAGGGCGCTCGCTGGGCCATCTTCACCTTTCAGGATATGACCGGTGTGCAGGAACTCCTCGCGTTTCCCGAAAGCTTCGCGCACCTTGAAAGCATTCTGAAACCCGGTACCCCTCTTCTTCTGAAAGTGCGTGTCCAGATCGAAGAAGCCGGCACGCGCCTCTCCTTGCAGGAAGCCCGCCGCCTCGAAGACGTTGCCGAACGGTCCGCCTCCCCCGAATTTCGTGTCCATCTCGATCTGCAGCGTCTGAACGAGGCCGCCCTTAAACAACTTGAGGACCTCTTCGCCAAAGCCGTCGGTCCCTGCACGGTTATCTTTGAGGTCCAGGCGCAAGATGGCACTACTGCTGTGGTGCAATCTCAGCGTAAGATACGGGTCACGCCCGACTTTATCGCTGCCCTTCAGAAAATTTGTGGCGATGAGGGGATCCAGAGGATTTCGTAATGTGCGCAGCGCGTAAGGACCGCAAGGCTGCTTCAGCTTCAACGCTCGACCGGCAAAAGGAGATCGATCGCCTCGAAAAAGATGTTGAGGAATTGCGTCATCTGGCGGCTTCGAAGGACGGTGACGCGGAGTTCGAGCGCCTCAGAAGGGAAGTGCTTGAACTTCGTCGCGAGTTTTACGACCATATGGGACCGTGGCAGCGCGCGCAGATCGCTCGTCACCCACAACGGCCCTACACCCTGGACTGGGTGAATTTGATGTTCACTGACTTTATTGAAATTCACGGTGACCGCGGCTTTGCCGATGACAAGGCTCTCATCACCGGCCTGGGTAAATTCCGCGGCCGCCCTGTCGCCGTCGTCGGACAGCAAAAGGGCCGCGACACAAAACAACGCGTCGTCCGCAATTTCGGTCAACCCAAACCCGAAGGCTACCGCAAAGCTCTGCGCGTTATGCAGCTTGCCGCGAAATTTCGCTTGCCGATTCTCTCCTTCATCGATACCCCCGGCGCTTATCCCGGCATCGACGCGGAAGAGCGCGGCCAGGGTGAAGCCATCGCCAAAAACCTGCGCGAAATGGCGCGCCTCCCGGTTCCCGTCATCGTCACTGTCACCGGGGAAGGCGGCTCCGGCGGCGCTCTCGCGATTGCCGTCGGTGATCGCGTCAATATTCTCGAGAACGGTTTCTACTCCGTGATTTCGCCCGAAGGCTGCGCCTCCATTATCTGGCGCGATTCCGCCAAAGCCGAAACAGCCGCCATTGCCATGAAGATTATGGCCACCGACCTGAAAGAACTTGGTATCGTCGACGAAATTATTCCCGAACCCGATGGCGGCGCGCACAGCGACCACGAAGGAGCGGCCAGACTCCTCGGCGACGTGCTCGAACGCCAGTTGCTCATTCTTTCCAGTCAGTCTCCGAGACAACTCCTCGACAGCCGCTACGAGAAATTCCGCCGCATGTGCCAGTTCTTCGACTTCGTCGCCTGATTCTCGTTTCACCCAAACTTTGGTACTTACCCCCCACCCCGTATTACATTCGCTACGCCCTTATCATCGTTTGGTTGTCCCGCGCCTCTCTATCGCTCTACTCTGATTACGCAGGCGTGATCTGCTCCGCACCGTTTGCAAAGGACTGTGACACCATGTCGGAACCCTTTCGTCCCTACGAAAAGCTCGTCGAAATCTCCATCATGGGTAAGAAGTTTCAGGTACCCGAGCGCAACTCTCTGCTCCGATGCTTCCAGTTCATCAGCCCGGAGACCATTCCGTACGGCCGCTTTTGCTGGAATCAGGACTGCCAATATTGCCGCGTCACCTGCCAGCTCCCCGACGACGACGAGCCTCGCGAGATGCTTTCTTGTAAATTCATCGTTATGCCCGGCATGGAAATCACCGAAATGAGTCAGGAGCTCAAGTGGTGTTTGCGTTCCAAGCTCCCTTCCGGCGCCGCCGTTGGCAAGTAGCTTCTGGAGGGACCTCTTCGCTGGAAGAATCTGCCCGGCTGATTTTGGCGCGCCGCAACCTTTCGCCCCTGTGTAACGATATGATTGTAAACGTCTTACAAGCGTTTTCTGCCTCCCCGCCCCTGCCGCGCGCTTTTCCCCTTGACCTGCCATCCTCCTGTTCTTTTTCTGTACTTCGCCAGGTTTGCGTCACTGCGGCAAACGGCTTTACGATTTAGCATGGCAGCGGCAGGCGCAAATCTCCCCCATTGTGATGGTTGTGGCCAACTCGGTTCACCCGAGCACATCGCCCGGCGCCTTCAAAGGCTCGAGTGGGCCACGCGCTACCGCCCAATCCATATTCAGGCGCTTCTTCTCGGTGGTATTTCTCCCAACAACGACTCCGATTTTCTCTACTCGCCCGAGGGTCGTTTCGAAGGCGAGGCTCGCAAGCTTCTCGAGGCCATCCAACTTCCCACGGAAGGGAAGTCGGCCGACGCCGTTCTTTCTGAGTTCCAGAAGCGCGGCCTTATGCTCACTCACCTGCTGGAGTGCCCCGCTCGGCCAGGCCTCACCGACGCGCAGATCGCGCAACTGTTCCAAGCCCATCTTCCATCGACGGTTGCTCGCCTTCGCCGTTCCTTCAAGCCCAAGCGCATTATCCTGATTACTCAAGACTTGCTACCCCTTCTAAACATCTTGCAGCATGCGGACATCGGCTGTCCTGTTTTCCCAGCCTCTTCTTCGCCCTTTTTCCTCGAGGACAGTCCCGGGGCCATCGATTTTCATCTAAGTCGTCAGTGGTTGGCAGGTTCAGATGGTGTCTAAGGGCAAATTCCGACGTGTGATGGAGGTCACTGCCGCTAGTGACCCTTTAACCCACTCTCTCTCTCGAATGTACTTGTTTCTTGCTATGATACTATGGCAGTCACCGCGGACTGCATAAGGGGGTTTTTGTGCGGAATCGTGCGAAGTTCGGCGTCGGTATCTCGGTCATCGTGGTCGCTCTGGCCTTCCTCGCCTGGCTCGGCTACGGGGAGAGCAAGACCTACTACCACACCATCGCTGAATATCAGTCTCTCCAGGGCTCGGCCCGCAATCACCGCATGCGTCTCGCTGGCACGGTAGCCCCCGGCAGCATTCGCCATGTCTCAGGCCGTACGGATTTCGTTCTGGAAGAGCAGGGCAAGACTCTGCCCGTCAGCTACATTGGCAGCGAACCACTGCCAGACACTTTTGTGGACAAGTCTCAGGCGCTCGTCGAAGGCCGTCCCTCGCCAGACGGCAAGTTCGTTGCCGAGCACGTTCAAGCGAAATGCGCATCTAAATACGAAGCAGCACCCGGTGGCGATAAACCAGCTTCCACCGGCACGACCCAACAGAGCACCATGTAGGCGCCGGTCTTCCGACTGGCCCGCCCTGATAGCGCTTGCGTGTTAGTCGGTTCGGGTTTCTAGCGACGGCCTTCCACCTGCCCGCCAGCCAGTGGTGGGAGGCAGTCGATTCGCAAAATGACAGCGGCTCATTGGCCTGGGGGAGAGGCAATCGTCCTATGGATGTATTCGGCAGTTTTTCGCTTCTACTCGCGTTCGTTTGCGCGGTTTACGCTTTTGTTGGTGGCATTGCGGCCATCAAGACGCGCCACCCGCTCCTTATCAAGAGCACTCGCCAGGCAGGCATGGCTGCCTGCGTCCTCATTTTCCTCGCTACCATCAGCCTTGAGTATCTGTTCTTCAGTGACAATTTTTCGATGGCTTACGTGGTTTCCCACTCCAACCGCGATCTTTCTACCTTTTACAAAATCGCGGCTCTCTGGTCTGGCCAGGAAGGCTCTCTTCTCTTTTGGAGCACACTCCTCTCCATCTATATCCTCTCAGTCCTCATTGCCTACCGGAACAAGAACGGCGAGCTGATGCCATACGTCGGCGTCGTTCTCGCCGGCGTTCAGATTTTCTTCCTCACTCTGAATAACTTCGTTGAGAATCCGTTCAAGACCCTTGCCACCGTCGGTGCCAGCGGCCTCCTCGAGCCTTTCACGCGCATGGATGGCAACGGTCTGAACCCCTTGCTTCAATACCCCGAAATGGTGATTCACCCGCCGAACCTGTATTCGGGCTACACCGGCTTCACCATTCCGTTTGCATTTGCTCTTGCCGCCTTGCTTGCGCGTTATCCGGGTGAAAAGTGGATTCATCTCACCCGCAAGTGGACCATGATCGCCTGGTGCTTCCAATCCATCGGCATCATGCTTGGCGCTCACTGGGCTTACGCTGTTCTTGGCTGGGGCGGCTATTGGGGCTGGGATCCGGTCGAAAATGCCTCGCTTCTTCCTTGGCTCACCGGTACCGCTTTCCTTCACTCCGTCATGATGCAGGAAAAGCGCGGCATGATGAAGGTTTGGAACGTCTGGCTGGTCTTCTGCACATTCCTGCTTTGCATCCTTGGCACGTTCCTTACCCGCAGTGGCGTTGTCAGTTCCGTCCACGCCTTCGCCAATTCGCAGATCGGTCCGTGGTTCGTCGGTTTCATCCTTCTTACCCTCGCCGTCTGCTTTACGGCCTACTTCAAGAACCGCGATTACCTGAAGAGCGAAAACCAGCTCGATTCCATGGTCTCCCGCGAATCCAGCTTTCTGTTCAACAATCTTCTTTTCCTTGTGGCTTGCATCGCCGTTCTTTCAGGCACACTCTTCCCCGTCTTCTCCGAGTGGTTCACCAATAACCGCATCAGCGTTGGCGCTCCCTTTTTCAACAAGATCATGGTTCCGATTGGCCTCGCCATTTTGTTCCTCACCGGCGTCGGCCCCCTGCTCGCTTGGCGTAAAACCTCCGCCGACAGCATGAAGCGCAATTTCGGTTGGCCCTTGATTGCCGGCCTCATTGCCGCAGTCCTCTTCTTCATCGCCGGTTATCACGAGCCAGCCTCGCTGCTCTGCTTCTTTTTGTGTTTCTTTGTTTTTTGGACCGTCGTCCTGGAGTTCTACCGCGGCGCAAAGGTAATCTCCGCCCGCACCGGCATGGACATGATGATGTCCGCCCATGAACTGGCCATGCGCAACACGCGCCGTTACGGCGGCTACATCGTTCACTTCGGCATGGTTCTCGTCTTCATTGGAATTGCGGGCGTGCCCTTCAATAAAGACGTTCAGAAAACCATGAACATCGGCGATTCCATGAAACTTGGCCCCTACACGCTCAGCCTGCAGAGTGCGGACACAAAGGTAGAGAAGAATTACACCGCTCAGCGCATGATCGTCGAAGTTCTCGAAGGCAAGGATCAAAAGCAGATCATGATGCTCTATCCGGAAAAGCGCCAGTTCCAGGGCAATGAGCAGGCCGCCGGCACCATGGTGGCCATCTACTCGACCCTACGCCAGGATCTCTACGTCGTTTATGCTGGCATGGATCCCGACACCAATATGCCGGTCATTCACGCCTTCTTGAATCCGCTCGTTAAATGGATTTGGCTCGGTGGTGTCTGGGTCGTGATGGGCACTCTGCTCGCCCTCATGCCCAACCGCCGCACTACTCTGGTTCTCGCTGGCGCTCCGGAGCCCGCCGCTGCTCCCGCAGCCGCTCCGGCGCTGACACCCTCGGCAACTTTGAGAGAGGGCCATGACTAATATGCGTCTCTCCAACGCTGTCATCCCGAGCGAAGCGAGGGATGTGCTTTTTGTGCGCCGCAGAACAAAGCGAACTGCTTCGCTCGCTGTCCTCCTCGCTTTCGCAATCGGCTCACTTTGGACCACCCAGCTCGCCGCTCAATCCGAGCGCGCCAAGCAAGTCGGCATGCACATCAAGTGCATGTGCAAAGGCTGCGACATGACCGCCGGTGGTTGCGCGCATCCCGGCGGGGCCTTCTCTGGACCCTGCGACAGCGCCAAAGCGGAACTTCGCCAGATCGATGATCTCCTCGCCCAGGGCAAGTCCGAACAGCAGATCATCGACGCCTTCGTCGCTCAATACGGCACCATCGCCTACGTCGAGCCGCCCAAGCACGGCTTCGGCCTCGTTGCCTGGATCATGCCTTTCTTTTATTTCCTGCTGGGCCTCGCCCTCGTTGTTTTTATCGTCCGCAAGTGGGCCATGCGCCCCGCAGCCGCTTCATCGGCCGCACCCCCATCTCACAACGAAGTTCTGGACCGCGCTCGTGCTCAAGCCGCGCGGGAGACCGAGGACTGACTCCATGCTCGCCTCCTTTCTATTCCTTTTCTTCGACTCGTCCGTCTGGACTGCCCTCGGCGCGTGCCTTGGTCTGGCCACCGCCGTTTTCCTCTTTGTCTTTTACATTCGTCCCGACGCTTCCGATCTAGCTCCCCATCGCACAAAGCTTGATCAGCTCCTCGAACGTCGCGATACAATCTACGATAATCTCCGTGACCTCAGGTTCGAATACCGGGCCGGAAAATACTCCGAAGGTGACTACGAGCTCATGAAAAACTCTCTTGAGAGCGAGGCTGCTCTCGTTCTCACAGAAATTGAACAGACCACCGAATCCCAGGTGCGCCGTCCGCGTCCACCGCGACCCGCATCTGCCGGGCCTGCCTTGTCGGACAGGCGGAGCGATCGATGAAGGTGATGCGCCCGCACATCCTTTCCACCATTTTCGCCACTCTCCTCGCCGCCTCTGCGGCTTCGGCAGGCACCGTCAACGGCACCGTCGTCAATCGCACCACCGGCAAACCCACGCCAAACGTGGATCTCACGCTTCTCAGCCCCACGCAGGGCATGCGCGAGATCGGCTCGGCCAAAAGCGACGCTCAGGGTCATTTCACCGCCACAAACGATGCCATCGGTATGGGCCCCGTTCTCATCCGCGCCACCTACCACGACGTCAGCTTCAACACCTTCCTTCCTCCCGGACGTCCCCAGATCGAAGTCGAAATCTACGAAATCTCCAAAGATCCCAAGACCATCTCCGTGCCCTCCCACGTGGTCATCTTCCAGCCACAAGGCGACAGACTCATCGGCGCCGAGGAGTATTCCGTTCAGAACGCGTCTCAGCCTCCCGCCGCGTACTTCCGTACCGAAGGCAACTTTGACTTCGCAATTCCGGAAAACGGCACGATTGGTCAAGTCACCACGACCACTTCCATGGGCATGCCTGTCAACCAGGCCACCATCGAAAAGGGCAAGGGCCGCTTCGCCATCGCCTATCCGTTTCGTCCCGGACAGACGAATGTTCGTCTTTCTTATGAACTCCCTTACTCCAACAATTCCGCCACTCTCAAATTGCCCGCCACCTATGCGGGCATGAAGCTTCTCGTCGTCGTTCCCCCGGGCGTCACCGTAACCGGTGACGGCTTGGCTTCGGCCGGCCAGGAACAGGGCATGATGGTTTTCACTCATGATCCGCTCGCCGCGAAATCTGCACTGTCTGTCAGCCTTTCTGGCGTCGGCTCCCCGCAGTCCGCCGCTGCTGGTGGCCAGGGCCAGGATTCCGCGCAAGAAGGGAACTCCCGCACTGGCCCGGAGGTGACTGCCGCGCCTAGCCGCCTCGACGATTTCAAGTGGTACCTCTTCGGTGGCCTCGCCGCTCTTTTTGCCATGGGCGCGATTCTGCTCACCCGCAAGCAGGTTGTCCTCGCCGAAGGCCCGGCCGACGAGAGCGACTCCGCGCCAGCCACTCCGAAGGCCGCGAAGCCGGCGCCTCCTGCCAAGCCGAAAAAGACGCCACCTGCTCCCCAACCTTCCGCGAGCACGACTCCGACAAATTCGCATTCATCGAAAGCCGCGGCAGCGATTGACGAGCACGTCAGCGTCAGCATGGATTCGCTCAAGGACAGGATTTTTCGCCTCGAGCTTCGCCGCCAGGCCGGCACGATTTCCGAGGAAGACTACGCTCGCGAAAAAGCCGAGGTCGAAAAGCTTCTTCGCGACCTCGTCAAGGGCTGAGCCAGCTAGAAACGCCGAATCCCGTAGCTATTGCGTCGGTTTGTAGTGGCCGACCGGTTCTTCGCGCTCTTGCCTGTAGGGGCGGCTTTATGCCAACTCCCCGGGTTTTTCTCGTGCAGGCCAGGGTTCTTCCCCGGGTCCCGGTCGCCGTGTGGCTTTGACGAATTTCGCTTTTCGCATTTCGGCTCTATCATTACCGGAACAATCTCTGTGACTTCTTTGACCTTGCCTCCAACCGGTCTGCGGCTTGAAAACATCGATAAGCGCTACGGCGGCCTTTTCGCACTTCGCCGCGTCTCTCTCGAGATTTCTCCGGGCGAATGCGTCGTCCTAGCCGGCCGTAATGGCTCCGGAAAAACCACTCTTCTTCGCATCGCCGCCCGCATCGTTCGTCCCACGGCAGGGAAGCTCTCTTTTCCCGGCGCTTCCACGGAAACCGACCGCAATGGCCGGCCCGGTTACGTGGCTCACACCACCATGGTGTACGACGAACTCACTGCCGAGGAAAACCTCGTCCTCTTTGCCAGGCTCCAGAATGTCCAGCAGCCCGTTGCTCGTGCCGAAGAGCTTCTCCACGAAGTCGGCCTCTACGAGCGCCGCGCTTCCGCCGTGCGCACCTTCTCCCGCGGCATGCGCCAGCGCATCGCCATCGCGCGGGCTCTGATCCATCGCCCCTCGGTTCTCCTCTTCGACGAGCCCGCCACCGGGCTTGACCCTCTCGGCATCTCCTGGCTCGCCAAATCTCTTGGCGATGTCCACCGCGCCGGCTGCACCATCGTCATGAGCCTCCACGGTGAATCGGAAATCTCCGCTCTTGCCACGCGCGCCGTCCAGCTTGACGCCGGCTCCGTGGTCGCCGACACGAATTCTGGCGCTTCTCTCCATTCCATTCTCACCTTCGGAGGCGCCTGAGCTCCAGCCATGGGCCTCCTCTCCAACACCGCCACTCTTCTCGGCAAGGAGCTTCGCACCGAATTCCGCTCCCGCGAACTCCTCACCACCACTGTCGTTTTCATCCTCGTCGTTCTGATCCTTTTCAGCTTCGCCATCAGTCCCACC
>Ga0307475_10002281_pt1 | contig 11559 bp, 9 predicted proteins | sample atmos_gasesECM1C_FD_203317 | JGI IMG/M metagenome (GOLD analysis project Ga0307475, IMG submission 203317) | Hardwood forest soil microbial communities from Morgan-Monroe State Forest, Indiana, United States - atmos_gasesECM1C_515 | ecosystem: Environmental > Terrestrial > Soil > Temperate...
GCGGTATTGGAACAGGGTTCGTGGAAATCCGAGCGGACGGTTGCTTCTACGAATGGCAAATCTTCAACGCCGGTGCCTGGGCGCCGGATACACGTTCGACGACGGCGCCTCCCAAGCCTGGCCCCGAATACTTGCGTTTTGTGCTACGGGCTGAGAACGCGGCTAACAGCATCCCTCAATTGCGGCGGCTCTATTTGCGGTCTGACGAGAACGATCTCTACTCCCTTCCGATGCTGCAGGATGTGGAATCGATTGAGTATTACGCCCAGTTCCCGATGACTGAGCTGAAGTATTGCGACTCGACGTTGCCAGTGAAGATTTCGGCCCGTGTATTTTCTCCCATAATTCCTGGTAATACGCGCGATTCGGCCACCCCCGGCTTCCATGTGGTCTATACGGTCGAGAACACCAGCCAAGAAGAAGCTGAAGTCACGCTCGCCGGATTCGTGGACAATCCGCTTGCATCCGCGCTCAGTGAGCGGAAGCTAACGAATGTAATGTCGCGAGAGAACGGCAACACCCAAATCCGGCTCAATACGGCGGCTCACAGTGATTTTCCTTCAGGAATCGGAAATATGTGCTTCTCCGTGACCGGAGGCGAGATCTGAAAAGAGTTAGAAGAATCTCAGGTATCTACTCCACTGTATCGGTTCCCGTAATCGACTGATCCAACAGCTGGTTTCCTGATTGCCCGTCATCCGAGAGGAATCGTAGGTGGCCCATTTGCCCATGACGATACGCCCGCTAAGCGGGTGTACAATGCTACGGTTTTCGCGGAACAAAAAGAAAGATCGAGCTTGATCTTCGCCGTCACAGGATGAGTTCTTCGAAGCAAAGCGCGACGAGAGTTTATGTTGAATCTCGGCATTTCCGCTCCGGGCCCCTAAAAGCAGTCTGCAACCATTTGCGGTTGTGATCAACGAGCGTCTTCAGGGGATTCGCGATGCCTCTATTCGAGTGGTGCCAATGGCTGCAGCACACGCGTTTTGCAACCGCGATCACCGAATCGGACTGGCTGTTCCCTTTGATTGAAGGCAGCCACATTCTGGCGCTTCCCATTTCCGTCGGAATGATCTTGATCGCCGACCTCCGCCTGTTGGGTCTTGCCTTTAACGGCGAGGCGTCGGGGAAAATCGTTCCCCGCTTTTTGCAGTTGTCCAGAATCGGATTTCCAGTGATGTTCCTCACCGGTGGTCTCCTTCTGATCACGCAGGCGGGAAAAGCCTACGGGAATCCGTTCTTCCGGACGAAGTTGATCTTTCTTGTGGTGGCGGCAATCAATGCCGCGGTGTATCAGAAACTGTTGTATCCGAAAATGGCGGAATGGGATTCGGCAAGCGGAGCGCCAGCGGGAGCAAGATTCTGCGCCGCTTTTTCACTGGCGCTCTGGATCGGCGTCATCGTGTGTGGACGCACCATGGCTTATCAATTCTGATATGGCTCTCCTCCCTCTTCTTCAATCCGTCTCCGAATGGGCGCCGATCGTCCTGATCCGCGACAGCAAGTACGGCATGCCTGCAGTCCAATCCTTCCACTTGTTGGGACTCACGATGCTTTTGGCCACAGTAGTGGTGCTGGATTTGCGGCTGGCAGATCTTGGGATGAAAGATTACGGGCTCCCGAGCCTGGCTCGTCAGCTCGAGCCCTGGACCATCGGCGCGATCGTAGTCGTGATCTCATCCGGACTCCTGATCTTTCTGGCGACCCCAGGAAAGTATCTGGATAGCCGGCCGTTTCGCCTGAAGATGGCGCTGCTGGCCAGCGCCCTGCTCTTTCATTTCGCAGTGCTGCGCAGATTTACTACGCCGGACTCCGTCGTTCGTCCGCGGCTGATCAATGCGATCGTGGCTTTTCTTTCGGTCACACTTTGGTTTGGAGTGGGCTGGGCGGGGCGAGCAATTGCCTTTATTCCATAGACGGGGTATATTACCGCGATTCCCCCCAGGAGGCATTACATGACTTCCCGGGCCAAGCTGTTCCTACTCGTATTCTCCGTGGTCGTGGTCGCACAGGCTTGGGCGCACCACAACATGACTGCAGTCTTCGACTTCAATGATCGCGTCACCGTTGCCGGTACATTAACCGCGATCGATTGGCGCAATCCCCACACATATTTCACGGTCCAGGTGAAGGGCGGCGGCGGCGCGATCGAGACCTGGCAGATTGAGGGCCCCTCACCCAGCTTTTTCCGCATACGCGATGTCGGCAAGCCTGATTTCGAGGACAGCGTCGGAAAAACTGTGACTGTGGAAATCAGCCGCGCACGCGACAAATCGCGCTCCGGGCTCATCCGAACCTTCACATTGGCCAACGGGAAAATCGTCTCGGCCTGCCCGCAGAACTGTTAAGCCGAATCGCGGAACGCACAAGTGGAGTTTCCTATGAAGATTTTTGCGCACGTTGCGGTCCTTCTGACCGCCGCATCTCTCTGCTTGGGCCAGAACGCCACCCAGGATGGGGGCCAAGGCCTGAGCGCGGAAGCTAAATCCAAGGATGTTGCCGAAGCCCGGGCCAAGCGGAATGGTCAACAATTCCAGAACAGGGCCTCGATCCTTACATTCCTGGACCGCTATGGTAAGCAGACTGGGCAGATCGGCCAGCGGGCGCTCTACGATAGCGCCTACTTGTCTCCAGACGGCAAGCGGCTGGCCGCCGCCAAACAAGACCTCGATAACGAGAGCCAAGATCTCTATGTAACAAATCTGGCGACCGGGAAAGAAACGCGGCTCACCACCAGCGCCCGGAGGGAGTTCGTCTTTGCCCCGGTCTGGTCGCCGGAGAGCACCCGCGTGGCGTACGTCACCATGCGCGGGGGAAAGGAGAGGGTCTATGCTCAAGCCGCGGATGGCGGTCCCGAGCAACTCCTGTACAACAATCCCGGCGCATTCATGGACCTCAGCGACTGGTCCCGGGATGGCCAGTTCCTGACCTTCTGCATTTCTGACATTAAGGGAGGAGTTCTCTACATACTGAAGGTTGACGGTGATCCCGATCGCAAACCCATCGAGGTCTTTCACAGCGACCTGCGCATTTTCGAGTCGCGCTTCTCTCCCGATGGCCGCTACCTGTCTTATCTATTGCTGGACAAAACGGATAAAGGCGAGGTTTACGTGCGGCCGTCCGATACCACATCGAATGAGGGGCCGTGGAAGATTTCGGACGGCACCTTCAGCCCCGGATTCTGGGTGGCAGGCGGCCAACAACTTTCGTATATGGCTCGCGACCGTTCTGTGATGGTCGCGGACGTAAGCACCTCTCCATCATTCTCGTTCCAGAAACCGCGGGTATTGTTCCGCGAGGCGGTTCCCGTTCCGGACGACCTGATGCACATCAGCGCCGATGGGCAGCGCTTCCTCGTTCTTCCGCCGGCGCGGGGCCAGCAGCTTCAGCAGGTTACGATCTTCGATCGTAAGGGACAGGTCGTCAAAAAAGTTGGCGATCCGGATCTGTATTCCCAGCCGGCGTTCTCCCCTGACGGCAGTCGCCTGCTGCTGGTTAAGCAGGACATCAAGACGGGCCAGCAGGACTTCTGGGTTCTCGATGTCGCTACTGCCAAAGCGACCCGCATCACCGACGACACACGGTTCAAAGTTACGCCTCTCTGGTCGCCGGACGGAAAGTACATTTACTATTCCGCGTTGCTGGACGGCGACTGGCCTGTCTATCGCAAGGCCGCGGACGGGACCGGCAAAGAAGAACTGTTGTTCCGCTACACGCCTGGTGCATTTGTGGGTCTCAGTGATATTTCCGCGGATGGGAAGTTTCTCGTCTGCGACTCCGGAGGAGTCGTCCTGCTCGTACCGCTGACGGCCAGCGATCCCGCTGCTCGCAAACCGATCGACTATTTGCGGGACGAGTTTGATAACGGGACCGGAAGGTTGTCTCTGGATGGCCGCTTCTTCGCGTATCGTTCGGATGAGGCCAAGCCCGAACGCTACGAGATTTATATTCGTCCTTTCGATGCGGCTAAGCCCTTGGAGGACAAGAAATGGCAGGTGTCGAAGGACGGCGTGCAGCAGCCTCAGGATTTCGTTACCGCCATGCTGCTGCAGTGGCGCGACGACGGCAAGGAGATTTACTTCCGTGGGCAGGAGCTGGATTCCGACGACCTGGTGATGATGGCCGCTGAGGTCGAGACTAGTCCCACATTCCGCGTTGGTGCGCCCAAAGTGCTCTTCCGGCTCCCTGGTCCCATAAAGGACGGCCTCGGCGCGGTCAGCCGCGACGGACAACGGTTCGTGCTCGCCATCAATGTGCCTGCGGATAAAACCGAGCAGCCGTCCAGTGGTCAATGACGCGAACGCGATCATTCCGCTGGTCACGATTCGCTGAATCCACGCGACGCTTGTCGTCGTTATCGAGCATCGTTTGTCTTCTCTTCTGCGTGACCTGCGCGAAACCGAAGCCCGAGGTTGAGTACCGTCCGACAACGACAATCCGGGACCTGATGGACGGCATGATCGATCCTTCGGCGGACACAATCTGGAACTCCGTCTCGACGACGATTACGAAAAAAGGCAAAGAAGAGAAAGTGCCTCACACGGACGAAGAGTGGGGGACGGTTCGCCACAGTGCCATTGCCCTCATCGAAGCCTCGAACCTCCTGCAGATTCCCGGCCGTCATGTTGCGATGCCCGGACAGAGGAACGAGCAGGGCATTGAACTCCAACCGGATGAAATTGAGACCTTAATCAATCAGGACCGTCGTGCTTGGATCACCTTTGCGCATGGTCTCCATGACGCCGCGACACAGGCACTCCACGCTGCAGAGGCGAAGGACCCGGCGAGAGTGCTCGAAAGCGGTGATGCCATCGACAATGCCTGTGAACACTGCCATCAGAGATATTGGTACCCCCACCCGGCGCAATCCGCAGCCAAATAGAGCAATCACGAACATCGTCGCGAGATCACGCACTGTGCGCATCTACTCAGGTCAGTTGCCCGTCCGTAAGTGTCGTAATTCCCAACTGTCGAAACCAGGGGCCTTCTCGCAAGCTTGCGCTTTTGCTTCGCCTTTTTCGGCCTCGGTGAGCACTATAGAGATTTTGCGCCAACTACAAATCTAATCTCCACGTCCACTCACCGAGCACGGCGACGAGTCCAATCGGGTTGTGGAAAAAGGAAACGGCTGAAGGCTCCGAATCCTAACGGTCCCAGCATTTTCACATTTCCTAACTCGTACTTATCATCGCCCGTCCCATCTTTCTCACAAAGCCAGAGAAGGTGACCGACTGCACGCGGGAAGCTCTCTCGTCCCGGTGCTTTTTTTGCACAGGTGTTTTTTGCACAGGTTGACAGCCATCCGGCGTCGTGTGAAAATCACCGCGCTCACAACGCTTCCCTCGCACGAATCGAGGTCCCTGTTTTAGTGGCTACTTGGCCTTACCCCTCAAATTAATTCGTTAAGCCTGTCGCTTTTCGGGCAGGCTTTCAAGGAGGCGATATGAAGAGCATGAAACTAAAGGGCGCAGCTCCCCTCACGGTATTGGGACTGCTTGCGTTTGTAAGCGCTTCTGTCATCCAAGCTCAGGTGACGAAAGAGCAAATAGAGGCTGTGGGCGCAAACTTGCGGGCACCGCAAGCCTTTTATCACAACCTGTCTCCAAAGCAGCGCAAGATGCTATCAGGCGCGGCCCTCAACTTCTTCCAGATAGTTGACCGATGGCCGGATTTGGAAAGGCAGATACTCGCCGGGCAACTTCCAGATTTCTTCCCGACTCCTGCGAGCAGTGACATTAAGACGGGTCCGGCGCCGGTGAAGGTTTCCAACCCCGCCACCGATTTCGTCTACGGACCCAGTTCCGGATTCACGCAGAGTGAAACCTCCACAGCCTGGTGCGGGAGCAATGTCGTGGTAGGCTTTAACGACAGTGGAAGCTATTGGGAGAGCGGTTTTGCCACAACTTTCGCACACGTGAGCCTTAACGGGTGGTCAAACTCCACCAATCAAGGCGGCAGCTTCACCGACAGGGGCTATTTGCCCTCCAAGACCGCTAATCCTTTTAATTTCCTAGAAGGTGACCCGGTCTTAGCGTGCAACAGTGCCTCAACCTTCTACTATTCGTCTCTCTTTTTCACAGCCACTTCCCTGAGTTCTCTCACGGCCATTTCGGTTTCGTCATCCGCGAACGGAGGCGTCTCGTTTGGCGCTCCGGTGATCGCTGTGTCCAAATCTGCTGTCAACCATTTTCTCGACAAAGATTGGATGGCGGTCGATCCGGCGAGGCCAACTCACATTGCCGTGACGTATACCGATTTTGACTTTTCCGGCACCGTTTGCGGCAAGGGCATCGAGAGAACGGCGATTGAGTTGGTCTACTCGACCAATGCGGGGGCCACGTGGAGCAAACCCATGGTGGTCTATCAAGCATGTGACGCCTCTCCCAATTTTCCGTCCGTCCAAGGCTCTCAGGTCGCCTTCTCGCCGTCGGGAGCGGTCGATGTGGCGTTTGAGCTGTTCTCTGGCGGAGTACCCACTGGCAACCAGATTGAGTTCGAGTCTGCGCCCGCCCTCGGCGCTGCGTTCGGGGCGACCGTGGCTGTGGCCAATATAACCTTTGTGGGGGACCGGTTCGCCCTGCAGGGTGGTTTCCGCGCGTTTATTGATCTCCAAGGGATGGCCATAGACCACTCGAGCCTCACAACCAAAGGCAACATCTACGTCGTGTATCACGATGCAGCCGACTTTGTGAAGTCATTTAGCGGCGTGGGATACGGCTACGCGGACGTGATGTTCACGAAGTCTACCGACGGCGGTGCCACTTGGTCTGCTCCTGTGGAAGTGAATACAGCCTCCACGCTCCTGCCCGTGATTACCGAACCGCTGCCGAGCGGTCGCGGTATAGACTCTTATATGCCGGGTGTGGCAGTGGACAACACGAGCGGGGAAATCGGCGTGTGCTGGTACGATCGGCGCAACGACCTAACCAACCTTAAAGTGGACCGGTACTGCGCTGATTCGTTCACTGCCGGGGCCACCTTTACTGCCCCTGCTACGCCAGCGACATCTGGTCGAATGACTCCGGCGAGCTTCTCGCCAATTCACGGCACAGATGACTTAATCAACCCGACGTACATGGGCGACTACGATACCGTAGCAAGCGATACGCTCAAAACAACACCCGGGTTTATCGGTGCGTTCCAAGTCGTGGTCCCCGCGTCGCCGGGCAGTTGTACCTCGGTGCCGCCCTGCGTTCTGGTGCCGAATTCGGATGTAGTGGCCAGGAGCTTCAACTGACGCCTGTCCGATTTCCGCAAAAGTGCGTCAAGTTGCTGAGGGCCAGTTAAACTGGCCCCAGCATCTCCCCCGCTGACCGCCGGTCTCCTCGTACAACACACCCGGCGACTTCTTCTCCCGCCGGGCATCCAGTGGCGGGTAGAAAAATTCTCTTCTTTTCGTGAAACGTTGTGGCGCTTCCATCGCCTTAACTGAGGTGAGTGCCTACAGCAACAGCGCTGAGAACAGCATAAAGGCAAGCATTTCAATCAAGCTCATCAATGCCACCTTGCGACAGGGTACACGCAATCAGCGCAAAGTGTCGTCACCAGGCCTTTGCGCTCAAATTTCGACTGCTTTCGATTCAATTCAAATCGGAGTGATTCGGTGGTAGTCGGACGATAAGTAAAATCGAGATGTTCAAAGAATCAGGCGATTACCTAAGTGACCTCGGATAATTCCTAGACATCCACTTAACAAGTTTCACCCGCAGCACCCAGTTGCCGGATTTATTCATTTCCATAAGAATCCACGCCCCTTTGGAATAGTGCCCCACCCTCTCCACGAAGAACAGGGCTTGCGTACCAATCGGATTTAGACCAATGCAGGAAAACTGAATGATACCCATCGCGTCTCTATGATGCTCGTAGAACGCGTCGATGTCCTTTCTGTTCATTTCCAAAATGCCCTTGGCCTCGTCTGGAGGGGCAATCTGATATGCGACTGGCAGATCGAGTTTTTTATTGATAGCCATTCGCTCGTCAGTGCAGCGCTCAAAGGATTCTAGGGTGTCAAAGGCCAGCCCGGTGAGTTTCGACTTCAGCCGCTCGCCTTCTTTTGTTGCAACATGCTTTAGAGATGCATCTGTGAATGGAGCGATTACAGAGCCCTTTGGCCCGACACGGAAGTTGACCGCTGGATCCTGTCCTTCGAGTTGAATTCGAAGGAAGGCCGAAAGTACAGCGTAGGCGCGGACACTAATCTCTGGAGTCTGGGCGCGAAACGAGCTACACAACGCAAGGCACAAGAGGGGCAGCAATACAGTCGGAATTGTTCTGTGCATGGCCAGCACTCTACATTGACGAGTTCCGAGTTTCCAGCATTTTGGTCAAATGCCGTGATCAGTCCATTGGACAACCGAGGTCCGAATCACCCTTCGAGGTCGTGCCGTACCCAGCGACTATCTGTTTACTTGTTCGTTACTAAGGAGGACGGACTTTTTTTCTCCTACCTCCTATCCCGTCAGGCTCGGCCGGGGGTGGAAGGAAGGAACGGCAAAACTGCCACACCCTTTGTCCCAGGTCCAATGAACTAATCCGGAACCTTTGATCTCGACGAAGCTTTCAGGGCTACGATCAACTTTTCGCATAGATTGCCGATTTCATCCTCGGTCGACGAGGTGTCTGCTACAGGAACAGATCCCCAGACCTTGCGGAATTCCACAACAGTTGACAAAGCATTTCTGTATCGTATTTTTTCGAGTCCAATAATCAGTTCGTAAGTTACCGAATTGTGTGCGCGGAATGGTGAATACCCGTTTTGGTTCTCATTCCACCAACCTCGTCGGAGAGATGGGCCTTTCGACCTCCAGAATTCAAGCTCCCGTTGTAAGCGGCGCGTCAGTTCTGATCCTGCTGTTTTCCCTCCAGCATCGACAAGAGCATGAATCAATTCGGACGATTCACTCGCGAATGCCGGGTCATCAATCATTGTTGAAATTACAGGGACAGCGGACGGCCCTGATTTGCTCAGTTCTTTCATTGCGGCTAACCGGACTGGAAAAATATTTGACTTGAGATATTTCTTAAGTCGTTCCGCCCGCTCAGCCCCATCTGACACCGAGAGATCCATGGCCATTTGAGCTTGATTCTGGTCGATTTCAGCCACGCGATTCCGCACGTCTGTCTCAGATTCGCGCAGCTTGCAAAGCAAAGGAAGTCCGGGATTTATTATCTGCATGAAGGCGTACAAATCGGCACCCTCGAACCAAACGACTGAAGCCTGCATATTAGCCATGATGTCAGACGGCTTCCATCCTTCAACCGGGGCCTTGCCTTCCGGAACGTTTACATCGGTCCCGCCAACAAGGAACAGGATCACTCGGGAACCAGCAGGCTGTTTCGGTATTACATGCGAGCCCGGATGGCAATGAAGTGATTCCGACGTTGCCAAATAGGAGGCAATTGGTTCAGCTTCAGGCGATGGGAGAAGGTCTGAGATCGCAAGCCGAGTCCCAACGTGCAGATCGCCTTTCAGAGGTTCTACGACCTCAAATGTTCCGTCTGTTGCGGTCGTGGTTGCAATCACAATGTCGGTAGCTTTCCATGCTGAATGATCCAGCGAGAATGACGGACGAATCCCAGCAAAAGCGGAATTCACCAAAAGGCTTACCAGAACCAGTAACCAGAAAAAGCCAGTAGGTCGCATAAGGCTGGTCGGAGATTGGCGATACGAAAGACTAGATGCCACAGGAAATCCTCACGTACGAAGAGCCGCCTTCCATTTTTCGACCCAAGGAATGATCTCCTCATCTGATCTGCGCGATCTTCCACGCGGCCCAAAAGAATTTGTCATCGTGTGAGCCTGACCGCCTACTTTTAACGCTTTAAAGACTGACAGTGAGTTTGGTGGCGCAAGCGGCCGGCTTCCCCGAAACAAGCTGAACAAATCACAAGGAGAACATTATGAAGACAGTAGTTCGGCCGGTCGCAGACCGGTCTTTTCAGGGGACCCCAACCAGGAACAACAATGCGAACGCACCGCGTAAATCGATTCGGATTGCGGTTCTGATGCTTATGTGTGCTGTTATGGGATCGCTGGTCATCGGTACGTCGGTGGAGGCGAAGGCGCAAATCACGATAGCTCAACTGAACGGTCCATGGCGAATTGCTCTGGTCGGAAACACATGCGGCGCGACGTCCATGCTCTTTACAGGGAGCCTGACCAACGGTACCGCTAACGGCTGGCTAACGGGTAACGGTGGATGCGGCCCGGGTCAAAGCAGTGAGACGTTCACCATTACTTCTTTGGACGCCCATGGTCTTGGCAAGGCGAATCTGACTTGTACAACCTGCGGGCTTGACTCCAGCTTCAACTTCAATATCCAAGTCGCCCCCAATGCGCAGACGTTTAGCTTGGTAGACGTTGCCGATGTCCACGTCAACGTCCTAGCCGGAACTGCCGTAGCGCAGCAGCCGTTGGGCATCACCATGGAACAACTGGCGGGGACATGGCAAATTGCCCTCGTCGGCAACACCGGATGCGGCGCATCGTCGCTGCAGTTCACTGGAACACTCAATACCAGCGGCACGGCAACAGGCTTGCTAACGGGCAGCAGTACTGGGTGTCCCTCAGGTAGTAGCTTTCAGACCTTCACCATCACCTCGTTGTCCTCAAGTGGAAATGGCTCTGGCACGGCGAATCTGAGTTGCGGGTCCGGCTGCGGATGGGACTTCGACATTCAGGTATCCCCCGATAAACAGACGTTTAATCTGGTGGACGTTGTGAATGGTGGTAATGGGCTGGCGGGAACTGCCGTTGCGCGGCCTACGTCGACCTTTACCGTCGATCAATTGGCCGGACCATGGCAGATTGCCCTCGTCGGAAACAGCGGATGCGGTCAGACATCCATGCAGTTCACGGGGACTCTGAATACCAGCGGTACAGTTGCGGGCACGCTAACCAGTAGCAGCACTGGATGCCCATCGAGTAGCAGCACTCAGACCTTCACCATCAACCCACTCGGGCCAGACGGCACAGGAACGGCGAGTCTAACTTGTGGGTCAGGGTGCGCGTGGAACTTCGCAATCCAAGTAGCCCCCAACCTGAAAATATTTAACTTGGTGGATACAGGAAGTGGCGATCCCAATTTCAATGAGCTGGCCGGAACCGCGGTCGCAAAGCCGGGCTTCGTGGCAGTTCCCGACGTCGCGGGATTCCGGTTGAGTTCAGCAGAGCAGGACATCCAAGCCGCGGGTCTGCACTGGAGGTTGGCCGGTTCTGGACCCTGGGCCCTAACCACGAGACCGACCGGTGGCACCTTTGTCCCAGTCGGATCGACGGTCACCATTATCAGGACCACTCAACAAAACTAACCCTGTCGCCCGGCCGAACCGCGACGAAATCGGCCGGGCGCGGATGCCTTACTAGTTCAAGTGACCTCACGCGCTCAGAAGTTCCAGCGTGGACCTTGGGTTGAGACATTGCGGCGCAGCTTCTTTGAAGGAGGCTGGCAGGCAAAGGAGTGTCATTTGGATGCCCGTGTGGCGGCGGCTTTCTGCTTGGCCTCAGCGACTTGTTTCGCGTGAGCGACGAGGGCAGCGAAGCGCGGGTCGCCATGGAGC
>Ga0307475_10002283_pt1 | contig 11553 bp, 12 predicted proteins | sample atmos_gasesECM1C_FD_203317 | JGI IMG/M metagenome (GOLD analysis project Ga0307475, IMG submission 203317) | Hardwood forest soil microbial communities from Morgan-Monroe State Forest, Indiana, United States - atmos_gasesECM1C_515 | ecosystem: Environmental > Terrestrial > Soil > Temperate...
CTCGCACCGGTTCGATGAACCAGGCCATCAGCGAAACCAATCGCCGCCGCGACAAGCAGCTCGCCTACAACAAGGAAAACAACATCACGCCCGAATCCATCGTCAAGTCCGTGGATATGGAGCTTGCGCGCATTGTCGAAGCCGATTACGTCACCATTCCTGTCGACGACGTCGCGCTCGATAACGCCACCGCCAACGTCAAAAACGAGCAGCAGCTAGCAGAGTTGCTCAAGCAGCTCGAAGGGCAAATGCGGGACGCCGCCAAGAAATTCGAATTTGAGAAAGCTGCCCAGCTCCGCGACCGCATCCGCAGTTTGAAGCAGCGCGACCTCTCCGGCTTGTTTTCCACTGAAAAAGCGTCAGCGGCTCCCTGACGAAGGTTTGCACGCTCCCAAGACTCACACTACTCCGCGCCTGAGCTCCTTTAGCGGGTAAAACGTCCCCCGCCAAGTCACGCCCCCCTGCCAAAGCGTAACCACCGTCGACCTCAGCAGCATGAAGCAAAACAGAACCGCTCCCAGCGGATGGGTCAGCGCGTACAGAGGTGATACACGCATCACGAAGGCAACCCCGGAGTGCAAACATAGGGCGATTGCTACCGCCGCTCCCGCAGACACGCGAATCCAACCATGCCCAAAGACTACCGCTACGAATGGCGCTACGTTCAATAACAGCAAGCCCGCGGCCACAATAAATGCCAGCGCTAAGTTGTAGCCAGTCGCCGCAAAAAAGTTCTTCGTCACGCCCCTAACAAGATTCCTAAGTCCTGCATGCCAGCGGATAAACACAGCGCCCTCCGCAAGGCCTACACCACTCCTGAATCCCGCTTGCTTCACGATTTTTCCCAACTTCATATCATCCACAACTTCCATCGCCAGGCGCCGGTGCGTGCCAGCCTGCTCATAAGCTGATCGTCGGAGAAGCTGGAAAGCGCCCACACCGACATAGGCCCACGAATCGGGATTGCTTACCCGGTAAGGATCGGTCGCGATATGAAACGCGAGGCCAAAAAATGTTATGAGCACTTTTTCCCAGAAGCCAACCATCTCCACATCGCCAAACAGGGTCAGGTGATCCACGCCGCGCTGCTTCACCAGCGTAAGCGCGCGCCGCAGCACATCCGGCGCGAACCGCACGTCCGCATCCGTGAACAGGAGCCATTCTCCCGTTGATTGTTCATACGCGCGTTGCAGCGCGTGCGGTTTCCCTAGCCAGCCGTTCGGCAATTCCGTTACATGGAGGGCGCGAAGCCGTGGATGCCTTCGCGTGAATTCCTCCAGGATTGCTCCCGTGGAATCCAGCGACCGGTCATCCACTGCGATGATTTCAAGGTTAGGATAATCGAGCGCCGCAAGCGTGGCCAGCGCGGCCGGCAGCTTTTCTTCTTCATCGCGCGCCGCAAAAATCAGCGATATTTGCGGGCACTCGGCATTCTTAGCAGGAGCATAATTCTTGATTCGCGGCAGACGCAACGCGCCGTAGGCAACTCGCAGGCCGTGAAAAACCCAGAAGGAAGCAATCAGTCCGAAAAACCAGACTCCCGCTACGTGCTCGATTTTTGCCGCCGGAATTGGTGCCAACGCTCGCCTCGCGGTATCCTAGCACAAGACAGGAAGCGCAATTGAAATCAGCACTCCAGGTGAATTCATTTGAAGATTTCCATTGAAAGCACCACGCTCGCAAATGGACTAAAAGTAGTCATCGCGCCCGACACTACCGCTCCGGTCGTTACCGTCGGCGTGTACTACAAAATCGGTTTCCGGCTCGAACCGCAAGGCCGCAGCGGCTTCGCGCATCTCTTCGAGCACATGATGTTCCAGGGCTCCGCCAACGCCCCCAAGATGCAACACATCAAGCTCATCAATTCCAGCGGTGGCACGCTCAACGGCTCCACCCACTATGACGTCACCAACTATTTCGAGTCCGTGCCCTCCAACGCCCTTGGGCGCGTCCTGTGGCTCGAAGCCGATCGCATGCGCGCTCTCAAAGTCGATGACGAAAATCTGCGCAACCAGCGCGACGTCGTAAAAGAAGAGGTCCGCGTCAATGTCTTGAACCAGCCCTACGGCGGATTTCCCTGGCTCGATCTTCCGCCCATCGCCTTTCGCAATTGGGCCAACGCCCACAATTTCTATGGCGATTTCGCCGATCTCGATGCCGCCAGCCTCGCCGACGTGCAATCTTTCTTCAAAACCTACTACGCCCCTAACAACGCTGTTCTGCTCATCCTCGGTGATGTGAAAGCGGACGAAGGTCTCGCCCTCGCCAGAAAATATTTCGGCGATATCCCTGCAGGCGCCGCGCCGCCCTTCGCCGACCCCCGCGAACCCGAGCAAACCGAAGAGCGCCGCGGCGAAGTCGAAGAAAAATTTGGCACGCTCCCCGCCATGGCCATCGGCTATACCGTCCCGCCCCGCCGCACCACGGACTGGTGCGCGATGGCTCTGCTCGATCAAGCCCTGCACGGCGGCCGCGCTGGACGAATCTACCGCCACCTCGTCCTCGAAAAACAAGTCGCGGTCGAGGTCGATGGCGGCATCGAAGACATCTTCGGCTACAACGGCCCCACGCAAATGGTCACCAAAATTCTGCATAAACCCGAATTCAGGAGCGACGCCACCCTCGCCGAATTCGATTCCGTCATTCGCGAAGTCCAACAAAACGGCATCACACAAGACGAACTCGACCAGCTCAAAATTAAGTTCCGCTCTGACTATTACTCCACTCTCGAAGGCGGCCACGGCGGCATGCCTCGCTATGGTCTGATGCACCTGCTCGCCTGCTTCTCGCTTTTCGATAACGAGCCGCAACTAGTGAACACAGTTCTTGACGGCTTTCTGGCCGTCAAGTGCGAAGACATCCAGGGCGTGGCCAAAAAATATCTCCGCAACGATAAACGCGCCATCGTTTTCCGCCGCCTGCCAAACGCTCAAGCACAGGAGGCCGCCTAAATGGCCACCCGCCCCGCCGCCGAAATCCCCACCGCCGTTCCGCCGCTTTCCGCCGAGCGCCAAGTCACCTGGCCAAGGCGCACCAGAGCGCGCCTGGCCAACGGGATCGAAGTTGTCCTCGCGGAGTCACATACCATCCCCAAATTTCATGGCGAACTCTTTCTTCGCTCCGGCAACGCCGCCGCTATCCACCGCGGCACCGGCCTCGCCGAAATGACCGCCACCGTCGTGCGCACGGGTACTGTCAAGCGCCCCAGCCGCCAAATCGAAGAAGATCTCCGCCGCCTCGGCGCCGATCTCTCCTCGCACGCTGGAGCCGACAACAGCGCTATCGGGTTTGCCGGCCTCTCCGAACTCGCTGAGCCGCTGCTGCAACTCGTCAACGAGCTGGCGTGCGAGGCCGCGTTCCCCGAGGCTGAATTCGAACGCGAGCGCCGTCAGAAACTCGAAGAAGTAAAGCTCGACCGCACGCAGCCTGGTTTCCTCGCTGGCGAGCGCCTCCGCAAAGTTCTCTTTGGGGCACATCCCTACGCGCAAGTCGCTCCTACCGAAGAGCAAGTTGCCGCCTACAAGCGCGACGACCTCTTCTCCGTCTATCGCGATTTCTACACGCCGGAAAACGCACTACTATTGATGGTTGGCGATTTCAATTCCGCCGCCATGCTGAAGATCATCGAAGGAGTTTTTGGTGCATGGAGTGGGAAAAAGCCGACCGTGCAGCCTTCCCCTGAGCCACCAAAGCCTCGCGGCCGCCGCGTCCACCTCGTGCACGTACCCGGCGCTGTGCAAGCGCAAATTCTCGCCGGCTGCCACGCCATCACCCGCAAGCATCCCGACTGGATCAAGCTCAGCCTGACCAACAGCCTCTACGGCGGCGCCTTCAATTCGCGACTGGTGATGAATATTCGCGAGGATAAGGGCTACACGTACAGCCCGCGCAGCAGCGTCAATCCTCTGCGCCAGTACGGCTACTTCTCGATTTCCGCCGCGGTTCGAAACGATGTCGTCGCCGCTTCGCTCACCGAAATGTTTTACGAGCTCGACAAGCTCCGCGCTCTTCCGGTCCCTGAGCCTGAGCTAGGCGACGCCCGCAACTACGTGAGCGGCGTTTTCTCCCTTGGCCTCGCCACGCAAGACGGCCTGCTCTCGCAACTCGCTACTGTCGCGCTCAATGAACTCCCGGACGATTATCTCGAAACCTATCGTGAGAAAGTTCGTGCACTCACGCCGGACGATTTGCTCGCCACGGCGCGAAAATATTTTGACTCCGCCAACATGCAAATCGTGGTGGTCGGAGACCGCACGCAAATCGAGCCGCAAGCCGCCCTCTTTGGCGACCTCGACGTCTATGACGCCCACGGCAAACGCCTCGGATAGTTTGCCATGTTATTTACTTAGGAAGATATCTCTGGTAGTATTCTGCTGCTATGGAGCGCGGCAAACAGCGGGTTTGGCACTCTCTCTTGTTTCTTGCGACTTGCTTCGCCATCGCTGCAGCGGCAGGGGCGACCAAGAAGCCGCCGCCCAAGCCCATCAACATCAACACCGCCAACTCCGATGAGCTTCAGCAGGTTCCCGGAATCGGTCCCGTCACCGCTGACAAAATTCTGCAGATGCGCAAATCCTATGGTGCGTTCAAGAGCGTTGATGATCTGCTGTCAATTCGCGGCATTGGCAAAAAACGCTTGGAGAAAATGCGCAAATACCTCACGGTGAGTAAATCTGCGTCGCTCAATAAACCGGTCACCTGTCCCGGCTGCGCCAAGCCTGGCGCGTCGCCAGCGAAGGCCCCGCCTGCAAAGAACGAACCGACACCAGCAGCAGAGCAGGAGGAGCCGCCAGCAGCCCCAGCTGGGTAATGGCGGTAGCAACAGCAAATTGTTGGTGATATGCGTCGGCCTGTGAGCGAATTTCCTAGGTGCGTCTCCGACAGACGCGCAGCTACAGGCTTTGATGCGTCTCGTGCCGTGTTTCAACCCGCAGCGGGACCTGGTCGGCGATGCGGATGCCGTAACCCTCCAGCGCTACGACCTTCTTCGGATGGTTGGTTAGTATTCGGATATCTTTCAGTCCCAGGTCGATCAAAATCTGCGCGCCAATGCCGCTCTCGTGCTGCACCATGCGCTGCCGCGCCGGCTCCCGGTCCAGTTGTCCGCGCGAATGAAAATGAATTTGCGGCAGCACGCCCGGCTCCTCGCTGACCTCAATCCCGAATCCGCGCCCGGTGTGATGCAAATACAGGAACACACCGCGATCCTCTTTCGCAATCGCTTCCAGCGAGCGCGCAACCAGCTCCGCGCAGTCGCAGGTCACCGACCCAAAAACGTCGCCCGTCAGACAGTGCGAATGTACCCGCACCAGCGGCGCCCCTCCGCTTTCGAGCTCTCCACGCACCAGCGCCACGTGCTGGTCGTGGTCCACGTCGCTCGAATATGCGATCATGCGAAAATCGCCGTAGCGCGTCGGCAGCACGGCCTCCGCCACGCGCCGCACATAACGCTCGTGCTGCATGCGGTAGCGGATCAGGTCCGCCACCGTTAGCATCTTCAGACTGTGCTGCTTGCAGAAGTCCACGAGCTGCGGCACGCGCGACATCGTGCCGTCTTCGTTCATGATTTCGCAAATCACTCCCGCTGGAGTCAGCCCCGCGATGCGCGCTAGGTCCACGCTCGCCTCGGTTTGCCCCGCGCGCACCAACACGCCGCCATTCCGCGCACGCAGCGGAAAAATATGCCCGGGCCGCGCCAAATCCTGCGGCTTCGTCTTCGCGTCCACCGCCGTCAGTATCGTCATTGCGCGGTCGGAAGCGCTGATCCCGGTGGTGACCCCAAGCCGGCCGTCAATGGCTTCGCAAAACGCTGTCCCGTGCGCGGACGTATTGATCGGCGACATAAGCGGCAGGTGCAGTTCATCGCAACGCTCCTCCGTGAGCGGCAAGCAAATCAGTCCCCGTGCATACTTGGCCATAAAATTGATGGCCTCCGGCGTAATCTTCTCTGCCGCCATGGCCAAGTCGCCTTCGTTTTCGCGGTCTTCATCGTCAACAAGGACAATCATTCGCCCCTGCCGAATCTCCTCCACGGCCTCTTCCACAGTCGCAAAGTCAGCTCTCATCTCACTCATATTATTGAATATACCATTGGTGCGCATTTGGCAGAATGGGTCAGTTGCCGCGCCAATGCACTCACCAGGCGTTCCACGTGCGACTCATGCGGATTCCCCGCCGTCAACTACCAGAACGTTCTCGACGAAGTCGTGGGACGCAGCACCGCACAAGTGATTAAAACAAGGTACTGTGGCGGCCTGGTGGGGAAATCAAGAAAGTACGCTAGAATTGAAGTCTCGCATGTCGGGGCGTAGCGCAGCCTGGTAGCGCGCCTGCCTTGGGCGCAGGAGGTCCCGAGTTCAAATCTCGGCGCCCCGACCACTTACTTCTTTGTTTTCAATGAACTGTCTCTGACATTTCAGCGCTGGAGCCCAAACTTGGGTCCAACTTGGGTCCAAATACAAGCCTCTCCACGCTTTCAACTGCGCGACGCTGCTCTTCCGGAATCGCGTGCAAATAAATCTCGCGCGTGATCTCCGGTGCAGAGTGCCCCAACAGTGCCTGCATCGTTCCTATCGGAGTGCCTACAACATCAAGCATCGTCGCGTGGCTGTGCCTCAGAAGATGCCAAGTGACACCTGAAAGGCCTAACTTCTTCGCGGCAGGCTTCAGGTGCTTGCGCAAGAGATTCCATCGGTCTAATGGCGTCTGATCGCTTTTGGCAAATATCAGCCTTCTGGCATCAACCGCGTCGGGACGAAGGGCAGTTAGGATTTCCGCTGTCTCCGCTCCAATTGGGATCGTGCGCATACCTCGCTTCGTCTTGGGTTTGTCGAAGTGACCGTCGTACACCGTTTCAACTACTCGAAGTAGTCGAGCCTTCAAATCGACATTGGCCCATCGAAGCGCGAGCAGCTCACCGACTCTCAAACCCGTTAGCACTAGCAGTAATGTGAACGAACGTATTGGCTCTCTCAACTCATCAGCGAGCAGTTGCACTTGGACCGGAGTAAGCACGATTCGCCCCGCCCCATATTGCCGTCGCGGGAGCTTCGTCTTCAGAGCAACGTTCTCGGTGACACAGCCCCATTCTTCGGCTGCTCCAAGAATCTTGCTGAGACCACACTTGAAGTGGTGAACGGTTTCCCATGACAGCCCGCTGTTGAGCTTCCGACCTAGAAATCCTTGTAGATCTTCTCGCGTCAGATCCCTAAGTGGTGATTTACCGAAAGCCGGAATCAAATGCACGTCGAGCATATAGCGATAGTGTTTCTGGGTTGCGAACTTGAGCGTCGGCAAGATCACAGGCATCCAATCATTCTTTACAAAATCACTGAATGTACGGACGGACTGTGGTCGAGCATCGCCGTGGTTGATTGCCCTCAACTTCTGAGACAGAACCTGCATTGCTTTACGGCGTGTCGGGAATTCGGCAACCGTTCCAATTACTTCTGATCGCCTCATCCGCCCGAGCGTGCCGTCTACTTGAATTACATCCTCCCACCAACGAGCTACCCAAAGTTTTCTTCGAGTGCCCCGCTGGGAAAGAGTGCCTTGCTGGAAACCTCTACGAGCCATCGTTCCTCCCTTTTCAGGGACCTCGATGGCCCGCCCAGCTTGTTCTGCGTCAGTTTTCAGTTTAGCCCTCATGTCAAGCAGCATGCGATCCGCCGCAGTGAGAATCGACCCACGCCAATACTTCATCCTTGCGGAAGCGCCAATATTTCCCAAGCCGGTAGCCTGGCAGCCGTTCTAAAGAACGTTTGCGCATGCGTCCGTAAACCCAGGACACGGGCACATGCAATAATTCGGCTACTTCGTGCACATCGAGGAGATGGCGTCCGTCTCTCGCATCTCTGCCTGTGGCCTGGTCGTGGGATGCGACATGCAAGGGGTTCTCGGGGACTTTCACCGAAGGCGCGTTGCGTGACGAAGTAGGTTGGGCTTCCGACCTTTCTTCCGCAAAACGGGCAATATTCGAACGAGTATCTGATTTGACGCGCGAGGCATGCTGTCTTAACGACGCTGTATTCTCGCGCACAACGAATTTGGTCGGACGGAGTTTCATGTTTGCTAGACGGCCTTCGCAAGAACGTCTCCTTTAGCTTTTCCGTTGTTGTGGTCATTTGTGTGTTGGTCTGCCCAGCGTCTGAAGTCGTCATCCTTGCGGAAGAGCAGCTTCAGGGCTTCGGTGATCACGTAAGACGGTGAAGCGTCGATGAACTCAGCGTAGAGCTCCAGCTGATTCTTTACCGATTCTTCGACACGTTGGATGGTGACTGCTTTGGGCTGTTTTGGTGGTGACTTCAATATAGACAACGGGCTTCTCCTTTCGTTTTCACACAATTGTCTGACTTCTTGCCTGACAAATTCTCAGGTCTGTGTATGCAACCGCGCAAAACGCGGCCCCAAAGTTCCTGTGAGGGCGGGAGCGACCCCACGAACTTTTTGGGCGGCTGAAAGCCGAAAAAGTGGGGTCGCTCCCGCCCGATCTGGTGTTTTTTTCTGTGTCACTTTTCTCATTCTCGTGTCGTTTATTTCCTCGTTTTCCCGAGACTTATACGCATCCCAAGCTGAAGAAGATGGTGAAGACGAAGCTGAAGTAGGTAATTCCTACCTTCTTCACCTGCTTCGCCCCAAATTCTCGCCGCGCACGCGCGCGCCGAAGGAAGTTTCTTGTTGTGCTGTCTTGTCCCTTGGCCACTTGCTCGATGGCCAAGGTGACCGCGAGGGTGAAGGATATGGTGATCTGTGTCTTTCGTGCACCCGTCACCCTCCCGTGTTGCAAATAGCGACCGAGGCTCTTTGAAATAGTCATGTCCCACAACATTAAGAGGCCTCGAAAATGAAAAAGCTCAATCGCAATGTTAGGCGCCTAACCTACAAGAAACCGTAGCGAGCCCGCTTGGTCGTAAAAAACTCGCCGAGGCCCTCTACTTACTAGGGAACATCCAGACCGGAAAAAGTGAGAAAAAACTCTAATCAGTCGGAGGATTCCGGGTTGGCAGAGAATTCCCTGCTAACGGCCCCTACTTATTTAAGGAACATCCAGAAGGGGAAAAAGGAGAAAAAATCTTCGTACTAGTACATTTTTCCTTAAAGCGCCGAAAGAATCGCAACCACAGGGCGAAGATGAGGGAAGGAGCCAAGAATGGTGTCCCGCCAGACCAGGGTCGTTCCGGCGTCAAAGTTCGAGGTCACGGAGAAGCAGGTTCTTGCAGGCTTTGGCGAAGGAACTCCAGCACTTTGGGGATGGCATCAACCGAAGATTCCGCGTCGCCTCTTGCGTTTCCGCCAAGTTCCATTGGCATCCCGGAAACCGGGTGTCGCATTTGGCCGTGCCAAGTGGGAACGATTTCTGGGCGGCCGGCGCGGTGTCCCGCATGTGCGTATTTCAAGTTTTCATAGCGAAACGCAAAGTGGGCGCGTGCTTCAAGCGATCGACAATAGCGTCTGCCATGCTTCGTTTAGAGGACTCCAGCAGCGGTATGACGATAACAAAGTGCTCTTCGCCAAACGACGAGAAGTCGCTGCCGTGCACGACGAAGTTGATAAGTACAAGTTCGAGTCAGCAGTTGATGTTTATCGCGCGTTGACGCGCGATAGATCGTAAAAGAAACCCAGACGATTGCGGAACTGTTGCATCATTCTTGCGAGCCCGTCGTGAGTATCTCCCTAGATGTATTGGCTGCCTGTTGAGCGGTCTCCTTCACCCTGTGAATGGCATCGTGGAATTCCCGCGTCAGGTGTTCGCCTCTCTATCTCCACTGTGGTTATCAATCAAGTCGCAGCGAAAAGGCAGCACCTTTCTCCCATTCCTGGAGCATGCGCTCTCCGACATCAGCAAAGTCAGAATGCTGTTTAATGTAGGAGCGGATTTCGGGCGTGGTGTGTGACATGGCGTCGTCGATGCGCTCGAGAATCTGTTTGATCTTAGAAGGAGTGCCCGCCATTCGTGTTTCACCGAGCCTGCGAAGTTCCTTCCCGCTCGGCCACTTGGTCGTTCCGTTGAGAGTGAGCGCCATACTGTCTTCGGGCAGATAGACAGACGTGGTCACGAGATCGTAGACCGGAGCAAGCCTTGCTTCCCCGAGGACATCATCATAGACAATCCCGAAATTCTTCAGGTGCGCGTCGCCGTTGCGAAGGCTGCAATTAAGCGCAATCAAGGTAAAGAGCTTTTCCAGATCTTCGTTTATGTGCGGTGAGTTCGAAAACTCCTGAAACCGCTTCATGATCGAGGTCTCATAGCTGCCGCGATATTTCTCATCGGTCCTCCGGGCGTTAAGCACGCAAAAATCCTCGAAGCCACGATAGGTGCCGTCCGTGCGAAGATCAAAACGGTCAATCACGAGCGCCATGCCATCTTCAGCGAGCCGATAGGGAGGCGCTTCAAGTCCGCACCTCCGTGCCACTGTGAGGCAGAAGTACTCGTTCGCCGCAAGCTGCGGATACTCGTTCGACTCCCACAATTTCACGATGTGGGTGGCGCCCCTGTAGCTCTGAGAGAGGCGGGGTTTAGCCTGCTTCAAGACGACGGATGCCTGTTCGTCGCGCACGAGGATTTTGGGCTGCACGCCGCTGATGCCGGAAAAGGATGCAAACTTGTCGATCAAATAACGGAATAGGTCTTCGTCTCGGCGGCGCACAAGGATTTCGTCCACGGACTGAAAGGGAACTTCCTCATGGAGCTGCTCCTTTTCGCCGGTAAACCGAATGCGGCCCACCTGTGATCGCCCGACAATCGCGAGCAGATCAAACTCGTCAAACGTGCCGGTGGCTTTTGCAAACGCGAGGCGGAGGCGCTCGCGCAAAACCCCCTCGGGGAGATTCATCTCGAAAATAGGGGGCAAGCCAAAAGTGGTATCCCAAGAGGGCAGCCGCACGGGCATGGTGACAGAGACCGCTCGCTGTGGCGTTGCTTCTGGCAGATAGATAAATGTGCTGCCGCGATCGCGGTACCTGTCGAGCAAACCGGCTTCAACGCCGTCGGTCCAGACCTTGATCATCGCGATCCTCTTGCATGAGTTCGTCCAGAGTCGGCCTGCGCGAACCCATTTCCTGGAGCTTTAGCTCCATGCCCAGCGCTGAGAGAATTTTGGTAATCTTGGAAAATCCCAACTCACCGATGCGACCGTTCTCCAGTGCATCAAGCGTTGAACGGCCAATGGAAGCCTTCTTTGCCAATTCGGCCTGGCTGAGGCCAAGCTTTTTTCGCTTTGCGGCGATCTGGGCACCTAAAGTGAAGATGGTCAGCATGTGCCTAATATACTAGGCATTCATGGCTATTTCAAGCTTTTTGCCTAGTATATGGTGCATGCCGTTCCATGCTGCCTCCCGTCTGCCTTATCCCGCCTGAAGAGCTACCGGGCTCGGAAGGGAGAGACATTGGAGAGCCTCAGTTCAGATTCTGACGTCTTGATGTGATAAAGCCCGCAAGATGGCATCCAGAACTCGATCGAGGTGCTTGCCGACGTCTTCGGCGAGAAACCGGAGGATCAGATAGCCGTTCTCCTGAAGCAAGGCATCTTTACGACGATCTCGCCGGTAGGCGTC